>Ga0137376_10001679_pt1 | contig 12588 bp, 8 predicted proteins | sample SagtaG_23_FD_104814 | JGI IMG/M metagenome (GOLD analysis project Ga0137376, IMG submission 104814) | Vadose zone soil microbial communities from Sagehorn Ranch, Mendocino, California, USA - Sage2_L_20_16 metaG | ecosystem: Environmental > Terrestrial > Soil > Vadose zone | place: USA...
AGCGGGGCGCCGTCTGCGGCCAGGTTCTCGCCGTTGGAGCGGTCCTTCTCGATCGGACCCCAGCCGTTGGCCACCTGGGTCCAGGCCAGGTCCGAGACGTAAGAGGTGGTGGTGACGGCCGCGCTGAACGTTGCCGTGTATGTGGTCGCGGAGGCTGGCGCCGTGATGGTGTGCGTGCCGGCGCCTCCATCGGACCAGCTTCCGAACGTGTAATTCGTTCCGCCCAGGATCTGCGGCGAGGTCGCGGTCAGCGTGTTGGCCGAGCCGACGATAACGGTCCGAGTAAACGGCGTCGCGCTCGAGCCGTAGCTGCCGACTGAGATGCCGAGGCCCGTCGGGATCGTCTGGAACGTCAGGCCAACGGTGCGCGGATCGAGCTGAAGGCTCGCGGTTGACGTGAGCCCACCGTCATCGGTGGCGGTAAGAATCAGCTCGAGGTAGGACGGATAGTCGTGGTCCGGCGCCACGAACGTGCCCGAAGCCACCCCGGCGAACGTCTGCAGCGTGTGGGTATGGCAGTTGGACGGGCAGTGGTGCAGGACCATCGTCCAGTCGAGCTTCGCCGCCGGAATGGTGCCTTGCTGTGGATCGGTCGCATGCCCGGAGAACGAGATCTGGTCGCCGACCTGCCACTGCGTGCCTGCCGCAGGCGCATCAATCACCGCGGTGGGAGCCGCATTGCTCACGTTGATCGTGACCGTGGCCGTGTCGCTCAGGCCTCCCGGATCGGTCACCCGGAGCTGAACGACGTACGACCCGCTTGCGGTATAGGTGTATGAGGGATTGACCGACGTCGAGTCGCCGAACGTGCCGTCGCCGTTCAGGTCCCAGCTGTAAGTAAGAGTGTCTCCGGGGTCCGGGTCGGTCGAATCGACGCCAGTGAACGACACGGCGAGCGGCGGCGGGCCACTCGTTGGCGCGGCGCCGAGGATCGCGATCGGGAACTGGTTGGTGCTCGTCCCGTACCGGATCCGATGGACCGCTCCGCCATCGAAGTCGACGTAATAGAGGTCACCGCCCGGGCCGATCTCGAGATCGACCGGGTTGCCTGCGCCGGCGACGAACGTCGACACCTGGCTCGGGTCCGGAAGGCCCCCGGTGCCGGCGCGCATGACCCAGATGCAATTGCGCGAATGATCGGCGAAGAACAGGGCGTTCGTGTAGCTCGACGGGTAGGACCCCGTCCCGTAGAACGACAGGCCCGTGATCGACGAACTCCCGGTCGGGCAGCTCTCGCCCGCAACGACCTTTGCCGCATGGTCGTAAGAAAAGAACGGATTTGTGACCGCGCCGGACGATGCATACAGGTCCTCGCACATCGTCAGGTTCAGGACGTCGAACTCGTCATAGCGGCCCGCCCCTTCGTAGCAGGGCCAGCCGAAGTTCTTGGCCGCCATCCCGCTTGTGAACGAGAGCCGGTTTATCTCTTCCCACGTGACCGAGCCGACGTCGCCGATCCAGAGGTCGTTCGTACCGGGGCGGATCGTGAAGCGGAAGGGGTTGCGGAAGCCATAGCCAACGACTCGCCGCTCGTTCGCGTCCGTGCTCCCGCCGAACGGGTTGTCAGCGAGCCCCGCTCCGGTCGTCGGGCTGACACGAAGGACGGCTCCGTTGAGCAGCCGCGGTTCGCCCGCCGGCCGACGCACGCTCTGGCTGCGAAGCGATCCGCCTCTGGCCGTGGGCGGCGTCATCGTCCCGCCGACTCCCGCCGGCGGATCGCCGCAAGGATTCTTCGGCGTGAGCGACGGGCTCCCAGCGGTCCCACCGAATTGGCCGTAGTCGCTGTTGTTGAAGTTCGCGCCCTCTCCCGCGCTCACGTAGAGCATGCCATCCGCTCCGAACCGCAGGTCGCCGAGCGAGTGGCTGGGGAACTGTTGGCACCAATCGTTGATGAGGACCTGCTCCGTCCCGGTCATCACATCGCCGGCGGCTTGCAGCCGAGACAGCCGGCCGCTGACCACGCAACCGTCGGTCGTTGCGCCGGGGTTCGCGGGGCAGCTGTCCGGCCACACCGGCGCAACACCGCCGATTGGCGCGTTGTAGGCATAGAGCACGTAGACATAGGGATCGGTCGGGAAGTTCGGGGCGAGCGCCATCCCCATCATGCCGCGGTCCCAGAAGTCGTAGACGTTCGTGCCGAGGTTCGCGAACACGCTGGGCGTCGGGTCCGCCAGATTGGTGTAGACGAGGATCCGTCCGCTCTTCTCGGCCACGAAGATCCGACCGTCACTCGCGAAGCGGACGCTCATCGGGTAGGTGAGACCGCCCAACACGATCGTGTCCTGAAAGTTCGCGGGGAGCGTCGCAGCAGAGATGATCGACGCGTGATCAGAAGGGAGTGACGCAGTCGGCCCACGACCGGGTTCGCTCGCAGGCTGTGCTGCGAGCGCCGGACCAGCGAGGAACGTGCTCATGACGAACGCCATTGCGACGGCGGCCGGCCGGAATTGCCGGTATCGGTCCGTGGGAGTCCTCACGATCGCGTGTGCCCCTTCCCCCCGCGACGAACGTTTGCCGTTCAGAAGCGACGCTTTGCAGGCTACTCCCCGAGCCAACAAGCGAGCAGACAAGGGCGCGAATCCTTGTCACCGCTGTCGCCGCGCGACGGGTCGCGCGCGATGTGACGCCGGGTCAACCCACCAGGGACGACCAGGAATGAGCGGGCGTTCACCGATGCCGTGGCGCGCGGCCAGCTTGCCGATCTCGTGCGCATGGTGTGGCGTGCCCGCGGGCACGACCACGAACAGCCCTCGCCGCCGTGCAGGTCTCGTCCTCGCGCCAGATCTCACGCCCGCCGGTGAGTACGTATCCGCTCTCGGTTTCATCCTTACTCACCAACGCCGAGAAGGACTATCCGCGAGGTCAAGGGAATATCCTGCAGCGAGCAGGGAGGGAAGCATGTTGATCAGCCGCGTTCGGCTATGTGTCGCGTTCCTGATCGTCACGGTCCTCGCAAGCTGCGGTGCTGCCCCAACGGCGACGCCGAGCCCGCCCGCCGCCGCCAGTGCCTCCGCGTCGGCCGGCCCGACCAAGGGTGGGGTACTGCGGATCGGCTACGGCGCCGAGGTCGACAACCTGAACGCCTTCACGAGCCAGTTCCTCACGGACATCGAGCTCACCATGGTCGAGGGACTGATCGTCAGCAACGACAAGAACGAGTACATTCCCGTCCTCGCGAAGCAGGTCCCGACGGTGGCCAATGGCCTTGTGAAAACACGGCCCGACGGCAAGCTCGAGCTCACCTGGCCGCTGCAGCAGGGCGTCATGTGGCACGACCAGGTCCACGAGTTCACGGCTGATGACGTCTGCTTCACCTGGAAGTACATCGTGAGCACGGGCTCCGAGGTCTACAACCGCAACTCGTACCTGCCCATTAGCGACTGCCGCGTGCAGGACAAGTACACAGCCGTAATGGTCTGGGACAAGCCATCGGCCATCTACAACGGCCTGTTCGAAGCGATCCTCCCCAAGTACATGCTCGAGGGCAAGGACATCGTCAAATACGACGCCTACAACCGAAGCCCCGTGGGCACCGGTCCGTTCACCTTCGTGGAGTGGAAGTCCGGCGAGTACGTGCGTGTGAAGCGCAACCCCAACTACTGGCGTGGCAAGGACTTTCCGTACGTCGACGAGATCGTCTTCCGCTTCATTCCCGACATCAACACTCGCCTCAACGCGGTGAAGTCGGGCGAGGTCGACTTCGCGCAGATGACACCCACGCAGGTCAAGGACGTCAAGGACCTCGCGAACTACAACCTCACGCTCGTGCAGCAGAACTCGTGGCAGCACTTCGACATGAGCATCAAGACCGAGCGCGGCGCGAAGATCTTCGGCGACAAGGCCGTGCGGCAGGCTCTGTTCATGCTCATCGACAAGAAGACGATCGTCGACGGCGTGCTCGAGGGCACGGTCCAGGTCGCCGACACGGTCGCGCCGACCACGAGCCCGTACTACAACCCGAACGTGAAGAAGTATCCATACGATCCGACCGCGGCAAAGAAGCTCCTCGACGACGCCGGCTGGAAAGTCGGCGCGGATGGCATCCGGGAGAAGGCCGGCGACAAGCTATCGCTGACCGCGCTGCTGAGCTCCGCCGACGCCATCGGGAAGCTCTACTGGCAGGTCATCCAGCAGAACATGAAGGCGGCCGGCGTCGACATCAAGATCGACACGAAGGACGCCGCAGCGCGCTCTCAGGTCTGGCGCTCCGGTCAGTGGGAGCTCCAGATCTCGCGGTGGGTGCTTCCCGCAGATCCGAGCGTGACCGGGCTTTATTCATGCAAAGGCTCGAACAACATGACCGGCCTCTGCGACCCGGTGATGGACGAAGCGATGGCCGCGTCCGACCAGGAGCTCGACCCCGCGAAGCGCAAGACGCTCCTCTTCAAGGCGCAGGAGCTGCTGGCGGAGAACGCGTTCTCCCTGCCGATCTACTACAACGTGAATCCGATCGTCACCAGCAAGAAGCTGGGGAACTTCAAGGCGAGCGGCACGAACCTCGGCAGCTTCTGGAACGTGTACGAGTGGTACCTGAGTAAGTAACACGCTCTAAGGGGGAGTTGCCCGATCTCCTCGGGCAGCTCCCCCGCACGGAGATCGCATGGGCCGCTATGTCCGCCGTCGTCTGATACAGATGGTGCCGCTTTTGTTCGGCATCTCTCTGCTCATATTTCTGATCATCCAGGCGGCGCCCGGAGGACCGGAGGCGATCTTCCTCGAAAACCGGCTCTTCATCGATCCGTCCGTCATCGATGCGTTCCGCCAGCGCCTCGGCCTCGACCAACCGGTCCCGGTCCAGTACGTCCGCTGGATCACGGCCGTTCTGAGCGGAGACTTCGGGATCAGCTTCACCACCGGACGGCCGGTCGGAGAAATGATCGCGGAGAGGCTGCCCGCGACGCTCGAGCTGATGTCGGTGTCCTTCGTCTTTGCCGCTGTGATCGCCATTCCGCTCGGCGTGTACAGCGCGGTCCGTCAGTACAGCCTGTTCGATTTCTCCGCGACGACGGCCTCGTTCCTGGGGATCGCCATGCCGGTCTTCTGGTTCGCGCTGATCCTGCAGCTGCTGTTCTCCGTCCAGCTGGGGTGGCTGCCGACCTCGGGCCGCGACACCATCGGCGACGGCTCCGTCCCCGATCAGCTGAAGCACCTGATCCTGCCCGCCTTCGTGCTTTCGATACGCCACATCGCAGGCTGGTCGCGCTATATGCGCTCATCCCTGCTGGACGTGATCCGCGCCGATTTCATCCGCACCGCGCGCGCCAAAGGCCTGCGCGAGCGGATCGTGCTGAGCCGGCACGCCGTGAAGAATGCGCTCATCCCGGTCGTGTCGATCATGGCCCTCGACCTGGCGGGTCTCTTCTCCGGCGCGGTGATCGCGGAGACGATCTTCGCCTGGCCCGGGATCGGGCGCTTGTTCGTGCAGGCCATGTTCTCGCGGGACTATCCGCTGCTCATGGGCATCCTGATGATGGGGTCGTTCCTCGTCGTGTTCTTCAACCTCATGGCGGATATCGCCTACGGCTGGCTGGATCCGCGGATCTCCTACAAGTGAGCGCGATCGCCGAGCGCCGGAAGGCCGACGCGCTACCAGCGCCTGCGTCCGCGGTCGCCATCTCGCAGAAGCAGCTCTTCTGGCGCCAGTTCCGGCGTCACAAGCTGGCACTCGTCTCGGCTGCGGCGCTCCTTATTCTCGCGGCGCTGGTGATCCTCGCGCCCTGGATCGCGCCGTATCCCTTCGACGCGATCGATCCGACCCAGTTCAGGAAGCCGCCGTCGCCCGCTCACATCATGGGCACCGACGACATCGGCCGCGATCTCTTCACCCGGCTGCTCTACGGCGGGCGGATCTCGCTCGCGATCGGCATCTTCAGCGCGATGGTGGGCACCGGCGTCGGCACCCTGATGGGCTCGCTCGCGGGCTACTACGGGAGAGCGCTCGACAACCTCATCATGCGCGTGACCGATGTCGCGTTCTCGATCCCATCGCTGCCGCTCCTGATCATCTTGAGCGCGTACGCGAAGTCCGCGATCCCGGTCATGATCCTCGTCATCGGCCTCCTGAGCTGGATGTCGACGGCGCGCATCGTGCGCGCCACGGTGCTGTCAATCCGGGAACGCGACTTCACGCTTGCCGCGCGAGCGGTCGGCGCGCGCGACGCGCGTATTCTCGCGCGCCACATTCTGCCGAACGCGCTCGCGCCGATCATCGTCGGCGCAACGCTGGGCGTGGGCGGCGCGATCATCGCGGAGTCCTCGCTGAGCTTCCTCGGGCTCGGCGTACAGGTCCCCACGCCGAGCTGGGGCAACATGTTGCAAGATTCGCAGAGCACGATGGCGAGCCGTCCCTGGCTCACGATCTTTCCGGGGATGGCGATCCTGATCACGGTCCTGGGCATCAACTTCCTGGGCGACGGGCTTCGCGACGCGCTCGATCCAACGATCCGGTCCTAGCGACGATCCGCGGCAGGGGAGGAGTCACATGAAGGACAAGCTACGCGTTGGGGTGATCGGCGCCGGCCGGTGGGCAGGCATGGCGCATATCCCGGGCTGGAAACGCTCGCCGCTCGTCGATCTCGTGGTGATCTGCGACATCGATCGCGAGAAGGCCCAAGCGCGCGCGAAGGAGTTCGATGTTCCCGGTGTCGAGACCGATTACCAGAAGGTGCTATCGAGCAGCGACATCGACGTCGTCGATATCGTCACCAGCGGAGACAACCACGAGCCGCTCACGTTCGCGGCGCTCGAGGCCGGAAAGCACGTGCTCGTCGAGAAGCCGGTCTGTCACGACTACAAGGACGTCTGGCGCGCGCACGCGCTCGCGACGTCGAAGAAGCTCAAGACCAAGGTCGGCCTCACGTTCCGGTACGCGCCGGCGATGCAGTACATGTACGACCTCATCGAGGACGGCTTTGTGGGTCAGCCCTACATCTTCAACGGCTGGGAGCAGAACTCTCAGTGGATCGATCCGGCAGGACCGAGCCGCTTCGCCCGACAGGACACCGGCAACGCCCCCATCAAAGTGGGTTCCCTCGAGGGGTATGGCGCTCCGACGATCGACATCAGCCTCTGGGTGGTGCAGTCGAGGCTCACGAGCGTGGTGGGCGTGCTCAAGAATTTCGTGCCCAAGCGCAAGAACCCCGATGGCAGCTGGGTGCGCACCAACGTCGACGATGGAGACATCTACATCGGCGAATACGCGAACGGCGCGATCTGCTCGATGCAGTCGTCGTACGTGACCGTCGGCAACTACCCCGGCATCGAGGCTCGGGTCTATGGGTCGAAAGGCGCGCTCATCTGCCGCCTGGTCGAGGAGTTCGGCGAGTGCCAGGTCCTGAAGAGCGCGACGCCGGATGCCGTCGAGTTCGTGGAGGTCGAGGTTCCCGCGTCGTACTTCCCGGTCGGCTACAAGAAAGGTGAATCCTGGCGCTCGCTCTTCTACGCGAACCTCGTGCACAACTTCGCTCAGGAGATCACCGACGGTGGCGAAGCGAACCAGGGGAACTTCGCGCAGAGCGCACGCGTGCAGGAGATCATCAACGCGGTCGAGCGCTCGCATCGCGAGCGGCGCTGGGTCGACCTTCCTCTCGATCCTGGAGTCGGAGACTGACCGAACGGCTTCGGGTCGGGGTCATCGGCGCGGGCAGGTGGGCGACGTCGGCGCACCTGCCCGGCCTCACGCGAACGCCGCTCTGTGACGTCGTCGTGCTGTGCGATCTGGACCAAGGTCTCGCCGCCGCGCGCGCCCAGCAGTTCGGCATTCCGGAGGTCGAGACCGATTACCAGCGGCTCCTGAGCCGAAACGACATCGACGTTGTCGATATCGTTACCCGCGGTAACGACCGCGGCGAAAACCATCAGGAGCTGACTTTCGCGGCGCTCGAGGCGGGCAAGCACGTGCTGTGCGAAAAGCCCGTCTGCCACGACTATCGCGACATCCGGCGCGCGCACGAGGTCGCGGCGTCCAAATCTTTGAAGACGAAAGTGGGTCTGACCTTCCGCTACGCCCCGGCCGTCATGTACATGCAGTCCCTCATCGCCGAGGGCTTCATCGGTGAGCCGTACATCTTCAACGGCTTCGAGCAAAACTCTCAGTGGATCAATCCCGATACACCGATGGACAAGCGGCCGCACAAAGAGCGGTCCGAGGCCACCGAGATCAAGGGCCACGACCCGCGTCCTGAGGCGATCCAGGTGCTGTCGCTCGAGGGCTACGGCGCGCCGATCATCGACATAGGGCTGATGAGCGTCGGCAGCCGGCTCGAGCGAGTCGTTGGAACGCTGAAGAACATGCTGCCGTACCGCCGCCGGACCAACCTTGACACCGAGCGCGAGCGGATCAACGTCGACGACGCGGACATCTTCATCGGCGACTGCGCGAACGGGGCGCTCTTCTCCGTCCAATCGGCATACGTCACGGTCGGCAACTATCCGGGCATCGAGGCACGGATCTACGGGTCAAAGGGCGCGCTGGTCTGCCGCCTGGTCGAAGAGTTCGGCGACTGCCAGACGTTGCACGGCGCGACTCCCGACGCCGTCGAATTCGTGCGCATGCCCATCCCGGACCGGTTCTTCCCGCCGGGCGTCGCCTCCGGCGAGCCGTGGCCGTCGCTCTTCTACGGGAATCTCGTGCACAACTTCATGCAGGAGTTGCAGGGCGGCGACGGCGTCAATCAAGGAAACTTTGCCCAGAGCGCGTGCGTCCAGGAGGTCATCAACGCCGTGGCGCTTTCGCACCGGCAGCGACGCTGGGTCGATCTGCCCCTCGCGTCATGATCAAGGAGAAGCTCCGCGTTGGCGTTATCGGCGCAGGCCGCTGGTCGAACAGCGCGCATCTTCCTGGCTTCACGCGCTCGCCGCTCTGCGACGTGGTGATGGTCTGCGACCTTCACCAGGACCTTGCCGACGCCGCGGCGAAGAAGTTCGGCATCCCCGAAGCGGTCACCGATCCCGAGAAGCTCTTGAGCCGCCGCGATATCGACGTGATCGATGTCGTTACGCGCGGCGCCAGCGACAGCCACGAGGAGCTGACCTTCGCTGCGCTCGAGGCCGGCAAGCACGTCCTGGTCGAGAAGCCTGTCTGCCACGACTACAAGGACGTCTGGCGCGCGCACGACCTCGCGCGGTCCAAATCTTTGAAGACGAAGGTCGGTCTGACCTTCCGCTACGCGCCGGCGGTCCGCTACATGTTCGAGCTGATCCGCGACGGCTTCATCGGGAAGCCGTTCGTGTTCAATGGCTATGAGCAGAACTCGCAGTGGCTCGACCCGGACAACCCGATGGACAAACGGATCCATCGGGTGCGTCCGGAGGGCGAGACCCCGCGCGGTACCGACCCGCGCAGGGAGGCGATCGCGGTCGCCTCACTCGAGGGCTACGGCGCGCCCACGATCGACATCGGGATGTCCTGCGTGGGCAGCGACCTGACACAGGTGGTCGGGATCCTGAGCAACATGATCCCGTTCCGGCGGCCGACCAATCTGGACACCGAGCGCGTCCGGATCAACATCGACGACGCCGACATGTTCATCGGCGAGTGCGCCAACGGCGCGCTCTACTCCCTCCAGTCGAGCTTCGTGACGGTCGGCAACTATCCCGGCATCGAAGCCCGGATCTACGGCTCGGAGGGTGCGCTCATCTGCCGGCTGGTCGAGGAGTTCGGCGAGTGTCAGACGCTCCGGGGCGCCAAGCCGGACGCGGTCGAGTTCGTCCCGATGACGATCCCGGACCGATTCTTCCCGCCCGGCTATCAGCCCGGCGAGCCCTGGCCCTCGCTCTTCTACGCGAACCTCGTCCACAACTTCATGCAGGAGATCGTCGACGGAGGCGAGGAGAACCAGGGCAATTTCGCACAGAGCGCGAAGGTCCAGGAGGTCATCAACGCGGTGGCGCTGTCCCATCGCGAGCACCGCTGGGTGGACCTGCCGCTCGATGGGAGCGCCGGCGCATGACCCTCACGGCCACGAACCTGCGCCAGAGCGTGCGGTGGCGTGATCTGCCGCTGGCCGTCGGCGCCGCGGCCGGCACGCTGAACCTCCGCATCGGGAGCGTCGGCGACGGCAAGCCCGTCGTGACCGTCACGGCTGGGGTGCACGGCGACGAAGGACCATGGAGCGCGCGCGCCATCCACCACCTTCTCGAGATGACCGCGATGACCGATCTGATAGGCACGCTGCGTGTCGTGCCCGTCAGCAATCCGCTCGCGATGGAGGCCGATGCGCGGTGCGCGCCACTGGACGTGCTCGATCTGAACCGCGTCTTCCCCGGCAATCCGAGCGGCTCGCACACCGAGCGCCTGGCGGCGCTGCTCGCGGAGCATGCCGTGGAGGGCGCCGACGTCCTGATCGACCTGCACGGCGGCGGAAGCTGGTGCGTGAACGCGTTCGTCTTCCGCAACGCCGAGGCGCCGGAGATCGCCGACGCCTTCGACGCGCCGTTCGTGGTCGACCAGGCGTCGCGGGCGACTGCGATGCGCGGCATGGGCATCAGCGGCCACGCCAAGAGCCTCGGCGCGAAGACCGCCAGCGTGGAGTTCGGCGGGCGCAGCCCCGACGAGGCGCTCTGGGCACGCCATCTTGCTACTGGCCTGCGCCGCGCCCTCGCGGTCTGCGGGGTCCTCAAGCCGGATCCGTCGCTTCCCGCGCCGAAGCACGCGGCGATCCTGGTGAAGCCCACCCGAGTGCTCCGCCCGTCGCGCGGGGGTCTCCTGATTCCCACGGTCGATCACACCCGGATCGGCACGCTCGTCGATGAGGGCACCCTGCTGGGGACGCTCGTCGATCCCGTGACGCACGAGCCCATCGAAGAGTTCCGCGCTCCATACGCGCGGACCGCGCTGCTGCTTCTGCGCCCGACGATGTCGCGCCTCGAGGGCGGCGCCATGACCTACGTGGTGTCCGAGCCGGCATGAGATGAGCGGCGAGGCGGTGTTCCATTTCGACGGCAAGGTCGCGGTCGTCACCGGCGCTGCGCGCGGAGTGGGTCGCGCGCTCGTCGCCGCGTTCGTGGAAGCCGGCGCGAGGGTCGTTGCGGCAGACCGAGACTCGGTGGGCCTTGCGGAGACCTGCGCCTCCCACGTCGAAAGCGTCTCGTCCATCGTCTCGGACGTGAGCACCCCCGATGGGGCGCAGGCGATCGTCGAGCGCGCCGTGAAGACGTTCGGCCGGCTCGACATCTGCGTGAACAATGCGGCGGTTGCGCCGCACGCGGCGCTACTCGACGAGCGGGCCGACGTCTGGGACCGCGTCTATGCCGTGAACTGCCGCGGCACGTTCCTCATGACGCAGGCCGCGGCCCGCGCGATGATCGCGGGCGGTCGGGGCGGTCGGATCATCAACTTCTCTTCCGGCGCCGCGCAGCGCGGCGCTGCCGGCGGGGCCGCGTATGCGTCGAGCCGGGCCGCGACCGAGACCTTCTCGCGGGTGGCCGCGGTCGAGCTCGCGCCCCACGGCATCCTCGTCAACGCGATCAGCCCCGGCCTCATCGACACGCAGCCGAAGCCGCTCCCACCCGGGATGGCCGAGCGCCTCGCGCAGCGGATCCCCAATCTCCCGCTCGCACGGCCGGGTCAGCCGGAGGAAGTGGCCCGGGTCGTCCTGTTCCTGGCCTCCGACGCCGCCAGCTACATCAGCGGCGCCGTGATCAGCGTCGATGGCGCGAGCAGCGCCGGGTCGCGCTTCAGCGGCGTCGTCGTCGACGACGACATCCGCTACGACTGGGTGACCGGCCGGCAGACGAAGAGCGACGCGTCCGCGCGCGAGTCCTGATGGCCGAGCCGCTGGTCGTGCTGATCGCTTCGCCCTTGGAGCCCGAGCACATCGAACGGATCCGCGCCGTCGACCCGCGGATCGAGGTCCTGCACGATGCCGAGCTGCTGCCGCGCCCGCGCTATGTCTCGGACCACACCGGAGCGCCGATGACCCGGACGCCCGAGCAGGAAGCGAGATTTCTGGAGATGCTGCGGCGCGCCGAGGTCGTCTTCGACTTCGATCGCGCGCACATGCGCGATCTGCCGGCCGTCGCGCCGCGCCTCCGCTGGCTTCAGGCGACGAGCGCGGGCATCGGCCAAATGGTGCAGCGTGTCGGCCTCGATCGCAGCAACATCGTGCTCACGACGGCGAGCGGCGTGCACGCGCGGCCACTCGCTGACTTCTGTCTCATGGCGATGCTCATGTTCGCCAAGGACTACGCCCGGATGGAGCGCGAGAAGCGGGCCAGGGGCTGGGAGCGCTACTGCGGAGAGGAGCTGACCGGCAAGACGCTCGCGATCGTCGGCCTTGGCCGAGTGGGTCAAGAGGTCGCCCGCCACGGCAAGCGGATGGACATGCGCGTCGTCGGTACGCGCCGCTCCAGCACCCCCGTGGCTGATGTCGACAAGCTGTTCCTTCCGGCCGATCTTCACGCCATGCTGCGGGAGGCTGACTTCCTCGTGCTCGCCGCGCCCCACACGCCGGAGACCGAAGGCGTCATCGGGGAGGCCGAGCTCGCGCTGCTCAAGCCGACCGCCGTGCTGATCAACATCGGTCGCGGCGCGCTCGTCGATGAGGACGCGCTCGTGCGCGCACTTCGCGAGAAACGCCTCGCCGGCGC
>Ga0137376_10001682_pt1 | contig 12585 bp, 23 predicted proteins | sample SagtaG_23_FD_104814 | JGI IMG/M metagenome (GOLD analysis project Ga0137376, IMG submission 104814) | Vadose zone soil microbial communities from Sagehorn Ranch, Mendocino, California, USA - Sage2_L_20_16 metaG | ecosystem: Environmental > Terrestrial > Soil > Vadose zone | place: USA...
ATATACTTTTCAGCTATGGGCATATACTTGCATATACACGCTTGACTTAAGTTGAAAAGACAATTTCAAATTATTACGCAAAACATATTACTAGTGATCATAGGAGCAACAATAATTTTTGCGCCAGCTGCGCTCTGCCTGATTGAGATTTCCATACTATGGACAGCACTATGGACAGCAAGAAAACAGTCATTGATCTTACCTCTGCTACCAAGTTCAATGAAGCAGAGTGGATCGGATGTGGGAGGGTCTATGATAACAAGATACCCGTGACTGTTGAGGAAGCTAAGGATCGTGCTTTCGCTATACCAATACCTGCATCTCAACATGTCTTACCTTCACCAGCAATGCCGATTACCCAGTTCTTGGACCTACAGCTCCCTGTACTTTCATCCCAGTTCATCATGACGAAGGTCCACGCATGGTTCAGCAAACCAGGAGCTCTCCCGTGGTCTAAACGAACTTCGTAGCGCAATGGTGGCTTTCAGACGGAGAGAATTGAAGCAGAAGTAGGTGTATTAGCGGTTATCTACCTCTACAAGCATGTACATAGGTTATGAAGGCCAGGTCATGGGTACGGACACATTTGGGCCGCCACGGCGGTGGCGGCCAGGGAAAAATTCGGACAAAACCTTCCTCGAGGACCCAAAATTGGTGCGGACAGCAAGGCCCAAAAACGGGCAATTTTCGTCGCTAACCTTTGTACTGATATTCCGGGATCCTGCGAGACCCCAATCATGTAGTAACCACAATTACAGGATCACCTAGGTCATTTTATAATTCTGAAACCTGCTTGCATTGGTTCCTCGCAAGGTGCAATAAGGACGCAGACTTCCTCGCCCGTCAAAGCTGAAGCCGAAGTAGAAGTCATCAAGCTATATGAAGACCCCATTGCTGCGACTGTTACGGTTTGCCCACACCGGGACCCCCATTTGCACTCACGGTCGTGATTCCGTCGTCGCGCTGTGCCTAATTTAGTATTAGACTTTTAGAGATATTTCAACGTATGTCAAGCTTTTCTTGTCCTTGTTTCCAATTGAAATTCATTCGATGACGTGAAACTATGAATTCCAGAACTTATGTATTTGTGCAGCCCCTGCAGGGCGAAAAACGGGGGGCTGATATCATACGACTTACGCATTGGCTCGTGTCCGCCGGCTTCTCGGCGATCTCCAAAAACATTGCACGGATTATAACATTGTATCCCGTGAGCTTGAATCTCCTAAAACAAGAGTATCTAAAAGAGGGTACCGTCTATCCTCGTCTATCATAGCTCCGGCATCTAAATTGACTGTTAACAAGAATGCCGGTTCGGTTGCTATTCGATGCACATAGCACATATATAGAAGGTTCATTTCCTTATTTATCTCTCCCATTCACTTGCACAAGTTGCAAGCCGCGCCCACGCGGCGAGCTACTCATAATTTCATGATGAGCGGGACGATTTCTGGAGCCCGGCGTGGTAGATTTCAATCGATGCAATTGTTGATTATACAGATATAGATAATACATGGATAAACGGCAGATATGGATACAAAGTCAGATGAAATGAAGTCAAGTCTAGCACATCTGACCAGGAAGTCTAAGTCAATGGGCTCCTGATTATTTGATATCGCGCAGGATCTCTATCAAGTGTCAAAAGATATTCCGTGTTCTAGAGCACTGGACTCACCAACTATTGATTATCCGAAGGACAGACAGAGATATCGCTCAAGATGCTATTGTGATAGATGAAAGCGGAAATGATGTGGGTAATGTATTTGATGGACGAGCAGGAGGAAACTTGGATTGTGCAGGAGACGAAGCCAGTTGTAACTTGAAAAAGGCTAGCAATTTCAATGAGAAACAATATTCTCAGATGGCTTGCAGAGAGAGCAGACGATCGCAGCCAGAGCCACAACAAGTCCTGCTATACGGTCAAGCTTCAATATGTATATGTGAAAAACGAACCAAAGAACACAAACACGGCCTTCTTTCAGACTCTCTAGGAACATTTTGAACAACCGTCAGTAACCTTCTCAAAGGTAACTTTCTTGTTTACGCAGTGCGGATTCAGATAGGGGGATTGAGAACAGAGCTTGCCAGAGTAGAGCACGACTTCTCCGCATGCATTGCACTTGCTTCCTAGAAATTGGCACATCTCCCTTCGGCGGGTTCGATTGGACGTACCATGTCCTCGCATTTTGCATCTTTTATGAGTAGCTCTGAATCAACGAAGACTACGTTTAGAGATAGTTCAGCGCCTTGACGGTTAACATACGTTGATTGATTTTTTACGCTACGGTCTATAATTGACACCCACTTCCTTGTCATGGTCAAATTGTAATCGGGATGCTTTCAGCGATGAGCTGGACCTTGAGTAATGCCGGAGGAAGGAGTCCATAAAAGGCAATAAATGATATGGCTCGATATGGAAAGTCAGCGCCCAATCCACGAGGTAAGCTGCTCCTGTATTCTTATTGCCCACGGAGACCCACAAAAGAGATTCAGATTTAGCATGAGCAATCTACACCATCGGTCACCTGTAACCGAGACACTGCCTCCGTTCATATTCATCATCCGACAAGCTACCCTTCCCGACAGATATTCAATTCTCCTGTGGAAGAATGGGCACTATATGACAGTTCAATTCCCTGAGCCATCCGAACCGCCCAAAGATCTGGACGCTTATCTTCATTCAGAGGTTGGGAAGTTACAGCCATTTGCTAATTCATTGGTCTTTGGCAAGACCAACTGGGCTTATTTCGTCAATAATAAGAATGACAAGCGTATGCTTACCTACCGGCAGAAACCAAGAAGCGGTGTCCAATACCCACCATTCGCGCCTCTAGTGCACGAATCGGAGCTCACCTTTATCAGACCAGTCCAGGGAGATCTAATAGAAGGCATATGGAGAGGACAGCAAGGTACGTCGAACTTTATTAAGCTGCTCGCCGATCCTGAATCCCTAAATAGTGGATATCCGGATAGGGGTTGATGATTATTCGATCAGATTTATAGAAAAACAGATGAGAGGTATGTCTGACATTATTTTCTTCGCTCCCTGTCTGACAGCGAGCAATTGAGCACATGAACTGCTACGTGGTCTCGATCTTACCTACGAGATCCTTGCCCACGTTGTCGACTCGGACTGGAATATAGTTGGGTTGATTTGCGAGCCTGCTTTTGGAAGGCCATTCCAAGCCTCGGACATCTTAGCTCTTGATGAAGCTATGCGCAAGATTCATGAACGGGATCTATTCTGGTACCTCGATCCGGACAACATCATGTTATCCCTCGATAACAAGATTCGCTTGTTAAGCTACTGCGGCGTTAAGAAGTTCCGAAACGCCGGAGAGCGAGAAAATCAGAGGCTCAGATTGCAGCGAACTCTGCACGAAATATATCTGAGTTACAAATCCGTATATCACTATTATTCAAGCTATCGATATCAATACATCTGTACATGGCTCCTAGATGGCACACTTCCACTGGAATGGCCTCTCGTCTTTCCTGTTCTGAGCCGGGAAACATTGCAACCTTTTCATTTCGCCAATAATTCAGACGCGCCCTTAACACTTCATGGACTGTGCTATCGAAGGAAGAACGCATCCGCAGCGTTACCCTTGGCAGCCACGACCAAAATCGAAGGAGTTGGGGCCTCGTACGACGCGCCGAGCAAAACTGATAATGAGGATAAACCTCTCCTTCGCGTCGATCGTCAAAGGAAATACCGTCATTCTCCATATCACGTTTCTTTGCGCAAGTCTAGAAAATTGCTTCTCGCGCCGGAAGCATGATATACCCCTAGCATCGATTTTTATTTCGAACTCTCACTTAGCATGCCACATGGATCACTTTGTATACCATCCTTATGCATGTTTGTTACTTCCTTCTGTGTTGTGCAATGTACGTGACTCATTTATCATATCTTCAACGTTATTGCATCGTGACATGTGACTTATGCTATGCTCTATGTGAAATTCATTCTACCTAAATGACTTTGGTATGGTATGGTATGTTCTATGTTCTACGTGAAATCCGTTTTACCCAAGTCACTTCATATTTCACTCACATTGCATTTGTGCGCTAATGATGTTCTACTAGGTGATGAACGTCTCCACGATGTCTCCCACCAGAAATCAACAGCCTGGCTTTTTGAGTCGTGGAATTCGCACAGCAGACGACCTTGTACCCACAGTACTTGTAAGTCTTAGACGAGACCGCTGGAATTTATAGAATGAAAATCGGGGATCATAGACTAGATTTCTTGATACTCTTCAACAACTTCATCTGGCTACTGTGGCGCGCAAAGTATGTGTTCTTTCACTCGCCATAATACCTGTCGTACTCAGGTGGCCAGGATGCTCTGGGAAACTTGCCCAGGACTTGACGAGTTTCACCACACAAGAAAAAAGCTAGAAGTTGAAACAGAGAACGTTTTGCCACGAGCAGAGAAGGCGGGAACTAGTAAAGATCGACAAGGTTGCACGAACTGAATCGGAGAGATGCGGTTGGAAGGTGTCACACCACCTTTGTCTTGTATGCCTGCCAAGGAAGAGAAGATTCTCCTCCAACGCGGGCAAGGCCGAATCGGAGATGTAAATGAATGCTCCGTGAACAGGTCGCCAATCGTGGTTTGAACGGCAAAATTAGTCTCTAGCGCGGCGTGAAGAGGCCAGGTTATACGATAAAGTGCAGAATGTAACATTCATTGTTGACGCTTTTCGCAGTCTTCTTGAACGTCTCCTAGAACCCATCTTCCCTGTTGAGAACTTGGTCGAATACTCCCGCAAGTAGCGCATAGATATCCACCTTTCTTATACATGTGAGTAATTTCTAGCATGAACATGCGCATGCATCGCTCGCTCCTTTTGAGCGTGGCAAGCACAACATCCTTTTTCCTAATCTCCCGAAAATTTTAAGTTATGGTAGCATTGGTTTGACAATTGCGCGTCATTCCCGGGCCGTAAGCTTGAATATTTATGATCTCACGGTAGAACATAAGAGAGTTAAATGGTCAGTATTTATGACCACCCAGGTTTACTGCGTTGCGCAGCAGAAAGCCGTATTTTCCTTATAGGTATCTGGTCTTAATCTGAAAAATATTTCAACATAGGATATGATCGGAAGAGTTGATCTATAAGAGGAAGATGAGATGTAGACGCTAAACCGGGAATGGCACCGCTGACTATAGTACACAGCAAAATATCAGTGGCAACAAGGACATGGGCGCTTGTTATAAAGTCATCTTGACTCCCACTTCGAAATGAGCGTCGAGCACTACATGCCTCCTGTCGTTGAAACACTACCCCCATGTATTTTCACGATATTGTGTTGCTGGGCTATCTCCTATGGACTTACGGTCTGCCTCTGGAAGAATGGACAGTGGCTAACAATCCAAGTCCCCATGCCACCGATTGTCCAGTGTGGTTCCCGGGAATCACGTCTGGAGTATATTGAATCAGAGTTGAAAGAGCTGCAGCCATTCGCGAAATCACTTGTCTTCGGAAAGACAAACTGGGCCTACTTTATACGGGGTAACCATGGGAGGCGAACGATAGCCTACCGCGAGCGTCCGATGTATCGCATCAAATACCTACCTTCTGTGCCAAAGGTACATCAGGATGAGCTTACCTACCTCAGGCCAGCCCAGGGCAATACCATAGAAGTCATTTGGAGAGGACATCAATGTACGTGTATGAGGAATCACGCTCATGCAAAGTTATCATGACACACCAAATAGTGGATATGCAGCTAGGATGGGAAGACGCGACATCGGCATTGCTGGAGCGTCAGATGAAAGGTTAGTAGGTCCGTTCTCAGCTTAGACCATTTGAAGCAATGTGCTATCAAGCGTACGAGATGCTACGCGGTCTCGATCTCACTTTCGAGCTTGTTGGCCATGTTGTCAACTCAGATGGTGATACGATAGGGCTCTTGAGCGAGCCTGCCTTTGGAAGGCCGTTTCAGGCTTCGGACATCATCGCCCTGAGTGATGCAATGTTCAGGCTAGCTGATCGAGGTTTATGGTGGCCTCTATATGTCGACTTCAACCTTATGATGTCGCTGGATAACAAGGTCCGCTTGTTAACCTACCGCACGGTCCGAAAGTTCAAAGACGAGGAGGAGCGGGTGCTTCGAACGGTTGAGCTGCAACGTGATCTGCAGGCAATTTATCTCGCATACAAGGACACCTATCGTTGGGAATCTAGCTACCGCTATCGACATGCATGTCCGGAGTTGATTGATCCGACTTACTTTCTCGAGTGGCCAATTGTGCTTAATTACCACAGCTTGTTCAAAGAGAAGTTCATCATTGGAGCTTCCGATGACCCGTTATCTGTAAATCGGCTCCATTGCCGCAGATACAGGAGGGCGCCGACGCTGCCGCTGGCTGCCACGACGAAAATCGAAGAAATTGGAGAGCAATCTACCGATGCAGACAACGGTGAGCATGATGGGCTTCATCAGATCGTCCATCATCCCAAGAAACGCCGCAAGTCTTCGCATCATCCGTTTCATCGCTCGTCGCGTAGATCCCGGAAGTTACTACTTGCATTGGAGTGAACGGAGTATCCCTAAACACTCTTTCAAAGTGGTGTCGCGTACAGAGTCATATTTTATACTTACTTTCGTGTACATCAAGTTCTTCGTTCTTGACATCCAACAAAGTTCAATTTACCACTAGTTAGTCTAATCGTCCGGTGTTCTGTATAAATCAGATATGTTCTGCGAACTAAGTTTATCGTGTCCTACAACACTGCATCCGATTATCTCGTCACGACACTGCTGGTCTGCAAATAGTTTAACGCGTTCATCGCCTAGGTTGGTAGCTGGGCGAACATGTAACTTGAGCGTAATGTTTCCGCAGGCGAAATATTAGCGCGCTGATTCCACACAGCCACGAATAAATTTGACTTAGAGAGCTGTCGGGAACATCTTGATAGGCGTACCGGTATGATAGGCACCGGTGGCTTGTTAAAGGTACGTGCTCCATAGCCTTGTCCCAAATTTGATGAGCTATGATTAGCGAGCGCTGAGCGCTGGCCGCAGGCCTGCGTACAGTAACTTTTCGTCCCTGTGCTGAGACTCTGCCAAAACGCTTCGGAGGTTCGGTGCTAGATGTCATCGTCGATGGCCCAACGCGTAATAAAGAAGGGCACTGTTAATGTTCCGTCCTTATAAGTCAGGAGTGTGGATTTGGGTTATTCCATTGGTTGATATCAATAGTTCGCGCTCGAATGATTGTCAGCCCTCAGGTGATGTTATTCAAGTCTTCTGCTACCAGCGACAGTCCGAAATCGGTGGAGATCTGTGGCTTCAGCAGAAACTCCGAGCTTGGCAAAATAAGAAATTAACCAACCATGCCGCAAACAAACACATGACTTGATGCATGAATGATTATCCAAATTTGTGCACCCTCCCCGTCTTCATGGCACGCCGTCTCCCAGGGTTGCTGCAGCGTCTGGTACCTACGTTCATGCAAGAGACGTCCATCTAGGAATCAACAGGGCATCCGTAGAAATTTGAATTCTTCCAGTGCTAAATCGCTGAAGAACACGTCATGTCCTGCTTACGAATCCGGGAGATCGTACCATTTGTCTTTGCCATCGTCTTCTTCGCGAGTCTGGTTTTGGCGTCTTCAAAACCCACTCCCTTTCATGGTGGATCGCATATATTGACGCGCAGGGCCGAACCTCAGTTTCCAGATAGCCCACCGTCTTGCCCCATATGCGCACAGGTGAGAAATATTGAATTCAGAATGGTGACCGGCGGCGCCAATGTAGTGTCCTTCCGTATGAACTTGACCTAAAGCAAATCTTTGTAGAATTATGGAAGCATCAGTAGCTGTGCCCAGGCCGCTCCAGTATTGGCGAACGTCTCAATGGTAGCTATCCATAGTATCGGTCCTATACCGTTGTTCACCAGTTAATAGGTGCTTTTTAATCCCGGGGCATTCATCGATGTTATCAAATGCGCCTGTACGGATACATTTCAAGCAGTGTTCCCACAATGCGTCGATTGGTGCGCATAGCCAATGCATAAAAAGGGGATATCCACTTACCATGAAACATTAGCTTCGTTCAGACCAATCAGACGGATGTCCTCAATGACCCGAATTTGCCTAGTCTCGTGAACAACATAAGAACAGTGTGTTCGTTTACAAGCACTGTTCTTAGTAACAAGACGACAAGTTCTGCAATAGCCTCACCCACACAGACGTCCGGCGCTAGAGCAAGGAGTCATTTTGAGACGGCTATGTTCGTGAGTGGGTCCCTGGCGCTCGTGGCGCTTTTTTCTTGAAGACACGGGGTGGTAGTATGTTACCGGTTGTATGATTTCACGACTTTACGACCTGAAACGATGTAACGACGAATCTAATACCGTTTACGAGTGCGTGACGGAGTGTGACCACCTCAGGTGCCTACAATGTCGAATACCCACCGATTACTCATTCCACGTTATGAGGCGACTCATAAATTTCAGAAGCTCTCAGATTGCAGAGCCATTATCACCTTATTCAACTCCTTCTGTCCCCAACAGCGGTTGGGCGGCCTTTAATTTTCTGCTCGGGGCAGGGATGGTCATCATCCAACCATCAACGAGCAAAATCGTCATTGTCCATGATCCTGATTTGAATGCATGCTTCCTACCAAGGGGTAGGAAGGATGTTGGCGAGTCTCTCGAGCAGACCGCTCTTAGGGAGGCTTACGAAGAGGTTGTATGCTCCTCTTACGCGCGTTGAATTACCTTACACTTTCCAAGTCAGGTTATCGTGTCACATCTCTTCCGTTATATACGGAATCAAATGCGCCACATTCTCCCCAAGACGTGCAAGCTCGCAACAGGCCTAATACGGAACCAATCTATACCACAATCACGTCATATGATGCAGTCGTGCGACGCGGCCGGATGATTAGACCTCCGGGCGAATATCTAGTTTTCTGGTATGTCGGACAGATACCGGAAAACGCGGTATGTTGATAGAAATCGCATGTACATCGAATTGTTTACTCAAGTACAATATCACAGGTCCGTGAACTTGGCACTGGAATGCCCGACGAGCAGAACTTTGTGTCGCACCTCGTCTCCGTGGAAGAGGCTCTCCCGCTTTTAGAGCCATCCGAAGCTCGCGTTCTTAGATATGCGTGGGAGGTTTACAACTCTACTCTGGAAATCGAACCTAAGAGGTTGGAACACAGTGTTGATTGAACATTGGATAGAAACGAGCACTCTGAATTATGCTATCCGCGACATGGTCGGCTGTACCATAATATTCGTGTATCGAAATGATATCTTGTAATGACCTGGCTGGGTGGCTTCATCACCATCAATAAATAACACGTCAACAAAACCACCTCATTTTCATCTGTCACCTTTCCTCGCCGTTTGCACGTTTTCGTGCCCCCTTGAGGCCCTCTATACCCTGCTCACGTTTCAGCTTGTGTTTTTCACTTTTCACGATTTTCTCATTCTTAGACCATGGCCTCAACCTCTACACCGGAGCTCGCGGGAACAGCCAGGAAGCGCGTTTTATCCACAGGGAACGGTTCCATCACGGAATCTCATCGAAAACGGCCTCGTGTATCAGCTATATCGCCCATATCGGCTGAATTCCAAACTCAACTGCGAAGTGGTTCACCCTCAGTCACATCTGGTGTGAGTGGCGTATCCTTCGCCGACGCGTCCCTGATCATGATATACCCCATATACAGCCTGATCGGCTCCCCAGAGCACGACCACTACATGAAGATGATTACGACTCCACCTTGCATCATCCGCGCCCGCTGAGTGGCTCATCATCCTTTACTACCGCGTCAAGAGCGGGTAGTCCCGGGCCATTTGCTGACCTGTCATCAGGGGGTTCGGCATTCATCAGCCGGTCCGGTATGGCATTGATGAGAAGCATTTCGTCCGCGTCATTGCGCTCCTCGTCGCCATCTATACTATCCTACTCTGAATTGTCAGCGAAGTTCCATCTTCGGAACACGAAAATATCGCTGGATTATTCCCCACCTGCCTCTGACGATGTCCCCACCCATTCACTGCCCCTCCTCAGCTGCTCGTCTCATAACATTCTGTTTTTCAATAGAGGAAACAGGGTGTACTATAAGAACTTGACTACCAGCGAAGATGTTGGTCAACTTTGTAAACTTCAAGAAAGTCACGGGGAGTTGCGTATCATCGAGTGCGCGGGTGTCGATACGCCCGAAGTTGTGGCATTGGGCACGAGCAAAGGTTATGTGAACATATGGGACGTCAGATCGAAAAAGATGACGGCAAGCTGGTCTACAAAGGGTGTTTCTGTGATGCGTTGGAACGGTCCCGTGCTGACCATTGGTGGGCTGAAAGGCACTATCAAGCATTACGACACTAGAGTGAATCCCACCTCGAAAATGAAAGAACAAGCACGCAAAGTTACACGACATCAGACACGCATAACCAGCCTTGCGTGGAATCCCACGGGAAAATTGCTTGCGAGCGGTGATCAGACAGGAACAGTGTACTGTTGGGAACCAGGTCAGAGGACCCCGCTCGACGTCGGTGATTTCATTCAACGGCGTAAGAAGATCCAACATGGGGGTGCCATATCTGTAAGTTAAATTGCTCAAAACTTTGAAATGATCGGGTTTTCATTATTCATCTTTTTTTTAGGCTGTGACTTGGTGTCCCTGGCAGCCGAAGGTGCTCGCCACGGGTGATAACAAGGGTATCATCCGTTTATGGAATATCGATACGAGTATTCCATCCAATGCAACGGTACCGGGAAAGATCGAACTCGACTCGCCCGTGACTGGTTTGCACTTTTCCCCTCATTGCAAAGAACTGCTCAGCACGCATGGAACAATTCTGACGCCAGCCGATCCATCGACATCACATGTCTGGCTACGGTCAAGTGTTTCCAACTCAATCGCCATTCATTCTTATCCATTGCTCCGCCTCGTTACGACATTGGGCGTCGTAGACAAGCCACTTGGTGTTAGCGTGCTTAATGCGCATGGCACCAAAGTAATTCTTTCCATACCAGACGATTGCAAACTGAATGTCTGCGACGTCTGGTCCAAACGGAAAGAGATCAAGAAGCAACCCAGCTTCATGGACAGCTCCACCATTCGATAGCTGCCCCAACGCCTATAATAAATTTCATGAACCTCTTCCCGCCATTTCTTCCGTGTCGTCACTCTCCTTGTTTGCATCTCGTTGCATTTTCTTTCTTGATTATGAATCTAGACAATGGAATTCTCCATTCTCCGTAATGCAGCATTATATTGTCGAACGTTGCGTGTTGTACAATTTGGCGAATTGCTTTGCAACTTGTAAACTCAATGTAGTTCTATGCCCCTTTTCTTGGGCGGAGACCTGTTGTAACCTGATGTAGGAATGCAGGCCGCAGACCATGTTGTGTCGGGAGATTGAGAAGGATAAATGAGTTTACACGGCCGATGGGTTATGCCCTTGTTAGATTCACCAGTGCCCTCAACTCGTCTAAATCGAAACACCACCGTTCCGCTAGTGCCTTTTCTGATCCAGCGGATTTAAGCTCGTTGCCTACCCAAGGCCCAAGCATTTTCCGCTGATCGCCCGTCAACTCTGTCCGACATTTAATAAGATAGATGTGCAGCAGCCTACCATAACCGCGTCAAAAATCGCAAGAAAGAGCGTAACTATCCAACACGCTCACCGTATGCCTTTTTCCTCAAAGTCCGAGTCGGGTCCTTCTTGGTCCCCGTCCTCTCCGTATGGCACGGTATTAACGAGCGAAGAAATAACCGCGTCCAGGATACCATATTTTTTGAAAGCTTGCAGTGTCTGTGGCGAAGTTGACGTTCGTCGCGGGTTCAAAAGGTGAGCAGCATGCGAATTGGGATGGACTGGCTGCGTGCTAGCATGTGACACGTTCGAGCTGTCAGCAGCTGACGAAACGGGATGACCAGATGGGAGCGATTCTGGTCCATGAACGTTGGGCAATGTGTTTTGAGATGCGGCGATATCGTTGGGAACAAGAAGAGCGCTTAGCAGAAATATGGCTTTCCGCCGGACAGAAATGTCTGGATCTGGCATATATCGCCGTCAGAATTGAGTTGGCACGACGGGTGGGCAACCTCACCTTGTAAAGCGTCTCGGAGTGTCGTCCATCCTAGCGAACCGAGGGCATCGACGGCTGGTGCGTTGTGTTTCAGAAGGCCAGATAAAGCATACATTGCCTTGGAGCGAGTCTTGAGTGTTGATCCAGCGGCGGGCGTTAGGAAGTTGAGAAGAGCGGGTAAAGGGTGATATTGCATATACTATCATACGTTCTCAATGTCAGCTATTGAAAATAAGGTAATTAAAAAAAATACGAACGTCATCTTGTGCAGCAGGATTATTCTGCAATGCAGTTCCAATGATCCACAACACTGCCGTCTTGATTTCTGGCGAGGAATCATCCGACGTGAGTAAGGACTGCAGCGGCTCCCATAGTTGCAATTTCTGCAAGTCTACATCCAAGTCAGCGCGTATATTCTCATCTCGCACTGACCCACCCACTGTTCGCATTATCAATCTGTTCAATGAGCTTGACAATTTCCGAGTTAGTTTTTGTCAACCAAACCACCACCAAAT
>Ga0137376_10001687_pt1 | contig 12569 bp, 9 predicted proteins | sample SagtaG_23_FD_104814 | JGI IMG/M metagenome (GOLD analysis project Ga0137376, IMG submission 104814) | Vadose zone soil microbial communities from Sagehorn Ranch, Mendocino, California, USA - Sage2_L_20_16 metaG | ecosystem: Environmental > Terrestrial > Soil > Vadose zone | place: USA...
AAGAAAACATGTCGTTTGCTCGCTGTTGCCGATTTTTCCGTTACTCCAACATGCGGCAGCTGGGGCATCTCTCCACGCACGAATCAGAGCGGCGATTCTAACAAGCGACACCCCTAAACCGCGTCCTAGAACAGGGCAGTGTCAGGATTCAGCTATTATGGATATTATGCATATGACGGCCCGATCTACGCTCATAACGATTTACCGCCTGATCAGGTGATCGCTGACCTCCAGGAGGCGCTGCAAAAACAAGGGTACTATCGGGGTGAAGTCGACGGTCGGCTTGGACCGCCTACGCGTGCCGCAATCGGAGATTACCAGCGCGACCACAATCTCTACATAACGGCAGCAATTGATTCGCCGACGTTACAATCCCTAGAAGTCAGGTAGTAAGTATCTGTCGGTCTACGGCCGCGAATGTCGAGGACCGCTTCTTCGCGTACAGAAAAGCTGTGGATGCGCCGGTCGTATCCTGATTGAGCTAGAAATTCCGCTGGACGCGAGCTCCATTAAACGTCAGCCAATTATTTGGGTCAGAAACAAAAACTTCTCCTTCCTTAGCAACTCCGCAGTCGCTCGATACTCAATCCAGCGTTCCTGAAGGTGCAGCAATCCGAGCAGGGATGTCGATCACGGCAACGAAAACGCCCAATGGGCGCGTACACGATGGAAAAACTTTGTACAGACTTCGCCAGCGAATTTCGCGACTTTATTCGCCGATTTTTGACGGATCATCTGCGAGCGCCGGCACCCATGGCTGGAAATGCGATCGGCTCGCAAACTTAGAAAGTTCGGTGCGGGTGTGTAAAAGATATTGATAAATTCTTGCCAGGCGATTTGTCCCCGTAGTAATACTTGGGCTCGGTGAAAGGCACTGGCCGTGCTCGCGAGTAGAATAATGAAGATTCGCCACATTGCCGCGGTTGCTAGCTGTACGCTCGTGATTTGTGCGGGGATTAGCGCCTGCAATAAGAAGGAGCTTGTGGATGAGGCCAAAGCAGCTGGTAAAATGACCGCGGATTTTCAGGCAGACGATCATGACTATTTCCGGGACATGGACATGCGCCCGGATGGAACGGTGGACGCGAACGGCAACAGCACGCTAAAGCCACTGGATCTAACCAAAGACGAAATCAAAGGCCGCAACACATGGGTATTATGGTGCGCGAGTGATGAGGTGTTTTGGGATTATCTTGCGGGCCACAGCTATGGATTCATGGATTTGCTCAAGCTGTGCGACTTCGGGCCCAACGATAAACTCGGCGGAAAACGATGGGCCCCTACCGGACTTGTGATCGAGCCTGGCACGAACGTGCCAGACAAACCGGACGAGTTCGGTTTGTACATTCGGCGACCAGAACAGCCAACCGCTCCTCAACCCAATCCAAAGATCTACGGGCATTCTTCCGGAATTGTCGGCCTCCGGCTTTTCCCGAATCCGAAGTTTGACGACAAGGCCCGGAAACATTGGGACGCAGTCAGGTACCAAAGGGACGAAAAATATTACAACGATCCGAATTTAGTTCGTCCGTATCGAGTAGGAATGTCGTGCGTTTTTTGTCATGTCGCGCCGCATCCCTTGAATCCGCCGGCCGATCCGGAGGCGCCGAAATGGGCAAATCTTTCGACAACTATCGGTGCTCAATATCTGCGCGTGCGTGCCGTATTCGGAAACCAGCTAAAAGAAGACAATTTTATTTATCACCTGCTCGATAGCCAGCCGCCAGGAACCATAGACACATCGTTGATCGCGACTGATCAGATCAACAACACCAGCACGATGAATGCGCTCTGGGATTTTGGCGCACGGCTCGACCGTTCCGGTTTGTTAAGCATTTCTCCGAGTTATCGCAGCGCCGAATATGCAAATGATTATTTAGCGCGTTATGGGCATAACGAATTCGAACAGCTCTCAACGGTTTCAGCAACAATGCCGGTCGCGCTATATGGGCTTTCCAACGTGTATGCCAACCCCCGACCGGTGCCACGCGTTTTGTTGGAAGGCGCGGACTCCATCGGCGCGTGGGGCGCGCTGGCGCGTGTGTATCTCAACATCGGCATGTTCTCGGAACGCTGGATCACTCTTCAGAACCTTTTTATCGGTTTTCGAAAACAGCAGCCCTTTAAGGTCACCGATGTCGAAAAGAACTCGGTGTATTGGCAGGTAAACAAGGGCAACGTCGATTACCTCGCGGAGTTCTTCCTCAAATCGACCGGACCGATGCGGCTAAAAGATGCACCCGGAGGCAAGCAGTTAGGCCAATTAAAAGGCGAAGGAGTACCGTGGGATCCGGCATTGGCGGCTGGCCGCAAAGTTTTTGCCGAGCGCTGCATCGTCTGTCACTCGAGCAAACAGCCAAATGGAATGAACGGTGCGCCCTCGGGACCGGAGAAGTTGGACGCCAAGAAGTTGCTCGATTACTTAAAGGATCCGGGTTACCGACAATGGGCGCTGACGGAAGTCGAAAAACCCGACTTTTGGCAAAACAATTTTCTTTCCACGGAGATTCGCGTCCCCGTCACTGTAATTAAAACAAATGCGGCGCGATCATTGGGAAGCAACGCGGTGGCAGGACACATGTGGGAGGATTACTCGTCCGACACTTATAAGAATCTCCCCGCGGTGCAAAAAATTACCTACTGGGATCCGGCCGCACAGCGAGACGTGAAGTGGCAACCACCGGGCAACGGTCGCGGTTATTATCGGCCTCCGCCTCTGATTGGGATATGGGCGACGGCGCCTTTTCTCCACAACAACACTTGTGGCTTGTTCAACAACGACCCGTCGGTCAAGGGACGCTTGGAAGCGTTTGACGATGGAATCCATCGGCTGCTTACACCAGGCCAGACAGATGAGGAAGCGGCGGCGAATCGTTATCTCTGGACGAATGGACCTTCCTTGGAAATGGGAACCCCGATCAATCATGCGACCGCTGAGCGATTGAAGCAGGACCGTGGTCTCGTCTGGCGCACGCCGGTTGAAACGCACCTGCATGTTCCAGCGAGTGGTATTCAGCAATTCATTGCGGGGGTGAGTCCCGATTGGATCAGGTGGCTCGTAAATTATCCGTGGATCTCATTCGCCGTGTTACTGCTGATTGGTCTTGTTATCCTGCTCGCAAGCGGCAAACGTGCGCTCGGATACATCGTGCTCGTGCTGGCCCTACTCTTGGGATTCTTTGCCGCATTTATTCGCGGCTGGTTCGGTGATCTCAACGTCTTGCATCTCCCGGTTGGCACACCAGTCGATCTGCTTGCGAACCTCGATCCCGCGGAGATCACGATCACCAAGCCTGCGAATCTTGTCACACTAACCTACGGAATGAGAAATTTGAAAAAACCCGGCACAGATGCTGAACGCAAGCAAGTGGCCAAACTTCTTGGAATGAGTACTTCACCCGATTTGGTGCTGGATCGGGGTCATTACTTTGCCAAAGACCTGAGCAAACAGGAACTCGAAGACCTGATCGATTTGCTGAAGACATTCTAGCCACGCAGGCTCGGAAGGGCAGCGTTGTGTCCTGGTTGAAATGAACAACACTCCGCTCCATCCAAAACAGCAAACTGCGGAGTACGACTTCATCATCGTCGGCTCCGGCGCAGGCGGTGCGCCGCTTGCCTGCAATCTTGCCAGAAATGGTTTTCGGGTTCTGGTCTTGGAAGCAGGTGGATGGGATGCGCCCGAGGTGGCGCAAGTTCCTGCCTTTCACGCGCACGCCAGCGAGCATCCTGATCTGAGTTGGGAATTCTTCGTTAAGCATTACACCAATCCAGAGGAGCGGGATTCCAAGTGGGATGAGAAAGGGAACGGAATTTTTTATCCGCGCGCAGCGACGGTAGGCGGCTGCACTTTCCACAACGCAATGATCACCCTTTGCGGACCAAGTGGTGATTGGGATGAGATTGCGAGGATCACGGGCGATGATTCATGGAGCGGCGAGCGAATGCGCGCCTATTTCGAACGGCTCGAACATTGCGATTACGCGAGGTGGCCGGCGTCAAAGGACGATTCTATCCTGGCGAAAATCTGGAGCAAGATTCGAGGTCTGCTTGGAATCGCAGGAAACGCGGGCCGGCACGGCTTTGATGGGTGGCTCCATACGACTGTGGCCGATCCGAAGCTTGGCTTAGGAGACCGGCAATTAGGCGAAGAAATTCTATCCGCGCTAGCGGCAACTCTTATCGACCAGGGCGTTGGCGCTATCGCAACAATCGAATCGTTTCTATCTGATCTTTTCGGACAGCAGGTCAAGGCACGCTTCGATCCAAATAACTGGGAGACAATGAAGCGGCGCCCGGAGGGTCTGATGCTGATTCCGATCGCAGTTCGCGATGGTCAGCGAAGCAGTCCGCGGGATTACTTGATTGAAGTGCAAAAGAAATATCCGGAGCGCCTCATTATTCAGACTGAAACATTGGTATCCGAAATCCTCTTTGATCGAGAACCCGGGGCGGCGGGCGAACCTGCTGCAATAGGTGTGAGATTCCTGCGCGGCAAGCATCTGTACAATGCACATCCGCAGCCGAGCAATGCCAGTGGAACAAGTGGTGAAGTTTTTTGCCGCCGCGAAGTGGTCTTGTGCGGTGGCGTCTACAATACGCCACAATTGCTAAAGCTTTCGGGCATTGGTCCGAGAGCCGAGTTGGAGGTGTTTCAAATTCCCGTTCGCATAGATCTGCGCGGGGTAGGAACGAATTTGCAGGACCGCTACGAGATCGGCATTATCTCGGAAGCGAAAGCAGACTTCGAGCTTCTCAAAGACCTTGCCATGGGTATACCGGCACCGGGAGAGCAGCCTGACCCCGCGCTAAGGGAATGGCGAGAAAGCAAAACCGGTCTTTACACCAGCAACGCGATCATTATCGGGCTTCTGAAAAAATCCCGGCGCGATCTACCGGCGCCGGATCTTTTCATTTTTGCTGTGCCGGGATTCTTCAAAGGCTATTACAAAGGCTACTCTGTCGATCGAGCTAACCCGGACCTTGCCACGAGACACAATCTCCTGACATGGCTCGTGATGAAAGCGCATACCAAAAATCGCGCGGGTACTGTTAAACTACGCTCAGCCAACCCGCTCGATGTGCCTGAAATTAATTTCCATTATTTCTACGAAGGCACCGACCGCGATACCGGCGAAGACCTCGCCGCGATTGTCGAAGGATTCAAATTCGCCCGCAGAATCAACGAGATTGCAAGGACGAGAGGCGTAGTAAAACGCGAAATCTGGCCGGGGCCGCGAGAGAACCTTGAAGATGAGGACTCGATTCGCCGGTTCGTCGCGAAGGAAGCCTGGGGTCATCACGCTTCCTGTTCATGTCCTATCGGCGCACAAGGTGATCCAATGGCTGTTCTCGATAGCCGTTTTCGCGTGCGTGGGGTCCGAAATCTTCGCGTCGTCGACGCCAGCGTTTTCCCGCGGATCCCCGGAGTCTTCATAGCTACAAACATCTATATGATCTCCGAGAAGGCAAGTGACGTCATCGCGGAAGACAACAAAGCTTGATGAAAAATTTTTGCGTCGTTATTGCTGCAAGTTGGTCGGTCGTTTTTTGCGCGGCAGTGGGCGCATGTAAAAAAGACGAGCCGGTGGACGAGGCCACAGCTTCCGGCCTGACAACATCCGATTTCCCGCAGATTACTGCTGATGTTTTCAAGCCGATGGATGGCGGCCTCGATCTTTCGCCCGAGGAAATCATGGGCCGCAACACCTGGAACCTGTGGAGCGGTGGTAACCAGCACTTTTGGAATCAGGCCGCACAGGACAGTTTCGGGTTGATGGATCTTTTGAAGATGCTTGATAACCGCAAATTTCCGCGCAGCCAGCGTTTCAAAATTTTGGGTCTGATGAACGAGCCAGGATTTCGTGCAGCCACCAGACCTGACGAATTTGGCTTGTGGCTCGACGAACAGATCGAGCCGGAACCGGCTGGGATTAACGAAGAAGTCTACGGCAAAGCTTCCGGCGTCCTTGGTTTCCGTTTGTTTCCAAATCCGGAGTTCGATGAGAAGGCGCGCAAGAAGTGGGACGGCAAACGTTTCTACGAGGACCCGACTTATTACAACGACAATCAGCTCGTGCGTCCCTATCGTGTCGGCGTGGCCTGCGGCGCCTGTCACATAGCGCCAAATCCGAGCAATCCGCCCGCTGATCCAGAGAATCCGCGCTGGAAAAATCTCGCGTCGGCGATTGGCAATCAGTACATCAACGAGGGGAAAGTCTTCGCCTGCAACGTCGAGAAAGGCGGGTTCTTTTACGAAATGCTGGCCACGCAGCCCCGCGGCACTTCCGATACTTCGCGGATCGCGACCGATCACATCAATAATCCAAACGCGATCAACGCAATCTTTTTGCTGGCAGAGCGGGAGCGTATCGCGGTGCCGGAGAAAATGGCAGGCGGCACACTCGCTTTGCCCGGCGAAAAGGAAGACATGTCGCCGGTTCCGCACATCCTAAAAGATGGCGCGGATTCAATTGGTGTACGCGGAGCAACCATTCGTGTTTACGTCAACATCGGCATGTTCTCCGAGTATTGGTTGACGCGTCACAACCGACTGATCGGACTTGCACCGCAAAAACCTTTTGAAATTCCCTACGCGCGTGAGCATTCGGTTTTCTGGCGCGCTACCGAGGAGCGCCTCGACAATATCGCCGCCTTCTTTCGAAAACTGAAATCGTTTCGTCTCGCCGACGCGCCCGGCGGGGAGGCGTACGTCACGGCGGATTCAGCCGTGATGACGCGCGGGAAGGAAGTTTTCGCCGAAAGCTGCGCGGCATGTCACTCGAGCAAACAACCGCCTGCTAGTATTGATCCCCGCTCCGGCGAGGGAAAGGCGTGGTTCCGCGCTGAAGTCATGAAACCCGATTTTTTGGAAAACAATTTTCTATCAAACGATAAGCGTTATCCATTGACCAAAATCGAAACCAATTCCGCACGCGCGTTCGCGACAAATGCAAAAGCCGGTCACGTCTGGGATAACTTTTCCTCGGCGACTTACAAGGCACTCTCGCCGGTGGACGAGCTCGAATTTTTCAACCCATTTAATGAGACGCAGCCGATCAAATTCAAGCCGAAGGAGGAAAATGTGGCGCCCGGTTATTATCGCACGGCGTCCCTGGTCAGTGTTTGGAGTTCCGCGCCGCTGTTGCACAACAACATGCTTGGAAAATTCACCGGCGATCCTTCGGTAGCGGGCCGCATGGAAGCATTTAACGACGCGATCGAAAAGCTGCTTTGGCCGGAGAAGCGCAAAGGACCAGACTGTATTTGGCGCACCAGCCAGCGCTGCTCGCTGCATATTCGCAAAGAATACGTCCCTTGGGCGTTGCGCTTCCGCTGCGACAAAGACGGGTATTTCAGTATCGGTCCGATCCCCGCAGGAACTCCAATTAACCTTATTGCAAACCTCGAGCCAAGCTTTTGGGATATGCTGACTCTAGTTCCAAGAATTAAAGCAGACTTGGACAAGATCCGCGATCAACAGTTAGACGGCGAAGCCGCGAAGAAGGTTTTCGCCAATCTTGTTCCAGATCTCATCAAAGCAAATAAATGCCCCGATTTTATCGAGGACAAAGGGCACTACTTTGGGACGCAGATGCCCGATGCCGACAAACGCGCGCTGATCGAATATCTGAAAACGTTTTGATTCGCATGCAACATACAACACAACAAAAAGAAGTTGAGCGGCCGCCGGTGAGCGACGCGCATCTATGATTGATCGACGACTCAAGACGATCATTGTCATCTATCTCTGGGCAGCTTTGGTGGAGGATACCGTTCTCTTCGTGATGGCCTGGCTCGCTCCTGATATCTGGTTTCGGCTTCTCCACGCTGGCGTGCCGGCCGGTCTTGAAACCGCTCTCTTGCGTCGCTCCGCTGGCCAGTGGGCTGCGTTCGCGCTGGCACAAGCCATCACACTTTGGCGTTGGCGAAAGGATCCCGTCTGGCTCGCTGTGAGCGCCGGCGTGCGTTTTTCAGATTTGTTCACGGATGTGTCGTACATCCTCGCCGTACCGTCGCTGACTACCCTCGGCTGGATCTTGCTGGTGCCTCCGCCTTTTCTTAACCTCGTTGGGGTGGTCATCATGCTGTGCGGTTACAGACAAGCGCGAACGCCTGTGGGGGCTGTCGGCCACTGATCTCTGTTCATGTCTACGGGGAAGAAATTGTGAATTCAGAAAACGAAAGTCAGTGGTGTCCGTTTCGGCCCAGCGCAGCGGATTTGGAAGCCATTGGCAAGGACGTGGGGGAGATCCCCGACATCCAGCAAAAACTTCTCGCTAACGATGCGGATCTCAAATTTCGTGACCGTGTAGCGCACCAATATCAAATCGCTGGCAGCAGGGTTGTTTTCCGGGTCGCGAACGATTTGCCTGGACCTTTATGCGGCCTCGGGCTTTTTCAGCCTGGCGCGCAGCATAGCGGCATTGGCCGAATCTCTACCGGACTGGGCACGCCGCATGTGGAAACTAATCCAGATTTCCTCGGCATCATGGTCGCTTTTCAAACTCCAGGTGGCCAGCGTGTGGATTTTCTCGGCATCAACAATCCGACGGCGCCCACTGATGATCACCGCGAGTTTGTGTCAGTCCTGTACGCGACCGGAGAGTCGGCGGGTGCCGACGTCCCCTTTGTTGGAAAACTGGGCGCGCATGAGCTCGTGAACCTTGGCGCGCAGGAAACCGAATTCGGCCTTGCGCTAGCGCATCGCATCGGCGTGATCAAAGCCGGCGAGACTTTGCTCCACCTGACCAAACAAACACTGCCCACCGCTCTCTGTAGCACCGCGTATCAAAGATACTGGACCGGTATCGTCGAAGTCGGCGGCACTGGCGGCAAATTCACGTTCGTTCCCACCCGCGAGGAAAACCGCGCTCGGATTTTCACGCTGGCCCACGGCACCTCACTGAGGAGTGGAAAAACAGACAACTGCGAAGCGACATCGAGTTTCAATTAGTTTGGATTCCGTTTTTGAGCGAAGAAAAGACCCCGACAAAAGCATTGAAACGGCCGTGGCAGGAAGATCACAAGCAACGAGTCGGGATCGTGGTGTTCCCAAAAACCGATTTTGACTCGGATGACGCCAGCCTCTGGGCAATTCTCGCTACCGAGATGGGCGCCAATCCTGGCAATTGGATTGCTGACAAGCGAAACAGCATCCGGCAACCGGCGAGTGAATTTGGCGTGGCGCGAAAGATCGCATACCAAAAAAGCCAGGAAGGCCGAGGCGCCTTAGAGCCAGATTTTTATCAATCGGTTTTCAGCACCGCGCAAATCACGCCTGAACTGGCGCAGGATTTGAAACGACGTCAAGACGCGAAGCTGAAAGCCGGTCACATTGCCCAAGCTCCTTAGTTGAGAGATGGCAGTGTCAATCCAAAAATCCTTGAATTGTCCACGCGAGGCTGTCAGCATCGTAGGCCGATGCCGACAAAGGCGGTTGATCGAATATCCAAGAAATGTAATTCAACCTAACGAAAGGAGAAAACATGGCAGTTACAGTTCCTGAAATGTTGAAAATGTCGCAGGCGCAGCTCGACGATTTGTTCACTCAAAGTCCAGATGGCGAGATCCCGCGCGGGGAAGGAAAAGGAACAGCGATCATGGCGCCCGGCACCAACGTGTCGGATGAAATTGCCTGGTTTGTAAATGTCTTCACATGGAAGGGAAAAGTCTTCGACCCGGAGAAAGGGGAGCTTCGGAACAAAATCCTGCCTATGGGACACAAGGCAATTGTCGCCAAAGTATATAAGGACAAGAGCTGGTTCGATCAGAAGGAGTGCATCGTGCTCGATTACTCCAAGACTTCACTCGTCGCGCATTGGATACGCGATGAGATTCGCGAGGTTAGTCCCGGCATTTACCTCGGGTTGGTCTACTGGGGTAAAAAGAAGCTGATCCACTTCGCGCTCCAGTTTCCGCCTTCGGGATAGTTCGAAATAGCAGAGTCGAATTCTTGGATTCATGTCAGTCGTGAATTCGAACGTCAGCCGACCAATGCCGCGCGCCAATACTGGCTCGTGGTTCCTAAACTTGGTGAGCGACACCACGATGTTCCTTTTGCAGATGGAACGCCGAGTTGATCACTGGCTTCGCCCAACATTCGACGCCATCCTTCGCGACCCAATCGCGCGCCTGGTCACAGCATTGATCAACATGCAGCGGAAGGACGAAGGCCTAAAGATTGCCGAGGAAAAACCGCTGCCGAATGAGGAGGAATACCTTAGCTCGATCATCGAGAGTTTCACCACGCAGATGCGAGGGCTCTGGAAACCGGGCGGCTTCGAGCGCGGCGGGAACACCAAGACGCAAGGCATCTTGCGCGGCGAATTTATCGTTCATGACAATCTTCCGCCCCAGTTCCGGCACGGCATCTATGCCAAACCGCAGACCTTCCGTTGTTGGGTCCGTTTCTCAGGCCCTGGTCCTTACATCACACCGGACATCGATGACGTTGGCTTCATGAGCATCAGCATCAAACTCCTGGGTGTGCCCGGACCGAAGCTGATGGATGAGGAGAAGTTCACGCTCGATATGTTCGGCGTTTCCACTCCGACTTTTGTGACGCAAGACACAAAGTCGAATGCCCACCTGCAGAAGTGGAGCGTGAAAAACGCGCAGATTTTTCACTTCGTCAATTTTCAGCAGCCACACATTCTGGACATGATCATGCAGGGGCTGTGGGTTAAGACGCAGAGCAGCCCTTTTGAAGCTCCTTACTTTAGTTGTGTGCCGTATCTGCTGGGAGAAGGCCAAGCGATGCAATACTCCGTTTGGCCGAAGACGAAGAAAAAAACTCCGATTCCGCGGCTTCCCTTCCGTCCGCGGGACGATTATCTACGCGATGCCATGGTGAAGGCGCTCAGCGAAAGCGATGTGGAACTGGACTTCCGCTTGCAGCTACAAACTGATCCCTTCCTGATGCCGATCGAGAACAACGGCGTGCTCTGGCCGGAGCGACTTTCGCCACGGGTTTCAGTGGCGACGCTACGTTTGCCAAAACAGAAGTTCGATTCACCGGCGCAAATGGAGTTTGCCAAAAGGCTTTCTTACAATCCCTGGCATACAATTGCAGAGCATCGCCCATTAGGTAATCAAAGCCGCGCCCGAAAACGGATGTACCTAGAGCTGTCCACTCTGCGGCATAACATGAACAACGCTCCTCATTACGAGCCGACAGGGGATGAGGTGTTCGGTTAGGAGATCATGACTCCGCAGTCGACGTTCATGGTCCTTGCGCCGATCGATCCAAAGCGCGAGACCGAGCTTCGGCAGTTGCTTGATTCGATGAATCGCGCCCCGGGCCGCGTGAACTCAGACAACGAGCTGATTCCTTTCACGGAATTCGACACGCTCCATTTCGCACGATTCATCATCCTGGATGATAAGACGACCGAAGATGTTCGTGTCTATGGATTAGCTCCGCGCCAGTATCCGCTCTACTTGGCATTCCTGGGGGATGTCGACGGTGATGCAAACGCGTTTCTGGGCAAGTTGATCAAGCGCGCTGGAAAAGGCCTGGCCAGAATTTTTTCCTGTTGCCAGGGATTCAGTTCTAGTTCCGACCTTCTGGCGTGGATGAGACAACACAATGCTCCCGCCATTGCAGCGTACGTGAATTGGCGGGGACGGACGGTGCGCCAGATTCGCGAGGAAGCGGCTCTTTACGAAGCGCTCGAAAATTACATCGAAAAAAACGCAGCTGTGCTTCGCGATCTGGCACCGCAGGAACTCCACGCAAAATTACAAAGCTTCGTCGAGTCCGAGAAATCGGAGGGACGGTTAACTTTGTCTGGCGAAAGTCCAACACCGGTTGGATGGCAGATCAAAAACCTTCTACACCTGCTCGGCATGCCACTGGTGGTCTTGATTGCATCGCCGTTGCTCATTCTCGTTGCGCCATTCTATGTCTTCGCGCTTCGCCGTTTGGAAAAGACGGACCCTGAAGTTTGTCCTACGGTAGATCAGAAGCATTCCGAGAACTTGTCACGTTTCGAAGATCACGACGTGACAAATCAATTCAGTGCGATGGGAAGTCTCAAGCCCGGTTTGGTGCGACTGCTGACGGCGATATTTGTGCTCAAAACTGTTAACTATGGCGCTCGGCATATTACGCGGCCTGGCACTCTCGGACGCATACGCTCGATCCACTTCGCACGCTGGGTGTTTGTGGCCGGTAGAGAGCGGATGATCTTTTTTAGCAACTACGATGGCAGCGTCGAGAGTTACATGGACGATTTCATTAACAAGACCGGTTTCGGCCTGAATGCTTCTTTCAGCAACGGGATCGGTTATCCCAGAACGAATTGGCTGGTAATGGATGGCTGCATCGACGAGCGCAAGTACAAAGAGTACCTCCGTCGCCATACATTGCCGACGCAAGTATGGTACAAAGCCTATCCAGGCTTGACCGCGGTTGACTTGGACAGAAACACACGGCTTCGGCGAGGTTTGGAAAAATCGTCCATGACTAACGAGGAGGCCCGCGAATGGGTCGCATTGCTATGAGTGAAGTGGATTACGCCGACGTTCAAGGCCTGGTTCGCTTTGGCTATGGCCACATGACCAGC
>Ga0137376_10001689_pt1 | contig 12567 bp, 11 predicted proteins | sample SagtaG_23_FD_104814 | JGI IMG/M metagenome (GOLD analysis project Ga0137376, IMG submission 104814) | Vadose zone soil microbial communities from Sagehorn Ranch, Mendocino, California, USA - Sage2_L_20_16 metaG | ecosystem: Environmental > Terrestrial > Soil > Vadose zone | place: USA...
AAAACGGGTAAGCATCCGCTAGAGTTCGCCGAGTGGGGGCGGGTTTGTGGTGCTCTAAAGAAAAAGGTCGAGCAGTTACAGCAAAGAAAAGGTCGCTCTGCGCACAAGTCGATGCTGCTGCAACGATATGCCGATGCCGCTAGTCAGGCCGATTATATTAACGAGATATGGCGAAAAGAGTTGGCTCATACTCGTAGGACCACGCCTTACAATCAACCGGAAGCTATGAGCGTTTTAGTTCGCGTTCATGAGTTTATGCAGTCACTAGCGGTATGGATACCCGCAGGGCAAGTCAACCGTGAAACTTCCTCATGACTTCATAGGCTGGCTCATTTTAGATTTGAGTATCCTCGCCGTTCTCCTAATCGTGGCGATTGCGTACGTCGTAGTCGGCTGACCCCCAGGGGGCACACGACTCACAGAGGCCACCGGGGGGAGGGTCGGTTATGGAATTTAAATCTCGTCGTATCGCTGAATATCGGCTAAGGTCTTTAGTCTAGCGTCGGCGAAATGTTTCTTCCACAATTGCGTTTTAACGCACGATCTCGCGCCGATTGATGCAAAGGCATCGGCCTTGTTTATAGGCGTAGATTCAACGGGCGAGGCTTGAAGAGGAAATCAAAGCGGCGGGCATCAAGTAGCCGTTCGGCAAGCGGACTAAAATGGAATCGCGTCAGAATCGGACCGCGCAAGTGTAATTAAAACACCGCCGCTTGGGGTGGTCTGCGGGTCAGGCTTGCATAGATGAACGTGATTGCAACGAGCGGGTCGTTTAATTCGATTCGTCGTTTCGTCACACGGCTTCCTTCTCAAATTCTTGTGTTGCTTGTCGGCAATCAGAGCATCGCGAAACTGCTCGAACGGCCACTTCACAGTGGCTTTTGCAGCGAGCAAATCGAGTGTGGCTCAGACTTCAGCCGTGCAAACGTTGTCCTCTTTCGAGGCAACGGCTGACGGCGTCGTCCAATACGGCGAGAGGCGCGGTGAGTTCCTTCGGTTCTGATGCCATGAACCGCCATACCTAAAAATACTTTCAGGTGTCCCCGAAACCCCCTAGCGAGCCCTAATCGCGCCTGCTAGTCTTTTATCATGTGCCAAGCGCACGCGCGCAGTCTTTAGCTGCGAGAAAGGGGATTATATGGAGAGAATTCTTTTTCTTCTTTTCATTCTCTATTCTCTTTTTGTGCTTTCACCTATGCCAGCGGCTGCTGAGAGTCAAACATGGAAGGTACGACCCGGCGACAATCTTGACATCATTGCGACGACTCTCGAAATTCCCAAAGAAGAAATTAAAAACCACAACCCCGGGGTTTTGGAGAGCAATCTCCAAATCGGCCAGAAGCTGAAACTGCCGTTTCGCTCATATGTAGAGGGTAAGACGCTGGAAGAAGAACTGGGCAAAAAAGATGCGCGGATTGGAAAGCTTGAAAAAACAAGCGGTGATTTGGAGAAAAAAATCGCTAGCGTAGAATCGCAGTTGGTCTGGCAGCCCATTTGGCTTTGGGGATTCTGGATTTCTTTCGGCATTATTGCATTTATAGTTTCCGGCGCATATTGGATTTTTCGCCAAACCCACCCGCGGGTTTTTGAGCAACCGCATGACCGGTCCATCGGAGACTTAAGAGAAAGCGAAATACGAGTGCGGTCATCATTTCCGCACGACGAAGAAGGTGCAAACAGCCGCGGAGGCCAATGGCAGCCGTCACTGAAGCGCTTCCCGCACACCGTTAGCTGGAACAGATGAAGCTCAGGTGCCAAGCCGCAGTTGCGCCTCTGATTCCCCAGTTAGGGTCAGTGCTGCTGGGCAGGCTTGCATGGACGTGATTGCAACGAGCCGGTCGTTTAATTCGATTCGTCTTTCCCCCTAGCACCGTCATCGAACTATTTTTTGCGCCGCAAGACAGCGTCGCAGCAGACGGGGCTCTCCCATTCGCTCCACAGACGCGGCGAATGCTTCGGTGGGACCGCGCCAGCGGAGCTCGTCTATATTGCGGAAGAGAGGCGCGTCGGTTTTGAGCGTTGCGAGATGTTTGAATAGTAACGCGAGGTCGCGTTTGTCTCCTAATGCTGTGGCCGGAAAGTCCTCGATGATGCCGTGTTTATTGAGGAGCCGTGCCGCAGACACCGCACCGATGCCGGGAATGCCTGGATAGCCGTCGGCGGCGTCGCCGACGAGAGCAAGAAAGTCGGGAATCAGGACGGGCTCCACGCCGAACTTCTCGCGAACTCCTGCCGCATCGCGGATCTTCTGACTTCTGCGGTCAACCTGCACGACTCGGTCGCCGCGGACGCACTGCGCCAGGTCCTTGTCGGGCGTCCAGATGCAGACTTTCTGTACTCCCTCGTCTTCGGAAGCGATGTGCGCCGCGGAGGCAAGCGCGTCGTCAGCCTCGAGCTCGATCATCGGCCAGACGGCCACGCCCATGGCGGCGAGCGCGTCTTCGAGCGGGTGGAATTGGGCGAGGAGCGCGGGCTCCATGCCATCGCCGGTCTTGTATCCGGGCCAGAGCGCATTGCGGAAAGACTCGACGACGTGGTCGGTCGCCACGCCGATGTGAGTCGCTCCCGTCTCGATCATCTGCAAAACGGTATTGAGGACGCCGATCACCGCGCCGAAGGGCTTATCTTCGCCCTTGTTGAAGCGACGCAGGCCATAGAAGTGCCGGAACAACTCGTACGTGCCGTCGATCAGATGAACAATTAACTCACCGCTCGGAGTGGCGTCGTTACTTTTTGTCATTAGCGGGTCCTGGGCTATGGCATAACAATCTTTACGGAATTCTACGCCCGGGGCCAACGTTCGTAATAAGCGGCAGACGGTAAAACAATCGGCAGGAAGTCATGCACGCTCGGAGACATTCCTCTTCGCCATTGACAGTCTTTCGTTTACTGCCGTAACGTGGCTTGGCACTTAGGATCAGATTTTTTTACGAGGAATTCCGACCATGATTCATCGACTCAACGTGATCTCGCTCTTTCTGCTCTTCTTGCTCTGGTTTTCTTCGCCGGCGGTTCGCGCGCAGGCGCCGGACCTCATCCTCCATAACGGAAATATCATCACGCTGGATGACAAGCTCGCAACCGCGTCCGCCGTGGCGATTCAGGGGGAAAAGATCTCGACGCTCGGAGCCAGCGAGCAGGTTTTAAAACTGGCAGGGCCAAAAACCAAAATTATCGATCTCAAGAAAAGAACGGTGGTGCCCGGCCTGATCGATACCCATATCCACATCATCAGCGGCGGCCTGGGAATGAAGAAGGTCCAACTGGCCGAAGCGACTTCGATCGCCGAACTTCTGGACATCATCGCCGGCCATATTCGCGACAACCAAGTTCCCGCCGGAGAATGGGTCGTCGCGTCTTCGGACTGGTACGTGAATCAATTGAAGGAAAACAGATTTCCGACTCGCTGGGAGCTCGACCAGGTCGCGCCGCAAAATCCGGTGTTTTTGCCCCGCGGCGCGCATCAATCGGCATCCAACAGCCTGGCCTTGAAGCTCGGCGGGATCACCAAGGAAAGCTCATCTCCCGCCGGCGGCGAGATTGTCAAGGATCCGAAAACCGGTGATCCCGACGGCTCGCTTGTCGACACGGCCCAAGAGCCGATCAAAAAACTTCTCCCCAAAGAAAGTGACAAGGCGAGCCTGGAGGCGCTTCAAAGAGTACAGGAACTGGCGCACAGCCTCGGCATTACGAGCTTGGTGGACGGCGGTGTGACACTTGGCGAATGGCAAACGATGGAGCAGCTCAAGAAATCCGGCCAGCTCAAAATTCGCATTGCGGCGCGGATCCGACCGAGGGATGTCAACGACTTCGCCAAGATCAATGCCGCTCTGTCGCCTGAAACTGGGGACGTCTGGTTGCGCACCGGCCCCATCAAAGTGACACTGGACGGCGGCTCCACGGGCGCGCTTTTCACCCGTGCCTATGCCATCAAGCCGGACTTTCACGGCGTCCAAGTCACTTCGACGGCAGTCTTAAAAGAGATTTCCGAACTGGCGAACCAAAATAACTGGCGCATGAGCGTTCACTGCAACGGCGACAAAGCCTTCGACATTCTTCTCGACACGTGGGAAGCGGTCAACAAGAAAAAGTCTATCGTCGGCAAGCGCTGGACCGTCGAGCACGGCAAGAACATCCGGCCGGAGCAGATCCGCCGGGTTAAAGCATTGGGATTGCTGGTGACGATCCAGGCGGCGCCTTATGTCAAGGGAGAAACGTACATGACGAATTTCGGCCGGGAAACAGCCGAGCAATCCTCGCCGACACGGGATTATCTGAAGAGCGGGATCATCTTGGCCGGCGGCTCCGACTGGCTGACCAATCCGCTCAATCCTTTCCTCCACATGTACTTCGCCGTCGCAAGAAAGACCAAGGCGGGAAATCTCCTGGGCCAGAACCAGGCGCTGACTCCGGGGGAAGCGCTCACCATGCACACCAAATACGCCGCGTACGTAACGCTCGAGGAGAACTCGAAAGGAACCCTCGCGTCGGGAAAACTTGCCGATCTGGCCGTGCTCTCGCACGACCCTCTAAAAATCGCCACCGAACAGATCAAAGACATCAAAGTTTTGATGACCCTGGTGGGAGGCGAAATGGTTTACCAAAAAGAAGCAGACTAGGAGGTCAGGGGTCGGATGATACTCTTGAGGTCGCAAGCTTGCTAGGCATCTCGCGGTGAATATTATCGACCAGAGACACCTGGGCAGCTCAGACGACACACCGCACTGCCTCATTCATGAAAACGCCGCGTGGCCGCGGCGGCAGCTTCTTTCACTGCGGGCAGAGGGCAGAAATTGTTAGCCTCGATTCCAAAGACCGGGTTGAACTTGCTGCGAAAGTTTTCGAGCGCAATCACCGCAGCCAATTCTACCAATTCCTCGTCGGTAAAATATTTCTTCAGACGATTGAAAAACTTATCCGTGACCCGTTTACCCGTGTAGGTCATGCGCTCGGCCAGCTCCAGTGCCAGCCGCTCCCGCAGAGAAAACAAAGGGTTCTTCTTGTAAGCTCCCAGCACCGCTTCGACCTTCTCTGCCGCCGCTCCGTTTTGCATCGCCCCGGATGCGTTACTGTCAATTCAATACGGGCAACCATTGATATGGGCAGTCCGTACGCAGACCAGGTTGCGTAACTCCTGCGTTAGGAGTCCTGATTCCTGAATTCCTTGGGCGAGCGCCTGGACTCCTTTCTGGATGGTTGGCCGAACGGCAGACACCTCCGCAGCGTTCGAGACAAAGCCATGACGTTTTTTCTGCGCTGCAAAAATTTGTCGCACCTCATCATTTGCTTCACTCTCCGTTACACCTTTGATCCTGGCCATGAATCCTCCTCCTTGTTTACTTCCCGATGTTGATTCATTTGGCTGTCACTTGTCCGTGATCTTTAGAATAAGTGGATGTTGGGGTCTGTCTTTCTATTCTTGATGATCTTGTCGGATCGCGACATGGTCTCGTCACGGAGGAAGAGGGAGACTGCTGTGTTCGTCCCTCGAGTTTAGGCTGAAGGTCAGCATCGGGCCAGGTCTTTACTTTGACCATTGTTCCCGAGTCCGCTTTCCAAATATCACTGCAAAACGTCGACTCACTCGGTAGAACTAATTCTCGCACACAGGTTTGACGGCCGTGTCGAGCCACTTTCGCACGTCCTCGATATAGGCCCTATTCAAAACCACGATATTGTCTTAGCAATGTAATATCCAGACCTCCATCGTGGTCAACGTTTCCTTGAAGTGCGCCGAATAGGCGGCCGGCTTCGAAGAGGCCTGCAGCCTAGTGTCGCTGAGGATGCCATTCGGGCTCATGGTCTTCAGAATTTCGTCGAACAGGCCGTGGCCCGTGCGGTGTCCAGTTTTATGGTTGGCTCCAAAACGCGATCGCTTCGGGTTTGGCGGTTCTCTCATCTAACTTGCTCGGTCAGAGACAGCAGATCATAATCTGGATTGGTATCCGATTGGATCCAGTGTATGAAGGAAGACCAGCAAATCGAGCAGAATAACTCGCAAGAGAGCATCGATCGTACGGGCGCTTGGCCCGTCCTAGTCACGGTCTCCTGCGGATTTCTCGCTCTAAGTTTAGATTTTTTATTCTCCATCTCATCGGTGCTTTTGGAGCCAACTTTTCTGAGTGGCTTCGGGCTTATGATCCTCCAGATCGGCATACTGTCGGCATTAGGGGGTGGAGTCGGCATTGCGGCCGGGGAACTGCTCTTCCGTTACGAGGCGTGTATCCAAAGCATGATCAGATTTCTGCGCCTCGGCAGATGGTTGCCATTCTTCGTTGTTTGGGCGGCTCCGATTTGGTGGATTCGTTGGAGCAACCCGTTGAATGTGCCTCTCTGGACCGAATCGATTTTTCAAGTCGTGATCCCAACGTTTCCTACGATCATGTTCACGGCATGCTATTTCTATCTCTCGGCGCGCCATACACTACAGTTGAATCGACGTACGGCAACTTTCATGAGCTTAACCCCTATTGTCTCGGATGCTCTCCTTCTTTCATTTATTCTACAGGTGACTCTTTACGTAAATGGCTGGAACTGGTTTGTGCCTATAGATTTCGAACCGATGGCGCGTCCCTCAGCCGCCGTTCTCCTCGTGGGCGGATTATCATTCCTTTTATATTGGATCGGCCGTTGTACCTTTGAGAAGATCGCCAACATGAATGGTGTGGCCATCATTCGCCAACTTCGAGAAACCAATTGGATCTCGTTTTTGGGTGCTGGAATACTATGGTTTCTTTGTTTTGCATTGTGGTATCGCCTGTTTGTTCTCATGAGAGATATCTTCGAAATTGCTCCCCTTCAGGAAGTGGTTAGCGCGGCTTCTAGGCTTCTTACAAAAGGTTCCATGATTGCCAATATAGAAGAGCCGCTGTGGTTAGACGTGTGGGTGTCTTCTCAGGAGCTCGTCGAAGGTCTCTTATCGGCAGGGGTAGCTGCAATCATCGCTGTGAAATTGGTCCACGTCGTGGCTGGTTCTAATATTCGGTCGTCTTGGGTTTTCGCGGTGACTCACACTGTGCCGATCGTGCTTGCGATCTGGTTTATGCCATGGATCGGAATTAACCATTGGCTCAGAGCGGCGATAGTTGCCGCAGTTAGTTTTCTTCCAATTGTGCAATCCCTATGGGGCCTTCGGGATCAGCCGCTCGCTAGTCGCACGGTGTTGGCCTTGGACAACGCTTTGCCCTACGCATTTGTAGGAATGCTTTTCGGTCAACTGTGGGCTTCGACGGCTGGGTTGGGTTTCTTTATTGTCGCTAGCCGCGCAGTGGGCAACAGAACAGAAGCACTCGCTACATCTCTGATTACATTCGGACTAATGGTTGTTGTTTCCGTCATCCTGAGGCTCGCAGCAAAGAGACTCGGTGCGCAAGCTGGCTGACGATATAAGTAGTTCGGGTTTCAGAGCTGGCGCAAGGAGCCCATGCAGCTGACCATTCTTCCCGAGTTCGCTCCGGTTTCCAAATAGCAATCCAAAACGTCGACCCTCACTCGGTAGAACTAATTCTCCCACACAGGTTTGACGGCCGTGTCGAGCCACTTTCGCGCGTCCTCGATATAGGCCTTATTCGCGACCACGATGGGTTTGACATTGGGACCCCAGCCATTTTCCATTGAGGTCTTGGATTTAAATCCTTTCCGGGCACTCGCTCTACCCACTGCGTCGATTGCCGCTTGCCCTGCGGGTGAGACCAGCCATTCGGCAAAGAGCTTGGCAGCCGTTGGATGAGGCGCTTTAGCATAGATGGCCGCCTGTTGTGGCGAGACCACCGGTCCAGCGCCTCTCGCAAAATCGATCGGACTGCCGACCTCCTTTTCGTGCACGACGTCATGGAAGAGCGCCGGCATCACGATGGAGTATTCGCCCGCGACTAAAAGTCGAAACATGGCGCTCGTGCTTTTGTGAATCGGAACATTCAAAGACTTCAGACCCTTGATGAAATTTGCCCAGCGCGTATCGTCCTTCCAGTCATCCTTAAAGGCTGCCAGCATGGAACTTAACGGGCCTGCCCTCATGGGATCGTCCAACGCCACGATCCCTTTGTATTTTGGATTGGTGACGTCCTCCCAGCTCCTGGGCGCCTCTTCGCGTTTCAGTTTTTTGGTGTTGTAAGCCAGCGCTTGAATCTGCAGGCTGACCACCGGAGCGATCGCGTCATTGACGAACAAGGCATTACCCTGCACGGTTTGGTAAGGTTGCGTTGCGCCGGCGTTATGCAGAACCAGCGGCGCTTCGGTGAGAATCACGTCGACGCTCGCCTGGTTCCCCTGGTATTCGGTCAAGGTCCGGGTCGTGGCTTCGGATCTTGTCGCTTGCCAATAGGAAGTGGCGATGCCGGGAAAGCGTTTGCTAAAAGTTTCCGTTAGCGAGCGAATGTGATCGACATCCCAAACCGTGTAGACGACCAGCGCGCCTTCCTGTTTGGCCTTGGGATAGAACTCTTTCGCCAGTTTTTCGAAGCGGGGATCGTTTTCGGGTCGCGCCTGAGCGATAGCAAATTGGTTAGGCAGCGCTAGGGCGAACATCACGGAGAGGAAAGACGACAAGATTAGTTTCTTCGCCATGCCGGACTCCTTTTTTTCTGTTCGAGTGAAACAACTCGAACAGTTTAAACGGCTCAAAACCTTCACGGCCCCAAACCGTCGGCGCTTAGTTTCGCAAAGGCGCAACCTATTCGATTCTCGGTCTTTTAGTCAAGGAGTAACCGGTGATGCCAAGGATGGAGCGACCCAACTGGCCCTGGACAGGAAAAGAGATGACGTTAGAATGCCGAGCGATAGGAAACGACAAGAGAAGAGATTTTCCGTGGCATTCAGACAGTCGGCGTTTCGTGCCTTTCACGAGTTTTATGTTTGCCCCGTGTACCAGTCAAAAAAACCGACTTGCAACTGAGTCAATCCTTAGGCTATGAAAAAAACTCCAGCGTTGCTTTGTTCCGATGGCCCCGTCTGCAGTCACTGAAACAGCCGATCGCAATCAAACGAACTCGGTGGCCGAGTAAGATGAAATATCTAGAAGGGAACACCCATGTCGGGAATCTTTGTCAGCTACCGGCGGGACGATAGCCGAGACATCGCCGGGCGGCTGGTCGACCGGCTGCGCCAGGAATATGCGGCCGAGCAGCTGTTTCTCGACATCGATGCCATTCCGGTCGGTACGAACTTCGAAACCGTGCTCGCTGACCGCCTCAGGATCTGCGATGTGCTGCTGGCGGTGATAGGGCCGCAGTGGGTGAATGCCAAAGATGCGAGCGGCAAGCGCCGGCTCGATGAACCGGCCGACTACGTGCGCCTGGAGATTGCATCGGCACTGAAGCGTAACGACGTCCGCGTAATTCCTCTGCTCGTCTCGAACGCCACCATGCCTCGCGCCGAGGACCTTCCGGATGACCTGAAGCCGCTCACTGCCCGGCAGAACTACGAGCTCCGTTACGAGCGGTTCAATGCCGACGCCAACGACCTGATCGCCCAACTCGCCGGGATTGTGCGGCCCGCGGGCAGGCAGCGATTCGGGAAATGGGCGATTCCGTTTGCGGCTTTGGCGGTAGTCGTCGTGGCCAGCGCCATTTATTACTTCATCGCGAATCACAGTCCAGCCCGCTATGATCCCGTGCTGCGCGAGGAGGCAATCAAATTGTGCAAAGAGGCAAGCGAAGTGACGGCCCGATTGGCGTCGTCGTCGGATAGAGACGACTGGACCGCCGCGCATAGTCGCTTTTGGGTTCTTTACAACGGCCCGCTCTACACCATCGAGACCAAGGAGAAAGAGAAGTCGCCCGATCACACGAGTCCGCTCGAAGGCGCCATGGTCCGGTTCGGGAGGCTCTTGAAGGAGGCGGGCGACAAGCCGGATAAGTTACCGCCGACCACCTTGGACCAAGGCTCCCTCGCGGTCGCGCGCGCCTGCAAGGACACGGTCGAGCGAATGTAAAAACTCCCTTTCCCTAAACAGGCATCAGGACTAACCTAACTGGCTCTATCGATCGATGCCGGAAGCCGGAAATTGCACTAGCGTGACTGACAAAAAAGAAGTCTCGTCAGCGAGTTCGAACTTTGACAAGTCAACAAAGATAGTGGAGTTGTAGATATCTGACCTGATATAGCTGGGGCGGTCACGCGTCGGCACAGGTCGTGGACCCGGGCGAGGAACCGAAACCAACGCAAAGGAGATAAAATGCGCGAGATCCTGACGGGAATTTTCAGCTGGCCGTGGTTTTCTGAACCGCATGGGTACAACTTTAACGGGCACTTTATAAAGCACGCCGGTGGGAATCTTTGCGTCGATCCCGTGGAGCCCGGTGACGAGGATCTGGAAGAACTGGCGCGGCAAGGCGTCGCCCACATTCTCATCACCAATCGCAACCATTCGCGGGCGGCGAACAAGATTCGCACGCGTACCCGCGCGCGGACGGCGATCCATCCGGCGGACGCGCCGCACGCTCGGAAAGAAGGCGCCGAGTTGGATGACGAATTGAACCCGGGCGACAAGGTCGGTCCGTTCGTGGTGATCGACTCGCCGGGAAAATCCCTGGGAGAAGTTGTGCTGCACTGGCCGGAACGAAAAATCCTGCTCGTCGGCGACGCCGTGGTCGGCGATCCGCCTGGGAAGTGCAAGCTCTTACCGGATAAGGTCGTGGACGACCCGCCGCGCCTGCGTGACAGCGCGCGGGGACTGCTGGCCCTCGACTTCGATATTCTACTCGTTGGCGATGGCGTGCCGATTCTCCAGGGGGCTAAGGAGCGGCTGCGGGAATTGGTCAATACATTTTAGCATCCATCCGGTGCTAATCGTTCCCGCCGTTCAAAACGTTCTAATCGTTTAAGGGCTTCGGTCTTGAATATTGGACCAAGCGCTCGAGCTGTTTATATTCGGGTTAATAGAGGATTGCGTTGGAATCGAGCGTCTTAGCCAAGTGAACTGAAAGACCTTCGGTTCCAAGCTGAGGGATTCTGAATTTGTTGATCGGAATCGAGTCTTGTTCGCGTCATTCCAGCGGAAGCGGAGTCGAGTAGGTTTTGAACTTGAACGAGAACAAACCTGGATGCCGGCGCTCGCTGGCATGACGAACATTTACTTCGCCTGAAGGCGAGGGATTCCGGCCAACTCCAACAGAGACATTAGGCACGCCGTGATTGACGTGGGTTTAACCGGACGCCGCTACTTTTGTGGCTTGGCCGGTTTGGCTGCAGGTTTCCGGGGATCTTCGGCATCGGGCAAGCAGAAATAGGTCATCGAGCTGTTGTTGCTGGTAAACGTCACGCTATTACCCTCGAACTTCGCGTCTTTGAATTGACGCCACATGTCGAGCTTGTCCTTCAGGCTGGCCTGGCATTTCTCTTGAGTCCCAAACCCCGGCGCCGGGGCCCACGTATCGGACGTCGGTGATTGAGTTCTGGTCCACAGGGTCCAGGCAAGCAAGAGGCTTAAGCAACAGGCTTTCTTCATGAGCGGAGTTTCCCCTTTTTGCGTTAGACGCTCGGCGTGCTAAAGTCTTCGCGCCCGTGAATCTCAGTAACTTTCGTCATTGATTCGTTATCATTTTTGGCGCCTGTAGCTCAAGTCCTTTTTTGTCAGATCGGCTGTTGCGATGGCAAGTTTAGTCCCTTGACACATAGCTTCGATGGGGCGTACACGAAGGACAAAGACCACAGCGACAAGGAGGTAAGGCAATGGCGACAAATTTTGAAGTTATCGATGCCGACGGCCATATCACCGAAGAGGATTCGCAGCTCAAAAAATACATGGAAACGCGCTATCGCGATCGCGCCGCGACCCTGACACCGCGCGACAGCTGGGACCGATCGTTGAGCGGCAAATTGGGCACGCGGGCGCGCGACGCCAAGAGCTGGCTCGATGCCATGGACAAAGGCGGCGTATCGACCGCGGTGCTCTATCCGACCAATGGTCTGAGCGTCGGTTGGATCCGCGAGCCCGACGTCGCGGTGCAGTACTGCCGGGCGTGGAATGATTTCTGCTCGGAAGAGTTTCAAAAGGTCAGCCCGCGGCTCAAATGCGTCGCCTTGGTGCCGTTTCAGGATGTGACTGAGGCCGTCAAAGAGCTGCGCCGGGCAATTACGGAATTAAAGCTCGTCGGCTTGATGCTGCCGGCGGTGGGTCTGCGCTTGCCGCTGGGCCATGAGAGCTTCTGGCCGATCTACGAAGAAGCCGAAAAGCTCGGCTGCATGGTGGGCGCTCATGCCACGGTGCGCGGCCCGCACTATTTCGCCGCCGACATGTTCGATCAGTTCATCGAGGTGCACACGCTGTCGCATTCTTTCGCGCAAATGATGCAGGCCTGCAGCATGATGTTTCGCGGCGTGTTCGAGCAGTTTCCCAAGTTGCGCGTGGCTTTCATGGAAGCCGGCTGCAGCTGGGCGCCGTACTGGTTCGGGCGCATGAATGAAGAGTGGGAAAAACGCGGCGAAGTCGAAGCACCCATGTGCAAAAGGAAGCCGACCGATTACTTGAAAGATGGGCGGATTTTTTTCCACGCCGAAGACTATGAGCCGATGATCGGCGCGACGACCCAGGTGCTGACCCATAAGGTGATCTACTATGCTTCCGAC
>Ga0137376_10001692_pt1 | contig 12564 bp, 14 predicted proteins | sample SagtaG_23_FD_104814 | JGI IMG/M metagenome (GOLD analysis project Ga0137376, IMG submission 104814) | Vadose zone soil microbial communities from Sagehorn Ranch, Mendocino, California, USA - Sage2_L_20_16 metaG | ecosystem: Environmental > Terrestrial > Soil > Vadose zone | place: USA...
GCAGGCCAAGTCACTGTCATGATCATATGGGGCATAGGCTGTGCTATTTTTATTTAAATTTAGCCGGACTCTCGTCTCGTGGGTGCAAGCGTGTCTGTTTTTGTAGGGCAGAATGCTGTTCTGTGCAGCTTTCCCCTCGTGGGATGAGCATGACATGGTATGTGGAGTACCGACCCGAAAGGTATAAAGATGGTGGACCCTCGCATGTTCGATGAGCCACCAAATCAGTCTTTGCTTCATTCAAACCGTCTTCAACTTCATAGCGCTCTGCATTTCTTGTTATCTTAAAGGAACAAAGAACGTAAGTTGTGATTGCATTGCCTTTTTCATGTATATATAGTAACCCCACCAGTCCCCAGCAGAATGCTAAGAACAGCCAGCGTTTCGTACACCCAGTCACCCCCACCAGCAATGGCATATCTCTCCTCACAGAGTTCAAGTTCATCCTCGTCCGATGACGAGGGATACTACTTCGCATTGGCAGGCGTAAAAGGAGAGATTCACCTCGTTCAGAGTATGTTTACCGATATCCATATACATACGCACACGACTGACGCGTTTTCTTCCCCAGTATCACTATCTACCCCGCCCTCGGCAATGACTCTGATTGACATTAAAATATTCAAACACGAGCTGGCCACTATATTCCGGCACATCCAGACGACTACCATGCATCCTGGAGACGTGCGCGTCATCCAACGGATAGAGGATGACTCGGTGCGGTACGAAGAAGACAGTGGAACGGTCTTCCTGGCAAAGGAAATCGTGGAACAAATGAGGAAGTTCAGTATGGCGGCTACCAGAATGGTATCCGCGGAGAAAAGGCATAGCCGATACCACCTCCCTATGCAGTACGCGTATGGGTCGTTTTATTGGCAATCAAGGAGAATGAATCAGAATGGCAAGGTGTAGCTGAGGTACGGTGGAGCGTCTGCGATGATGCAATGTCGTTCCTGTGGTTCCAGGGTCATCAGGGGTATTTCCGGGGTTTGGGTGGGAGAGTTCCTCTTGTGCAGGCGCTCGCACTTCCATGAATGTGTCTCGCGAGACTAACAGCAATTGTGTATTAGTATCTATGTACCTGTCAATCACTGTAATATTATGCAAAAGTATGTCGAATTATAATCAATTGCTGTACAGTGGCGTTTGAACGGTCAACAACTAAGAGGCTGGTGAATACTTATGCCCTTGTGATCTTATCGCATCAGATGGCATCTCAGCAAAGTATCATCTGTGCGACAGTGGCGCCCTGTCTAGCGTATTTTTGTTCTCCCGACTTTGGCCGAGTCCCTGCGCTCAGGAGGGAGAATTAGGGAAAGAAGCATCTAGAGTCGGTTGCTGGAATTCTAGCAAGCAGTATAAATTCGTTCTAGAAGCAAATCATGTGAAAGGTGGCTATATTTGTTCTGAATGCGATTGTTTACCAGAAGCGTTCGACATGGGCCAATCTAGACCATGTAACTGCACAAAAATAAGTCATATCAGTTATGATCCAGAAGAACGTGAAATAAGGAGTCGAAAGACCTACAGTTCATTCGAGATCATTCCATTCGGTGAATTTAGGCCGAGGCTACTGTGATATCATTTGGATACAAGCTTGGTCTGCGTGGCACGGGGACGGGTTATTCCTAAGTGCCACGAAGTTCGCATGAAAACGGATCTGTTGGTTAAATTGTGGACTTGGGTAACCCTGGTGGCGCATCCGACTGGTGTAGCGTGCGTACGAGCTCTACCTCAGCTCGGCCACGAGATGGTCCGCGGTGTACCACATGTGGGATACGAGAATTAACGATGAACTATTGACCTGCGCGTAGTCAATCGCAGCGTTAGGCGATCAGTGATAGTCATCAGCCCGAGAGCGTCGTGAATTGCGCATATTGCCCACGATTCGGTCTTGTCAGCGGGGTTCTGTGCCCTTAGCAGATGAAGCGCAGGGTAAGCGGTGCCGTCATTATCCAGGCTAAGGGGACGGGCGTGAGGAACGAGAAGGTGCTGCTGGACTGCGTAAGATGTGTACTGCCACTATGACTGTTGGGGATAAGGTAAAGGGTAATCGACGGGGTTGAAACGCGAAGTTATGGCGCTGCTTCTTGCAATGGAGCAGATAACACGTTCCGCCCTGTAGTAACGCTTGCTTGAATAAATGAACTGCAGGCGTGTGGGTTTCCGTGGCGATTCTAGTGGTGACACTGGCGAAAATCGATTTTAAAGGCGTGATAATGGGGCGCCATTCATGATGAGCTTCGCTGGAGGACCCTGCGTTCATAAGCTCGTGCCCCACTAAGCCCATTGAGTGAAAGTGGGGGTGTGCAGACACGCCGACGACATCTACAGCATGATCGGACAGGTACGCGTGCCATGATATCGGGGAGAGTTTCACCTGTCGTGCTCGTGGCTCAAATTCAAGTCTCTATTGATGTGTGAGGACATACATATGAGGGCAAAAGTGGTCAGAGACTAAACAAGGACACACAAGTCGTCATAGCGGCATCCGATGGGTTCCGTTCCGTGGGTGATAGTCTTAGACTTCTCCATGTTCCCACCGCGCTCACATATTGCCATAGGACATGCAAAGACAATTGACGGATCTTGTGACGCCTCGCGCGACGCGCGTGCTGATACCGGCACTTTCCCTTCCATGCTATCACCGCGTCTGAAATTGCCCTACTGTGTCATGTATTCTATCACGGTTCTTGATCCAGTATGTCCTCGCATCCGCGCTAATCCCTGAACGAGTCTCGTATCACCTGCCAGATAAGACAAAGTTCGTGTTCCGTCATAGGGATGGAACGCAATGGAACTTTTCATTATCACCTATCTCCTCGCTCTAGTGCCCATCTGGCATAGCCTTGTGCATAGCAAAATTGGCTCTGGCTCGCAATAATGCTGCGCAAGATGTGCTACTTGCTCCCGAATAGGAGAAGACGCGACGACGTCGTGCGACTGTGCAAAATGACGCGATGACTGAGACATGAATGGCCTCACGGCAAACGTATAAAAGAGCCTCAACTGAACACCCTTTCCTCATTCCACTCACAGCTACTCAAGCCTCTCAGGTGAGCAGATCCTCACACTCCGAGCCCAGCGATAGATTCGCTCATCTCTCACACTCTGCTAGATCTACAACTCAGTTGATCATGCCTGCCAAGAAGCCCGCCACCTCAACCCCCACCGCAAAGCCTGTTGTAACGGCCAAGCCTACTGTAAGTCATATACACGCGTCTCTCGCCTTTCCGTTCCCTAACCGCTCATCACAGGCTGGTAAACCAAGCGCTGCACCTGCGGTGCCAACCACTGGCGCAAAGCCCTCAGCTGGCACTACGCAGACTAAGAGGGGTGCCGCCGGAAAGGAGAAGAAGTAATCGCATTCTAGAATATCCTACAGCGCACTGCTAGAATAATCATGGCGAGTTTTGTAACAAACAATGTATAAATGTCAAATAAACCCTCAATGTTTCTATCGTTACGAGCTCCAAACCGACAACAATAACTGGCTTTTTGTCCAATGTTGCGGTGAGTGACGGGTAGTACAGCGACAAGGACGACGGTGGGCGATTTTGATGGACAATATGTCGAGCAGGTAAAACAATGCCGTTTATTCGCACACCTTTCTTGCCCTGGCTCACTTTCCTAATCTAGTCACACCTTGTTCTCCACTTTCCGTCATCCACGAGCGCCAATCAGACACGCTCCTTACCGCGCCTTATTCACAAAAAGGCTTCTATTCTCGTTACTTTGTGGGCGATTGTGTTTTTTAAAGTCCGCGGTCATGCAACGGTCGTACCCAGCTTCCCAGTTTTCTTCCCCTCACACGACAAGTTCATATTTACGATCCTTCTCCATTTCCCACTTCTCTATTTTAAACTCTTTTTAACGACATGTCCATCGAGGTTGAACCGAGGCAGGCCACTCGACAGAGTTCACAATATTTTACCCCCAATACGAGTCCCACCCTCGGCCATAAAATCACGAGATTCGGCTTGGGCAAGAGTCGCGCGTCGACTGTAGACGGTATTTCCAGAGTACGGTACGGTGCTGCCTTTGATTAATACGGAACTTGGTTTGACTTGAAACTTAGAACATTGGTAGACGTGAGTCCGCCTAAGAAGGGTGGTAAGCGTTTCAGCCTGCTGAGTGGCGCAGGACGGTAAGTAAAATCAACACTTTGTTAATGATAAGAGTGGCTCATGGGGGGTAATGTCAGGCGTACCGGAAGCGTTTTGACCGAAGCAGAAAATTGGGGCGGTCCAGAACGCGTCAAATTAGTCAAAGAAGGATACCAGTCCCTAGCGGTCATCGTAAGCGTCTTTCTTCTCTAATATGTTTCAACTTGTCCACGAAACAAAAAATCCCAACAGTGTACCTTCATCGCAGGCGTGCAGGCGCAGATCATCACCATTTCCTACAACCAGACCGACCTCGCATCCCAAGTCGTCAATGCCTTATTCTTTGCAGGGCTATTTGCGGATATCGGCGCAGCGACGCTAAGTGCCGCCTCCGGGAGGTGGTACGAGATGATGATGCCAGATGAGGCGCACCACGTTTACGATTGGTTCCACACCTCCGAAAACTCGACATTCCGAACCATCGACGAAGAGGAAGAAGAGGAAGAAAAACGAGGCGTGGCGTTACTTCAAAGGACGAACAATGCGGAGAATGGATCGACGAGTCTGGCCGCCGAGAGCCGAAGAGAAGACTCGAATGATCGTGCGGGACTGAGTTCGGCTTCTTCTCCAGAGTGTTCGTATATCATCGAGCGATGGCTCTGCGTTTCGCTCAAGGCAGGTCCTTACATCGCTATACTGGGATTGGGGTTGTTGGCAGCAGGGGTGATGCTTTGGGTGTGGACGCACCAAACCCTTGTCGTCCAAGTCTTGTGCACGGTTTTATGTTCGTTGTTGGCAATTCTCCTCCCACCGTTTCTAGTGCCGCACGATAGAATAAGGGCTTTGACGTTTGTCAAGCTGAGGAGATTTTCCGGGTAGAGTCGTGGATATGACATTCTTTAAATTCCGTAGCATACATTAAGAAAGGACATTTGCGTAATTTGTCAAGTGGTATTCTTAAGTGATACAGAAGACCTACATTGTGTAATCAAAGTCTCTGTCCATGATGCTCCATGATTGGCATGTCTACCCCCAGATGTTCCCTATGCAGCAGGAACAAGAATGAACTGTACTACTTGTTTCATTTCCACTTTGTTATTGTAAATGTATAGAAGCTTTGTGGGGCCTGCCTGCATTGCTCACTTTTCTCAGGTTCCGAATCCATGATGAACCTTGGCAGCTTTATGCTTCCTGTAATGTCTCTAATTAGTAATTAGAATGTTCTGATGGTGCTCTTTGAGCAAAAACAGCCAACATTTCTCATTTCTTTGCTTTTGGTTTAACTGAATTGGGTCAATATATATGGAATTAACAGCAGTAGGTTAACAACATCCTACTTTGCCATTGGTCAAGGTTAAAAATCTGAGAAAGTGGTTGGGGTAACTAACATGGAAACTAGATGTAGGGCAAGAGGAAACACAATGTTTACAGTATTTTCACACACATATTCTAACTTTATCCTACATGGCAAATCTGAGATTTCTGAAGAACATCATATCATCATGGAGGAAAGTAGTAGGCCATGAGAGGTGGAGCAAGAAGGTAATATAAGAAACAAAGCACATCAATGAAGCCAAGATAAGTTGGTATTAACATATTGCAATGCAACTTACTCTGACCCTTTTCACTTTCAAGGCCAAAGAAGCACTACTGAATGGATACTGCTTAATCCATAAATTATTCATAGTTACCCCTCAAATATGCTTGCAGATCATTGCAGGCTTCCTTGATAATTTTAAGGTTCACTTGTGGATAGAACCTGTTGTGTTTCAGAATCAGCCTTCCATACAGTAATAATTCACCAGGGAAATGTGTTGGCATACCTTCCATCATATGCATTCACATATGCACCACTAGCCAAGAGCAGCTTTGCAACTTCTGCATGACCTTCACATAATGCAGCTATCAATGCATCTCCATAAAATCCACCCTCTGCATTTATGTCTGCACCCTTGTCCAGGAGAAGCTTCACAATTTCAGAATGGCCCTCACTTGCTGCAGCTTGCAGTGCACTGCCAAATATTCCACCATGTGCATTCACATCTGCTCCGTTATCCAACAGAAGCTTGGCAATTGCAATAAAACCCTCATGTGATGCAACATGCAAGGCATTACCAGGTGGTCCAACTTGTGCATTTACTTCTGCTCCATTATCCAAGAGAATCTGTGCAATTCCAATGTGACCTCTGTATGATGCAGCACATAATGCATTGCCATAGTTTCCATCTTGTGCATTCACATCTACTCCATAGATTAAGAGATGCTTGACAATTTCATTATGACCCTGAAATGATGCAGCACACAATGCATTACCACCCAATGCATTTATGTCTGCTCCTCTGTCCAAGAGAAGCTTGACAACCTCCACCCAACCTTGGAATGATGCAGCTTGCAATGAATTCCCATATCTGTCACATTGTGCATTGACATTTGCTCCGTTATCTAAGAGAATTTTGACAATCTCAGCATGACCTTTGTATGATGCAACCTGCAAAGCATTGCCATATTCACCACCTTGTGCATTTACATCTGCTCCCTTGTTCAGAAGGAGCTTGACAATTTCAATGTAGCCCTCAGCTGATCCAGCCTGCAATGCATTGCCATATCTTCCACCCTGTGCATTGACATCTGCTCCATTATCCAAGAGAAGTTTGGCAATTTTAATATCACACTCAGATGATGCTGCATACAGTGCATTGCCATATCTTCCACCATGTGCATTCACATCAGCTCCATTATCCAAGAGAAGCTTGGCAATATCAACATGACCTTCACATGTGGCAGCCTGCAATGCATTGACATATTTTTCACCACATGCATTAACATCTGCTCCATGGTCCAATAGTAGCTTTGCAACTTCAATGTAACCTTCACATGATGCTACATATAATGCCTGACCATATTCTTCACCCTGTGCATTCATATCTGCTCCATTGTTAAGGAGAAGCTCAACAATTTCAGGATGACCCTGAAATGATGCAACTTGCAGTGGATTGCCATATGGTCCAACCAGTGCATTTAAGTCTGCTGAGTCTACTATCCAAGAGAAGTTGGAAACTTGAGAGTGACACTTGAATGCTGCAGCACACAATGGACTTCCAAATTCTCCACCCTGTGTATTTACATCTGCTCCCTTATCCAGGAGCAGCTTGACTATTTCAGCATGACCCTGATATGATACAGCCTGTAATACATTGCCATCATAGTGGCCACACTGTGCATTTACATCCACTCCATTGTCCATCAAATGTTTCTTGATTCCAGTATGATATTCAGATGATGATGCCTGCAATTCATTGCCATATGCCTTATCCTCTAAGAAGAGCTTGACAGTATCAATATGTCCATGCCAAGCTGCAAGTTGCCAAGCTTCATTGTAAGCATCTAACCATTGGTTGCTTGTGATGAAGGTTTTGACAATTTCTTCCATTCCAAAAAATGCAGCACAATGGAGTGGTGTTACATCATCACAGTCCTTATTAATTAACAAAACTTGATTGTTTAATTTTTTCCATATATTAAAAGCACCATCATCACACTGAAGAAATATTATGGTTATGTCCTGCAAAGATTGATTTTTGTTGCTAAGCTTGTAATGCTCTGGCCAAAAACAAGCTGAATATTCCCAGAGTCCCATTTCCCCCCAATGAACCAGCATCCAATATTGCATAAGATACTTCAAGCAGCAGTGAGCAATGCAGGCATGGCCTGAAGCCATATCAGGCTCTAATCCCATTTTTGTTGGTTTGTTGAGGAAGTATTTGTAACGACCGTTTTTATTCTTTTTTCCTTTACGATTTTTCTTTTTTCTTTTCTTTTATCTTTTCTTTTCTTTTCTTTTCTTTTCTTTTTCGCACGATTTATGTCAGCGTTCCGCGGGATACTTTAGGGCAGGAAAGGTGCAGTACGGAAATGGAAGTATATAAGGGTCAAGGGCGTAACATTAGTTCCTTAGCCTTACGATTGTTTCTGTCGTCCATAGACGCAATCTTAGTCTCACTTCTCTTGAGCTCTCGTGTTTGAGTGTCTTAGTGGTTGTGTCTGGATAACCTCCTAACAGTATTCTTTCACAGATGCATGAGCTAGTTGAACTGTGTTATCAGCTGCCTTTATTACAAGACTAGAACACAATTGTATCACATCATCTGGATGTGCTAGGGCCAAGCCAGAATCAAAATTGCCACTTGATCCATCAAATGTCACAACAATGCATAGTTCCTCTGGTGACAAAGGACTCATTCCCAAAACCAACCATTGTAGAATAACTTTTGCAGAAGGCATTTCTCTTTCTTCAATCCTCTCAAGTATTTGATCATATATAGTCTCTAGATCCTTTGGAAGGCATTTCAATGTTTCCACAAGTACCTTTTGGTTTGGACAGTGCTTCAATTCTTCAACTTGACATGCAACCCAACGAAACCTTCCAATAGTTCAATTACTTTTTGATGATAAGCATATGTGACAATACATACATTCCATTTGCCCCTGTAATTAGTGCATTCTTTACATCCTGTTGTATGGTGTGACCCCATCTCCTCAACCTAGAATCTTTACCAACCACTGTGTGTATATAGGATAAGATGTCATGAGTGATCAATTTTGTAGACAAATATATTTCTCCTGGGGTACATTCTCCCATTGTGACAACAATGTGTTGCTCTCTCCTGCTGCTCACCAAAAGGTGAAAATGTGGTAACTGCCAGTCATGAATCACTTTGATCACTTGATCAAATAATTGGTAATAATCATCACATTCATCAAGAGCATCAATGATTATATAGGCTTGCTTGAAACATTTCAGAAGCTTCATAAGCAGTTGAAGGAGTTCATCCTCTGTTGGGTGGTATAACTTGCCATGTGTATTATATAAGCTTGCCAAGGGCAAGTAATTATCAGATTGAGCCGTGAGACCCAAAACTACAGATGAAAGAAGACTTTTGGAATTTTGCTTTGCCTTGTCATTAAGGTCAAAATAGAAAAAGGCCAAACCAGTTCCAGGCTGATCCTGAACAATGGCTTTGATGTCCTCAATGATGGTGGAACTATGAATGTATTGTATTTTCTCCTTCAATCAATATCAAAAGAAACAAGTGGACACTGAGATACCCACCAAATGAGTGTCTTTCCACAACCAGCTAGAAATGATTGAGTCACTCAGACCAATATTAAACTTTGGAGATATCACTGACATATGCCATTGACCCACAAAAGAGAATTAGACTCTTTCTTCCAGGTAACATATCTATCATCCTCAAGAAGCCACTGACCAGTGTCTTTATGGTGTTTCTTCCTAGCATTGTAATGATTGGTTGATGGGTCAGGTGGAGTTAACCACTTTCTGAATTTTTCTGGAGTGAGAGTATCAGGTATCATGAAGCATCATTTCATTGCTAGTCAGCGAACCCAGAAGCTCCTCTTGATCCACTATATAACACTATAAAATTCAAAGTTCAACTTTTCTAAGCATCATCACATACTATTTATGAACTGATTATGTGTCTACATAAATGACATCAAAATTTAGTGTGGTACTAATGACAGGCAAACACACGTAGTTGCCATGGACCTCATTGAATGCAATATCTTTGAAAACATTCATTTTTGCGATGTGATCGATAGTGACCATAGAAGATCAAGATGTGCGGATGACTATGTCACATTGTCACTGTCACGAGTTACATTTTCCCAGATGCTCGGCTCGAACAGCAACTGCGATGTGTTGCCCCAGGCTATAATCTAGATCAACACTCGTGACTCATTCTGCAGGCATCTGGTCAGTCAGGCTTAAAAGACCGACACGAAGATCAAAACAGACGCTGTAAATAAATGCATCCATCGCAAAAGGCAAACGTTGGACACGTCGGCGTCTCTGACAGCTGAATATCTACTTTGTCTTATCGATCTGCTTTAGCGCTCAACTCTTCCCCTGTTTACACCGTTCTCATACCAAGAGTATGAGGTATCTGATGTCCAGTAAGAAGCCGTAAGTTATCAAACTTGAAGGATGAGTAAAGAAACAAGTATGAAGCATGCCAAACCCTCTTTCCTGCTCTTTTTTCTTCGTGCTAACGAACCACCTCTATCCCTCGTTTGTAGGTTTTGTTCTCTTTTGGTGTCCTGTGTCTCTAATGATGTTCATATACACGAGATGAATATATAAGTTATAGCAAATACAGGAATCGAACAAATCATCATCCATCTGGTGATGCTCCCTCCCCAACGAGCCTGACCGCGATCACTCATCGACTAGCCGACTTTGAAATCACCGGCAGCCTCTGCGACAGGTGCAGACATAAGCGCTTCACGGCTCACATAAACGGATAATTCAGAGTTTCTTGTTGTCTAGATACAGACGACTCGTCACGAGCAATGTCCTGGTGTTCAAGCGGAAATGTGGCCGGCGTAGCCGCCGGAGTACCATATCATGACACGAGCGGGTTTGGTTGTGGGCTTGCGATGCATTGGTGTTCTTTAGAAGTGGGTCTCGTGACGGGAGAAAAGTCAAATGGATACGGAGGCGATGAAGTTACAAAAGATCGTTTCTATAAGCGTAGGGAGGAAAAAGAAAGATGTTTTGGAGGGAAGAGGATATGGTGGTGTACATCTAGATGGGGATCGGCGTGAACCTCCTTGTAGCCACGAGAAAGGACTAGCGGGTAGTACCACCTCCGAAAGTTTAAAGCGGTCACTGGCAGCGCTTAATATCGGACAGGTGGGGGGATCTTTCTGCGTATCCGGTGTAAGCAAGGCGCGGAACGATGAAGATGGTTGAGGCGAGATACTGGCCAATTGTCAGCAACGGTGACTCGGAGAAAACCGGATCGATCATGTACAGTCGTCTACTCAAAAGGATATCTACTGCAAAATGGCTTTTACAAGCTCATCCAGCCACGCAAGCCGGCTCACACACGCGATGCCACATCATGTCACAGACAGCGCGCATTCGACATTTGGTTCCATCGCAATATCACGATAATCAAATCCTGCCAACCTACCCTCCGCGCTTCTTTTTCAGATTCAGATACTCGATAGAAATACCCACTGCTCGCGGCTTGGACGGAACTGTTGACCAGCTAGTCCCGTTGGCATTCGGCTACCCCATTTGAGGCTGCACGATATTCTGAATTTATCGTTCCGATAAGCTATGGATATATGCTGCCCACATTGTATCTTGTGAGTTATGATTCTCCCTCGCTGAAAACGGTCTAAAGACGTAACGGAGGTCTCCATTTTGCTCGCTCCACGATTTTGTTCATCCAGACGCAACTTCCGTAATGGAACCCATCCCACACTCGTATCCTCTGCTACCACTGTCAATGTGTCGCTCATGGTTTTCCCTGTCCCAACCCCACATTTCCCTCCAATTGACATCCTGCCGCGCCCTAGTCTCGGTATTGGCCCGCAAACTTCATCGCCCCGATCTTTGACTCGATCCGCGCTGCACAAACCTCTGATCTCACCAAAGAGATCGATCTCGTGCCCTAAAGATGAAGCCCTCGTGCCATCAACATTCCCTCAGCTCAGCCATTACCAGCATATCCTCTTCCCTATCCGATTGAATGAGAATTCGACTACTGCTTCTCTTTCTCTCAAACATGATTCCGCCGGTCTCCGAGTCGTCATGGACGAACACAAGTAATTCGTTCACGTGGATAGATATAGCTATCCATCAAGGCTCAAACCACTCATTGGCACGAGCGGGCGCTGATGTTCGACGTGGGTTGCGGTTGGAGTGGGGGCTTTATTGGTTCCAGCCATGGGTGAGATTATGTGCCTATTCAAGTTGACCATGGCGATCTCTATTCGTTGGCGCTTTTTATGAGCGGGTTTAATATGGAAAGGTCGGATAGGATCGGAGCATGGTTGGCGATGATTCGGATGGAGGCTATGACTGGAAGAGGTGGCAAGGTTGAATTCGAGAGGGTAACTGTTACTGCGGGACAGGAACAGTTTTGGAAAACCGATCTTGGAGATCGCCGGCTTTACTGGGGAAAAGGATACTGATGCCTAGCATCGTAAGCATCGTGCTTTATCCAATTTCAAGGGTGGTTTACGAATCCACGTTCAATTACAACAGCGCACCTTCATCTCTGGCATGCAGGCAGATCACTACCATTTCCTGCTGGCCTCGCCGCGCAAGCCTTGTTCTTTGCAGAGCTCTGCCGATATCAGCGGAGCACGTTAAAGGCAGCTGCTTCAAGTTTGAGGTGACACGAGACGATGTTATATTCGACTTGGTCTCTGTTTCAAAACTCGCGTCACTATAAACAATCGAGGATGGGGAGGATGAAGGGAAAAAAAGAGATGTCACGGCATTACTCCGAAGGACAAGCGTCGAAGATATTGAAGATAAGAGATTGACCCTTCTCGTTAATTGAAAGTCTATCCAGAAGCTTGATCCTTGCGTCCCGCACAAGGTTAAAAAATGCTGGATTAAATTTGAATCATGACTTGATAC
>Ga0137376_10001693_pt1 | contig 12561 bp, 20 predicted proteins | sample SagtaG_23_FD_104814 | JGI IMG/M metagenome (GOLD analysis project Ga0137376, IMG submission 104814) | Vadose zone soil microbial communities from Sagehorn Ranch, Mendocino, California, USA - Sage2_L_20_16 metaG | ecosystem: Environmental > Terrestrial > Soil > Vadose zone | place: USA...
ATACCAACCACATCATCCCCCTTACGACCGACCGCGTTATCCGAATTCACTTTCGCGGGGGATCTCACATCGGCTTCTCGCGCGCGAACCCAACCGTTTCAACTGAACTCCTCGAGACCGCGGTCAGGTCGCTTCTCCATCTCAACGTCTCGAAGCTCATAACAATAGGCGGCGACGACACTGCGCACTCGGCCATGAAGCTCGAAGCGCAGGCGGCCGGTCGCATCCGCGTCGTCCACGTTCCGAAATCGATTGACAATGATCTCGATCTTCCCGCTTACGTCGATACTTTCGGATACCAGACTGCGCGTCACTACGGCGTAGAGGTCGTCCAGAACCTGATGACCGACGCGAAAACGACGTCGCGATGGTACTTCGTCGTCGCGATGGGTCGAAAGGCGGGGCATCTCGCCCTTGGAATCGGAAAAGCAGCCGGAGCAACTCTCACTCTTGTTCCGGAAGAATTCGCCGATGGTCCCGTGAAACTCAAGGCGATCGTCGATACCCTCGCTGGCGCAGCGATCAAGCGGCTCAGCTACGACCGTTCTGACGGTGTTGCGGTAATCGCCGAAGGATTGGTTCTGAGCCTGAGCACAGAGGACCTCGCGGAGCTGAAAGACGTCGAGCGAGATGCCCACGGCCATGTCCGCATCGCGGAAGTGAACATAGGAGAGATTCTAAAGGCACAGGTGCAAGAGCGACTGAAGCAGCTCGGGATCAAAGTGACGATCGTGCCAAAAAACATTGGCTACGAATTGCGCTGCGCCGATCCGATTCCGTACGACATGGAGTACACGCGCGATCTGGGTTACTGCGCCGCAAAATATTTGCTCGCGGGCGGAAACGGTGTCATGGTGTCGATGCAGGCGGGACACTTCGTTCCGATTCCGTTTGCAGAGATGATCGATCCAGCCAACGGCAAAGCGCGCGTTCGCCTATTGGACATTCACTCGACGCGCTACAGCATCGCGCGTCGCTACATGATTCGTTTGAGAAGAGACGACTTCGAGGATCCGCTCGAGCTGGCGAAGTTTGCCGCGACTGTGAAGATGAGTCCCGAGGAATTTCGTCGCGAGTTCGAGTACCTGATCAGTACGGAGCCGCCACCGCTGGTGATTGATCCGGAGAAGCACACACTAATCGAACGGCCTGATGGGCCGGGGGCCCGCGCAGTGGAACGCTCTACTGGCGACTCTAGCGCGTAAGGTGTCGTCTCATCTGGAACATCACTAGCTGGACACCGAGTCACCGAGCTCACCGAGAAAAACGGAAAAACAAATAAGGGTGACCTGCGCTACGCACTCAAATGATTGCGCGTTACGAGAATTGATGTCGCACATCCAGGATTACATCGCAGTTTTCGAGAATGACCTATGATAAAGAGACCGAGGGTAAGGATCAATTGACCGAAATGATTATCGGCGCTGCGATCGAAGTTCATCGTGTGCTCGGACCCGGCCTCCTCGAATCAACGTACGAGCAGTGCCTTTGCTGGGAACTGCGAGACGCTCGCTTGAAATTCAACCGCCAAGTCATGATCCCTCTGGTCTACAAGGGGAACTCGGTGGCCGCCGTTTATCGTCCTGATCTCGTTGTCGATGATAAAGTAATGGTCGAAATCAAAGCAGTCGATCGCCTCGCAAGCGTGCACGAATCACAGCTACTTACGTACATGCGGCACACGAACATTCGCACGGGACTCCTGATAAACTTCAACTGCCCACGCCTTGTAGACGGCATCAAGCGTCTGTCGCTGTAGTCGAGTACCAGACAGCGCACCGATCTCAGCGAAAGGGAGCACGGTCCCCCCAAAAATTGTTTTTCCGTTTTTCTCGGTGATCTCGGTGGCTCGGTGTCGAGCTAGATGATCTCTCCAAGTCGAGATATCGACGCTAGCGCGCGATTCAGGAGTTAACTGCGAGTAAGCACTCGCGGACCGTTCTCCGTTATGGCCACCGTGTGCTCAAAATGAGCTGACCGTGTCCCGTCGACCGTCACGACTGTCCACCGATCGGGCATAGTACGAATACCCGGCTTCCCGATGTTCACCATCGGCTCGATCGCGATCGTCAAACCCGGCACCAGTCGCAATCCACGACTCGGCTTGCCGTAATTCGGAACCTGCGGCTCTTCATGAAACCCCGAGCCGATTCCGTGACCAACCAAATCGCGCACAACACTGAACCCGGCTTTCTCGACCACGGTTTGCACCGCTGCGCCGATATCACCGAGGTGATTTCCGTTTCGCGCTGCATTCACGCCGGCGTCCAACGCGGCACGAGTGGTCTCGAGTAGTCTCTTCGATTCCGCCGGAATCTCACCGACAGCAACCGTCGTCGCCGAATCAGTGTGGTATCCCTCGAACTTCACTCCGACGTCAACCGATACAATGTCGCCCTCGATCAGCACTCGTCTTCGCGAAGGAATGCCGTGCACGATCTCATTGTTGATCGATGTGCAGATGCTTGCGGGAAAGTTGTACAATCCTTTGAACGATGGGATTGCACCGGGATGACTGCGAATGAAATCATCCGCAATCTTGTCGAGGTCCTGCGTCGAGATCCCGGGTCGCACCGACTGCTCCATCAACGTCACAGTGTCGGCGAGTATCTGTCCGCCGCGCGCCATTACTTCGATTTCGCGTTGTGACTTGAGCTGGATCATGGCTCGAGCGCCCTCATTGCGCGCTTCGTGATCAGATCGATATCACCTGTGGCATCGATCTCCACGACGTCGAGGTCATGGTCGCGCGCCCATTGTATCACCGGCTCGGTTTGAGCCCGATACACGTTGAGCCGAGTCTTCACCGCTTCGGGCTCGTCGTCGGGCCGTCGCACGAGCTTGCCCCCGCACTTCGCGCAGGAAGTTCCCGGCTCGCGCCCGGTGTAGGGCGTCTGACATTTCTCACACACAGTGCGACCACTGATTCGTCGAATGAGCTCGTCATCGGGAACGTCGAAGAGGACAACCTTATCGATCTTACGTCCGAGCTCGGCAGCAAGTTTTGCCAGCCCCTCAGCCTGCGGGACCGTGCGCACGACACCATCGAGGATCGCGCCTTTCGCGGCGGCAGGCGTGCTCAGCGCATCCTTCATGATCCCGAGGATCACGGAGTCGGGTACGAGCTCTCCCGCGTCCATGTATTTCTTCGCGGCGAGACCCTGCTCGGTGCCGTTCCGAATTGCTTCCCGGAGCACATCACCGGTTGCAATCTTGGGAATTCCCAATCGCTGAGCGATTCGTTCTCCCTGAGTTCCTTTCCCCGCCCCTGGCGGGCCGAGCAACACAATAATCATTCGGGTCTCGGTTACCGGCTAGCGGCCACCGGATATCGGTTACCGGTTGTTCAGTATCCGCCCATCGCCTGGCGGCCGCGGAATCTCACGCGACCCTTCTTCATGAACCCGTCGTACTTCCTGAGCAGAAGATGCTGCTGTATCTGCGCCATCGTATCGAGCGCGACACCGACGACGATCAGCAACGAAGTTCCGCCAAACCGGAACGGTACGTTGATCGCATCTGCGATGAAGGTCGGCAGCAGCGCGATGAAAGTCAGGAACACCGCACCCGGCAAAGTGATGCGCGTCACGACGTGATCGATGTACTCGGCCGTCTTTGATCCCGGCTTCACGCCAGGAATGAACCCGCCCTGTTTCTTCAGATTCTCCGAGAGATCGATCGGGTTGAAAATGATCGACGTGTAGAAATACGTGAAGAAAACGATCAGCACAGCCATCAACAAATAGTAAAGCCACGTTCCCGGCTGGAAATAATCGGAGATGATTTTTGCCTGCTCGTTTCCGCTGAACTGCGCAACTGCGCCCGGCACGACAATTACCGATTGAGCGAAGATGATGGGCATGACGCCCGACGCATTCACTCGAAGCGGAATGAAATTCTTTGCAGCTTCGCGCATCCGTCCGCGCGCCATCGTCCGTTGCGGGATCTGAATCATCACGCGCCGAGCCGCCATCGTCACCGCGATAGTTCCGGCAACGACCGCCACCATCACGATGCCGAGAACAACCAGCGAGAATGGACCAACAGCTTGCGTCTTTACGAAGCTGAAAGTGCTTAAGATGCCGGGCCAGAATCTTTCGACGATCGAGAAGAAGATGATCAGGCTCGCGCCGTTGCCGAGTCCGCGCTCGGTGATCTGCTCGCCGAGCCACATGACGAAAATCGCACCAGCCGTGAGGAATAGAACCATCTGCAGCTTGAATGCGAAGCCGGGATTCACCACAGCGTTCTCGAGCGACGAAGTAAAGAGAGCGAATCCGTAGCCCTGCACCGCGGCCAGCGCGACCGTTATATAACGCGACCACTGCGTGATCTTTTTTCGTCCCTCTTCGTCCTTCTGCATCTTCTCGACGGTGGGAATAACCGCACCGGCGATCTGCATGAAGATGCTCGCCGAGATGTACGGCATGATTCCGAGCGCAAACACTGTCGCCCGCGAGAGTCCGCCGCCTACAAAGAGATCGTAGAGTCCGAGAAGTCCGCCGCCACCGCCGCGATTCTTGAAGAAATCGGTGAGCGCAACGACGTCGACACCAGGCACCGTGATGTGCGCGCCGATGCGATACAGCACCAGGCACAGGAAGGTAAAAGTGATTTTCTGCCACAGCTCGGGCGTCCTGTAAATATTCTGGACCGCACTCGCCGCGTTGTTTTGTGCCATGTTACTCCTCGATGCGGCCTCCGGCCGCTTCGATCTTCTCTCTAGCTCCGGCGCTCATCTTCACGCCGCGAACTGTGACGGGCCGGTTCACTTCGCCATTCGCGAGCACTTTGGCCGGACCCTTTCTCTTGTGAATCAATCCGACTTCGGCGAGCGTCTCCTGGGTTACGTCCATTCCCTCGGGAAGGCGCGCGAGATCGTTCAATCGAACGACCTGATGCTCAACGCGAAAGATATTCGTGAACCCGCGCTTTGGCAGCCGTCGGGTGAGAGGCATCTGTCCGCCCTCGAACCTCGGCTTGCCGCCGCCGGGACCGTGGTGGCCGGCGCGCGCCTTGATTCCTTTGTGACCCTTGCCTGAAGTCTTGCCCGTTCCCGAGCCGGGACCACGTCCAAGTCTCTTCCGAACTCTGTTTGAGCCTGGCGGTGGAACGAGGTTGTGCAAGCCGAGTCGCTCGACCCGCTCAACCGCTCCGTCGCCCGCCGATGTCTTTTTCGCCACTGTCTATTCCTCTACCAGCGTCACTTCAATGAGGTGACGCACGCGCTTGATCTGACCGCGAAGCGAAGGAGAATCCTTCACCACGATTTCATGTTGGTGATGCTTGAGACCCATCGCTTCCAGAGTCTGGCGCATCCGCCATGTATTTCCAATTCCGCTGCGAACCTGCTTGATCCGTACCTTCCCCGAAGTCAGCTCCGACTTCGCGGTTTTCTTCGGACCCCGCGTGTTCCACCAGACGTGAGTTCTAGCCAAGTTGCGCCTCCCGAATCTTTGCCCGCGACCTGTAGCCGAGCGAGCTCACTTCAACGCCGCGCTCGCGCGCGATTTCTTCGACTGTCGTCAGCTGCTTCAATCCATCGAGAGCAGCGAGCACCATGTTGTGCGGATTTGTCGAGCCAAGACTCTTCGTGAGAATGTCGGTGATGCCGGCGCATTCCATGATCGCCCGCACTGCACCGCCCGCAATTACGCCGGCTCCGGGTGCGGCGGGCTTCATCAGAACCTTTCCGGCTCCATGTTGTCCGACAACCTCGTGAGGAATCGTCCCGCCGGTCATCGGAATGCGCGACATGTTGCGACGCGCACCGTCGACCGCCTTTCGAACCGCCTCGGAAACCTCGTTCGCTTTCCCTGTGGCGAATCCGACTTTCCCCTGGCCGTCGCCGACCGCGACGAGCGCATTGAACGAGAAGCGGCGCCCGCCCTTCACGACCTTTGCGACTCGGTTGATCGCGATCACGTTTTCGACGAGCTCGCTTCCGCCTTCGCCTCGACCGTCTCCGCGACCGCCGTCTCTACCTTTTCCGTCGCGCGAGCGTCCCTGGCCGCCCTCGCGTCCACCGCCTGGGCCACCTCGTCCGCCACCGCCGCCGCCGGGTCCGCCGCGACCACCACCGGGGCCGCCGCGTCCACCACCGCCGCGTCCACCACGTCCTCCGGGACCACCGGCGCCGCCGCCGCTTCGCGCGCTACGACCGCCGCCGCTCCTTGCCGGACGCTCCTCTGCCGCCGGACGCTCCGCACTGGGTGAGCGCTCTTCCGGCGCAGATCCGCCTGCGCTCGCGCCTTCCTGATTCTCGTTCTCTGCCATTTCCTAGAACTCCAATCCGCCTTCGCGGGCTCCGTCGGCCACCGCTTTCACGCGGCCGTGATACAGGTATCCACCACGGTCGAACACGACTTTCGTGACGCCCGCATCCTTCGCCTTCTCCGCGATCCGCTTGCCGACGCCGGTCGCCTTTTCCGTTTTCTTTCCGCTCAATCCCTGATCAGTCGCGGTCATCAGCGTGCGCTGGGTGACGTCGTCCACGAGCTGAGCATAGATGTGCTTCAGCGATCGATAGACTACGAGACGCGGACGCTCGGCGGTTCCATTCACTTTCTTCCGTATCCGGAAATGGCGGCGCGTGCGCAGTCCCTCTCGGGTCCGTGTTGCCATCTTCGACATTACTTGCCCCCGGCCTTGCCGGCCTTCCGGCGGATTTGCTCGCCCGTGTACTTGATTCCCTTGCCCTTGTACGGCTCGGGCGGCCTGAGACTTCTAAGCTCTGCCGCGACCTGACCGACGACTTCCTTGTTTGCTCCTTCGACGACGATCTGTGTCGGCTGAGGCGCATTCAGCTTGATTCCCTGCGGCGCGCGATACTCGATGGGATGTGAGAACCCGAGGGCGAGCTGCAAGCCATAAGGACGATTCTCCGCCTTGTAGCCAACGCCGACAATCTCGAGCTGCTTCGTAAATCCCTTCGTTACTCCCTCGATCATGTTCGCAACGAGAGTTCTGCTGAGTCCGTGAAGCGCCTTGTGCTTCGAGTCGTCAGACGGACGCGACACTGTTATGCTGCCGTTCTCCGTCGCGACACTCATGTCGGGATGGAGCAAGCGCGTAAGCTCACCTCGAGGACCTTTGACCTTCACCGTATTTCCCTCGACGGTGACGGTCACACCGTTGGGGATGATCACGGGATGCTTTCCGATGCGTGACATTTCTTTTTCCCTTTACCAGACGAGCGCGAGAATTTCGCCGCCGGTGCGCGCCTGTCGCGCCTGGCGGTCGGACATCACGCCCTTCGACGTGCTGAGTATCGCCATGCCAAGTCCGTTACGTACGCGCGGAATTTCGGTGACGCCGACGTATTTTCGGAGTCCTGGCGTCGAGACGCGCCTGAGCTCGCGGATTACCGGCTGACCACCCGACGCGTACTTGAGTACGACGCGCAGCGTCTGCCTTCCGGTCTCCGCCTCGAGCGTTCTGTAATCTTGAATGAAGTGGTTCTCTTTCAGGATCTTTGCGATCTCGATTTTCATTTTCGAGCCGGGCATGTCAACGCGTCGGTGCTTCGCTCCGCATGCATTGCGGATGCGCGTCAACATATCGGCGATCGGATCAGTCATGCTCATCGATTATTCCTCACCAGCTCGCCTTGCGCACGCCGGGAATCATTCCCGAAAGCGCGAGCTCACGGAAACAGATTCGGCACACGCCGAACTTTCTCAGAAAGGCGCGCGAACGTCCGCACCTGCCGCAGCGGTTGTGCTGCCGGACGCCGAACTTCGGCTTCCGCTTGCTCTTCTCTACCATGGCCTTTCGCGCCATTACTTATTCTCTCGAAAAAAATTGCCCATGATCATCAGTCTTCGACGATGATCGGTTTGTCGTCGCCCTTGAACGGCATGCCGAGCTCGCGCAGCAGCGCGAACGCCTGGTCGTCTCTGTCCGTCGTCGTAACGAAGGTGATGTCCATTCCGTGTATCTGCTCCACCATGTCGTAGTTGATCTCAGGGAAGATCATCTGCTCCTTCACGCCAAGACTGTAATTCCCGCGACCGTCGAACGACCGCGTATTCACGCCGCGGAAGTCGCGAATTCTCGGAATCGCAACAGTGATGAAGCGATCCATGAACTCCCACATCCGCGCTCCGCGCAGAGTTACCGCAGCACCTATCTCCTGCCCTTCCCGCTGACTGAAGTTGGCGATGGATTTCTTCGCTTTTCTTCGAACGGGTCGCTGACCTGAGATAATCGCCAGCTCCTCGACGACCTTGTCGAGAATCTTCGGATTCTTGATCGCCTCGCCCATGCCGCAGTTGAGAACGATCTTCGAAACCGTCGGAATCTCGTGCGGGTTCTCGTACCCGAACTGTTCCTTCAGACGATTGCGAACGGTTGCCTGGTAGTACGTCTTGAGCCGAGGAGGAGGAACTGGAAGTCCGACACCGGCGTGAGCGGCCTGCTTGTACTCACCGGCTTCTTTCTTCTTTCCCTTGCCTTTTCCATCGCCGCCCGCTTTCTGCTGCCCGCCACCCGCTTGAGCGCCGCCTTCAGCTTTTGGCTTTTTCTCTTTTTCTGTGGTTGCCATTTAGGTCTCTCCGGTTAGCGCGTGCGGGGGATCGGTTCCCCTGTTCTCACGCCGACTCGCTCTTTCGTTCCATCAGCATCGATTCGCGCGCGCGTTCGCGTCGCTTCGCCGGTCTTTGCATCGATCAGCATTACGTTCGACGCGTGCAGCGCCGCGGGCGCTTCGATGATCCCGCTCTGCTCCTCGGCGTTCCTCGCCTTACGATGCTTCTTCACGATGTTCACGCCCTCGATGAGAACGCGGCCTGTCTTTGGAAAAATGCGAAGCACTTTTCCTTCCTTGCCGCGATCATCGCCGCGCATGACGCGAACGGTGTCGCCCTTCGACACGCGCATCTTCACGCGCTCGGAGTTGATCGCGTGCCTCGAGGTGTTTCGCTTGTTCGCAGTCTTCCTGTACTTGAGCAGCCTCATCCTACAAAACCTCCGGCGCGAGCGAGACGATCTTCATGTACTTCTTCTCGCGGAGCTCACGCGCCACGGGTCCGAAGATGCGGGTTGCCCGCGGCTCGCCTGCCTCATTGATGATCACGATCGCGTTTTCGTCGAAGCGGATGTACGACCCATCTTTGCGTCGGGTTTCTTTCGCCGTTCGCACGACAACCGCCCGCGCGACTTCCGATTTCTTCACGGTTCCGTTCGGCAGTGCGTTTTTCACTGTAACGATGACAACGTCGCCCAGCCCAGCGTACCTCCGGCGGGTACCGCCGAGCACGCGAATCACGAGCGCCGTCTTTGCACCCGAGTTGTCCGCGACTTTGACCACCGATTCTTGCTGAATCATTTCTAGTCCCTAGTTCTGCTTCGATGTGTGACTAGCGTGCGCGCTCGACGATCTCGACCAGACGCCACCGTTTGTCCTTCGACAACGGGCGCGTCTCCATGATCCGCACTGTGTCGCCGGTCTTCGCGTCGTTCTTCTCGTCATGCGCCTTCAACCGCTTGGTCCGTCTCACCATCTTGCCGTACACGGGGTGCTGCACCCGGCGCTCGATCGAGACGACGACGGTCTTGTCCATTTTGTCGCTCACGACAGTTCCGATTCGCGTCTTTCGCGAATTGCGATTCACGGTCTGAGAGTTTTCCTGTATCTCGGCCATTCTGTCCTATGTCCTCTTGCTCGAGCGACTCGCGCTCGTTCTTGTCCGGCGGCTCACGCGTGTTTTCTTCGCGCTCCTCGCCTTAGGGAGTGACGCCGACGTTCCAGCCTCGGCGATCCCGATGATCTTCTCGCGCAGCACCGTATTGAGCCGCGCAACGTCCTTTCGAAGCACGCGAAGCCTGAGCGGATCTTCCAGCGTTTCCGTACCCTGACGGAACCTGAGGCGGAATCTTTCTTCCTCGAGCTCCGCGATTCGGGTGCGAATGTCTGCCTCGCTCAACTCGCGAATGTCTTTACTGAGCATCAGTGTGCGCCTCCTCTCGGGCCACGAACTTCGACTTCACGCCGAGCTTCGCAGCGGCGAGCGCCATTGCCTTGCGCGCGATTTCAGGAGTGACTCCCTCGAGCTCGAACATCACTCTGCCGGGCTTGACGACGGCGACCCATCCTTCAGGAGAGCCTTTGCCTTTTCCCATTCGCGTTTCGGCAGGCTTCTTCGTTATCGGTTTGTCGGGGAAGATTCTGATCCAGACCTTTCCGCCGCGCTTGATGTGACGAGTAAGCGCAACACGAGCAGCTTCGATCTGACGGTTCGAAACCCAGCCGGGCTCGAGCGCCTGCAATCCGTACGCGCCGAATGCGACTGTCGAGCCGCGCGATGCATGACCGCGGGTTCTTCCCTTGAACATTTTTCTGAACTTGACTCTCTTCGGACTTAGCATCGATCAAACTCCCGTCGAGTACGTCTTGCCACGTCTGTCTTCAACGATCTCGCCCTTGAACAGCCAGACTTTGACGCCGATGGTGCCGAACGTCGTCTTTGCAGTCGACGTTGCGTAGTCGATGTCGGCACGAAGCGTGTGAAGTGGCACACGGCCCTCGTGGTAACCTTCGACGCGCGCGATTTCAGCACCGCCCAGTCGTCCACCGCATTTGATCTTGATCCCACCAGCTCCCATGCGCATTGCACTCTGCACCGCGCGCTTCATCGCGCGACGGAATGAGATTCGCTGCGCCAGCTGATTCGCGATGTTGTCCGCAACAAGCTGCGCATCGAGCTCAGGCCGTTTGATCTCTTCGACATTGATCCCGACTTCCTTCCCCGAGATCTGCGCGAGCTCGTCGCGAAGCTGATCGACTTCAGTTCCCTTCTTTCCGATCACGACGCCGGGACGTCCCGTGTGAATTGTCACCACGACTTTGCCAGGCTTCCGCTCGATGCGGATGTCGGCGATTGCCGCGTGCCCGAGACGCTGCTTCAAATAGTTGCGAAGCAGCTCGTCCTCGCGCAGCAGCGCGGGGAAATCACGGTTTGCGTACCACGTCGATCTCCACGTCTTGGAAATTCCAAGACGGAAGCCGATCGGATGTGTCTTTTGTCCCATTACCTGCCTTCCTTTGCGCCGATCACGATCTCGACGTGACTCGTGCGCTTCTGAATTGGTGTCGCTCTTCCCTGTGCGGCGGGCATGAACCGCTTGATCTTCGGACCTTCGTTCACAATCGCCTTCTTCACGTAAAGCGTATCGACATCGAGCGACTCGTTGTCGCGACGCGCCGAGTATTCTGCGTTTGCTACAGCGCTGTTGAGAAGTTTTTCGATCTGCTTCGCAGCGTGCTTCTTCGAAAACTTGAGCAGCCCGAGAGCTTCGTTCACGTTCCTTCCCCTGATCTGATCGATCACGAGCCGCATCTTGTACGGAGACTGTCGCGTGCTGCGCTGAAACGCGCGCGCATCGGCGAGCACCGGTGCGTCATCGCGCTCAACGCGTCGAGCCGGCGTTTTGCGTGCAGCGGCCGGAGCAGGTGTTTTCGTCTCGGCACCTTCGCCCGTCGAAGTTTTATTCGCGGTCTTCGCAGACTTCGCGGTCTTCGCGCTAGTCCGAATCGCCATTACTTGGCTCCCGGCTTCGAGCCGGCTGCCGGAGCAGCTGCAGCAGGCACTGGTGCACCAGGTGTCGTCGGAACGCCGGTCGCTTTCTTATCGACTGCCTTCTGACCGGTGTGGCCCCGGAAAAGTCGCGTCGGCGAAAACTCACCGAGCTTGTGACCAACCATGTTTTCCGTCACGTACACGGGGATGAACTTGTTCCCGTTGTGCACCGCGAAGGTGTGTCCGACAAAATCGGGAATGATCGTGCTCGAGCGCGCCCAGGTCTTGATGACCTTCTTCGCGTTCGATGAATTCATCGTCTCGACTTTCGTCAGCAGCGCCTGCTGAATGTACGGACCTTTCTTTACGCTTCTCGCCATTTGTTATCCTGACTCAGTGACTACTTGGTTGCCTTGCCGCGCTTCCGACCGCGAACGATCAGGCGCTGCGATGCCTTCTTCTTGTGGCGCGTCTTCACGCCTTCCTTGTTGCCCCACTTGTCCACGACGTTGCGGCCGCCGCGAGTACGACCACCGTGCGGATGATCCACTGGATTCATCACTTCTCCGCGCACCTTCGGACGCTTGCCAAGCCATCGCGATTTGCCCGCCTTGCCGTGGGACATCAGCTCGTGCTCTGCGTTCCCGACAACACCGACCGTCCCGAGACAGAGTCCGTGCACCAGGCGCATTTCTGTCGATCGCATGCGAAGCGTGACGTACTCTCCTTCCTTCGCGACAACTTCAACCGAAGTTCCTGCCGAGCGTGCAATCTGTCCGCCCTTGCCGGGCTTGAGCTCGACGTTGTGCACGTCTGTACCAAGAGGGATCTCACGCAGCGGAACAGCGTTGCCGACCCTCGTATCTGAACCCGGACCGGAAACGATTTTGTCGCCCACAGCGAGTCCTTTCGGATGCAGGATGTAGCGCTTCTCTCCGTCCTCGTATTCCACCAGCGCAATTCGCGCCGAGCGATTGGGATCGTACTCGATGTGCTGCACCACTGCCTGCACGTTGTGCTTGTTGCGCTTGAAATCGATGAT
>Ga0137376_10001694_pt1 | contig 12557 bp, 13 predicted proteins | sample SagtaG_23_FD_104814 | JGI IMG/M metagenome (GOLD analysis project Ga0137376, IMG submission 104814) | Vadose zone soil microbial communities from Sagehorn Ranch, Mendocino, California, USA - Sage2_L_20_16 metaG | ecosystem: Environmental > Terrestrial > Soil > Vadose zone | place: USA...
CGTATCAGGCTTGTTTCGCATTTCGCGTCCGTAAACTTCTTGCCGATGAAGGCGCCTCGAGGGATGCGCGCGGCCCTCGAGGTCGTACCGAAACTGGGCGCGAAACCGGGGCTGCCCGCGCTTCGCGTCGGCGGCGTCGTGACCTACGACCGCCCGATCGAGCACCTCGCCGGACAGCTCGATGTGATCGACCTGAGACTCCCGCTGCGCGCGAAGGACGGACGGTACGGGCTCGTGTTGTGCTTCGCGCTCGGGGATGTCGAGCTCGAGCGGCTCGGGCGCGAGCTCGTGCGCGTCACGCATCCAGACGGGGCGGCCTGGCTCGTGGTGTGGAAGAAGGACAAGCTTCCGTCGGGCGCGCCGAGCTGGAATGAAGCCCAGGAAGCGATCCTCGACACGGGCTGGGTCGACAACAAGATCCTCTCGCTTGGCGAAGACGTGTACGCGACCCGCTATGTGAGACGCCGGCGTCCCGGCCAGAGGGAACTGTCCGGCGCTCCGCGGCGTTCTTAACGCATGCGTGCCGTTGTGCTCGTGCTCGGTGTCACCCTTGTCGCAGGCTGCGGCGGGGCAGCCACCGTCCGCGGCACGCCCGGTCCGAGCGCGACCGCGGGGTTCGCGACGATCACACCTGCGGGAACGGTCACCGCTACGGCGATCACGGCCACGATCGTCCCGGGGATTGGGACCGTCCCGCCCGGCACGATCCCGCCCAACCCCACACCGGCGCCATCGTTGACGCCGAGCCCGGCGCCCGGTGGCCTCACCCAGGCCCAGCTCAAGTACCGCCTGATCGATCAGTTTGGGCGCCTTCTCTTCTGCGATCCCGATTACTACCCGGTCGCGCGCGCCGACGAGCAGGCCCTCGCCCACCAGCGGCTCCCCGAGATCCAGAAGGACGCGCCGACCTTCAGCGCGATCCTTTCCCATCTCGGCATCGCGCCCTCGGCGACCTACACGAGCGAGCAGGAGCTCGCGATCTACCGCGACTGGAAGATGCTCAACGCGCTGCGCCTCGAAACGGTGAGCGCGGGCTTCCACTTCGTAGCGATCTTCTCCTCCGCGCCGAACACGCAGCAAGGGAATCGCGTCGATGGGACGATCGACCAACGCGGCAATGTCACGATCGCGAGCCGCACGCCCAGCGGACAGCCGCCGTGCCCGATCTGTCTCGCGCGCGGAACGCGGATCGCCACGCCAAGCGGCGACGTCGCGGTCGAAGACCTGCGGCTCGGCGACCTCGTGTGGACGCTCGACGGTTCCGGCGGTCGCGTGGCCGCGGCGCTCGTCTCGGTCGGAAGCACGCCGGTGCCTTCGACGCACCGCGTCGTCCGGCTCGTCCTCTCCGACGGGCGCGCGGTCTCGGTCTCGCCCGGTCATCCAACCGCGGACGGCCGCAACGTGGGCGACCTCGTCGTCGGCGAGGACTACGACGGGGCTACGATCGTGAGTAGTGAGCGCGTCGCCTACGAGGGCGGCGCGACGTTCGACGTGCTCCCGGAGGGTGCGACCGGCTTCTACTGGGCGAACGGCGTGCTGCTCGGCTCGACGCTCCGCTAGGTCTCGAGGAGCTCCCTCGTCAGGAAGTCCACGATCCGACCGTAGGCGTCCTCGGCGTTCGCGCGTTTGGTGAATCCGTGGCCCTCGTCCGGATACACGACGTAGTCGACGCGGCGGCCGAGCGCACGCAGGCGGTCGACGACCTGATCGGACTCCTCCTTGGGTACGCGCGGATCGTTCTCGCCCTGAAGGATGAGCATCGGACAGCGGACGTTATCGATGTGCGTGATCGGCGAGCGCTCGACGAGTGCGGCGCGGTCCCGCTCCGGGTCGCCGATCCATCGGGCCAGAAAGCGCCGCCAGTTCGGCTGGGCGTTCTCGAGCATGGTCACCAGGTTCGCCACGCCGAAGACATCGACGGCACAGCGCCAGGCGTCCGGAATCTGCGTCACGCAGAGCAGCGTCGCGAAACCGCCGTACGAGCCACCGTAGACGGCGAGCCGCGAGCCGTCGAATTCCTTCTGCTCCGTCATCCATCGCGTCACCGCGCGCAGGTCGCGTAGGTCCACTCCGCCCCAGTCCTTGTGGATCGCGGCCTGCCACGTCCGTCCATATCCGGTCGAGCCGTGGATGTTCGGAACTACCAGAGCTATGCCGCGGTGCACCAGCGCCGCCAGGTGCGACAGATGCGGGCCGAACGCCGGCCGCGACTGTCCCTCCGGGCCGCCGTGGGGATAGAGCACCGCCGGAACCGGATCGCGCGCCGTGCGCGGGCGATAGACGAAGCATGGGATGTCGCCGTCAGGGCCTGGGATACGGACGAGCTCGGGGTCGACGAGCTCCTCGCGCGGAACGCTGAAGGCGGAGGTCAGCGCGAGGCGCGCCTCGCCTGTCGCCGTATCGAGCGTCCAGACCTGCCAGGGCTCCGTCGCCGAGAGGCGGACGAACGCGGCGCGCGCACCGTCGGCCGACAACACCAGGTCTTCGCACGCTCCGCCATCGAGCGCACGTTCCTGAACCGCGCCGCGGTCGGACCGCCAGCGCAAACGGGAGTAGCCATCCTCGTTCACCGACCAGATCTGGGTCCGCCCGTTGGCCGACGAGGCGGCGAGCTCGATGTCCCAGTTGGGCGAATCGATCCGCTCGTAGCTGCCCGACCCCGGGTCGAGAGCGCCAAGCCACAAGTGCTCGCTCTCCGTATCGCTGATGACGAGCACGCGGCCGTCCGCGAGCCACCCCGCAGGCACGTGCGAGACGTCCTCCGCGTGCTTGGTGATCTCGCGAGCCGCGCCGGTGTGTGGATCCACGAGGAGCAGGTCCTGGGTGGTGTTGTCGAGGACACGCATCACCAGTAGCCGCGTACCGTCGGGCGACCAGCCACCGACCACATGCCACGCGGCACCGGTCAGAAGCGGACGTTCGGTCCGCGTCGAAAGGTCAGCGATGACGACGTCCATGTCGGTCGAGGCGCGGGCGTTGCTCGAGAACGCGACGAGCCCGCCGTCGGGCGACGACGCGTTCCACGAGAGCAGGCGCTGCACGCGTTCCGCCGGATCCGTGGAGAGCGCCTGGGTCGGTCCGTCGGGATGGCGCACGTGCAGCTGGTGGAGCTCCGTTCCGCCGCGGTCGGCCGCTGCGATGAGCTCACCGTTCGCGCTCCAGCAGAGGGTGCGCACGGCGTGACCCGGGAGGCTGATCGCGCGTTGCGGCTTTCCGCCGGCCGCAGGCAGGGTCCACGCCTCGTATGTGCCTGCCCCTTGATCGGAGACCACGGCGAGCGAGCGCGCGTCAGCCGAGAGCGCGAGCGCCGAACGGCAGGCGAAGCGACGCGTGGTATGAGGAACACTCGCCAGACGCTCGCGTGGATGGAAGTCGGCGAGCGGCCGGTGGGCCACGGACCTACGGTACGAAATTCAGGGCGCGGGTGTTCGAGGCGGACGCTCGCTGAGCATCGCCGCGAGCTGCGCGGCGTTGTTCACGGCCTTGTCGCCGTAGCAGTTGTTCATGAGTAGCTGCACCTCCTTGGCGTCGTCGGCGAGCTCGCGGATCTTCGGCAGCCAATCTTCGAGCTCCTTCTTCGAGTACGAGTAATCGAAGCGCTCCGCCGCGGTCAGCCCGGGCTTCTTCCAATTCTCGGCGTTGCGGCCATGGAAGCGCACGATGGCGAGCTCCTCGTTCGTCACCGCCGCGACCGGCGGCATGCTCGAGGGAAATCCCTGCGGCTCGTCGACCGCGACGTAGGTGAGACCGTGCTCTTTGAGAAAAGCCAGCGTTTCCGCACGGTTCCGCTCGCTCATCCACGTCGCGTTCCGGAATTCCACAGCGAGGCGGTCGTCCGGGAGCAGCTCGCGGGCGTGCAGGATCTCTTCTTTGTTGGCCTTCGAGATCACGAACCAGTCCGGGTACTGGAGGAGGATCGCACCCAGCTTGCCGGCTTTGCGAAGCGGCTCGAGTCCGACCCAGTACCGCGCGAAGAGCTCTTCGCGCGCGTCATTTGGAAAGTCCTTCGGGTATACGCGTCTTTTGGCGAGGGCCTCCTTCGGCAGCGCCTCGCGGATGTCCTTGGGCAGGCGCTTGGGGTCGGTGGGGTGGGTGGTGAGCGTCGCGAACGCCTTGAAGTTCATCGTGAACTCATCGGGGGTCCGCTCGGCCCATAGTTGCGTCTGTTTCTGGGACGGAAGCGCGTAGTACGCCGCGTCGTTCTCGACGATCGGGAAACGCTCGGCGTAGTAACGCAGGCGCCTGTCGGCGTCGTCCTTGATCCGCTCCGGGTACCAGCCGGATTCGATGAGCGTGGGATCGGTCCACGAGCACGTCCCGACCTTGATCAATCTCGTCGCTCGTTTAGATGGCATGAGCCGAGCGACGAGCGGCTCTGCCGGGAGGAGCGAGTCCGCCAGCCTTGAGCGTTGTCTCCAGGGCGAAGCCCCGAGATTGAGCTAGAACCTATCGGCTTCCTCTCGATAAAGGCCGGGGTCGAGCTCCTCGGCCTTGGAGCTGCGCTGCGCGAGCGCCATCACCGTGACGCCGAAGAGGACAGCCAAGCCGACGAACGTCACGAGCTGCGCGCGCCCGGTGGTCATGAAGGCAAGGCTCCCGAGCGCCGCCGTCAGCAGATAGATAAGGAGTACGGCCTGCTGATGGGTCAGGCCGACATCGAGCAAGCGGTGATGGAAGTGGCCGCGATCGGGCGCGAACGGCGGCTGGCCCGAGACCATGCGGCGAACGAGCACATAGAAGGTATCGATGATCGGCACGCCGAGGACCAGGAGGGCGGCCGCGACCTTCGCGGTGCCGAAGATCGACAGCACCGCGAGCATCGTGCCGAGGAAGGCGACGCCGGTCGTGCCCAGGAAGAGCTTCGCGGGATGGAAGTTGAAGAGCAGGAAGCCCGCGACCGCGCCCGCGAGCGTGAAGGCCATCCACGCGACGAAGGGCTCGGAGACCTGCGGCAACAGCGCGAGGCCGCCGAGCGTGAGCGCGGCGATCGCGGCGACGCCGGCCGCAAGGCCGTCGAGGCCGTCGATGAAATTGAGCGCGATGTTCATGCCGACGATCCAGAACATCGTGAAGGCGACGGCGACCGGGAACGCGAGCTCGATCAGTCGATCGGAGAGCGGGTCGTTCACGAAGTCGATGTGGATACCGGCGAAGACGATCACCGCCGCGACGATCAGAAGTCCGAGGAACTGCCAGCGCGCGCGCAACTCGAGCATGTCGTCGATGAGACCGACGCCCATGCCGAGGAGTGCCGCGATCGCCGTCAACGTGAACCGTGAGGACCTGACCTCCTCTGGGATGAGGAAGGGATGGCCGGCGAGGCGGTCGACGATCCAGAACGCGAAGATCGCCGACCCGAACGCGAGCGCGATCGCGAGTCCACCAGGGCGCGGTATCGGCCGCGGGTGCACACGTCGTCCGCCAGGCATGTCCAGCATCCCCAGACGTCGCGCGGCCAGGCCAACGATGGGGGTCGCGGCGGCAGCGAGAGCGAACGCGAGCAACGTGGAACCGACGAGGAGAATGCTGGTGGAGGACACCGCGGGCACGATAACGACTCCTACGCATTCAGCATTCCAGGCCACGCCGTCCTTCTTAGACTCGGGACTCATGGCGCTCCGCGTGAAGCTCCTGGGACGACCAAGCCTCGAGCATGACGGCACGTCACGTCGCCTCGAAGGCCACAAGACATGGGCTCTTCTCACCTACCTGTTGCTCGAGCCGCACCCACCGACGCGGCGTGAGCTGGCGGAGCGGCTCTGGGCCGAGGCGGATGACCCCTTAGGTGCGGTGCGCTGGGCGCTCAGCCAGGTGCGCAAGGCGATCGACCCGCCCGCGGAGATCGGCGAACGGGACGGAAGGATAAAGATCGACGCCGAGGTGATCGAGGTCGACGCGGGTGAGCTGCTGCGCGGCGAGTGGGACGAGGCCTCGGTGGCCGATCTCGTGCGCGGCGAGCTGCTCGAGGGCATGAGCTTCGGCGAGACCCCTTCGTTCGACGCGTGGCTCGAGATCCAGCGCGCGCGGATCGCAACGGCCGCAACCGACGCCCTGCGGTGGGCGGCGAGCCTTCTCGCCGACCGTGACCCCGACCAGGCGCTGGCGCTCGCGGAAAGAGCGCTTCGCGGCGAGCCGTTCGATGACTCGCTTCACGAGCTCGTCGTGCAGATCCACGTGGCGAAGGGAGACCCCGCGAGAGCGCGCGCGTATGCAGCCCAGGTGTCGCGGCGCTACCGCGACGAGCTGCAGATCGACGCTCCCGCATCGATCGCGCGGCCGCTCGAGCGACCCACGCGGTCTCTTGCCGAGCCATTGCTCCGCCTCGACGTGCAGGCGCGCGCGCTGCTTGACATCGCGAAGGTCCGCTTCCGTGCGGCCGACTCCGCGGGCGCGCGCGACATCGCGCTGCGAGCCGCGCGCCAAGCCGCGGTGAGCGGCGACAAAGCGCTGGAGGCGCGGGCGCTCATCGTCGGGTCGTCGACGTACACCGCAGGCGGCCTGGGGACGGCGCGCGAGTGGAACAGCCTGCTGCAGCACGCGCTCCGTCTCGCGAACGAGCTGGGCGACCGCGCCGCGATCGGTGAGATCGAGTGCGAGCGCGGTCGCATCTCGGCGATCGAAGCCCGCTACGGCACCGCCGAAGCATCGTTCCGCCGCGCGCGGCGGGTGGCCGAGGCGATCGGAGACACGCAGCTGGCGGGTTGGGCTCGCTCGAACCTCGCGTCCTGTCTGGCTGACCAATGTGAGTTCGCCGCCGCGGAGGCCGAGCTGCGCGACGCCCTACCCGCGGCCGGCTGGACCCCGTACCCGATGGCGACGCTGGCGCGGGTCCTCCTCCGCACCGGCCGTATCGAGGAGGGGAAGGCCTTCGCGGACGCGGCGGTCACCCGCGCCGAGCGAGAGGGACTCCTTGAGCCTCTACCTTGGGCGCTGATCCAGGCCGGCGAGGCTCGGTTCGCAGAGGGCGACCTGGATGCGGCGACCGAGCGCTTCACGCGCGCGCTGACCATCGCGACCGAGACGCATCTCGTGAGCTGGCAAGCGCTCTCGCTGCGCGGGCTCGGTCGTGTCGCGCGCAAGGAGGGTGACGAGTCACGCGCGATCTCGCTCCTCCGCGAGGCACTACTCCGTGAGGAGGGATCGCGGGGTCACCGCCGGATCGTGGCGACGATCCTGGCGGACCTGACCGAGCTCGAGCGTGGTCGCGACCCGGCGAAGGTCGAGAAGGGTCTGCGGATCGCGGAAGCCGGCTCCATGACAGACCTCGCCGAGCGCCTCCGGCGGTTCGCGCCCTCCCACACGGTGCGCCACACGGTGACCACCTAGAAATGTGATCACCGCGAAGCGAACACGAATGAGAGGGAGAACGAGGATGCCGTTGTTCATGGATGTTCACCGCAAGGCTCCTGAGGGCGCGAAGGCCAAGGATGTCGCAGATGCGCACATGGCCGACGTGAAGACCCAAGGAAAGTATGGCGTGCAGTACCTCCGCTACTGGTTCGACGAGAAGAACGGGAAGATCTTCTGCCTCGTCGACGCGCCGAGCGCGGACGCGGCGAACCGCGTTCACCGCGAGGCGCACGGCCTTGTCGCCGACGAGATCTACCCCGTGACCGAGGGCTTTTAGCCCGTACCGAACTGGCGGTCGCCGGCGTCGCCGAGGCCGGGAACGATGTAGCCCTTCTCGTTCAGGCGCTCGTCGAGTGCGGCGACGTGGATCGGAACATCCGGGTGCGCGCTCACCAGGGCGCGCACCCCTTCGGGTGCCGCGATGATGCCGACGTACTTGATTCGCTTCGCGCCCCACTTCTTGAGCACGTCGATCGTCGCGGTCGCCGACCCACCGGTGGCGAGCATCGGGTCGAGCACCAGACACACCTGCACCGTCGCCGAGGTCGGGAGCTTGTTGTAGTACTCGATCGGCCGGAGCGTTCGCTCGTCGCGGAAGAGACCGATGTGCCAGACCTGCGCCTCAGGCATGAGCTCGAGGGCCGCTTCGACCATCCCGATCCCGGCCCGAAGCACCGGAACGAGACCCACCTTGTCCTTGAGGCGCGCTCCCTTGTACGGAGCGAGCGGCGTCTTGACTTCGCGCTCGTCGGTCGGGAGGTCCGCGGTCGCTTCATATAGGAGGAGCGTCGCGATCTCAGCGACGAGCTCGCGGAAGATCTTCGGCGGTGTCGTCGCGTCGCGAAGGCGCGTGAGTTTCTCTCGCACGAGAGGATGGCTCGAGACGTGGAGCTGTTCTGTGCTCAGCTCGCCAGCCAATCTCTCGCCTTCGGCGAGGAGACACGCTCAGGCTGGTGGATTCCCTCGTCGCGGCGGAGCCGCTCCTCGGTCACCTGGGAGTTGAAACCTTATCCGGTGTGATGCCCGGTACGGGGTAGCGGCGCGTGAGGTCGAGGACCTCAGCGGCCACGTCCTTGGCCACGGTCTCGTCGCCCTTCGCCTGCAGGATCCGTCCGATGAGCGCGCCGATCCGCTCCATCTCCGCTTCCTTCATCCCGCGCGTGGTCACGGCGGGCGTGCCGATCCGGATCCCCGACGCGATGCCGGGCTTTTGCGGGTCGTAGGGGATCGTGTTCTTGTTCACGGTGATCCCGACCGCATCGAGCGCCTTTTCGGCCTGCTTGCCGGTGAGGTTCACCGGACGCACGTCGACGAGCATCAGGTGGTTGTCGGTGCCGCCCGAGACGATGCGCATCCCGGCCTTCGCGAGCGACGCCGCGAGGGTCGTCGCGTTCACGCGGATCTGCTTCGCGTACGCGCGGAACTCCGGCGTGGCCGCCTCCTTGAGCATGACCGCCTTGCCGGCGATCACGTGCATGAGCGGGCCACCTTGCACGTTGGGGAAGACCGCGCTGTCGATGGCTTTTCCGAACTCCGCGTCGGACAAGATCATCCCTCCACGCGGACCGCGGAGCGTCTTGTGCGTGGTCGTGGTCACGATCTGCGCATAGCCGACGGGCGTCGGATGCTCGCCAGCTGCGACCAGCCCCGCGAAGTGCGCCATGTCCACGAGCAGCAGCGCCTCAACCGCGTCGGCGATCTGACGGAGACGCGGGAAGTCAAAGATGCGCGGGTAGGCGGTGGCGCCGGCCACGATGAGCTTCGGGCGATTCTCTTTCGCCAGGCGCTCGAGCTCGTCGTAGTCGAGCATCTCGTCCTCTTTGCGAACGCCGTACGCGACGAAGTGGTAGAGCTTGCCGGAGAAGTTCACCGGTGAACCGTGCGTGAGGTGTCCGCCTTGATCCAGGGCCAGGCCGAGCACCGCGTCGCCGGGTTTCAGCACTGCCGCGTATGCCGCCATGTTCGCCTGCGCGCCGGCGTGCGGCTGAACGTTCGCGTGCGCCGACCCGAAGAGCGCCTTGGCGCGCTCGATCGCCAGCGTTTCGGCGACGTCGACCCATTCGCATCCGCCGTAGTAGCGGCGACCGGGATAGCCCTCGGCGTACTTGTTCGTCAGCACGCTGCCGACAGCCTCCATGACCGCGGCGCTGGTGTAGTTCTCGGAGGCGATGAGCTCGATCTTCTCGACCTGACGACGCCGCTCGTTCTCGATCGCCGCATAGATCTCGGGATCGATCCTCTCGACGCTACTCATCTCACACCTCTTCGCATTGACTGACTTCCGTCCGCGATCACCGGTTCACTTTTTTCGAGCTTCGCAATTTGTTCGCGACGCCTTGCATGACGGCCGCCTTGGACCTTCGCGCCCAGGTACGCATCGACGATGCTCCTTGCCAGCGACTCGCCGATCACGCGCTCGCCGAGCGTCAGCAGATTGACGTCGACGTGCTCGACCGAATCGCGCGCCGACCATTCGTTCTCGACCACCGCCGCGCGCACGCCAGGGATCTTGTTGGCGACGACGGCCGGACCGATGCCCGAGCCGCACAAGAAGATCCCGCGGTCGACATCACCGCGCGCGACCGCGTCCGCAAGCGGACGGACGATCAGCGGGTAGTCATCATCGGGTGTCGTCTCGGGTCCGAACGGGACGATGGTGTGCCCTGACGCACGCAGATGCTCGGTGATCGCAAGTTTGAGCCGCTGCCCGGCGTGATCCGCCGCGATCCCGATCTTCATGCGACCGTCGCCAGGACCTGGCTGATCTCGTCCTCGCTGATCGCGCCCTCACGGATGATCTTCACCTTCTCGCCGGTGCAGTCCACGATCGTCGACGAAACGCCGCCGGGCGTCCTGCCGCCGTCGAGAACGAGTGCGATGCGTCCATCGAGCTGCGCCATAACCTCCTCGGCCGTTTGCGCGTCACGTTCGCCAGACCGGTTTGCGCTCGTCACCGGAAGACCGCCACCGCTCGCGGCGATCAAGCGGCGCGCGAGAGCATGATCGGGGACCCGGAACGCAAGCGTGCCACGGCGTGGCGCGACCAGGATGATGGTGAGCGGTCCCGGCCAGAAACGATGCGCCAGAGCACGAGCGGCAGGTGTCACGATCGCGCTCGCCTCGAGGTTCCCGGTCTCGGAGAGCAGCACTGGGATGCGCTTCTCCTTCGGGCGATCTTTCGCGCCGTACAGCTTGCGCACATGCTCCTGACCGGCGGAGAGTCCGTACACCGTGTCGGTAGGGAAAGCGACGAGCTCCCCTCGTGACAATGCGGCCGCTGCCTCCTCCACCGCCCCCGGCGCGTCGGCCGCGAGGAGGCGCGTTTTCACGTCATGATGATAGGGATATGCCGACGTTACTTACGGAAGTCGAGATCTTTCGCCCGCTGCCCGACAGCGCGCTCGAGGCACTGGCTATGCGCGGGCAACACCGCCGCTACGCGCCGGGGGAGGTCCTGATGCGTCAGGGCGATGCGAGCCAAGTGATGCACGTGGTGCTGAGCGGACGCGTGCGCGTCGACCGAGAGGACTCGGGCGGAGAGAAAGTGCTCCTAGCGGAACTTGGTGCGAATGAGGTCGTGGGTGAGATGGGAGTTCTCGACCACGGTCCGCGCTCGGCGACGGTGACGGCGATCGAGGCGACGGAAACTCTCGAGCTGCATGCGACGGCGATCGCGGTCGTTCTTATCCAGCACCCGGCGGTCGCGGCGACCCTGCTCCGCACTTTGAGTCGGCGCCTGCGCGGCGCGGACGAGCTCGTCGAGCAGCTCGCGCGCGAATCGCACTAAGACCCGGCCGGCGGCCCCTGCCTAGCCGCAAGCATCACGCGGATCGTGCGCTGGGGACCGTAGGGACTCGGATGATCCTGCTCGACGACCAAGGCGCGCGATCCGTAGCGACGCTCGATCGCGTCCGCGAATCCGTTCTCAACTCGCGCGTCGATATCGAGGTCCGCGAACCCGCGCGCCGCGAGCTCGCGCTCGACCTCGGCGATGAGCGGCCAGACCAAACCGCGCCCGCGGTGACCCGGAGCGATGAGCACGTTGAAGAGGCTTGCGCGGGCGCGCGACCAGCCCGGCCCCGCGACGGCGAAGCCGATCAGCGCCTCGCGATCCCAGAGCGTCGCGACCACGGCGCTCGGATCCGATACCTGACGGCGCACCTCGCGCGACGAGAACGCGCGCGCACCCCACTCGGCGCGTTCCAGCTCCAACATCCGCCGACCGACGCGTCGCCAGGTTGCCTCGCCTGGAGCGAGGATCGCTGTCGCCGTCGCCACGGCTAACGCGTGACCGCGACGACGCGCTGGTCGCCCGCGAGGTCGCTGATCACACGCGTCGCCCCGCCGACCGCGTACTGCAGCAGATGGGAGACCTGGTCCGCCTGATGCGGATCGATCTCGAAGAGCGCGGTGCCATAGGGCGCAAGCACGCGTGGAAGATCCATCGCCGCGCGCCAGATGAGCTCCAGCCCATCCTTCCCCGCGGTCACGGCGACGCGCGGCTCGAACGCGAGCGACGTCCGTGCTCCGACCAGATGCTCGAGCTCGGCGTCCCGTAGATACGGCAGATTCGCGACGACGACGTCCATCGGTTCGCCGAGCGGCGCCAGCAGATCACCCTCGCGAAGCTCGATCCGATCGGCGACGCCGTTTCGGAGTGTGTTCTCGCGCGCGACGGCCAGGGCATCGAGGCTGATATCCGTGGCGATGACGTGCACGCCCAACTCATGCGCGGCGATCGCGATGGCGACCGCGCCGGATCCGGTCCCGACGTCCGCGAGGTTGAGCGCCCGACCGGCGATGACCTCGCGCGCGGCGTCAACGAGCGTTTCGGTCTCGGGACGCGGAATGAGGACGCGCGGGTCCACCGTGAAACGGAGTCCGTAGAACTCCTTGAAGCCGCGCAAATAGGCGACCGGCTCGCCGGTCGCGCGACGCCCGATCAGGTCGCGGTAGCGGCGCATCGCGCCGTGCGACATCTCGGTGTCCGGATGCGCGTACAGCGACTCTTTGCTCACGCCAAGGACGTGCGCTAGCAGGACGTCGGCGTCAAGCGCGGCGGTCGCGATGCCCGCTGCGCGAAGGACCGCAGCGCCCACGTCCCGCTCCTCCCCCCAGGTGCGCACGGGCGAAGTATCGACGGGGCGAGCGCCGCGGTCCTCAAAGGGCCCGGGGCCGGGAGGTTAGGCCGGCGTTACCTTTTCAGC
>Ga0137376_10001696_pt1 | contig 12545 bp, 13 predicted proteins | sample SagtaG_23_FD_104814 | JGI IMG/M metagenome (GOLD analysis project Ga0137376, IMG submission 104814) | Vadose zone soil microbial communities from Sagehorn Ranch, Mendocino, California, USA - Sage2_L_20_16 metaG | ecosystem: Environmental > Terrestrial > Soil > Vadose zone | place: USA...
AATTGTCCTACAAAGGCTGGCCAACCTCCAGCCAGGCACCGCGCTGCTGGGCACGTTGCCCGGCGGCTGGTGGAGGTCATCCGCTAACGTCGCCCGCTGCCGTTCATCCGGTTGCGCCTCTTCATTATTTGATCTCGACGATGATTGCCCTGATCGGAGCGGCACTCGGTACTCGTTTTCGAATTCCAGCCGGTACCATAATCATCCCAGCCGTGCTCGCCGGCCTGGCCGGAATCATTGGAGTGCCGGCCGCACCCTGGCCGCCGGCGATTCTCGCGGCCGCTTATGTGATTCTCGGCCTGCAGATCGGTTCCCAGTTTGATGCTGCCGTAGTTGAGCAACTCAAACGGCTCGGTTTTTTTGTCGTGCTCAGCAATTTCTTCCTTTTAGGCGTATCGGCGCTGTTGGCGATCGGTTTGATGCCTTGGCTGAAAATTGATCTACTGAGTTCCTATCTGGCTGCTACCCCCGGAGGATTGGACTCGGTGGCGGCGATGGCTACTGATCTGAGAGCGGATGCTGCGTTAATCCTTGCCGTCCATTCTCTTCGACTGATTAGCGTTCTGATCGTTGGCCCATTGCTTGTGCAGATCGTCGCACGGCGATTAGTGACGGATGGGTAGGGCGACGAAGGCTCACAGTCCGCCGCTTGATCGTATCGCCTTCCATGGATGATCTTTGCCCGACTGTTTCGCGCTACCCATTGTGGGTTGTTCTCTGCCCAAATCCATCGTGCCGCGACTTTCGAAACGAAAGCTCTGAGGCCAGTCAATTCGCAGTGTGCGGATCCACTGCAGACATAACAAGCTCACAGTAAATATCTTACGTCGCAATTACGGGAATTTACGGCTATTTTCGTCTTGAAAATTCGCTGGCAAGATCCGATGATATTTCTCGCGAGCTGCATATCCGCGAGTCGAAGTTCCACAAGTCGCGTCTGGTCCCACTGTCCCGGAGCGTCGCACGTGAGCTTCAAACCTACTTGCGGAAACGACGGAAAGCGTTCGCCGTTCATCCAGACACGCCTCTCTTGTGTAATCGTCACGGTAGCCGTTGGCGCCAGTACAGTCACCCCGGACTTCAGTGTGCGATCAACCAGCTCTTTGAGAGTGCGGGAGTGAGGGACGAGCAGGGCGAGCGGCCACGCGTGCACGATCTGAGGCACTATCCCGAGTTCCGGACTATCCCGAGTAAATTGACGGTAGCTGCTCCGAACCCTTTGTTTATTGGCGTTGGAGCAGCATTGGCATGCGGATCAACTCGGCATAGTCCTGTCGCCGACTAAAGGCCCTTGAGAAACGCCATCAGCTTGTCATCGGGTCGATAGCGCCCGGTGTTTTTTATGTTGGCCGGTGTCGTCTTCGCCAACGCCTGTTCTTTAAGAGCAAGGTTAGCATCGAGATAAATTTGCGTTGTCTCGACTGACTCATGTCCCAGCCAGAGCGCGATTACCGAGCGATCGACTCCCGCTTGCAAGAGTTCCATTGCGGCCGTGTGGCGACTATATCTCTGAAGACATAGTCGACACTCATGTGCTCTTCATCTCCTTCAGTCAGGGGTAGACATCGCAGTCATTGCCTTGTGGCTGGGCCACGAGAGCATTCAAACCACGCACGGTTATATCGAGGCCGACTTGGCCATCAAAGAGCAAGCGGGGGATCGACCATTCGGCGAGGCGGAGTGTTTGCTCAACGCGTTCTGGTTCGGAGATCCCAACGATGGTTGAAGTGATGCGACTCTCACGCAGTGAAAATTGGAGCGCGGCCGCGGCCGCCGTAAGACGCGCAGAGTTGCTGCATCCTACGGACTCGATCCGACGTGGCCGCATTGACCGGCTGATAACAATATTTTGGTACAACGTCGGGTCTCTTCACAACTATGTTGGCTTGAGCAGAGAAATGCCATGAAGAAACGTCCTTTTGGGAAGCCCGCCAACGTAGGCCTGTTGCCGGAACAGATCCGGGTCCTGCAAAGAAAATCTCGTAGTCACGGAAGATAAGGGAGTTACGCTTTTTGGGATGGGCAGCTGCTAGGCTTGCGGTCAATGAACTTGAGCAGTCGAGGGGTCGGACGCTCTATTTGGCGATCCAAATATTCTATTTTCTTATCACAAGAAAGATATTTCACGATACGGCGACATTTTATTTTGACAAGGCAATATATTACTATTTCATTCTCAAAGGAAAGGTATTAGCAAGTTGATGTTATTGCGCGTTTCCCTGAATATGCGCGCAGGCAATGCGTGCCATAATTGATCTGTTCCGAAGATCCTGGTTAGCCGTTGCTGCTAAGCTTAGCGCTATTATGAGCAAGTCGATTCTGCTCGGAGGGCGGCGCGGTTGCAATGAGCGGGTTGGCACTTCGTGACGGTGCGGGAAACAAGCTCCCATCGAAAACAACTGTTTAGCCAACGTGTGGAAATGCAAAAGGCGGGATCTGCGCGAATGCTCCAGTTTTTTCGCAATAAAGATCGCGATCGCAACCCTCGGCAATAGCCGGGATGCCTCCGGTTCGTACAGGGTGGGGCGAGAGCGCCTAACAAAGAAAAAAATTAGAAGAGTAAAAACGATGACTATGGTGAGCTTGAAAATCTCGCCCCGGCGCGGGCGGTGGTTTGGGAACCCACAAGTGGGAGTGGCTCTCCGGCAGGGTGGGAGATTCAATCCCCGCCTTGGAACGCCGTTCGCGCGGGGAGAGCAGCTACCTCCGCTAATAAATCAGCTTTAAACTCAATGGAGAGAATAGAATTGTGAAACGGAACTATCGCCCTAATCAAAATAGTCAATTTTTGCTCGACGTTCGGCCGGAAACCGCCCAGTGGAAGTACATTTCTTTCAAAGTAGCCCGGCTTGCTCCGGGGGAAAAGATGGATGCCGACACGTCCGGCGAAGAAATCGTTATCGTACCGTTGGTTGGGCGTGCGAAAATAACCTTTAACTGCGAAACCCACGAGTTATATCGCGAAGACCTCTTCCGGACTCTAGCCGACATTGCCTATCTGCCGCCGCGAACAACGTACCGGATCGAAGCGGTTGAAATGTTTGAGGTTGCCATAGGCGGCGCACCGGCAGACGGAAAGCTCCCGGCCAGGATCATCCGCCGGAATCAGATCCCGACTGGCATCCGTGGCGATGCCAACGCCAAGCGGAGCGTGAGTGCCTTGGCGGACTCAGATGAGCTGACTGAACGACTGGTGGTTTACGAAATTCACACGCCGAGCGGAAACTGGTCAAGCTTCCCGCCTCATCGCCACGACACTCGAGATAACTCCTCCTATCACGAGGAAACTTACTATTACAGATTTCTGCCGGAGAACGGGTTTGCCATTCAACGCATTTATACGCGAGATACGGATCTGGACGTTGCCATTCCCGTCCACGATGGAGACGTGGTCCTGATCCACGAGGGTTACCATCCGGTCGTGAAAGCGCCAGGTACAAACGCTTACTACCTTAACTTCCTGGCCGGGGATGTACGCAAGATTTCCGCGGTAAACGATCCTAATTACGACTGGGTGAGCAGTAACTGGGAAGGCAACCCGATCGAAATTCCATTGAAAAGTTCGAGCTCGATTTAACGGAGGCCGAGTTCATGAATGACCAGTTTTTGCTCAAGGTTAGCTAAGTAGGAACGCTTCCCATGGCGCGGCGGCGAGCCTGCCGCTTTTTTCTCTTATGCAGCTGAACCGAATGCGACGACCAGGCGACCAGGCAATTGATTTACCGCCAAACTAAACTACGAATCCAGTTGAACGCCGCGCTGAGCGGCGGCGCAAGACTTCGATCTGATTTGTTATCGGTTACTATTCCACCCGATAGAATTCCTCTGCGCACCTAATCCTTCCAAACTTCGCTTGTGACACTCCGCCCATGGCCGATTCGTTCAATTTGCGGGACCACGGCATCACCGTAGCTCAAGTCCACGGTAACCTTCCCTTAGGCGCTCTCTATGAGCGGGAGGCCAGCATCAGCGCTACAACGAAATTCGTTTTGCATCGATTAAGAGATTTCTCCTGGCCTTGAAAACGTTCCGGGGAAAGGCAAGTTTGCTAACCAAATTGATGAGAGGAGCTTTCAGTTCGTGAAAACCGGCCCGCGACGTCAGCAGATCCTAAACCTCCTTGAAGAAACCGGCTCATTAGATGTTGGTGACTTGGCGGACCGATTCGCCGTGAGTGTCGTCACGATCCGAAGGGATTTAGACGACCTGGAACGTGAAGGCTTGCTACAGCGGACTTTTGGTGGAGCAGTCTTCTCTCATCGCAGTCGGTTTAATAAGTCCTTTCTGGAGCGTGCTGGCCTGCACCGGCGCGAAAAGCGCGCCATCGCGGCTGCGGCATTAGATTACGTTAAGGATGGGGACACCATCATCCTCGACGCCGGAACCACTACGTTAGCCTTGGCCCAGCTTTTGAAGCAGCAGGTAAAATCTGCCTTTATCATCACCTGTTCCGTTCCAGTGGCCCTTGAGTTATCTAGCGCCGGTTATGACATTCTCTTGTTGGGCGGCATGGTTAGAAACAAGAGTCTGGCATTGCTGGGGCGGGAGACGCTGGCCGTCCTCGATCGATATCGAGCAGACAAGGCGTTCCTTGGTAGCTCAGGCTTTACTGCCGAAAATGGCCACACGACGCCAAATTCTGACGATGCGCAGATCAAGGAGGCGATCATGCGAGTTTCAGAGGAGATTTATGTCCTGGTAGATTCCTCCAAGTACGGCGACCAATGCCTTACTAGGTTTGCGCATCTGCGCGATGTCGATTTGACCATCACGGATAGTCGCCTCTCCAAGAACAAAGCGAAGGCGCTCGAGGCGGCCGGTGCGACCCTTCGTGTGGTGGATGTTGCGAGAACGGACTTCGATCGCGATGGCAAGGGCACGACGTCTGTAGATGGGGCACCACAGTCGGTCTCCCCAAGCAGAACTTTGAACCTACATAGGAACCGTGGACGTTAGCGCCGGTTTTTTGAGAAGTCGCCTAGCCCGGAAAACCCGCACGCTGGACGGGGATGGGCCGCTGATTGCGAGCCAGATGGCTGTTAAAATAGACGCTTTTCGCGTCTATTTAACAGGCTTTGAATACAGAAATTCAAGACAACCTGTTCAAACTCTCTCTTAAAAAAAGCTAGCTAGGTTGACGGCACTTCGACGGATTTCCATGCTCGCATGGCGGAACTTTGCGTCGGGGCTTGGACAAAGGCTAAGCCCTTAACACTATCTTCGACAGTCGGAAAAGGCCGATCGATCTGGTCCGGCGGCTTGCCCCGCATTCTTGCAACTACGGCCCTCGCAAAATCCGAGTAAAGGTTAGCAAACGCCTCAATGTAGCCTTCGGGATGACCAATTTGAAAGCGTGTCACCCGTCTGGCGTCTTCGCTGACAAGCAAATCCTGGCGTCGCGTAATAATCTCCTCGAGGCCGTCTCTTTTGCGGTGGACCAATCGATTTGGCTCCTCTTGATACCATTCGAGGCCTCCAGTCTCGCCAAAAATACGGAACCACAACCCGTGTTCGGCGCCACTGGCCGCGTTGGTGACTCACATGGAGCCGCGTGCACCAGTTGAATACCGAAGGAGCATCGAAACGTAGTCGTCCACATTACGGCCAGGAACGACATGCCCCCACGTCCGCGCACAGGCTTTCGAGATCAAGCCCCGTTACGTAAGCGCCCAAATGATGAGCATGAGTCCCAATGTCAATCAGGATCATCGAGCCACCGACGCGCGCCGGGTCAAGTCGCCATCCAGGGGGCACATCCTCAGAGGCGAGGTACCCCTGAACGTATTGAAGATGAATCTGGCGGATGGAGCCGATCGCGCCGGCGCGGATCATGGCTCGGGCTTGGCGCACCATGGGATCCAGTGTAGCAGTGCGTGAGGCAGAACTCGAGTCCGGTCGCCTTAACCTTATCCGCTAGGCTAACAGCCGACGTCAGGTCCGTCGTCAGCGGCTTGTCGCAAACGACGTGGAATCCAAAATCTAAAGCTAATGTGCAGATCTTGCAGTGGCTGTCATTCGGCGTCATCACGGCGATGACATCGACACGATCTTTGCGGTTTGCCTCGCTTTCGATCAGTTCGCGCCAAGATGGATAGGCGCGTTCCTCGGACACTCCGATAGCACGGCCTGTTCGACGAGACCGCTCGGGGTCAGATGAAAGAGCGGAAGCGACAATGTCGTAGAAACCGTCAAGACGCGCACCGGTACGATGAACCTCGCCAATTATGGAGCCGGGGCCGCCACCGACGACGGCCAGCCGAAGCCGTCGGCCAATAGCTTCAATCACCATCGCCTAACCTTTCTCCATATGTTCCGCGGCCACTCCGAAGAACCCAATGCACCGCAGCGGCATCCCGACCCGCGGCTCATTCATTTTGCACCCTGGACGGCTTGCTTAACGCGTTCGCTGAGCCGAGCTGGGGAAAGTTGAAACAGATCCAGCAAATATTCGTTGGGCGCCGACTCGCCCCAACGATCCTCGATGCCAAAGCGAATCACCCTTCGGGGCGAATGTTCGGACAGAATTTCGGCCACCAAAGCGCCCAGGCCACCGTGGATGTTGTGCTCTTCGACCGTCACCACCAGACTAAACGGTTCGCAGGCCCGGATGAGCTCCTCAACGTTCAGCGGTTTGATTGACGGCACGTGCAGCACCCCCGCCGAGATCCCCTCCGACTCGAGCAGTTGCGCCGCTTCCTTGCAGCGGGAGCTCTGTGGGCCGGTCGACACCAGGAGCACGTCCCTGCCTTCCTTGAGGGAGTACGTCTTGCCAGGGGTAAACTGATAATCGGAATCGAAAACGTCCGAACAAACGTCTCGGGCTAACCTCAGGTACACCGGGCCTCGGTAACCGGTGGCCCAACGCATCGCCGCCTCGCACTCCACCCGATCGGCCGGCGCCAGCACGGTCATGTCCGGCATCGAGCGCATGATGGCCAGGTCCTCGACGTCTTGATGCGTTTTACCCGTAAGTCCGGTTAGGACACCTGCGTAAGCCGCACCAAGCTTTACGTTGGCGTGCGTTTGGGCTACTAACATGCGAATCGGGTCGAGCGCCCGGTGAGTGAAGAAGACCGCGAAGCTCGAAAGCCACGGTATATAACCCACAGAGGCCAGACCCACGGCGGCGCCGACAAAGTTTTGTTCGGCAATGCCCATCTGAAGAAATCGCTCTGGATGGGCCTTTGCAAATTTGTCCGCCTTCGTTGAGTTGGCTAAATCTGCGTCCAAGACCAGCACGTTCGGATTCGTGTTACCCAACTCAACCAACGTGTCTCCCCATACATCGCGCATGGCCTTCATACTAGCGCCTCCTGGATGCCGAGTTCTTCGGCAATGATTTTCAGTTCCTCTTGGGTAGCGACCTTAGAGTGCCACTCGTGCTTGCCTTCTGTGAAACGCACTCCTTTGCCTTTGACGGTATGTGCTATTATCATCGTGGGTTGATCAGAATCCGCTGATGCTTTGGAGCTCTCGAGAGCCGGTATAATCTGCGAAAAGTCGTGCCCATTGATTTCAAGGCAACGCCAACCAAGGCGCTCGAAAATTCCCCGCAGATCAATCCCAGGCCACGGATCCTTCCGATCGCCACGATGCTCCTCGTTAATTGCAAGCACCCAACCGAACTGTTGCAGCCCATTCCAGTCCAGAATCGCGGTAAGATTTCCCAGCTTATATCGCGGGGCGACGTCCAATGCCTCCCAAATCATGCCCTCTTGGAGTTCGCCATCTCCGATCATAACGAAAGTGTGAAACTTCTCGCCCCGCAGTCGCGCGCCCAGTGCCATTCCCAGACCCACCGACAAACCCTGACCAAGTGACCCTGTTGAAGTGTCTAAACCAGGCAGTTTAGTCACGTCTGGATGACCCTGAAGCCGCGAGTTGCCTTTGTCGAAGGTCTTGAGTTCTTCAATCGGCAAAAAACCTCGCAAAGCCATAACTACGTACAGGCCAATCGACGAGTGCCCCTTCGAAAGAATAAACCGGTCTCGAGCCGGCCACTGGGGATTTTGCGGATCAACTCGCAACACTCGAAAATAAAGGGCAATCAATATGTCCATCGCCGAGAACGGTCCACCCACGTGCCCCGCCCCGCTCTTGGCAACCGTACTTATCGCTAGCCAACGCCCTCGGCGTGCTAACACTACTAGTTCGCTGTAATCTTCACCGTTGCTCATTCGAATTTATTTCCTCAATCTCCGTCAGTTTTACCGATCTGCTTTCCTTCAAACTCCGCGTAGCTGCCAGAGCGATCTTAAGAGATTCCAAGGCATCTTTAGATCCAGGGCTAGGCGGATTGCCATTTGCGATCGCATTGAAAAACCCTTCTAACTCAGCGCGAAAAGCAGGGCCAAAACGATCCATAAAGAAATGGTAATGGTCCAGCTTATATCCGTCCTTGTGATAGTGGCGCAGCGGAGTCTTTGGCTCAGCCTGAACAACCAGTTTACCATTTTCCCCAAACACTTCCGTGACAATGTCGTAGCCGTACACCGCTTGCCTCGAGTTTTCCACGACTCCCAATGCTCCGCTGGAAAACCGCAAGAACGTCGTAGCAGTATCAACGTCTCCCAATTCTTGGGCGTCAGGGTGAAATCTAACAGTGCCCCACGCGCTTACCTCGGTGACGTCGCCCATTAAAAACCTGGCGATGTCGAACTCATGGATCGCTTGATCCAAAAACAGACCACCGCACTTCTCCAAATATTCCCTTGGCGGCGGACCTGGGTCCCGGCCGACAGTGCGAAATTGATCCAATCTCCCGAGCTCACTCTCTTCAATGCGATGCTTAGCCTCCGCGTATCCTGTGTCAAAGCGGCGCTGAAACCCGATTTGGAACGGAACCCCCTTCTCTGCAACTTTGGCAAGCGCCTTTTGTGTGCGTCCCAATTCCAGAGCTACCGGTTTCTCGCAAAAGATTGCCTTGCCTGCTTCTGCTGCCGCTTCGATCAAAACGGCGTGGGTATCGGTGGGAGTGCATATGATTACACTATCGATGTCATTGCGACTTAGAACTTCATCCGTTGAGTCAGTCACCTTTTCCGCTCGGACCACAGGAAGAAGCATCTTTGCGGCCTCAAGCCGAGGATCGCACACGATCGCCACTTCTACTTGTGGCAATGAGACTAGATTTCTAGCATGTTCCTGACCGATCCGTCCTGCACCAATTAACGCTGCCCTAATTCTATCGTTCTTCATAAACGTTTCCTTACGAGTTACCGCCCTGCGCGGGTCGTTAGTGGCGCTCGTTTACGTTCTATTGTCTTCCTCCCTTGTTAGGTAAAGTTCGGGTGAACGCTCGGTTGACCCACGCGAAATCGTTCACTCACGCCTAAGTTTTTGGAGGCCTTCCTACTTGGATTCCACCGTACATCGTTTCGTAGTTATGAGTATAAATCTCGATTATATTTCCAAAAGGATCCTCGCAGTAACACAATCGATAGACTTCGGTCTCCGGGTTAATCCGCCATATCTTGGAACGCTGACGACCACCGGAAGCCGCTATGCGCGTTGCTAATTCTTCAATGTTCGGATCAGTAATGCAGATATGAAAGAATCCGCTCTTCCAATACTCTAATGAAGGCTCACGCCTGTCATGAGGCGGATCAAGAAGCTGAAAAAGTTCGATTCCTATGCCGTTGGCCGAAACCATGTGCGCCAGGAGCATAGCGTTGAAATCTTGACCAAGAACATCACGTGCTTCATTGGCTCGGTAACCCGATCCGGCGGGCACTTCCGTGGGACCCTTAAGAAGGGTAAAACCGAGCACTTCCCGGTACCAGCGGATGGCGCGTTCGATGTCGGCTACCCCAGCACCTACATGGTTCACTGCTCTTGGATAAACTAACGTCTTAGATGTGTTGTTCTCTTCCATTTTTTGCGAGTGGGGAGTTGATCAAGCTGGTCATAAGTTTCTGTACAAGCCATCTTGAGAATATCTGAGGTACCCTGACATTGCGCGAATCACGCGCTGGGCTACCGCAAAACGACGGCGATCGATCCGATTCATCATTGTTCTCGCACCTCATTGTTTGGTTGCAAATCTCGTCAAAGTTCGATCCGCTAGGCTCGCGAGCACAACAATGAGCCCGACAACGAGAATGTACCATTGGGGTTGGACGCCGAGCAGGATAAGAAAACTCTGGATGCCGCGGAGGACAAAGGCGCCGAAGAGTGTACCGATCAGAGAAATTCGGCCGCCGGTTAAATGGCATCCGCCTAGCACTGCGGCAGCGATCGCGGAAAGCTCCATCGTTGCGCCGAAACTGCCATCCGCATAGCCAATAAAAGCGGCATCTAACACGCCGGCAAACGCTGCCAGCAATCCGCTAACGACAAATACTCCAAATTTTATTTTGGTAACGTTTACGCCTCGAGAAAAGCTCGACGCGGCATCGCCACCGACGGCAAGGATGCGATTTCCTACCGGGGTTTCGAAAACCACCAGTTGAAGCACGACGAGGACAACTAATGCCCAAATTACCCCGGCGTTGACCCCGGCGACACCGCTGTTTCCGACAGCGTTATAGATCCACTGCTGCCGAACTGAGTCAGTCGCGGCAAAAGAAAAACCAGAGGTGACGGCATAACCAACACCCTGAAAGAGAAAGAGCGTACCCAGAGTTACAAGCAGGGATGGTAGGCCGAGCAACGCGACAAAAACACCGTTCATCGCGCCGATAAGGATTCCGCAGGCGAGGGCGCCGAGGAGCGCAAGGCCACTGCCCACGACAGGAGCTAGCCCGAGAAACGCTAGGGCGCCAATTCCAGAGACTGAACCAACGGATATGTCGATTTCGCCCGTCGCGATTACGATTGCTTCTCCGAACGCCATAACCGCTAACACCGCCGTGAGCTGTGATAACGATTGCATGTTGCCAACCGATAGCCAGCTACCCTGGGTAATGACTGCGAAGGCTAAAGAAATCAGGACCACCATGCTGATTGTGACCCCTTCCGGGTGTCTGCGTACAATACTCCCGATGAACTGCCTCATGAAGGTTTCGGTCCTTTCGCAGGCGCCCGGCCACCATCCCGGATGATTCCCTCCAACGCTTCAGCGCTCATCGCATCTCGTGGAACATCCGTAACCTTGCGACCATTCTCCATAATAACGATCCGATCAGCAATTCGATGAATTTGGAAAATATCGTGGGTGATGTAAATCACGAGCAGTCCCTGCTGTTTCAACTGCACAGCCAACTCATTGACATGAGCCCGTTCGCGCACCGAAAGATGATTGGTAGGTTCATCCATGATAATAACGCGATTGCGGAAAGTGACCGCTCGAGCGATTTTAAAGGTTTGCTTTTCGCCCCCTGACAGGAGCGCAATCTCATCATCCACATCAACAGTGTCCCGCAACCCGAAGTCATGGACCACCTTCGCGCTGGCATCGCGGATCTTTTTCTTGTCAAGAAATGGCACACCAAAGAAGCGCTTGGTCGGTTCTCGCCCCAGAAAATAATTACGTCCAACGGATAGGTTGTCGCATATTCCGATCGTTTGCTGGATGCATTCCAGCCCTAGATCAATGGCTTTCTTGGGATAAAACTTCGTGATTCTTTCCCCATCAAAATAGACTTCACCAGAGGTAGGGGGAATAATGCCTGAGATAATTCGAATCAAAGTGGTCTTGCCTGCTCCATTATCTCCCACCAGACCAACCATCTCTCCTTGATAAAAATCAACACTGACATCGGTAAGCGCCTGGAAGTTTCCATAGGAAAGGCAAACATTCCTAATGCTGATGAGTGGCTGTCTCGAGTCAGTGGTCCCGTCTGTTTTCGCCATATGTTTCAATCCTTATTGTCTCGCACGAGAGAAACGTTATCAGGTGGATTTTAGCCTCTTTGCCAAGAGGGTATTAATAGTCACGACGACGAGAAGAGCGATCCCGACGAAGGAGATATACCACGAGGGCGGGGCGCCCAGCGCGATCATTTCGGAGCGAACTGCGGTAAAGAAGAACGCGCCTAGGATCGTGCCAAGAATGGTCCCTCTCCCGCCAGTAAGCAGAGTTCCGCCCACGACTACGGCGGCAATCGACTCCAGTTCCATCCCGGTACCCAGGGAAACATTGGTCTCAGGTTCATTGGTGAGGGTCACAATCGCCGACAATCCCGCGAAGAACGAACAAAGGCAGAACGCCAAGGTTCTTACCCGGTTTACCGGAACGCCCTGAGACTCTGCGCTAACCGGATCTCCGCCCAACGCCAGCAAATGATTTCCAAATCGCGTATGATAAAGAGTAACCGCGCACACGAAGCCGAGAAACAGCAACAGCAAGAACCCATTCTCAATCCGGAGCCAGTGGCCGCCCAAGAGTTGCGCCAGCCAATGCTCCCGAGCGGCTTGCGGTACGCCGGTAACCCCTCCATGGGTAGTCACGTAGACTAAGCCACGATAAAAAAACAGACCGCCGAGTGTCACGATCATCGAGGAGAGCTTTCCCCGGATTACGAGGACGGCGTTGAGCAGTCCAATCAGGACGGCCAAAAGCGTCGCCAAGATGAAGGAGACAAGGACACTCATATTATTATTCT
>Ga0137376_10001703_pt1 | contig 12524 bp, 7 predicted proteins | sample SagtaG_23_FD_104814 | JGI IMG/M metagenome (GOLD analysis project Ga0137376, IMG submission 104814) | Vadose zone soil microbial communities from Sagehorn Ranch, Mendocino, California, USA - Sage2_L_20_16 metaG | ecosystem: Environmental > Terrestrial > Soil > Vadose zone | place: USA...
AGGCCGACACGAGCGCCGTCGCCATGGTAACACCCGCTGAGGGGCCGTCCTTGGGGATGGCGCCCGCAGGGACGTGGATGTGGACGTCCGTGCCCTTCAACACGTCCTGAGAAATGCCCAGCTGCTGGGCGTGGGACTTGGCGTAGGTCAGCGCGGCCCGCGCCGACTCCTTCATCACGTCGCCGAGCTGGCCCGTGAGCACCAGGTCGCCCTTGCCGCGCATCACGCTCACTTCGACGAACATGATGTCACCGCCCACGGGCGTGTAGTACATCCCGGTGGCCACCCCCACCTGGTCCTCGCGCGCCTTGCGCTCGGGGTGGACCTTGGGCCGGCCGATGAGGTCGTGAACGTTCTTCGCATCCACGACCACTCGCGTCGTCCCACCGTCCGCGATCTGCCGGGCGACCTTGCGGCCCAGCTTGCCGATCTCGCGCTCCAGCTGCCGCACGCCCGCCTCGCGGGTGTAGCTCGTGATCAGCTCGCTCAGCGCGTCGTCCGTCACGCCGAACTGCTCCGGCGTGAGGCCGTTCTCGCGCAGCTGCCGCGGCACGAGATAGCGCTTCGCGATCTCGAGCTTCTCGCGCTCCGTGTACCCAGCGAAGTCCACCGTCTCAAGCCGGTCCAACAGCGGTCCCGGGATGGACTGCGGGAAATTCGCGGTCGCGACGAAGAGTACCTCGGACAAGTCGAACGGGACGCCGAGGTAATGGTCGGTGAACGAGTCGTTCTGGGCGGGATCGAGCACCTCGAGCAGCGCTGCCGCCGGATCCCCCTGAAACGACACCCCCAGCTTGTCGACCTCGTCGAGCAGGAACACGGGGTTCTTCGCCCCCGCCTGCTTCATCCCCTGAATGATCCGCCCCGGCATCGCGCCCACATAGGTGCGGCGATGGCCGCGGATGTCGGCCTCATCGCGCGCGCCGCCCAGCGAGATCCGCACGTAGGGCCGCCCCATCGCGCGTGCGATGGATTTGGCGACCGACGTCTTGCCCACGCCGGGAGGGCCGACGAACAGCAGGATATGTCCCTTGAGCTGCTTGTCGTCTTCGTTACCCGGTGCCTCAGTCCCCTGTCCCTGCTGGCGCAGCTGGCGCACGGCCAAGAACTCGAGCACGTGGTCCTTCACGTCCTTGAGGCCGTAGTGGTCTTCCTCGAGGATCGCCGCGGCGCGCTTCAAGTCGAGGGACTCCTCCGCCCGCTTGTCCCACGGGAGCTCCGCCATCGTCTCGAGGTAGGTCCGGATCACCTGGGCCTCCATCGAGTCGCGGTTGGCGTGCTCCAGCCGACCCAGCTCGCGATCCACTTCTTTTCGTGCCGCCTCGGGCAGCTTGATGCCCTGGAACTGCTTGCGCAGCTCCTCGACCTCGCTCCCTTCGTCTCCCTCGCCCAGCTCCTTGCGGATCGCCTTGAGCTGCTCGCGCAGCAGCATCTCGCGCTGGCGCTCGCCCAGCTCCTCCTGCACCTGCGACTTGATCTGCTCCTGCGCGTCGAGCACGTCGATCTGGCGCTGGACATGCACCAGGAGCCGCCGCAGCCGCTCCTCCACCGACATCGTCTCGAGCAGCGCCTGGCGGTCGGCCGGCTTGATGTCGAGATAACCCGCCACGAGGTCGGCGAACCGCCCGGGGTCGGTCACGCCCTCGAGCACCTGCTTCACGACCTCTTCGGGCAGACCAGACTTCTGGCCGAGCTCCGAGGCACGCTGGCGAGCTTCGCGGTACAGGCCCACGAACGCCGGGTCTTCGGCGTTGAGCGGCGGCAGCTCCTCCGCCTCGCGCAGCTCCGCTTCGATGTGGCCCGCGGCGTCCTGGTAGCGCACCACCGTCGCGCGCACGTCGCCGTGCAGCGACAGCTGCAGACCGCCCAGGCCGCGCTGCACCTGGCCGATACGGGCGACCGTCCCGAACCCGTGCAACCCAGCGGGTGACACGAGATCCACGTTCTCCCGCTGCATCACGGCGAAGATGCGACGCGAAGGGCTCTTCAGCGCCGCCTCGATCGCGTGCAGCGTGGCTGCGCGGCCGGCTCCAACGGGGGCGGTGACGCCCGGGAAGAGCACCATGTCCCGCAGCGGCAGCACCGGGAGGGTCAGTTTCTCACTCATCAGCTTGCTCGCAGGATAGAGGAATCAAATGCATGCATCCGCGCTGCGTGGCATCACTCATGCCACGGGAAAACACCGCCGCAAACCGTTCCGTTCCCGTTTTGGCCGCCAATTAGGCAGCGACTGCCGCAGCGACCGGACCGTCGAGCAACCTCAGACGCGATTGGCAGTTGCCGCGCCCCACGTGAGGGGCTAAATCTATGCGCCGAAGTCTTTCCGGAGCCGCATGAACGAAGCCGACAAGGCGCTCGCCGCCCGTTTGAGCCAGGCGCTGGGTAGTTCCTATACCCTCGAAGGAGAGATCGGCCGCGGCGGCATGGGAGTCGTGTACAACGCCCGCGATGAGCGGCTCAAGCGGCGCGTGGCGGTCAAAGTGCTGCCCCCAGACCTCGCCTTCCGCGAGGAGATCCGCACGCGGTTCCTGCGGGAGGCGGAGACAGCAGCCCGGTTGTCGCACCCCCACATCGTGCCGATCCACTCGGTCGGTGAGAGCCCCGACGGCCTGGTGTACTTCGTGATGGCGTACGTCGACGGCGAGCCGTTGTCGGCGAAGCTCAAGCGCCGGGGCCTGCTGCCGCCCGATGAAGCGCGTCGCATCATGATCGAAACGGCCGACGCCCTCGGCGCCGCCCACGGCGTGGGGATCATCCACCGGGACGTGAAGCCCGACAACATCCTGCTCGAGGGCAGCCGCGGCCGGGTCGTCGTGACCGACTTCGGGATCGCGAAAGCGCTCTCCTCCACCATCGGAGGCGCGACCCTCACGGCGACGGGGGTGGCGATCGGCACGCCCCTCTACATGAGCCCCGAGCAGGCCGCGGGCGACCGCGAGATCGACGGCCGCTCGGACCTGTACAGCCTCGGGGTGGTGTCCTACCAGATGCTGGTCGGCGAGCTACCGTTCCACGCGCCGACGGTGCCGGGCATCCTCATGAAACAGATCACCGAGCGGGCGCCGCTCGTGACCGACCGACGCCCGGACTGTCCGGAAGACCTGGCGGCCGCGGTGATGCGCTGCCTCGAGAAGGACCCCGAAGACCGCTGGTCGACGGCAGAGGTGCTGCGCCGGGCGCTCGAGGCGCGGAGCGCCACGCTGCATCGGCCGCGCAGCTCCGCCGGCAGGCCGGGGCGGGGTGTGCCGCTGCCGGCGCCGCCGCAAGCGTTGCCGGCGCCGGGACGGGGAGCGGGCCGCCCGCCGTTCGGCCGCGCGCCGCGCCGACGCGAGCGTCATCCCGAGCCGGCGCAGGCCGTGGCGACCGGGGGCGAGCCCGTGATCGTGCGCGAGACTCGCGCCGCCTTCGTGCGGTGGGCGTCTGTGAGCGGATCGCTGCTGGTGTTGGACATCGTGACCGGGAATCATGTCCCCAGCTGGTCGCTCTTCGTCGCCGGGATCATGGCCGCCTTCCAGGTCGTACCGCGCTGCGTGCGGCTGTGGCACGCGGGGTACTCGTGGCGCGACGTGCTCGCCCGGCCGGTCGCGCCGGACGCCATCGAGGCGCGGCTGGGGGACCGCCGCCCCCGTGACCTGCCGTCTCCCAGCAGCGACGAATTCGGCGGCAACACGGCGGTCGTGCAGCAGGCACGGAGCGACCGCCGGGCGATCCTCATGATCCTCGACAAGCTGCCCGGCTCCGAGCGCAAGCTGCTCCCCGACGTGGTGGCGACGGTGGACGCGCTCCTCAAGCGCGCCGAGGATCTGGCGCGGATGCTGCACTCGATGAGCGGAGGAGTGGATCGCGGTGCGATCGCCCGGATCGAGCAGAAGGTCGCCACGAGCGAGCGCGAGCCTCAGGGACCCGAGCGCGACCGGCAACTCGGCCTGCTCAAGCAGCAGCGACAGGCGCTGGTGGACCTCTTCAACCGTCGCCGCCAGGTGGACGAGCAGCTCGAATCCTGCGGGCTCGCGATGCAGAACGTGCGCTTCGACCTGCTGCGGCTCAAGTCGGCCGGCGTGGCGGCCGTGCTGGGTGATCTCACCAACGCCACCCAGCAGGCCCGGGCGCTGTCACGCGACGTCGATCACGCCATCGCCGCGGCCGGCGAGATCCGCGACATCTTGGGAGCAGGCCCGCGTCCCTAGGGCGTCCGGCCGCGGCGGCATCGCTGCACCAGCGCCGGGCCGTCGGGGAGCTCGATCCCGAACTGCAGCAGCTCGAGCAGGGCGTTGAACCCGGTCTCGCAGTCACCCGCTCGCAGCGCCGCCAGCGCAAACAGCTCATGCAGTATGGCCCAGTTGGGCCGGCGGGCCACGGCCTCGCCCAGCAGCCGCTCCGCATCGCCCGGCGGCCCCTGCAGCGCGAAACGCCTCAACGTCTCGCTGAGCGCCGGCCGGGGGTCGGGGTGTCGCAAGGTCGCACGCGCCGCGGCAAGCGCCGCGCGTGCCTGCGACGCCGCCTCTCCCCAACGGGCTTTCCGAGCGGCCACGAGAGCGAGATCCGCGCGCGTCTCAGCTGTGTCCGCCCCCGCGGCGAGAGCTTCCTCGAGCAGCACACCGGCCCGATCCGCTTGACCGCTCTGGAGGGCGAGCACGGCAGCCAACAGCACAGCGGCGGGATCGCGCCTGCCGCCGACCAGTCGCGGCAGCGCCGAGTCGGCGAACGCCCGTTGCCCCAGGGCGAACCGCCTCCGCGCAACCTGAAGTGTCCAGTAGGGGGCATCGGGATCCCGCCGGTGGGCGGCCTCGACGTACCTAAGGCCCAACGGGTTCCACGGGGCCAGGCTCAGCGCTTTCGCGAGGAGGAACTCGCCCGCCCCGTCGCGGTGGTCGGCCGTCAGGCTCAGCGCGACGAGGGAGTCGAACACGTTGACCTCGAGCCCCGGGTCGAGAAAGCGGCGCGCCGCGACGAACTCGAGCTCGGGGCGGTCGTCTCGATGCACGACCGTCGCGCGCTTCGCGAACTGCGCAGCGCCGCTGTCTCCCACCAGGAGCCGCCCGAGGTAGTCCCGCGGAGCGTCCACCCCCAGGTATTCTCGACTCAGCTCCCGCAGTGCACCGGTCGGGCCGAGGAGCCGTTCCATCCACGTGGGGTCGTACCGGAAGGAGGAGCCAGAACCCAGCACGACCAGATCCCCTGGCCCCCCGAACCACACCTGCGCATGGGGAAACACGGCGAGAACGTTCCGCACGATCGCCGCCGCAACGCCCGTGGGCAGCTGATAGGTCTGGACCCACTGGCAGAATACACCATCGTCCCCCAGGCGCGAGCGGACGATGCGGAAGAACTCCGGAGTGTAGAGCGTGGGCACGCCGGCAAGCCACGGATTCGAGGGCTCCGACACGATGACGTCGTAGCGCGCGGTATCGAGCTGCAGGGCGCTGCGCGCGTCGTCCACGACCGCCGTGACCGTGGGGCGCGACAGGATCGAATCGTTCACCAGCTGGAAGAAGGGGCTCATCGCGAGCACCGCGGGCTCGATCTCCACCACCCGCACGCGACGGACGCCCGGCACCTGAGCGACGACGCGCGCGGTGACGCCGCTGCCGTATCCGATCACCAGCGCCGCCCGCGCATCCGCTCGCGCGGCCATGGGGGCGAGACCCAACATCACCTGCGTGTCCATGTCGATGTCCTCGGAGGCATCGACCTTGCCGTTCACGTTGAGCGTGCGGCCGGTCTCACTCTCCCAGACCGAGACCGTGGCGTTGCGGCCTTCCTTGAACGCGAGCTGACGGGCGCCGCGGTGGTCCAAGAAGGCGCGTCGTGCCGCCGGCGACATCCGTCCGCGGCCGTAGATCGCGGGACCGAGGTCGAGGAGGCGGGTGTCCCAGCCGGGGGCGGTGGCCACCGCAACCAGTCCAAGGCCGGCGAGCAAGCCGGCCGTGATCACTCGCGCGCGAAGGCCGCGGTGCTCGGTGGACGCTTCGGGCACCCGGAACGCGGCGGCGAGCGTAAGGACGACGGTGGTCCCGACGCTCATCAGCGCGCCGACGCGCAGCGTCGCCTCGGTCCCATACAGGGTGACGAGGACGAAGCCCGTCAATACGGACCCCACGATGCTTCCCAGGGTGTTGAGCCCGTATGCGCGTCCGACATCCGCACCGCGCGCTTGGTCGTCTCCGGCGACGAGTTGCGTGAGGAGCGGGAATGTCATTCCCATCCCCAGCGTGGGGACCAAGACGACGATGGCGGCCGCCGCACCGAGCAGCGCTAGCCGGCTCGTCGCCCCGAGGTGCGCCGGTTGGAACACCAGGATGACGTATGCCGGCAATAAGGTTACCGAGAAGAACACGAACGCCGAGCCGACGGCGGTGATGCCCTGCGCCACGGCAGCAGCGACTGCCACGCCGCGCGGCGATTCCGCCGGCCGCGCCATCAGGGCGCTCCCCAAGCCGATGCCGAGGAGAAACACGAGCAGCACGAGGGTGAAGGCGTAGGTCGAGCCCCCGAGGATCATGATCAGCAGCCGCGTCCAGGCGATCTCCGAGAGCAGCGCCGTGAATGCCGTAACGGCGAGGAGCGCGAGTGCCGTCGGCCGGAGCCAGGATGGCCCGTCGCTCGAAATCGGCACCGGGTGGGCCCTGACCACCTGCGGGAGCGGGTCGAGCGACCGCGCCATGACGATCGCAGTCACGCCGAGCGCCAGGTTGACGAACGCGGTGGACCAGAGGGTGGCCTGGATCCCGATACGTTCAGTGAGGAAGAACCCTGCAAGCGCGGTCCCCGCCACGGCGCCCAGGGTGTTGAGACTATACAGGCGGCCGACCGCCGGCTGCAGCAAGGTGCGGTCCGTCCCGACGAAGGCCCGGATCAGCACTGGCAGGCTGCCGCCCATCAGGGTGGTTGGCACGATCAGGACGAGCGCCGCGAGCCCGAACCGGAGGCTCACGCTTGCCACGCCGCCGAGCGGGAAGGACGAGGCCACCGCGATGTAGAGACGGTGCGCCACGCCGAGCGCCGCCGGAGACACGACGCCGAAGATGCCGACCGCGATCTCGAGCCACCCGTACAGGGCGGCGGGGCGCGGATGGCGATCGGCGCGCCGCCCCAGCCACCACGCACCCAGCCCGAGGCCCGCCATGTAGGCCGCTACCACGGTCGTCACCGACTCTACGGTGGCGCCGAACGCCTGATACAGGAGCCGCACCCACAGGAGCTCGTAGACGAGCGCCGTGGCGCCTGAGAAGAAGAAAAGGAGGCTGTAGAGTCGAGCAGCGCTAGAACGCACGGAGCTCGCGCATCGCCCGCGCGAGATCTTCGACCTGCGGGAGAATGAAATCCTCCAGGTCAGGGGCGTATCCCACGAAGGTATCGGTAGACGCCACGCGCTTCACCGGCGCGTCGAGCCAGGAGAAGCACTCATCCGCGATGCGCGCCGCGATCTCGGCGCCGTAACCCCACGAGCGGGCATCCTCGTACGCCACCAGGACGCGGTTCGTCTTCTGCACCGACGTCGCGATCGTCTGCCAGTCGATGGGGGAGAGCGAGCGCAGATCGATGACCTCGATACTCGCGCGATCTTCCGCTTCGAGCTGCTTCGCCGTCACGAGCGCACGCTGGACCACGGCCCCGTAGGTCACGACCGTCAAGTCCGTCCCGGGCCGCACGACCTTCGCCTTGCCGAAGGGGATCATGAAGTTGGGACCGGGATTCGGGGCTTTGTTGTAGGTCTGGCGGTAGAGGTGTTTGTGCTCGAGGAAGAGGACCGGGTCGTCGCAGCGGATCGCGGTACGCAGCAGCCCGTTGGCATCGAGTGCCGTCGCGGGACACACCACACGGAGGCCCGGGATGGAGGTGAACACCGCCGCCCCCGTCTGCGAGTGGTAGATGCCGCCGCCGCGCAGGTATCCGCCGTAGGTGACCCGCACCACCACGGGGCAACTGAAGGTGTTGTTGGAGCGCCAGCGCAGCGTGGCCAGCTCGCTGCGCAGCTGGTGGTAGGCGGGCCAGATGTAGTCGAAGAACTGGACCTCCACCACGGGCTTCAAGCCCCGGGTCGCGAGGCCGATAGCGCGGCCCACGATGCTCGCCTCGGCGAGCGGCGTGTTGTACACCCGCTCACTGCCGAACTGCCGTTGCAGACCAAAGGTGACCTTGAACACCCCGCCCTTCCCCTTGACCTCAGCGAGGGCCTCCTCGCGGCTCGCATCCGCGACGTCCTCGCCGAACACCAGGATACGCGGCTCGCGGGCCATCTCGTCCCGGAGACAGGCGTTGAGGAGGTCCACCATGGTGGTGGGGTCTCCCGTGAACTGCGGATCGTCTTCCGTGTCGAACTGCTCCGACGTGGGATCGACATCCGGGGAGTACACGTACAACGGCGCGGTCTCGGGGCTGGGCTGCGGCGAGGCCAGCGCCATGTCGGTCGCGACCTGGATCTCCTCGTCCACCTGCTGCTTGATCGCGTCGAGATCCGTCTCCGTGGCGATCCCTTCGGCGAGCAGGCGCTTCGGAAAGGTGACGACGCAATCGCGCTTCGCCTCCTCCTGGCGTTCGCGCGGCGGCTTGTAGAGCACCTCGTCATCGGAGAGGGAGTGGGAGTACGGCCGGATGACGTGGGCGTGCACCAGGGCCGGACCCTTGCGCTGGCGGCAATGGGCGGCGGCGCGGGCGACGGCGTCATACGACGCCACCGGGTCGCAGCCGTCCACCTCCTCCAGGTGGAGATCGGGAAAGTTGGCGACGAGCTTGGAAATGGACCCGCCCGCCGTCTGCACCTCGACCGGCACCGAGATCGCGTAGCCGTTGTCCTCGATCATGAAGAGGACGGGCAGCTTGAGGTTGCTCGCGGCATTCAACGCTTCCCAGAACTCCCCTTCGCTGGTCGCGCCGTCGCCCCCCGAGCAATACACCAGCTCGTCGTGATGCACCGGCTTGTCCCGCAGGGCGTCGATGCGCTGGTAGCGCTGCGATGCTTCGGCGCAGCCGACGGCCTGGACGAACTGGGTCCCGGTGGGGCTCGACTGGTTGACGAGGTTGAGCGCTTTGTGCCCCCAATGGGAGGGCATCTGGCGGCCCCCAGAGCTGGGGTCGTCGGCCGCGGCGACCGCCGAAAGCAGCATCTCGGTCGGGGTGACGCCGAGAGCGAGGGCGAGGGCGCGGTCGCGGTAGTAGGCGTAGAACCAGTCGTGGGCGGGTCGCAGCACCTTGCCCGCAGCGACGAGGACCGCCTCGTGCCCGGCGCCCGAGATCTGGAAGAAGATGCGGTTTTGGCGCTTGAGCTGGATCTCCCGGTCGTCGAGCCGGCGGGAGAGCAGCATCAGGCGGTACATCTCGAGGAGGTCGCCCTTGGAGAGGGCCTTGGCGGCCTTGGGCTTGGGCTGGGTCCGGGTGGCCATCAGAGGGAGAAGATAGCGCCGCGCGCCGGGCCCTACCACCGCTCCATCACGTGCGCGAGGAGCGCTGCGGCAACTTGGCGCCACACCGGACCACGCTCAATATTTCCCCCCGGGGCCACATGTCTCACTCTCTCAAGCGAGCCGCCGCATGGATGATGCCGCCAAGAAGACCGTGCTGACTCACTTCTCGTACGGGCTGTACGCGCTCACCGTGAAGCACGACGGGGAAGAGCACGGCATGACCGCGAACTGGGTCACGCAGGCCTCGTTCGAGCCGCCCATGGTCGCGGTCGCCGTGGAGAACAGCTCCAAGACGATCGGCATGATTCGGGACGCCCATCACTTCGCGGTCAACGTGTTCCAGCAGAGCCAGCGCGACCTGGCAGGCAAGCTGGGCCGCACCTCGGAGCAGGCGCCCAACAAGCTCAAGGGGATCAAGACGAAGCCGGCCCCGGTCTCCGCGGCGCCGGTCCTGGCCGACGCCCTCGGGTGGGTCGAATGTCGCGTCGTCGCAACGCTCCCATCGGGAGATCACACCCTGGTCTTGGGCGAGGTGGTCGCCGCCGGCGTGGAGCACGCCGGGGCGCAACCCCTGTCGCTGCAAGACGCTGGCTTCTCGTACTCAGGGTAAATCTCGGCCACCCCAGGCTACCGCGCGAACACGACCTTCCCGCCGACGATCGTGTAGCGGACCCGAGCCTGGTCAAGCGAATCCGCCGGCATCAGGAACAGGTTGCGATCCAGGACCACGACGTCGGCGAGGTGGCCAGGTGCGATCGTGCCCCACCTGCTCTCGTTGAAGGTCGCCCAGGCGTTGCCCCAGGTGTAGGCGCGCAGCGCCTCGGCCACGGTGATCTTCTCTTCCGGCACCCAGCCGTCGGGATGCTTGCCGTCGAGTGTGCGGCGCGTGACGGCGGCGTAGACGCCGACGATCGGATCGATCGGCGCCACCGTCCAATCGGAGCCGAAGGCGAGCTTCGCGCCTGTATCGAGCAGCCGGCGGAAGGCGTACGTGGTCTTGATCCGCTCGGGTCCGATCCGCTGCTCGACCCACCGCCCGTCGTCGATCGTGTGATAGGGCTGCATCGAGGGGATCACGCCTCGCTCGCCGAAGCGAGGGATGTCCTCGGGTCGCAGGTGCTGCGCGTGCTCGACGCGGAAGCGGCGATCTCGCGCCCCGTGGGCGCGGGCCACGCTGTCGTAGATGGCGAGCAGGATCGCGTTCGCGCGATCGCCGATGGCATGGACGGCGATCTGGAGGCCGGCCGAGTCGGCGGCGCCGATCCACGCGCGCATGTCGGCTTCCGGGTGTTGCAGCAGGCCGTAATAGCCGGCCGAGTCCGCGTAGGGCTGGAAGAAATAGGCGGTGCGGGCCCCGGCCGATCCATCCATGTAGCCCTTGCAGCCGCCGATCCGGACCCAATCGTCTCCCTGGCCGTCCCGCCGGATGGTGTCGGCGATGTCGCGCCACCGCTCGAGCGGCAGGTAGACGGCGACCCGCAGCGTCATGCGGCCTGCCCGCTCCAGGCGCTGGTAGCTCGCGAGATCCGCGAACGACGCGGACATGTGGGCCGTGGCCGTCACGCCGAGCGACTCGGCGTGCGCGAGCGCGCGGGCGAGCGCCGAGTCACGTTGGTCGGGCGTCGGCGCGGGGATCGCCCGCCCAACCAGATCGAGCGCCTGGTCCTTCAGGATGCCGAGCGGCTCGCCGGTACGGGGGTCGCGCAACACCTCGCCGCCCGGAGGCGTAGGCGTGTCCTTGGTGACGCCCGCGGCGCGGAGCGCCGCACTGTTCGCCAGCGCCTCGTGGCCGTCGAGGCGGTTTACGAAGACGGGATTGTCGGGGGTCACCGAGTCGATCCAGTCTTTCCGCGGCAGCGGCGTCCCCTTCCACAGGGTGTGATCCCAGTCGCCGCCCCTGATCCATTGGCCGGGCTGCAACTTCCTGGCGTATGCGGCGACACGACGGATGAACTCTTGCGGCGTCGCGGCGGACCGCAGGTCGATCGAGCCGAGCTGGAAACCGCCGTCGATGAAATGGGTGTGGCCGTCCACGAAGCCCGGCAGGACCAGGCCGCCGTCCGCCCTCAGCGTGCGGGTTCTCGCACCGACGTATTTCGCCATCGCCGCCGAGTCGCCGACCGCGAGGATGGTGCGTCCTCGGATGGCCACGGCGCCGGGCTGCGGGCCGCCGCTCGACAAGCCTGTCCACACCACCCCGCCGCTGATGACGAGGTCCGCCCGGCGGCCGCAGGCCGCGAGGGCGCAGGCGAGCAGAGCAGCCTCAAGGATGGGGCGGCGTGGCATGCGCGGTCAGGGTTCGCTCGGGCGGCGCTGCGCCAGCCGGGAGCGCAGTGAGCGCGTCCCGAATGTCGATCAGCACTTCGAGGAGCAGCTGCTCGCGCTGATACGCTGCGTCGAGATCGGCCATGCGCTTCTCGTCGCCCGCGGTCTTGGCGCGCTCGTACGCCTCGCGGTAGATGGACTCGAGGTTGCCAAGGATGCGCTCACGGGGGCGGGGCATGGGGGAAATGATTACCTTGAAAGCGATGACCCTCAAGGGCAAGCACGTCCTCTTCTTCGCGGGTCCCCTGTACGAGGACCTCGAGCTGTGGTATCCGAAGATCCGCCTCGAGGAGGAGGAGGCCGCGACGACGGTAGCGGGGTTGGGAGAGAAGACATACCAGGGGAAGCGCGGCTATCCGGTGACGGTCGACACGAGCGTCGACCAGATCGACGCGAGCGCCTTCGACGGCCTCGTGATCCCCGGCGGCTTCGCGCCCGATCAGCTGCGCCGCTACGAAAAGGTGCTCGAGATCACGCGCGACGTCTACCGCGCGGGCAAGCCGGTGGCGTTCATCTGCCACGCCGGCTGGGTGCCGATCTCCGCGAAGATTCTCAAGGGCAAGCGCGCGACAAGCGTCCGCGCGATCAAGGACGACATGGAGAACGCGGGCGTCATCTGGGAAGACAGCCCGGTCGTAGTGGACGGGAACATCATCTCGTCGCGCAGCCCGGCAGATCTGCCCGACTTCTGCAAGGCGCTGCTCGCGGCGCTACGCCAGGGGCCGCAGGACTAGCCCACTCGGCACCTTCGGCACGAAGTACGTCGACTTCGGCGGCATCACGTCGCCGGCGTCG
>Ga0137376_10001707_pt1 | contig 12516 bp, 12 predicted proteins | sample SagtaG_23_FD_104814 | JGI IMG/M metagenome (GOLD analysis project Ga0137376, IMG submission 104814) | Vadose zone soil microbial communities from Sagehorn Ranch, Mendocino, California, USA - Sage2_L_20_16 metaG | ecosystem: Environmental > Terrestrial > Soil > Vadose zone | place: USA...
CACCAGGTGAGTTATCTGCCTCATATCTTATATTCCAATCCTAAGCATTTTGATTAAGAACGCCGGACATCAATGAACGTGACATGGAGTTAGAGCCTCGGGGACGATTCGGCTCCTGGGGGGGATTGGCCAAAGGCCTTTTGCAGAAGGGCGTTAGCGCATTCAGGAGCGGTGGGATGCTGAAGGGCGATAGAGAGTCAATGCTCCAGGGGGGTAGAAACTCCGTCACGCCCTACGGCGGTCGCCGGGGCAGTAGAAGCTCATTCATTGCCCAGGGCGGGAGAAGGTTATTGCAGAGCGGCGTTAGAGAAGCCGGAGCACAGGCGATGGACCAATTTGATCAAAGTCAACAATCGGGCTCCCAAGGCTACTGGAAACGGTATCGTTGTTGATCTGTCCTCTTGTACAAAAACTCAGGGATTACTCTTAGTGACTTGGAATATGCGTTGGAACCTAGGGGCCACCATGGGCTGGCAAGAGAAGCTGTAATAGAATTTAGCCGCTCGGCGGGCGATGCAGCAGGTCAACAGGTTGCTAATTATTTATCTGACAGGATCCACAACCGGTATGTTGTTCTTCCATCCCCTTGTGCGAAAACTCAAGTACCTTCAGTGACCCAGCCCTCGGTAACCGGTAATTATTCAACTTTTATTCTGCTTAGATATGTCAACTGATGTATTGTCGTGGCCACAAGGGGTTTGGAAGAGCGTGGCTGGAGCGATTTGGATGCGAGAGAATATTTGGAGATGAACGAACTGGATTGATTCATGCCAAAGTCATCTCTCCGCTGTTCGCGCAGAACACATGTACCGACCGTGTTATCCCGCTCAATAAATATATTTCGGATGAATTTGACTTATGTCTAAGTTCGTGCTTAGCTTTTCGTCGCTTAAGGCAAAGTAGAATTTTGTTGATGAGTTCAACATGGTTGGATTGGGACTGCGAGAGGCCACGAGGCATGGTCCAGAACGTATATGTCCCGGATCGTGTTATTCAGTGAATGGAAAGAAAGATACGACATGCAGGCTCAAGTTACCTTTGGGTCGGCGACGATCCTCTACTATAACAATTCTGACAACACACGGCGGATTACATTGGACAGGTCAGGCAGGTGCACGGATTCATAGAGGTTTCGGCCAACGCCTAAGAAAATGGAAACGTAGTACGAGTTCCCCATTCCATGAGAACGACTACAAGTGACAAGTCATTCTTAGGGCTTCGCCCTACGTGTCGAACAAAGTTTACCAGAGACAACGTAACTTTGAGGCCATAATAGTAATTCAAAATGCCTCTGCCAACGCAGTAATGCCACCGGGGCCCGATGTATTATGCATGATGTACGTCGACTATAGCCGCTCCCAAGAGCCTTCCCTTACTCTCTCTGCCCCGCTGAGAGTTCTACTCTAATGATCAGATCCCACATCTATTTTCCATCCTCTTTACGGTCACCCGTTCACTGCCTCGCTACCTGCTGTCTCCGCGAAGCCCATGTGAGGCCTGCCCCAACCCGCTACTTCTATTAATAGAATGAAAGAGCACAGCTTGGGAGTGCACAATCATTCTAGATCTGTCAACGAATGATCGGGCATCAGTAAGGTTTCAAATATAGGTAGGTGGTGAAACGTACGAGGAGGACTCAGGAGACCCTTGGGGTGGTGATGAGAGGAAGTTCCGCTTGATCCGCCCTGTCAACGGTGGAAGTGCTGACTTGAAGTCGTCAACATGCATATTGACATTGTTGTATGCATCGCCATTGATCATTGGTGACCTATAGAAGACGGTTCGATCAAAATCACTCTGTAGTTGTGACATAAGCCATCGCATTTGAAACATTCTCCTGATGCGAGGGGACGAATGTTCGGCGCCTGCACGATCCAAATTACAAGGCAATGTCTTCACGACGCGGTTTCACTTGAGCCATTTCGCTGCTCAATCAATGTTTATCAGAGGAATCATCTAGTCCCGGGATGAAAACGTACTGTCGACTGGAGAAACAAAGTATCAATAACGACTTCACCATTTGCTGAATCAGAAGCGGAACTAAGCCTTGGATATCGTAACATTTTGATCTTTTCCACGTTGCTTCACGCTCGAGTTGGCTACGTAGAGTAAGGTTGCGGGTCAACATATGAAGATTGGGGACGCACATCGAGAAGGCTTATTCGCTTCCCCAAACGGCATAAACGGGCTTGCTATCGGCCAACTTGGACTGCTCCCACAAAACCATGGCTTTCGATGCATAAGATGCGACATTTCCTAATTCATGTTGACAGGATATGGCAAGGGTCGGGAGAGGAAAAGGGATCCATCTTCTCGTACGACTGGAGACAGAGTACATGCGCTGCTCGTTTCATAAACTTTCACCCAAGTACCCCTACCATACAAATCAGAGTAAATTAGTCAATGCTGGGTTGTTAAGGGAACAAACGGCCTACCATCATAGACAGGTAACAGGGGATCTTCACGTTCTGATGTCTTTGTGGAAGGGCATGGGCCTATCCATGAATGAAATGTCATGGTCCTGAACATCCGGCGGCATGAATGACAAAGGATTGGGTGTTAATGATAGAGCTACCTTCTGGGTGGTCGCCGTATACTGAAGAAGAAAAAAACTGTTTCGTTATAGCCTCAGAGTGCACGTGAAAGTAGTGGAATAATCGATGCTACTGGAAGAGATAAGCCCATTTTCAAAGACAAGGAATCTGGGTGTCGTGACATGTGACAGGTGTCACTCACTACTCCTCTAGATTCGTGCCGTTATCATGATTTATTTGTTCCCGGCGTTCACCAGTTACTAGCCGGGCGGCAACTGGCGGCAAGCTGGCACGCTGGCACGCTCAACTGCTCAGGTTCCTCTACGATTTCGTCCAGGGCCCCTCTTGTTTGTTTCCTGATGAGGTGCGGGCCTCGGACCTACCGGATTCTATCCGGGTACCTCGCAGCCTCTCGCAGCGCATACTAGATTTATTGATATCCCAACCGGACGATTCGGTTGAAATCGAGATACCAATCTCCGTTAGTATGAACCATCAATCACCGGGATCTATGATATTGGACGTATAAAAAGTTGATCATCGCCGTGAAACCTTTTTGCCCTCCTTCAAAGTGCTGGTCACTTGAAAAATTACGCCTCCCGACTACTTTCAATATCTATTGCTCTTCGAGCTTCGTCACTCGATACTCCGATAATTTTTTGGGATCCTGATGGCAAAGTTCAACGCTATCTCACTCATTCTCATTGTGCAATTGGCACTTGCGATAACCTTCGTCTCTGGCTTTCCTGTCGAGTAAGTTGGCGCATTTATCCCATATCTTTGTCCTGAGCACTCTAATTCAGAACACCAAGCACCAATGAACGTGATAGAACCGAGTCAAAACATCATGGGCTTGTTGGGAATGTAGCGAAGGGTATTGCCAAGAAAGCCGTCACGGGTGTTGTCTTTGCAGCGGCTCCTGAACTGGTGGTCCCGTACGAAGCTATCAAGGCAGGAATAAAGATTGCCGGGTATGTCAGGAAAAAACACGAGGAACACAAGAAACAGAAAGAAAATGAGCTTCCGCAAAAGAGGGGCTTTCTTAAGCGTTCTTGGAATGAATGGAATGGCAACGTCAGACGGTATCATTGTTGATCAAGCCTCTTTTGCATAAGCTCAAGTACCTTTAGTGACATGAAAAATGCTCCTGTCCTTGGAGCGCGCAATGAAATGGCCGACCATGGCGAAAGTGGGTCGCCTAATAAACGGTATTGGTCTTTCTATCGTGCTTGGGGAATGCCAATTGATGCGTTGTCACTGCATTAAGGAGCTTAGAAGAGCGCAGCTGGAGGCATTGGGATATGGATTGAGCAATCCCGAAGTAATGTTTCTCCCTGTCCATGCATATCACATGCTCCGACTGTGTTATCTAGATCAATAGATATGTATCGGGGGAACTTTTCGCCGTGTGTCTCTCGTTAGCTTTCCTGGCCTTTGGTGAGCAAGATGGCCCGGAACCACTGAGGCAAAACGTCGTGAGGTAGCAATATCAATGGGAGAACGGGTTTACTCCCGATTAACTAATTCAGTAAATTGAAGAGAAAACATACAGGACCAGGTTATTCTCTTGGATCGCCATAGTTCAAATGGTGACAATTCTCCCTGACGCAATGGCCAGCGCAAATGGTATCTCGGGATTCGATCAAGCCCTGTTGGCCAGTAAATGAAATGTTGTATGAGCTCCTTATTTCATGAAGACGATTATAGCTAAGGTATTTATAGAGAAACAAATAATGTCCTGTACCGAAGCCGACTTGCCAGAGAGGCAATTCACCTAAAGGTTTGAAGAGAAAGGTTGATATATTCAATGTTGGGTATACTATAGCAGCGAACGCCCAAACAGGAAGTGGTCGTTGTCAGTCGCTTGATGCTGTGCTTCTGTGAGACCGGTTCCGGTTCCGCTATCACAGTGACGGGATTACGGGGTTTGCTAGCAACGTTATCGATTAGAAGCTTAACGGAGGAGCCAGACTTAGCCAGTACATACAATAGAGTCACTAGGTGAAGAATCAAGTAGCACTTCAAGAGCACGAGAGCTATGAAAGGCAGAACTAGCATTTTTGAGGATACACTGCCAGCGCCGCTGCGTGCAACAAGCGGCTTACACTTTAGGCTACAGACTTCAAGCTTCAAGCTTCAAGTCTCGATCTGATTCGGCATCACGGCCAGCGACAAGGCGATCGATGTGAGGGTGGGCCGGCGCAGCGTCGGCTACGGAGTCACCACGGCGTGACCGCCTCCGTAAGTACGTTGCTACTCTTCTCTGTGCCTTCCCCGTCTCTGCACTTTCTACTCAGAATCCCGCCCTCTCTGCCATCCTGCCTGCGGTCGTCCCCGCCCACCAGAGACGCGTTTCGAAAACTGGAAATGAGCATGGGGAAGGGACTCCTTGGTTGTTTACTTATCCCGGCAACTCGCGGCGCACTGCAGACTCTGATCCTATCACTTTTGATACTCAAATTGGACGAAGCTGAAACGGCAAAAAATCGGCCACCAAGATTGATATCTCGGGTTATATTTCCCAGGAAGGTGAAGAAATGGACACATATAAAAGAGGAATATTGTCGTGATATCACATCGCCCTTCTTCAAGTGCTGGTCACTTGAATAACTACGTCACCCGACTACAATATCCAAGGATCTCCAAGCTTCACTCATTTAACTTTCCGATTATTTTTCGAATCCTTATGGCAAAGCTCAACACTTCCACAATCATTGTCGTTGCGCAGCTCCTACTGATGATCAACTCTGTCGCTGGCCTTCCCGCCGGGTGAGCTATCTGCGTTGGTATACTACATCCTAATTCTCCCCTAACTATAAGCACTCAATTAGAACGTCAAGTACCAGTGAAAGTGGTATCAACGAGTCGCAACCTAGGCCTGGGGGGATTAAAGGCTTCGCGAGTAAGGCGAGTAAGGCGGGGAGCGCGGCCTGGGGACATACCAAGAAAGCAGTGGAGGAGAACGGAGGAAAGAGGGCAACTGCAAAAAGAGTCGCCGGGACCGTGCACGGGACCATACAGGATCACGGAGGATACGTGGCGGTTGGTCGTAAGGGTTGGAATCTTTACAACGACGACAGGGGCCTCCCCCTGGCCCTGCACGGAAAAATAATGGAACACGGAGGATACAAGGAGGTTGGTCGTAAGGGTTGGGGTCGTTACAAGGCCTATGGCAACAACAGACGGTACCACTGCTGAGAGTCCATCCTCTTTCAAAAGCTCAAGCACCTTCCTTTAGTGACTTGGAAAGTATATCTGTCCTTGAAGCTCGCGATGCACCTTACATATATTTTGCTGAACGTGACGAAAGTAGGACCGCTGGTAAACGGTATGCTCATTTGATTCCTCTCAATTGTCAACTGATGTATTGTCTCTGCGGCCAGGGACTTGGAAGGGCGCAGCTGGAATCATCTGGACGCACGAGGATACGGGAAAATGAATGAGCTAGATTGAGTGGTGCCAAAGTCCATTTTTCCCCATTCGATCGATTGTGTTGTCTTGCTCAGTAGATACGTATCGGGGATGGCTATAAGGGCAGTTTGCCTTTATACGAGTTCAAGATAGGACAAACAGGAAATTCTAGATGTGAGTGAGGTGACAAATGCATACCGTGCCGGCGCAAGTACAGATTCGATCCTAACCTAGTTATTCAGGAAAATGGGCTTGACATCCATGATCGAGGTCGCGCTTCTTATTTCTGACCTCCTGTTAGGCTATATTCTTTGGTCACCTTAACTCGTTCAATGACTATCTTCCCTATGCTCCTGATCAACGCACATTGCTCTTGTCAGGCAAAAGTTAGCTTGGGTCTCGGTGGGAAATGCAATACGACGTCCCCATTCCAGTGAACGACCAGGGATTGGCCAACGTCCTGAGATTCCAAAACAAATTACCAGACGATTCACGCTGAAACCAGGCTGTATTCGCCGGTCTCCAGAACCTCCCAGAGCTTACCCTCGGATCCAATGTTCTGCCAGGCAACATTCAACGCTCCGCAGTGGCGCTTTAAGTTGATGTTTCGTCACTTTCGTGCGTACGAGTGAGTCGCACACCTAGCAACGATTGAGATCATTTAATCCGATCTCTCGGAATATCTTGAGACTCCGCCAGCCGTGGTAGCCGTAGTCAGCAGTTTCGGCAAGATCGTCGGCCAACAGCTGGCGGCGCTGGCAGACCTTGGCAGACTTGAAGGTAAAAATGATGACGATGGCTTCAAGATCGTGAATCATAAAGAGATCGAACCAGCATCGGAGCCGATATACACTGCACATCCTTTGATTGTCTGTCCAACCCACGTTTCTCGTCGTCGTTGATTCGCCACATGGACCAGCAGCAAGATTAGAAATGGCCGTGCTCCGGGAGGGTCCGGCCCGAGTCAGGATGAGAACTCTGGCGATTATTGCTCAGCGGTCCGGAATCCATGGCTGTGTCTGTTGCCCGTTGGTTGTAGGGTATTCTCTGGTGTGTTTGAACTTTAGCTGCCACCAAAGTTTCCTGTGTTGAATGATCCCCGGGTTTCGTGGGCATCCATAGGCACCCCTTGCTTATTTTGTCGCCGTTGTCGACCTCCATCAAAATAAAATGGCTGTGCGCACTGCGTTAGTTGATGGTGTGACAAGCGTGGTTTCCGTTGCACGCATGATCAATCCTTTTTTAGTCAATTTATTTACACGAAAATGAGATGATTAGAAAGTGATAACTCTTTCGAATTCGCCCAAGATGTTCTCCTCAGCGAGATTCGGCGCGCTGTCCATCGTGGTCAGCACAGCGCTTCGAGTCGTGGCTCTACCATCTCAGGCGCAGTACGACGCTATCCCATTCTCACCCAGCTTCGACATAAACCAAGTTCTCGACCAGGCTCAGAGTCTCCCGTCCCACTCCTGGGAATTTGGTACCGTGTCCGAGGCTTTACTTGAGCTGTACAATCCGTCAAATTCTGTATTCGGCGACCAGCCGTTTCCAGTTCCGACTCTTTCTCAAAGCGGCACTCCATCCCTCGCGTACGCGTCGACTAAAATCCAGATCGGGGCACCCCCGAACGTGCTGGCAAATGGAGACGGATCCGCTGGTGACCCCGCGAGTCTCGGTGTCAGCGCCGTTCTGTTGGGAATGACGAACCAGACTATGGCAAACACTGCAGCGGCGCAGCTACAATACATCTTGAACAATGCTCCAAAGTATTCGAACGGTGCCATTTCCTCGCGAACTGACACTGCCGAATTATGGTAAGTGCTTCTCCGACTAGTTGGGATACTCGAAGATTCATGAACCGTGTGTTTTCTTTCAGGTCTGACTTTATCTATATGGCTCCTCCATTTATCGCGTACTACGCTGCGGCGACGAATGACTTGGGAACCCTTCAAACGGCGGTCGATCAATGTGGGTTGTATCGAGAAGTCCTGCAGAATAATGCTCAGATAAGCGGAGCATGGACACACATCGCGGGGCCCGAAAACTCTGACCCTGGGCTTTGGTCGACCGGAAACGCATGGGCTGCCGCTGGAATGACGCGCGTCTTGGCAACCGTCATGAAAGCTCCAGTCGCCCAATCAGACGGTGCTTGGCAAGGACAGGCCGTTGCTGAACTTAGCCAATACATCCAGGAAATCTTGGGAGCGGCAATGCAAGCGCCCACTCAAGACGGGTTGCTAAGCAACTACTGGAATGAGGATGGTTTTGGAGAGACATCGGGCTCTAGCCTGCTCGCCTATGTTGCGTATCGTATGGCGGTTCTGCAGCCCGCGGGTTTATCACAACAACAGGTCTCGGATTACGTTTCTTGGGCTGATCAACTCAGGACAACGTTGGGCGGGACGGACTCGCAGGGCAACACGCATGTGACGTCGACTGGAGCAGTGACGCCGGCTGTGAACCCCTACGACTCGCTCAGTTCTACTCCATCGACAACTGGAAGTCCGGAAGGACAAAGCTTTGTCGTGTTGATGTATGCTGCTTGGAGAGATTGCGTTTTGGCCAATATTTGCCAGCAGTCATGATTTTTTGAATGGATACTGGAACCGTAGAATGGGAATCTTCGGAATTATGATGTACGATGACTCACGAGGGATGATATATGATACCTGGATGTTGTAACTTGTGTCTAGTACTTGGTATGGGCGCGATAGTAGTGACAAGCGGCGATGTTCGTGGTTAAGGATTTTCCGCACGATCATTTATCGTGATGACGTAATTGGGGTCGGGGTCCGGGTCCGGTGGAAAGTCGTCACGTCATTACTTCCCTAGTGCGAGCGACGCCAGCCCGCATCGTCCCTTTCATACCCAATCAAAACCGATAACCATGAGCGGCAGACTCGCCTCTAGTACGCGCTCCTCCTCAGACTACAATCTGATAAGATATCTCACACTCCGATAACAGACTATCCGTCCTGGAAAAAGCTTCAAGAGATCTACGCAAACGAGCGGTCCAGACTCGTCCTCAAAGACCTCTTTGCACAGGATCCAAACCGATTCTCCAACTTTTCCTTAGAGTACAACTCGGCTTCTGGCCCTGATGTCAAGATCCTCTTGGACTACTCCAAAAACCTGATCACCTCGCCCATCTTGGCCACCCTTGTCTCCCTCGCGCGCGAAGCGGAGGTGGAGACGTACAGAAACAAGATGTTCAACGGGGAGCACATCAACACCTCCGAAGATCGGGCGGTCCTCCACGTCGCACTGCGCGATTTCAACGATTTGCGCATCGCGGAAAACGGAGTGGACGAAGTTCCTCGAGTACGCGAGCACATGAAGGAGTTTTCCACCGCCGTGCGGGAGGGCGTGTGGAAAGGCTATACCGGCAAATCGATCAACACGATCGTCAACATCGGTATCGGGGGATCGGATTTAGGTCCCGTTATGGTAACCGAGGCGCTCAAAGCCTATTCGAAGCGCGATCTCAAAGCGCGCTTCGTGTCTAATATAGATGGGACGCATATAGCTGAGACGTTGAAGGAGTGTGATCCCGAGACGACGTTGTTCATTATTGCGAGCAAGACGTTTACGACGCAGGAGACGATTACGAATGCTGAGACGGCGCGTGCGTGGTTCCTTGAGACTGCCAAGGACAAGGCGCATGTAGCCAAGCATTTCGTTGCGCTGAGCACGAATACGAAGGCGGTTGAGGCGTTTGGGATTGCGAAAGAGAATATGTTTGGGTTCTGGGATTGGGTTGGGGGGAGGTACAGTTTGTGGAGCGCGATTGGGTTGTCGATCGCGATTGTTGTGGGATACGATAACTTTGAGCAGCTGCTCAAGGGCGCGAATGGGATGGACAAGCATTTCAGGGAGACGCCGTTGGAGAAGAACTTGCCCGTCTTGTTGGCATTGATTGGAATTTGGTACAACGACTTCTATGGTGATCGCATTGAACTTTTTTTTTTCGAATGGGTTCTGATTTCGTGATAGGCGCGCAGACGTTGGCTTTGTTGCCGTATGACCAGTATCTTCATAAATTCGCCGATTACTTCCAGCAGGTGCGCACATATTGCGTAAACTGACGCATATACTTGACGGTTTCACGCCAGGGAGACATGGAGTCGAATGGCAAGTCTGTTACCAAGAATGGTCAGCAGGTCGACTACCAGACTGGGGTATGCCACCATCCACATTTTATCGATAACGAGCTGATTCTCTTGATTGGGATAGCCAATCATCTGGGGCGCAGCTGGCACCAATGGGCAACATTCGTTCTATCAGCTCGTGCATCAAGGGACGAAGCTGATCCCGGCCGATTTTATCGCGCCCGCGACGACCCTCAACCCCATCCATGGGTCAAAACACCACCGAATCCTCTTGTCCAACTTTTTCGCACAACCAGAGGCTTTGGCGTTTGGAAAGACGGAAGAACAGGTCCGTGCAGAGCTGGGACCGGGATCTAGCGAGGTGTTGGTGAAAAGCAAGGTATTCGAGGGTAACAAGCCGAGCAACAGTATCATGTTCCCCTCGTTGACGCCTGCAACGTTGGGTGCCTTGATTGCGCTGTACGAGCACAAGATCTTTGTTCAGGGTGTTGTCTGGGGTATTAACTCGTATGGTGCGTAGTGTTCGTCTCCTATTGAAGTTGGGCCTGATGACGTGGATGACGTGGACTAGACCAAATGGGCGTTGAACTTGGTAAAGTACTGGCAAAGAAGATTCTTGCTCAGCTAGGTACCCCCGAAGACGTCAAGGGACACGACAGTTCTGTAAGTGGGGTTTCCATTGACTTGTTATGGATTTGACCCTGTTGGCAGACGAGCGGCTTGATTCACTGGTACCAGCAATACAGGAAGGAGTGAATGACGGAATGAATTAAAAGAGAGGTATTTTGTACTTGTATCGCGGTTCCCTAGATGCGGTTCCCTGTCTTGTTTGAATTGAATGTATAGCTTTCATTGAATCTCCGCCGATGTTATTCAATACTAGCAGCTTGCTTGCATGTGTTTGTAAATCAGAATATGGTGCGGCTTGCAGAGTGAAGCGGGAAGACATGCCACTACCGGTCCATCACTCCGTCCTGCAGCGATCATCCTGTCTCTGTCTCATTCTCGATCCATACTTGCGGCTTATAGCAAATCCGTAGGAAGACAATATGGCTGGCGAGGAGTCTGGGATCGTTGATTCGGATGGCTTGTATCATTATCAACAGTGTATGGCGATATCACTACTAGTAGGCTTAGTAGCACAGGAAATATGATTTGAGTTTCAAGCCTTGCCACTGCCCTCGTCTATCATCATCATTCTAGGTAGTATTCGCTGACACACGGCGGACTTTACCGATCGGTTCTTTGTTGTGGCGTTCCGAAACCATGTGACAGTCACATACCGTGACACTCTTTCTTCTTGACTACGACGTAGTATCAAAACTAAACACTATCAGGTGAGCTGGACCTCCACAATAACTCTTTCACCTTACCCCTTTCTAGTTGCGCTGTGACTGGCATGATGGACAACCCTCAACAGGCTACAAACCATTTTTTTCCTGGGGCACACAACATCTTTTTGAAGGATGCTCAATTCACAGAGGTTATTGTGTTTAATTATTGTCCACCAGTAGAGCAACAATAACCCTAACCCATAGATAATCAACAACATCAACCTTAGCCTTGCCCCCACTTTACCTCCTCTAGCACCCCTGAAACATTCTAGCACATTCTTCACAGGCAGAGATAAATACTTGCAAAGATTGAAGGATTATTTTAGCTCCCAAGTGGAAGGCCAAAGGAAGTCATTCCTTTTGTATGGTATGGGAGGTATTGGTAAAACTCAGATTTGCTTGAAATTCATTGAACAAAATCCTGATTTGTGAGTATATCAACGATAGTATAATATTCATTCAAAATGAACAAATTATCTCAGGTTTTTTGACATATTTTGGCTTGATGCCTCTTCAGAGACTATTATTGAGGTTGGACTAATGCAAATAGCTCAGGCTAACAATGCCCCAAAGGAGGCAACAAAATCTCCTCAATCTGCTCTCAAATGGATTACTCAGAGATCTAGATGGCTCATGGTATATGATAGTGCAGATGGGCATTATTCAGTGGTTGAAAAGTTCCTTCCACCAGGGAATGGAGGAAATATCTTGATTACAAGTAGGAATGTGGGATTGAAATGGCTGGCATTGGATTCAGTGAATGTTCTTGACATGGGAGATGATGAGGCTGTTCAGTTGCTGTTGAAGTCAGCCATGCTTGATGGCCCATCGGACTATATAACAAAAATGGCCCAGAATGTGGTATCAGAATTGGGTGGAATACCACTTGCTGTTGACCAAGCAGGAGCATACATGCAAAACTGTGGCTGTAGCATTGGTAGCTATCTTGATCTATTCAAAAAACACAGGCAACAATTAATGTCAAGGAAAGAATTCAAAGGAGCATCTGGTTATGGAACATCTACATATGGAACATGGGACATCTCAATTGAACAGATTGAGGGCAGGGCTGCAAAAGGAACTGGGCAAGAGGCTCAAGCCGCACAATGTGCAATCAGGCTACTAAGA
>Ga0137376_10001711_pt1 | contig 12509 bp, 9 predicted proteins | sample SagtaG_23_FD_104814 | JGI IMG/M metagenome (GOLD analysis project Ga0137376, IMG submission 104814) | Vadose zone soil microbial communities from Sagehorn Ranch, Mendocino, California, USA - Sage2_L_20_16 metaG | ecosystem: Environmental > Terrestrial > Soil > Vadose zone | place: USA...
CGCCGCCAAGTACTCGGCCGCTCGCCTGGAGCAGTTGCTCGCCGGGTTCGTCCCCGCCGACGCCGCGGACCTGCTCGTCGGGCTCGCACCGGCCGACGACGCGGCGGTGTACCGGCTCGACGACGAGCGCGCCCTGATTTTCACGCTCGACTTCTTCCCGCCGGTGGTCGACGACCCCGGCGATTACGGCGCGATTGCGGCCACCAACGCGCTCAACGACGTCTTCGCGATGGGCGGCACGCCCCTGCTCGCGCTCTCGATCGCCGCGTTTCCCGAGGAGCTGCCGATGGAGATGCTCGCGGAGATCTTCGCGGCCGCGGACGCGCAGGTTCGCGCCGCGGGCGGCCTCCTCGCCGGCGGCCACACGATCCGGGACGCCGAGCCGAAGTACGGCCTCGCCGTCGTCGGCACCGTTCATCCCGACGGCATCTGGCCCAAGAACGGCGCCCGCCCGGGCGACGCGCTCTTCCTGACGAAGCCGCTCGGCACCGGCCTGATCATGACCGGCTACAAGCGCGGCGACGCGGGCACGCAGCAGCTCGAGCGCGCCGTGCGCTGGATGCGGACGCTGAACAGCGAGGCCGCGGACGTCCTGCGAGGGCTGGCGCCGAACGCGGTCACCGATGTGACGGGCTTCGGCCTCCTCGGCCACGCGTACGAGGTCGCAGAGCGCAGCGGCGTGCGCCTGCGGCTCGAGTCCGCCCGCTTCCCGGCGATCGACGGGGCTCTCGACCTCGCCCGCCACGGCGTTCGCACGAGCGGCGATCCCCGCAACCGAGACTTCGCGGGCCCGCACGTAGAGCTCGACGGCGTCTCGGACACCCTCGTGGCGCTCGGCTACGACCCCCAGACGGCCGGCGGGCTCCTCGTCTCGGTACGCGGCGATCAGGCCGCGGCGCTGGAGGCGGAGTTCATGGCACGCGGGCTCTTCATACGCCGCATTGGCCGCGTCGAGGAGGGGGCCGGAGTCGTAGTCGAGTGACCGCCCGCGGAATGATTCATGGGCGGTTCCAGCCTTTCCACCTCGGGCACCTCGAGTATCTGCGAGGCGCCGCGGCCCACTGCGAAGAGCTCTTCGTCGGGATCACCAATCCCGATCCGGAGCGGATCCGCCCGGAGGCGTCCGATCCGCTGCGCCACCTGCCCGAGTCGAACCCGTTCACCTACGTCGAGCGGCTGCTGATGGTCAAGGCGGCCGCCCAGGACGCGGGGATCGACCTCGCCCGGCTGCACGTGATCCCGTTCCCCGTCAACGAGCCGGAGCTCTGGCGTGCCTATGTCCCGGACGACGTCGTCCAGTTCCTCCGGCTCTTCTCGGACTGGGGCGACACGAAGCTGGAGCGGCTTCGCGACGCGGGCTACGAGGTCGTCGTGCTCGACGAGGGCGCCGCCAAGGAGATCTCGGGAGCCGACGTCCGTGCGGCCCTCCGCGAGGGCGCTGACTGGGAAAGCTTGGTTCCTCCAGGGGTTGCGGACGTGTTAAAGCGGTTGGAGCGCCGGGTAAGAGTCCTGTAAGCGCAAGAACTTTCCGCGCACGACCCCGTTTAATCAGTAGACGCCGTCAACCAGGGGGTTATGCAAATGCGCAGCTTCGTACTGATTGCAGTCGGCGCTCTCGCGCTCGTCTTGGCGGGCGCTTCACGGCCGGCTGCCACGGTGACGAAGACGGTCAAGGTCACGGCGACCGCCTTCTCCCCGGCAAGCGTCACGATCAAGACGACCGACGCGGTCAAATGGTCGAACACGGACACGAAGGCACACCAGGTCGTTGCGAACAACGGCGCCTTCGCGTCACCCACGATCGCGGCCGGTCACACCTGGACACACACGTTCAACACCGCGGGCACCTACCGGTACCACGACGCGCTCCATCCGGCCCTGACCGGCAAGGTCGTCGTCACCGGACCGCCGCCCGCAGTGACGATCGGCGCCGCGACACCCATCATCCTCTACGGCCAGACCACCTCGATCGCCGGCACGGTCTCGACCGGCCAGGCGAACGAGAAGGTCGACGTCTACGCCCAGCCGTACGGCGCACCGTCAGCGGCGCTCGTCGCGACGCTCCTGACGGGCACGGGCGGTGCCTGGGCGGTCTCGGTCAAGCCCAGCTGGGCGACGACCTACTCGGCCCACTGGAAGAGCACGGTCAGCTCGACCGTGTCTGTGGGCGTTCGTCCGACCATCTCGTTCACGATCGGGAGGCACCAGCGGGCGGCCGTAAAGGTCAAAGCCGCAAGCTCGCACGCGGGCCGGAAGGTCTACATCCAGCGCTTCACCAAGTTCCACGAGTGGGTGAAGTTCCGGGCAGTCGTCCTCGGCTCGAGCTCGGGCCGGGCCTTCCGCCTCCACCTGAAGCGCGGTCGCTACACCCTCCGCGCCTTCATGTCGATCAACCAGGCGGGGACGGGCTACCTCGAGGGCTACTCGCGGACGATCGTCTTCCGCGTGAGGTAACGCAGTTCGGTACACGCGGCGCGGGTTAGCCTGCGCCGCGTGTACCCCATCGTCGTCTTCCTGCTCGATGGGCTCGGCGACCGGGCCCACGGCGTGCTCGGCGGGAAGACCGGGAACGAGGCTGCGACGACGCCGAACCTCGACCGGCTCGCCGCTGCGGGCTCGTGTGGCGTGCTCTACGCGGTCGGCCCCGGGCGGGCGCCGTCCAGCGAGGTCGCGCACTGGTCGATGCTGGGCTACCGGCCCGACGAGTTCCCGGGACGGGCGGTCTTCGAGGCGCTCGGCCGCGGGCAGGCGGTGAGCGACGAGCACGTCTTCGGCTACGCGGCGCTGAGGCCGGCCGAGCGGCGGGACGACGGCTGGTGGCTGACCGGGCGGCCGGATTCCGAGGGGGACGCGGAGGAAGCGCAGCGGCTGGTCGAGCGCTGCGACGGGATCGAGATCGACGGCCTCACCTTCTCGCTGGAGCACGTCTGGCGCGGCGAGGCGGTGCTGCGGATCGGCGGCGGCGCGGACGAGCGGGTCACCGACACGGACGCGTTCTTCCGTGCGTGGCATCCGATGCTGCGGCCGCTGCCGTTCGTCCCCGAGGCGGAGCGCACCGCGCTGGCCTGCGAGCAGTGGACGCGCGAGGTCATGCGCCGCCTCGAGGGCGAGCGCTTCAACGTGATCACCCTCAAGTGGTTCGGCCGCCCCGGCCGGGTGCCGAGCTTCCTCGAGCGGCACGGGGTTACGGGAGCGTTCGCGGCAGACTCCGCGTTCCTCCGTGGCCTCGGGATCGCTCTCGGGCTCGAGGCGATCGAAGCGCCCGAGACGGACGATCCGGTGGCGGACCTGCGACGGCGGGTGGACCTGGCGCGCGAGCGGCTCGACGGCGGCGACACGTTCGTCTTCACGCACCAGAAGACGACCGACGCGGCGGGACACACGAAGGACCCGCGGATCAAGCAGGAGACGATCGAGCGGCTCGACGCGGCCCTGGGCGAGCTGCCGACCGATCGAGCCATCGTCTGCGTGACGGGCGATCACGCGACCCCCGCTTCGCCGGACGTGATCCACTCGGGCGATCCGGTGCCGCTGCTGGTCGCCGGGCCGGGCGTCCGAGCAGACGGCGTCGAGCGGTTCGGCGAGCTCGACTGCGCCGCAGGGATCCTCGGGCAGCTCCGCGGTCCGGACCTGATGCCTGTGCTCCTGAACGCGGCCGACCGGCCGCTCTTCCTGGGCTCCCGGCCGACGCCCTTCGCGGGCACAGACGGCTACCCTGCGCTGCTGGAGCCGTTCCGGTGATGTCTGTGTACACGTACATCACACGCGTACAGCGCTTCGAGCTCTCGGCGGGGCAGTTTCTCCGCCTCGCGCTCGCCTCGGTCGCGGCCCTCTGGCTGATCGTCGTCACCGGCGCGGCTGTTCGGCTGACCGACTCCGGGCTCGGCTGCCGGCACTGGCCGGGCTGCGAGAAGGGGCACCCGCTGCCGGCCAAGGACTACCACGCCTACATCGAGTTCGGGAACCGCGTGATCGGCGGCGTCACGATCGTCGTCGTGCTGCTCACGGCTCTCGGCGCGTGGCGGACGCCCCGGCTCTCGCGCGCCTCACGCCGCCTTGCGCTCGCGGTCTTCCTCGGCACGCTGGCGCAGGCGCCTTTGGGATACCTCGCGGTCAAGACCGACCTGCGCTGGCCGGTCGTCGCTGCGCACTTGCTGCTCTCGATGGCCGTACTCGCCGGCGCGGTCGTGCTCGTGCTGGAGAGCTATGCGGCCCTCGCGGGTCGTGCCGAGCCGGTCCTGCCGCTGGAGCTGCGTCGCTTCGCGCTGGTCGTCGCCGGCGCCGCCCTTGCGCTGCTCGTGACCGGAACGCTTGCGACCGCGGGCGGCCCGCACTCGGGCGGCGGCGCGGAGCATGTCGACCGGCTCTGGCGGCTGCAGCCGCTGATCTACGTCCACGCGGGGGCCGTGGCCGTCTTCGGGCTCGGCCTCGTCTTCCTGCTCGGCTACCTCGCGGCGAGGCGCGAGCGCGCCCCGCGCCTGTTCGCGTTCGGCGCGGCGGTGCTGGGCCTGCTCGTAGTCCAGATGATCCTCGGCGAGATCCAGTACCGGACGCACCTCCCCTGGCCGCTCGTGCTGGCCCACGTGGGGCTTGCCGGCGCGGTTTGGGCACTTCTGGCCGCCTTCGTGACGGTTTTGTGGCGCCCGCCGCGCGTAGACTGAAACCGTGGCCGGCGAGCTTCGAGTACACCGGCGACCGGAGCTCACGCGTCCGGTTCTGATCGCCGCATTCCGCGGCTGGAACGACGGTGCTCAGGCGGCCTCCCTCGCCGCCGGCTACCTCGCCAAGACGTGGCAGGCGCAGCGGTTCGCGCACCTCGACCCGGAGGAGTTCTTCGACTTCCAGGCGACCCGGCCGCACGTCTCCCTCGAGGGCGGAGTGACGCGCAAGATCGACTGGCCGGAGACGGCCTTCTACCACGCGAGGCCCGACGGTCTCGACCGCGACGTCGTGCTTCTGCTCGGCATCGAGCCGAACCTGCGATGGCGGACGTTCACGGACCTGCTCGTAGGGCTCGTCGGTGAGCTCGGCGTCGAGATGATGATCACGCTCGGGGCGCTGCTGGCAGACGTGCCGCACACCCGGCCGTCGCCCGTTACGGGCAGCGCGAGCGATCCCGACCTCGTTCGTCAGCTCGGGCTGTCCGAGTCGCGCTACGAGGGGCCGACCGGGATCGTCGGCGTCCTCCACGACGCGTGCCGCCGCGCCGAGATCCCGTCCGCGAGCCTCTGGGTGGCGGTGCCGCACTACGTCTCGCTGACGCCCAGCCCCCGGGCGGCGGTGGCGCTCTGCGAACGGCTCGGCGGCCTGATCGGGCTCGACGTCGACGTGTCCGAGCTCGAGGAGGCGGCGCAGAGCTACGAGGAGCAGGTCAGCGAGGCGGTGGCGTCCGACGAGGAGACCGCGGCCTACGTCGAGGAGCTCGAGCAGCGCGTCGACTCGCTCGAGGAATCGTCCTCCGACCTGCCGTCGGGCGATGCGCTCGCGGCCGAGCTGACGCGCTTCCTGCGCGAGCGGGACGAGGAGAACGGCGGCGGCGAGGACGCCGCCCGCGAGCAGTAACTAGCCGAACGTGAAGGCGTACGCCGAGATGCCCGGCGTGAAGCGGAGCTCGAGCAGCCCCGCGCGCTCGGTCTTGTAGCCCAGCAGCGTGTAGAGCCGGCTGAGCCCACCGATCCGGATCGTCCGCACCTTCTTGCCGTTGACGAGCACGTCGAGGCGGCCGCGCCCGCTCAGGACGAGATAGACATGTTGCGCGATGAAGCTCAACCGGAGGCGCGCATCGCGGCCGGCCACGATCCGCTCTCCCTCGACGGTCCAGGACCCTGAGTAGGCGAGCGAGTCGGGCGGGATCGCCTTCGGGAAGCGGTACCGAATCATGCGGTCAGGGGTGATCGCCGAGCCTGCGTACCTCTGGAGCCGCTGCCAGCCGAGGTACGACTCGGGGGTCGTGAAGTGCTGCGGCGTCCGGTCCCGGACCGAGGCGAGCTGGGCGCCGGAGGGCTCGCCGAGCAGAGCCTGGATCTTGCGTTCCGTGTCTCCGTAGTTGCCTTCGCCCTTCTTGACCTCTCGGACCTGGCCGCGGCGGTCGATCAGGTATTCGGCCGGCCAGGCGTCGTTGCGGTATGCGTCCCAGGTCTTGTAGCCATTGTCGATCGCGACCGGGTAGCGCACGCCGAGCCGGCGCGTCGCCTTGCGAACGTTCGAAACGACGTGCTCGAAGGCGAACTCAGGCGTGTGGACGCCGACGATCACGAGCCCGGCCTTGCGGTACCGCCTGTCCCAGGCTTCCAGGTGCGGCAGCGTGCGCAGGCAGTTGATGCAGGAGTACGTCCAGAAGTCGACGAGGACGACCTTCCCGCGGAGCTTCGCGAGCGTGAGTGGCGGTGAGTTGATCCACGTGTCGATGCCTGTGAACCGCGGAGCGGTCGCACTGGCCGTGGAAGAGCCCCTCCGCTGTAGCTTCGCCAGCTCCTTGCTCGCGACGGAGTTTCGCTCCACCTTCGACTGGAGGAAGTCCGTGTAGCCGGGGAACCAGGTCTGCAGCTTCTGGTCGGCGTTGAAGACGATCGCGAGCGCCGCCAGCGCCATCACGACTCCGAGCGCCAGCCGCACCCGCACGGCGCTCGCCCGCAGGCGGCGGGTGACGTCCTCGCCCAGGAGGGCGATCGCGAGCATGGGCACCGCGGCGCCCAGCGAGTAGAAGACCGTCACGAGGATCGTGCGCCAGCCGAACTGGACGCGGGCAGCGTTGGCGGAGATCGCGCCGAGGACCGGGCCCGCGCAGGGAACGAAAACGAGACCGAGGCTCGCGCCGAACAGGAAGCCGCCGCCGAGGTCGCTACGCGTCCGCCGCCGGCTGAGGAAGTAGAGCGGCCGCTCGAGCAGCAGGCCGAGCTGCGGGAAGACGAGCGTCGCGGCGAGAAGGAAGAGCAGTGCGATCGCGAGGTTGCGGAGGAAGTCCTGCGGCAGGCCGAGCTGTTTCAGGATCCACGTTGCGAAGAGGGTGAAGATCGCGAAGCTCGCGATGAGGCCGGCAATGATTGCCACGGGCCTGCGCCGTGAGCCCGTGCCGCCGCCGGCGAAGAGGATCGGCAAGACCGGGAAGACGCAGGGCGAGATCGCAGTGATGACGCCTGCGCCCACGGCGATGCCGAGGAGCAGGAGGAAGTGGCCACTCATCGGTTCCCGAACTGTCGCGCCAGAGCGCTAGGCGTTACGCCTCGGCAGCCGGAGCGGTTTCCTTCTTCTGCGCGGCCTCCGGCGAGGCACCGTACGGGCTTGCTTTCTGCGCCTTGGCCTTCTGGCCCTGGCCCTGGCCCTGGGCCTGGCCCTTCTTCTTCCGCTTGCGCCGACGGCGACGGGAGCGCCCGGGCGCCTTCGGCGCGGGCAGGTTGTCGGCGAGTGCGTCCGCGACCTCCTGGATCGTCCCGAGCCGCTCGCGGGCCGCGTCGATCAGCCGAGTCGCCCGCGGCGTGTAGCCCTCCGCGGAGGCGAGCAGCGCAGCGCCGACCTCGCGCGGCTGCTCGAGCGCGGCGTTGACGAGCTTCGCGGCGTTCTCCTCGTGCCGATGGCCGCGCGAGTTCGCGAGCGCACCAAGCAGGCGTTTCGCCTCCGGGAACTCGCCGCTCGCACGCCGGTCCTGGACTTTGCGGGTCGCGCGGGCGAGCCGCCAGGTCCAGCGGGCGAGGATCTGCTCGGGAGCGTCGACCTTGTTGTCGCCGACCGCCCGCAGGAGCGTGCGCACGCCCTGGACGCGGTCCTTCTCCCACGGCGGCGCCTGCGTCACCAGCGTGACGAGGTCGTCGAAGCTCGCGCGGTCGACCATCATCGAGACGCGGTCGGCGAGCGCGATGAGCCGCAGGCGGCGGTTCGGGTTCTCTGCCGCGCAGGCGTTCAGGAACTGCTCGAGGGCGCCGCGCGACGCCTTCCCCTCGGTGAATTTCTTGACGAACTCGACGCGCTCGTCGAAGCGGACGCTGCGGCCGGCGATCGTCGCCCAGTAGAGCTGCTCGTCCTCGTCGAGGAAGCGCGGGTCGACGCGCTGCCACTCGCGGGTGATCACGGCGAGCCGCCGCTTGACGTCCGGCGTCACGGGGACGAGCCACGGCGCCGGAGAGAGCTTCCGCCGCGCTCGCCGCTGGACGCGCCGCCGCGGTGCCGGCGTCACGCGCGCTCCCTCGCGGTAGAAGTCGGCGTCGAGCAGGCTGTGCAACGAGACCACTCGCTCGCTGTGGGTCGCGGCCTTGGGCACGAAGTCGACGACGACGCCGGCCTCCTTGCGCGGGTGCGTCCGCATGATCCGCCCGATGCGTTGCTGGTAGACGCGCTTCGAGGCGGTCGGCGCCAGGTGCATCACGACCGTTGCGCGCGGCGAGTTCCAGCCCTCCGCGAGCAGCATCGCGTTGATCAGGATGTTGATCTCGCCGCGCTCGTACGCCGCCAAAGTCTCGGCGAGCTGCACGGGAGGCGTGCGCCCGCTCACGGCGGTGGCCTTGAGCCCGGCCGCGCGGAACTCCTTCGCCAGGTTGTAGGCGTGCTCGACGCCGGCCGCGTAGACGATCCCGGGGGTGTTGTCGAAGCGGTCGCGGTAGAGGCTCGCGGCCGCCTGGTTCAAAGCCGTGTGGTCGAGGACGGCCGCGAGAGCCCGCTCCTCGAAGTCGCCGCCGACGATCGGCACCGACGCGACCGCGGCGGCGGGCGGGACGCGGAGGCAGCGCAGCGGCGCGATCAGCCCGCGGCGGGCGGCGTCTCCGAGCGGCAGCTCGTCGATCGAGGCGGGGAAGACGTCCGAGACCTGCTTCGCGATCAGCTGCTCGGTCGCCGTCATCCCGATGAAAATCGGGTCGGAGAAGCTGCGGATCGCCTTGCTCGTCTTCTCGCCGAGCGCCGTGTGGGCCTCGTCGCAGATCACGAGCTGGTAGGCGCTCGGCTCGAGATCGTCCCAGTGGCGGGCGAACCAGGCGTACGTCTGGACGGTGAGCGGATTCGGGCCCTTCGCCGAGCCGCCCTTCAGGACAGCATCCTCGAAGCGGTCGCCGTAGCCCTCGGCGGTCAGCTCGCGGTGGAACTGCGTTACGAGCAGGCGGCGGTGCGTGAGGATCAGGACGCCGAGCGTGCGGGCCGCCTCGACGAAGCCCGCCGCCGCGATCGTCTTACCGGAGGCGGTCGGGTGGCGGAAGCGATAGCGCCGGCTCGCGCCGGGGTCGCGGCCCGCGTGCTCCTCGGGCAGTGGGAGCTCGTCAGGAGGCTCCTCGAAGTGGACCCCGAGATCCTCCTCTTCCTCCTCGATGACCTCTTCCTCTTCAGCGACGGCCGCGCCGTTGCCGTTCAGGTCGGGCTCGACCTGCGTGGCGGCGATCAGCTCGGTCAGCATTCCCGCGAGCGCGTCGATCTGGTGGCGGCGAAGCTCGGTGCCGGAGGCGAGGCGCGGCGGCCGCTCGCTGAGCACGCGCTCGAGGCCGAGCATCAGCGCGTAGCGGATCTTCCAGCCGTACGAGGGCTCGCGCGCGCCGCCTTCGATCTCCGCGAGCGCGTCGTCGAGTGCGCGCCGCCGGGCGGTCCCGGGCGCGAGTGCGGTTTCGGGCTCCTCGTCCGGATGGAGGAAGGGCTCGCCCGCCCAGGCTTCGGCGCGGAGGGCGGCGGCGTTGAGCCCCTCAGCCTCCGACGAAAGCGTCAGATGCTCGGTCGCTTCTTGCATTGCAGGCAGCGTTTCCGCGCTGCCGAGTCTCAGTGAGAGAGCGAGCTCGCGGTCAATCCCCTGGCGAGCGTCGCACTCCGAATGATACCCGAATCAAGGACCGCCGAGGCCGCCGAAGACCGCAAACGGGTTCTGCGGGGTGACCTCCCAGACGAGCTCGCCGCCCGGCTCGACCTCGCCGTGGACTCGCTGCGCGAGCTCGCGGGCTTCCTCCTCCGAGCCGGCGCCCACGATCAGGAAGCGCCAGCGGCGCACGACGTCGTAGCCCTCGCGCTCGAGCTCGTCCGCCAGCTCGCGCGCCTCGGCATGCGAATCGCGCTCGACGCGAACCTCCCACGGCGCGTAGCCACGCTCGAGCTCCTCTTCCTCCCACGTCTCCTGCGGCGGCTCGCCGGTCCAGCGCTCCTCGTCGTGGAGCCAGCGCTCGACCGTCGAGGTGCTCGCCTCGACGCTCTCATCCGCGAGCTCGGCCTCAACGATGCCGCGCGCCCGTTCGGCCTCGGCCGGGGTCGATGCGTAGACGAAGAGCTCGTTGCCGTCGCGGGAGACGGCAAGCCGTCGGCCCTCGAGCTCTTGCGCGAGACGCTTCGCGTCGTCTGTGCCGAGGTCGAGCCCGAGGCGGCCCAGCAGGCTTTCTGCCTGGGCTTCTTCGGGCAGCTCGATCCGGATGCGCCAGTCGTCTCTCATTTGGCGGGTGCCGCCTCGCCGATCTCGGCCAGCGGGCGCCCGAACATCCTCTCCGATCTGCCGGTCTGGTCGAGGAACTTCGTGATCCCGCCGAGCCAGAACGGCCAGCCCGCCCCGAGCAGGAGCGCCGTGTCGACATCGGCGGCCTCGGCGACGACGCCCTCCTCGAGCAGGTGGCGGATCTCGTCGGCGACGGCTTCGAGCGCGGACTCGAGGATCTCGTCCTGCGTCTTGGGCTCGTCCGCCCGGACGACGATCTCGTCCTTGCCCTCCGCGTAGTTGGCGAGGGTCTGGGAGAGCTGGAAGCGGTCGGGATAGGCGTCGTGCAGCGTCTCGAGGACGTGGTTGGCGACGCGCGGGCCCACCATCTGCAGCAGGACCGACGGCGCCATCGGGAGCCCGAGCATGAGGATCGCATCGTCCGCTTCTTCGACGCTGTTCCCGTGCTCGAGCGCATCCAGGACGACACCCATCTGGCGCGTCAGGACGCGGTTGACGACGAAGCCGGGCGCGTCCCGGACGAGGACCGGGCGCTTGCGCAGCTTTTCGGCGAAGGCCCAGGCCGTCGCGAGAGCCGCGTCGTCTGTGTCGGCGGTGCGGACGAGCTCCACGAGCGGCAGGACCGCGACGGGGTTGAAGAAGTGGACGCCGACGTCTGCGCCCATCTCGGCGATCGAGAGGCTGGAGGTGTTCGAAGCGAGGACGCAGCCGTCCCGCGTGTGCTCGCGCAGCTGGGCGAAGACTCGCTGCTTCGTCTCGAGCTCCTCGAAGACGGCCTCCAGGACGAGATCGCAGTCGGCGAAGTCCTCGTAGGTCGTTCCGGTCGAGACGATCGAGCCGAGGAAGCGCGCCTTGCCCTCGTCGTAGCGGCCCTTCGCGACCTGCTCTGCAAGCTCGGACTCGATCGACTCGCGGGCGCTGTCGAGAGCTTCCTCGCTGACATCGCGCATCGCGACCGGCACCTCGAGCCGGCGGAGGACGAGGGTCGCGATCTGGGCGGCCATCAGGCCCGCGCCGACGATCCCGACCTTGCGGATCGGTCTGGGGTCTTCTCTGGGCTTGCCCGGCGGGCTCTTCGCGCGGCGCTCGACGAGGTCGAAGGCGTAGAGCGATGCCTGGGCCTCGCGGCCGGGGAGCAGCTCGCCGACGGCCTCTTCCTCGGCGCGAAGGCCTTCCTCGAGCGTCCAGCCGGAGCAAGCACCCTCGATCAGCTCGAGCGCCTTGTAAGGAGCGGGCGCGGCGCCGTGCACCTGTCCGTCGAGCCGGGCGCGCGCTTTCCGGATCACCTCCGTGACGTTTTCGTGCGGGTGGCTGCCACCGTCACGGGACCGTGACGGCTCGAGCTCGAGCTCGAGCGCGAACGCGAGCGACTCGTCGACGAATTCCGCCGGCTCGAGGAGCCGGTCGGCGAAGCCGAGCTCGAACGCCTGCGGGCCCGTCAGCACGCGGTTCTGGCGCATCGGATTGGCGACGATGAATTTCACCGCCGTCTCCACGCCCACGAGCGGCGGAATCAACTGTGTCCCACCCCAGGCCGGGACGATCCCGAGGAAGCACTCCGGGCAGGCGAAGTGACGAACCGCGGTCGAGATCGTGCGCGCGTCACAGTGGAGCGCTAGCTCGACGCCGCCGCCGAGGCAGGCGCCGTTGACCGCGGCCACGGTGGGGTACGGGAGCGCGCGGATCCGGCCGAAGAGCTCGTGCCCGGCGCGGCTCCCCTCGATCGCGAGCTCGCGGCTCGCGCCCGGGAACTCCGTGATGTCGGCGCCCGCGGCGAAGACGAACGGCTTGCCCGTGACGACGAGTGCGGCCCAGTCGCCGTCCTCGAGCTGCGGCAGCAGCCGCTCCAGCGAGTCGAGGGCGGCCCGTCCGAAGAACGTCGGCTTCGTGTGGTCCTCGCCGTTGTCGATCGTGACCAGCGCAACGCGCTTGCCGTCCCGTTCGACCCCGGCCAGCTTGAACTCAGTCTGCGGCAGGAAGGTTCTCCCAGATCAGCGCCGCGCCCATGCCCATCCCGACGCAGAGCGCGGTCAGCCCGTAGCGCACGCCCTGCCGCTCCTGGAAGCCGTAGGCGAGCTGCGCCAGGAGCCGGACGCCGGTTGCCGCGAGCGGGTGCCCGCAG
>Ga0137376_10001714_pt1 | contig 12505 bp, 10 predicted proteins | sample SagtaG_23_FD_104814 | JGI IMG/M metagenome (GOLD analysis project Ga0137376, IMG submission 104814) | Vadose zone soil microbial communities from Sagehorn Ranch, Mendocino, California, USA - Sage2_L_20_16 metaG | ecosystem: Environmental > Terrestrial > Soil > Vadose zone | place: USA...
GAGCTAGCGACTATCCATTGACTGTATCACTCAATTTTTACGATCCAGATATCGAGCTCTACAAAGCCTTTGTTGTTCCATTTCGGATCAAAAAGCTCGACATTAGGGTACCGTACCATAAATTGGTGGATTTACCCTCCTCGAGCGAAGAGTATGCGATTACGGTAACCAACATACAGGCGGATGAGGACATGAAGGTACCTCCATTCATGGACAAAACACGACACATCTGTATTTGGGATTTCGCTATAGCTTCGGAACAGTGCGAGCCGAAGTTGAAAGAGTTGTGTTTGTCGTGGCACCAGTTACGGTCTTTTGAGTGTCACTCTAGCCGAGTGTCCCTTTCAGCCTGGCTCGATGTCTTGCGCCAACCTGGGGCACTTCAGTATCTGGAACGGTGCCATTTAACCATAGCCGGTGCCGGAAGTGGACCACTGGTTGGGGTTTGTATACCCAACCTGCGTTGGCTTAGCTTGAAACTGCTATATGTGCAACCCGATATCGTCATTCCTGTAATTTCGGTGCCCAATATCACCACCCTCAAAATCTCTTTCGGGGATGACTGGAAGTCTTCTGATGCATATGATGTTACAAAACGGCACTACAAGTTACATCAATTGCATCAAATTCAGTTTCAGGGCGCGCGATTCCCCCTCCGCATTGCCCAGATTCTGGCGGACGCGCCTATGATCCATAAATTAGTGGGCCTATGCAAACCTATATTGGATACCGAAGCTCGAGAAGGTATTGCGAGCGGGCGGTTAGGACGTTGCCTTACGGAACTGCGTATCGACGGCTGCGTCGACAACGCAGGAGAATGGCTTGATATGATAGAAACTCGACAAAGGAATGTGAAATCAATGGTCACACAAGCGTCGAACTGGCGAGAAATGTTCACGGGGTTAAAATCGGTAAAATTATGGGACATGCCGTACGGTACTATGAAGGACTATAAGGAAAGACTGGCTGCTCTGAAGGCACTTGGTACCACTGTCAAAATCGTTAGAGAAAGAAGGGGATAAGATCATGACGAGATGAACAGCGGAATTCCGTTGTACCGGTTACCGTGACCCTCGGAAATGTTTTCATGGTTTTATACTAGATTGACTACTAATACTATAAATAATGCTCTCAGGTCGTTGCAATCATCTTCGACGCTCGTTCAGCACAAAACCTACTTACCATTCTCAGACTTAGAGACTCTTGCAACATGCCCGTAAAGGTGTGAGAGTACAGGATTTTTACCCCGATAAATATTTTTTGGTGCATCGACACCGTTCTGAATTAATGACCGACAGCCAGTACTTGCTACGTCACGCGGTCACGCGACGCAAGATTCTGTCCTACTACGTGAGTAGAATAGTTCTAATGGCTTGTATGTACCTACTAACACAATATCTGCTTAGAATCATGGCACATGTTGACAAGAGCTGTACTGGCATTGACTATTCATCGGCGGTGCCAGGCGAGGTGCTCAGCCACATCTTTGTTCTGGGTAGCAACCGTCCTGTCAGGCTTTTCTATCGCAGAAATCCGCCTCAAGTTACCATCTCGCAAGTGTGCTCGAGATGGCGCCAGATCGCGCTGACCACCGGTTCACTATGGAGCAGCGTTTCAATCCCATGGTTTGATTTCCAGTACGCGCGCCTCCTATCCGTGTACCAGATATGGGTTGGCCGAGCTGGCAAGTATCCATTGACCATACGGCTCTCTTATTATAATGAATGTCCAGACATATACAACATCATTCGAGACTTCGTTGTTCCATTTCGGATCAAAATGCTCCGCGTTGTGTTATCGTACAATGCATTGTTGAATTTACCGCCCTTGGATGTGGAAGAGTTCGACATCACGGTACCCAAGCTTGGGAGAAAAAGGGACTTTAAGGTACCTCCTTTCATGGATAGGATACGGCACCTTCATCTTTTTGATTTGGAAACAATTCAAACTTCAAGACTGGCATCTGCGGCGGATTTCAAGGGACTATGTTGGTCATGGAGCCAGCTGCACTCTTTTGAGTGTCACTTGCGTGCAGTGACCCTTACAACCTGGTTCGATGTTCTCCAAGCTCAGCCACTCCAGTCGCTCGAATACTGCAGTTTGGCCATATCCAATATTGGAAGTGGGCCACTGGTTGGAGTTTCTATGCCCAGTCTGCGTCGGTTTACATTACAACTGGAGCTACATGCGCATCCTGATTTCGTTATCCCACTTATTGCGACTCCCAATATCACTGGCCTTGAAATTTACTCCCGAGATAACTGGTCATCTGATACGTATGATATCATGACAAAGCATTACAAGTTACATCAACTGCAGCAATTGGGGCTTCACGCCGCACAATTTCCCCTCCCCGTTGCCCGAATTTTGGCAGACGCGCCTATGATCCACAGTTTAGCGGTCATGGGCAAGCCCGTCCTGGAAGCCGAAGGGAGGGAAGGCATTGCTAGCGGACGATTAGGACGTTGTCTCACGGTAGTCCATCTCGACGGTCGTTTCGATAGCGCAGGAGAATGGTTTGACGTGATAGAAACCCGACAAAGAAACCTGAATTTGATGGTCACACAAGTGTCGAATTGGCGACAAATGTTTACAAGGATAAAGTCGGTCGAAATTTGGGACATGCTGAATTTTAAGATAAAGGATCGTGAAGAATGGGTGGAGACGCTGATGGCCCTTGGTATCTCTGTTCCACATCATCTAGAGCCCGTATCATGCGTGAGTGTACTAAAGGAGGCAGATCTCACGCCGTCCATCGAACGCTATGGCTAGAATCCTATCCCAAGTCAACGTAGGCTTTCCCGCAACATGTTCATGTCCGATCTCGGGCACTTTCCTGTCTGCATTGCTCCGACAACATTTTATATATAGAGACCGCGCTCGCACATTTCTATAGATTGTAACAGATTGTAACTGTGGTACATATCAAAAACAAAGTTCGTACTCCGCCAGTGACGTTTTGGTAGGACAACAAGGCCAAACACACAAAGTCTACACAGTCATTCTTATTGCTACCTAGGCGTCGACTCTCTGCTTCAAGAGCCAAGAACACCATGGTGAGTTTTCTTTCCTGTTGAGATCTAGTTCGAGGAGCTCTAGTACGCCCAGTCACCACTAATGGCGTTTTGGGGTGGATGGTAAGTCTTTTCCGGGGATGTACTTCTGTTTGTCCTTATCTTCATTCAGGACACCTCATTCCCTTGCATTGAGCTTGTTCAGTTATGAACAAGTCATAATATGCTTACTGCTGGGTCACGCACATTGCCTTATCGGCGGTGTGCACTTGACACTAGAGCTCCGAGGCTGCAATGTTAATACTTGAATTACATTGCTAACGCCTCGTCTCAATGACCAGCCTCCCAAGACCAAAGCCGGATCCGGTAAGAAACCTGCCGCTGCACCATTCGGTGCAAGCAAGACCGAAAAGAAGAAGAAAAACCCTCTTTTCGAGTCTACCCCAAAGAACTTTGGTATCGGTAAGCATCAATTTACTTTCCACCAAATATTCTGCTGATATCTTGTCTTTATAGGCCAGGACGTCCGTCCTCGCTCGGACCTGACACGTTTCGTGAAATGGCCCGAGTACATCCGTCTCCAGCGCCAAAAGGTCATCCTCCACCAGCGCCTCAAGGTTCCACCCCCCATCGCCCAATTCTCTCACACTCTCGACAAAAACACGGCTACCCAGCTGTTCAAGCTCCTGAACAAGTACCGCCCTGAGACTAAGCAGGAGAAGAAGGAGCGTCTCAAGACCACTGCCGAGGCTGTTGCCGCTGGTAACGAACCGAAGGTAACATTCTTGCCTGGTTAACGGATAGCTTTTAATGGCATGACCTTTTAGGAGACGAAGAAGCCTCTGTTCGTCAAATATGGCTTGAACCATATCGTCGCCCTCATCGAAGCCAAGAAGGCTTCCCTCGTCGTCATCGCTCACGACGTAGACCCCATCGAGCTGGTCGTTTTCTTGCCTGCTTTGTGCCGTAAGATGGGCGTCCCCTACGTCATCGTCAAGGGCAAAGCTCGCCTCGGTACCGTTGTGCACAAGAAGACTACTGCTGTCGTTGCCCTCCAGGAAGTGAAGAGTGAGGACCAACGCGAACTTGCCAACCTCATCAGCGCTGCCAAGGCCAACTTGTGAGTGCCTCAAGCTTCTCGATAAGCGATATAGATGTTGATCGTCTCTTCTTCAGCAATGACAAGTATGAGGAACAGCGTCGTCAATGGGGTGGAGGTATCCGTGGCAACAAATCCACCCAGATGATGCGCAAGCGTGCAAAGGCTGCCGGACAGGTTGCCCCTGCTTCTTCTTTCAACAAGCTCTAAGCTTGTCCGTGTTATTTTGTTAGTGCTTCAATGAGGATCCATTCAGCATCACCTACCTCTTGTTGGTCATTCAGGTGGAACTCGTCACTTGACACTACATGTTTTACGCCATCCTGTACCCTTTCACGCGTTCTGTCGCTGCATTGTGTATCTAGTTGGCCACACAAAACACGACTTGTATCCTAAGTCCAAAATTATGCATACTATTTATTTTGCATGTACCGACATATCCGTCAATGTAAAGAATAATTGGCATCGTCATTGCCGTGAATCCTTGTCAGTTTGTGATTACAGGGCTCGACAGTCACGCAAACTAAAATCAATATAATACGGTCACCGTACAATTATTCTCTGCAGCATAATCTAATACAGTTAGCTACTTATTGGCTACTTAATGGATTCATCAATAATAAGTGACGCAACAACACATTGAGGAGAGGCCAGAAAAAAGATAAAGAAAAAAGGCGGGTGCAACGGAGACAACGAACCATTTATTGGAGTGACTTTGCCATGCGACCGCCCTCACCGCGCGTAAGGGTGGAAAGTATGTCCTCCCCTTTGAGACCTCTGTGGTCCAACGCTTGCGCTCCCAGCAGCAGGTCCCGTAGGCGTCGAACCTCTTGGACCTCTCGGGATGTTTTGATTCATACCCATCATCCCGCCTCCCCTACCCATTCCGGCACTCATGCCACCTCCCATGCCACCGCCCATTCCGCCACCCATTCCACCACCCATTCCACCAGCCATGTTGCCCATACCGCCGCCCATGCCACCCATGCCCATACCCATTCCACCGCGCATGGCTCCGGCACCGCCCATGCCACCCATTCCGCCCATCATTGGGTTCATGCCACCGCCACCCATTCCACCCATTCCGCCCATCATTCCGCCGCTAAGCTGTATCATGCGCGTGTACAGTGTGGCAAGTGCCTGTGGGTCGAATGGCGCGTTACCACCTGCGTTACCGCCTGTGTTGGCAACGCCAGCAGCCATACCAGGCGTCGCCATACCTCCCGTTCCTCCCGATGTACCGTTGGTGAACCCTCCCTGTTGTTGACCAGCACCATCCTCATTTGGATAATGGTCACGTTGGTACCTCGGCTGAGCGAGCTTAACGTCAATCTATATATAAAAATTGAATAAGTCATGTCGGCTAACACAAATATATTTATAGCACAATTGAAACTTACCAATTTGCCATCAATGGCTAGATTTCCGAAACCCAGGAAAGGCTGTACATTGGTGTCCTCAAACGAGACGAACCCAAACCCTTTACTCCGACCCGTCTCACGGTCAAGCATGACTGTCGAATCGATCACTTTTCCAAACTGCGAGAAGAATTCGCGCATCGACTCAGAGGTTACACTACCAGGTAGTCCACCAATAAACAACTTGGTCGCACGCTGGTGCTCTTGACGAGGAATAGCACGTTTTGGATCAATCTCACGCAGCGATGAGTTGATGTTCGCGGGAATCAAGACGCGAAAGACCTACCACTTTGCCATCAAGGAAATGTTCGCGTACCATGACAGCATTTACACTAGCCGGATCTTCGAAAGTTAGGAAGGCAAAGCATCGTGATCGTCCAGCTTGATCACGCATGATGGTACACGCGTCTACTTTTCCAAACTGTGAAAAGTATTCACGGAGCGTTTCTAGACAAATAGGTGCGATACTAAGTAACAGTACGACGACGACGTTAAACGAAAGGTATGTACCATCTGTAGTATCCCAATTAAGACCTCCAATGAACATTTTGCTATGGACGGTTCCAAGTTATGCGTCGATAGTCAGAGAGTATTGAGTTTCGTTGAAGAGTAATTGACAGGTGCAGGGGATAACATAGAAAAGAGAACTGTTATTAGCACTGTTACGCTAAACAGGGAGCTGCCATGACAAAAGGAAAAGGGAAGATAAACCTCTACAGTGCAGGCATTTATCGATGCGACTTGTGTGATAGCCTAGCCTAGAGATAGAGCTAGATATGATAGAGCTAGCTTAGGTGACGAGTGACGAATGAACGACACGACTGACTACGCGGAAGAGCCAACCCCATCAGTACGTGAGAGCGAACAACGCCGACGCGCCTATAGACGCAAAGACGTCATTCCCCGGCCAAATGTCAACATATTACTAGCCCGTTTAGCCTAGCCAACTGCCCGTGCAGCTTGTTGGTATAAAGATAGACGCCCACAAAGTAGAGATATGAAGCCATGCCCTTGAAAGCGAAAACGAAGAAATTAGCAGTAAGGAATGAAAATCTCACCCTTCATCTTTCATTTCTGAAGGACGAATAGTCCTCTCGGTTGATAGCCGAGAGGCGTCCCTGTAACCTGATTGAGGCTGTTCGTACGTGGGAATCTTTTGAGTGAGGGGCATTTGCGGTGCCATTGAGGAAGGCGGTGTTGAGGGATCTTGCAGCTGCGGAGTTGAGTATGCTTGATGGTTACTGCCTGTGAGTGTAGCAGTGGCGCTGGCAGGTGAGGCTGTAGCAGCCTGGATGGGTTTCGTATCCATTCTTGAGGCTAGGCGAGGATCAGTTGTCACCATAGTGGAGGCTGTAAGAGTCGTCCCCAGTGGAATTGACTGCTCATAAGACTGCGCGTCTTTTTTCTCGTCTTCTGGAACCTGCTCGCTGAAATCGGCCTCGTCATTCCCATAGAGGTCTAGATAAATGACATGGTAAGAGCATGTATGTGATTCAGAAATTGTTGAGATGCTTGCCTCCATAAAGGTCAGCGTCAAGGTCAGACATGGTGGTGGTTCAAGGAAGAGTTCGTGGGGAGCGTTTTCGCTGGCTCCTTCATTACATAAGACAGATGTCACGCGCGCGTGACCCGACTTGCCGCCGTCACGCCGCATGGACCAAGTCGAGTGAGATGGATTGATTATCTATCCTCAGTCCGACGCGAGGTGATAAAATAATGCGATGGTCATGTATGGATAAAGAAGCAGCAAGTTTCCATGAGTCGCTATAAGCGTACTCTAAAGGGTAATGGAGTCAGGTAGCCGCCGAGCCGGCAAGAAAAATTGCTGGCAAGAGTGCAAAAATAAATGACTCAAAAGGAGAGCCGCCTCCACTCGTTTTGGCGATTTCCGGCTCAATATGATACCTCACCCTCGTGAGACGGACGCTGTTGTAATCGGCATTTTAGGTGAGTTTCTCCCGCGTGTAGTCACGTAACGAGACCCAGAATTAGTTATACAGCCCTCCAAGGCGCTTTTATCGAACATCAAGCAGCCCTACGGCAGCTCCCTCTGTCACGGAAGATATCTGCCATCCAAGTCCGTACAGTTGACGACTTGGAAAAATGTTCAGCCCTCATCATACCCGGTGGAGGTAGGCAGGATTATACGTCTATCTTTGGACTAGCTCACGCGATCGGAAGAATCGACAACGATTGCTTTGCTGGCCAAGCTCTCCGGTCTCCTTGGACCTCTGCGAGCATTTGTAAAGACAAAACCTGTATGGGGTACTTGTGCAGGTGCCATCCTGCTGTCCCAGGCTGTGGAAAACTCGACGGCAAAGAAGGGAGGTCAAGAACTTCTGGGAGGCATATCGATAAATATTACTCGTAACGGCTGGGGACCACAGGTCTGCGCTTCCGTGCTGGCTCTTTTCATTAAAACATTCTCACCTATATGATAAGGTGGAGTCATTTGAAGCACCACTTCAAGTAACAGGCCTTAGAGACTCACGGCGGCCCTTTACAGGGATATTCATCCGCGCTCCTGTATGCCTCCACAGACTACCATCCAGAATGTGTTTGAGATTGACTCTGTGATTGATTTCCCAGGTCGTACAGACGCTATCGCCTTCACCGGGTGACCCCCCGATCGATGTAATTGCGCGACTTCCTGAGAGTTTATTACCTCAAGACTCGAAGGCATCAGTCGATGGCACGGACCCAAGGACAATTGTTGCACTTCGGCAGGGTTTGCACTTCTTGACGACGTTCCATCCCGAGCTCACTAGAGACGATCGTTTTCACGAGTACTTTGTGAAGGAATGCGTGCTGTCGCGAATGACGTAAAGTCATTCATACCGAGAAGTGATGTCGTGCTATTCTTATTAGGGCTAGATAGCTAGATACAAATAGAATCTGAATCGCTTCCTGCATCTGAAACGTTTCTGCGAGAAGTTGTAAGAAACGACATCATGTTCAAAATCCGTTGCTGTTCTTCGCGTTGCAGAACTGCGAAATGTACGATTGTAGCGCCACGTCCTCTGGATGACGCACTCGAATAATTTTCTCGTCTAAAATGCTTGTCCAAGTTCGGTGAACGGGTGTGGCTTATTTTAAGTTAAGCTTCTGACACGCGACCCTGTCATCAACGCTCTAGTCCCAGTTCAAATCCACTCCTTGGTCCTCTCCAAGCATCGACCTTGGGTAGTGTCATACGTAAGTCCCTTAGCCTCTTCCACAAACCATCATGGGCTTAGTTCCTTCCGACTAATCCTTCTTATAGCCATGGCCATACTCAAGTCCCTCTTGGCGATGGTGACCTTACCCTCGTGTCGCTGCTCGCATTAGCTCAATGCAACGATGTTTCTGCGCGTAGTCACGTTATGAGAAAGGATGAACTTCAAGCTCGGCAATCGAAACCAAACGATAGCATTGAAAAAACTTACTGAGTTACTCAAGGCTCAACAAAATGCACATCTGCGGGGGGGACGAAATGTCAACGTCAACCTCTGGCGTTAGTAATGACATCACATTTAGCGATCCTCTGGCATGTCGTGAGTTCTATATATAAACATAAATAACTCCGGGTTTTGACCTCAATCTTAAGAGTTCTATGCCAATGGTAGCACGATTCCATTGGTTCACTGGGATATCGGTTGTAGTTGGGCTCTCCTACGTATAAGTGACGATATAAAACGCGGAAAGTAGACGCCAATCATTCCATGTCATGCAATTTAGCTTTCCTTCTGGTTCTTCCCCCCTGGTCCGAACGGTAGCCGCGATGATTCGATCTTCCGGTCTAAATTTATTTATACGTATGTGTTCAGCGCTCACTACACATCTTCCAGGACTCCCGGCGAACCTGGATGCTCATCGTTGAAAGGTCCCTCAGTGGAAGAAAATGGCGTTAGTGCTCGCAATAATTTAACCATCTATCCATTAACCATCTCCGTCCATGCAGCCAACTTCCTGAGAATATGGCCAAGCGCACGCGACTCAGAGCCGGTACAGCTGGACTAATGCGTCCTTTGGCACAATTGGTTGATTTTGCAGCAATTCCTTGAAGTCTTCTCCGAACGTAAGGGAAGAGTCCTACAACGCTGGGGAGAGTGCTTAGGCGTTTTTGGAGGGACTTACGTTCATTGTAAGTGACTAGCAGCATGTTCGTTAAGTGACGTGTACTCATTCACGATAGACATTGCCGACTATATATATTCAAATCCGAATCTGCTTGATTTGAACCTCCAAGGCATTCGGATGCCAGACTGTAAGTTTCCCATATCTATCCGCCTCTGCACTCTGAATGCTTTTATGCAGCCACGATTTCGTGGCCTGTTGTTCAAGAGGAGATCCCCTCACCGGATCTCGTCTACAAGTATGAGCACGTTTTCTCCATCAAGTAAGAGCTTTTGATCTTCGCATAAGTGGTACTAAACCTCAGTCCTCTAGCACTACTTTCATGAACCAGTTAGACGCGATTGTGAAGCAGTGCAATTATACAACATGGATGCCTGCCCTCTTAAAGGCCCTCTTCCTTTACCTGGAACCAGCGCTGTTGCGGGACCATCATGTGATACCTGGGATGCGATTCTTGACGCTGTTTTCTTAGTCAACCAGGTCCGGCATTTTTTATCAGTACCCGATTCTATGGATGTACTCGGATTCCCGTAAGTTGCATATTAATAACAATTTCTCGTGCCACTCAGAACTGATCTGTTTCGCCAGGGGAACGTTTGCCAACCAACAAGTCCTATCTATTTTAATCGCACGGAGGTGAAAGAAGCGATTCAGGCCCCGGTGGTATGTCAGCTGGTCAAACATTGAAGCATTCCCACACGGAGACGCCAGCTTGCCTCCAGTCTTTGCTGTCCTCCCGAGAGTTATTAAAAGAGGCAAAAGATCCGTAATCATTCATGGGTTGGGCGACTATGCACTCATTACAGATGGTTAATGCGGACCCAACCTAAGTACCCTGAACGAATTACTCAATTCTGTTTATAGAACAAGAATTGCTATTCAAAAGCGAGGAATTTTTATCCCTGATGATTTCTTACCATTGACACGCGTCATCACCTTCTTGGCGATGACAGCATGACATGTGCGCTTCTTAGCAGACGTACAACTGTCATGTCACTGATAAGCATCTGTCATGATGGCATGCAAGGATTCCAAACTCCCATACCTCATGACAGCGTCGTTGACGGCATTGGATTGGTAATCTTCATGCTGAGCGTGGGTTGACCTACATCGAGGTTGTGCTTAGTGGTCACATGTACGTGCTTCGCATCATAGATCGATCATTGAGAATGCTTAATGCTTGTGCAGGGTTCTGCGATTCTTCCATGGTCCGCATGCCAGATCAAGCAATATTCAGGTCGACGCCGCGGCCAGAATGTCACGAGTTAGACCCATCTTTTACCGATTCTGTTTAGTACCCTCCTTGACCCAATATCCGGAAATGTTACCCCGTTCTTTCTCAGCCTTTAGCTATCCCTTCTAAGGTTAAGATTCTTAAGTCAGTCCGCTCTCGCTTGACGTTCCGGACAACGTGAACGAGGAAGGGCGACGTTAACCCTTTCTTACAGACGATAAAGCATGGAAACAGAATGAAAGTGACTCATGCTGTCACTGAGAGGAGTCAAGCTTACTAAGTAGAAACCGGTCGACCTCTGGATCCATCGCATCTTCAACGTGGCAACCATTGGAAGAATAGAACAACTCGAACAATAACCGGTAAACGATCATGACTTGCTTGCAGAATTCTTAGGTTTCCTAGAACCTGCACGCATTCAAACAGATAAATGCGGGCGCCATCTAACTTTTTTCAATTCAAAGCTCGATGGCAAGACGTGAGATCGAGTTTTCGAGTATTCGATGAGGCCCTTAGACTGTATTTTACGTACATTTTTTCATTAAAAACTCCCCGGATCTGGCTGAGTCGTTCGAAGCCGCGCTTCCAGTTGCAGGCCCCACAAGGGCGGTTCCTTATCGATATCGTCCGGGACTGTATACCTAGCGCCATCACCAGCTGGAGGTGATCGCACGAGTTTATGTATGAATTACCTCAAGATGCCGGTCAACGATACCGATCTAAGAGCGACGTGCACAAGCCTGCGCCAAGAAATGTGCGATGACTCTATGACATAAAGCCATGTGCACCGATACGTCACATCAAGCTACCCATATGAGCTACTCAACATGATTATACTCATACTTATTGGCAGAATACAAGCAGACGCTCCCGTGGAAAATTATGATGTATGTGAAACGCTTGAGTTTAAGAGGGGTTCAAGTAAGAAACAAGTTGCGTTATGTTCAGAGTTCGTTGGTAATTCTTTGCGTTGCAGTTTGTCCTCTAAATGAGTCAATGCCGCATTTGAAGAATTTTGTTGTTCCAAAATTGGCGAACTTCGCTTATTTAAAGTTCTGACAGGCGACCGGCATTAACGCAAATGTGCGGCAACTGTTCGTGAAAACTCTTTCGCGCAGGATCACTTACTGACAGCGAGGATGTTATAAGCAGGCACGTCGCATGGTTGTAGCTTTGGCCCTTTTCTTCTTCGCTTCAGCCTACTAAGCTCCGACCTGGGGTAGCGAAGAATAGTGATGCAAGTGCTTTAATCTCCTCTTAGTACAAACCGTTATGGCTTAGCTTCTCCCGTATTCCCAGTTATTACCATGGCCGTGTTCAAGTCCCTCTTGGCGACCGTGGCCCTCGTGTCGTTGTTCGCATTATCTCAATGCAATGGCGCCTTTGCGCGTAGTCACTCTTTGAGGAACGACGAAGTTCGAGCTCGGCAATTTGAAGCAGCCAAACGGTATACGGTTGATAACCTGCTCAAGGCTCAGCAAACTTCAAGCTCCCAGCCATCGGACGACGCGTCGGCCACTGGCATTAAGAACATCACGTTTGGCAATCCACTGGCAAATCGTGAGTTCAAATCTGTGATATAAATAGCTCCAAGTTGTTTTTGTTTTTGATTGAAACACTGTTA
>Ga0137376_10001720_pt1 | contig 12486 bp, 9 predicted proteins | sample SagtaG_23_FD_104814 | JGI IMG/M metagenome (GOLD analysis project Ga0137376, IMG submission 104814) | Vadose zone soil microbial communities from Sagehorn Ranch, Mendocino, California, USA - Sage2_L_20_16 metaG | ecosystem: Environmental > Terrestrial > Soil > Vadose zone | place: USA...
GCCCTCACCGGCGCGCGCCCGGTGCTGAAGGCTTCCGAGCACTTTTTCTTCCGGCTGTCCGATCCCAGCTGCGTAGCTTTCCTCAAGGGCTGGCTCTATGCCGCAGGGCGCCTGCAGCCGCAGGTCGCCAACAAGGCGCGCGAGTGGCTCGCGGGCAGCGGCGAGCTGCGCTTGAGCGACTGGGACATCTCGCGCGATGCGCCCTATTTCGGCATCCCGATCCCCGACGCGCCGGGCAAGTACTTCTACGTGTGGCTCGATGCCCCCATCGGCTACCTCGCCTCGCTCAAGAACTACTTCGCGCTCGGCAAGGCGCGCGCCAACGGCGAGCCGCGCGGCTTCGAGGAGTTCCTCGCCGCTGCGGATACCGAGCAGATCCACTTCATCGGCAAGGACATCATCTACTTCCACACGCTGTTCTGGCCGGCGATGCTCAAGTTCGCGGGCCCGCCTTACCGGGTCCCGGATCACGTGTACGTGCATGGCTTCATCACCCTCTCGGGCGAGAAAATGTCCAAGACGCGCGGCACCGGAATCAGCCCGCTGCGTTACCTCGACATCGGCCTGAACCCCGAGTGGCTGCGCTATTACATCGCGGCGAAGCTGAACGCGAACGTCGAGGACATCGACTTCAACCCCGATGACTTCAGCGCGCGGGTCAACAGCGATCTGATCGGCAAGTACGTGAACATCGCCAGCCGCGCCGCGAGTTTCATCACCCGACACTTCCACGGCGAGCTGCGCTATTCGCAGGACATGGCCGGGCTCAGTGACGCGGTGCGCAGAGCCGCCGCGGAGGTACACAACGACTACGAGGCGCGCGAATTCGGCAAGGCCATGCGCGACTGCATGGCGTTCGCGGACTGGATCAACCAGTACTTCGACGCCAACCAGCCGTGGGTACTCGCCAAGGACCCGAGCAAGGCTGCGCAGCTGCAGGATGTGTGCTCGCGCGCGCTGTACGGCTTCAAGCTCCTGTCGGTGCTGCTCGCGCCGGTCATGCCGCAGGTGGCCGAGCAGGTCGCCCGCGAGCTGTTCGGGCTCGACCGGGCCTTCAGATGGAACGATGCCACCGTTGCGCCCGAGCGCATCAATCCCTACCGGCACCTGATGACGCGGGTGGATCCGAAGCAGCTGGACGCGCTGTTCGAGAGCGACGCCGCAGCCGCCACCGCAGCACCTGCGGGCGGGTCGGCAACGGCGGTGACGGCCCCTGGTGCCGCGGCGCTGAACGCGGGCGGCTCGGGCAGCGCCGCGACTGTCTCGCTCGATGAGTTCAAGCGGGTCGATCTGCGCGTGGCGCGCATCCTGGATGCGCAAGCCGTCGCCGGGGCCGACAAGCTGCTGAAGCTCACGCTCGATCTGGGCTCGGAGACGCGCACGGTGTTTGCCGGCATCAAGTCCGCGTACGATCCGCACTCGCTCAAGGGTCGTCTCACGGTCATGGTTGCCAACCTCGCACCGCGCAAAATGAAGTTCGGGGTCTCGGAAGGTATGGTGCTGGCGGCCAGCGGGGAGGCGCCCGGCCTGTTCCTGCTGTCGCCCGATTCCGGCGCGACTCCCGGAATGAGGATCACCTGAGGGCGCTGCATCAGCCTCGCCCCAGCGCCATGGTCACCGCGGAGGACATCGATGCCCTGCTGCCGCAAACGCAGTGCACGCGCTGCGGTTACGGGGGCTGTCGCCCGTACGCCGAGGCCCTGCTGGCGGGAACAGCGCCCATCAACCAGTGCCCGCCGGGGGGCGCGGCCACCATCGGCGCGCTCGCCGCCCTGCTGCAGCGGCCAGCGCTGCCCCTGAATCCGGCCAACGGGCTCGAGGGTCCGCCGCTGGTGGCCCAGATCGACGAAGACGCCTGCATCGGCTGCGCCCGGTGCCTGCCACCATGCCCGGTCGACGCCATCGTCGGCGCCCACCAACAGATGCATACCGTGCTGCTCGCGCTGTGTACCGGGTGCGAGCTGTGCGTCGCGCCATGCCCGGTCGACTGCATCGCGATGGTGCCGCGGGCGAGCCTGGCAGACACGCCGCCCGCCCCCACAGCTCACGACAACCGGGAGCGCTGCGGCGCTCACGACGCGCGCATCGCCGGGCGTGCGCGCGAGCGTGAAGCGCTGCTCACGGCTCGCAAGCAGGCCGCCGGCGCACCGGCGGCCAAGGGCGCCTGAGGAGGGATGCGGGCGCGCTGCACGTCCCGTGGGGGGCGTATGATCCGGGCGGCTGCCAGCAAGCGTCCATCCGGAATGTCAAAGAGGATCAACCGCAATGCCGGCACTGCGAATCACAGGAATGCTCGTTGTTGCGTGTCTGGTGAGCCCGGGGCTTGCCGCTGCAGAGGGCGGGGCGGTCAGCTTGCCGCAGACGATGCAGGCGGCCGCGATCGATCGTGCTGGCGGCCCGGAGGTCATCACCCTGCACACGCTGCCGGTGCCGAAGCCCGCCGCGGATGAAGTGCTGATCGCCGTGCACACCGCCGGTGTTGCGATCTGGGACGTGGGCCTGCGGCGGCATCCGCAAAGCATCAAGCATTCCGCCTTTCCGCTGGTGCTCGGAACCGATGGCGCCGGTACCGTCGCCGCGGTGGGAGCGAGGGTGCAGGGATTCAAGCTCGGCGAGCAGGTCTACTCGTACAGCTGGGACAATCCCCACGGAGGCTTCTACGCGGAATACGTCGCGGTGCCGGCGGAGCGCGCCGGGCATTTGCCGCGCGGCATCAGCCTGCCTCAGGCCGGGGCGATCGCCACCACCGGACTCACGGCAATCCAGGGAATCGACGACGCCCTGCACCTCAAGGCCGGCCAGACGCTCATCATTCACGGTGCGTCCGGTGGTGTCGGGAGTCTCGCGCTGCAGTTCGCGAAGCTGCGCGGCGTCAGAGTCCTTGCCACGGCTTCCGGCGAGGACGGACTCGCGTTCGTGAGGCGCCTGGGGGCCGATGCGGTCGCCGACGGCCGCCACGGCGACATCGCCGGCACGGCCCATCAGTTCGCCCCCGCGGGGGTCGATGCCGTGCTGGCGCTCGCGGGCGGGGACACACTCGAGCGTTGCATTGACGCGCTGCGACCCGGGGGGCAGGTGGCGTTTCCCTACGGAGTTGAGCCCGAACCGAAGGGACGCGCCGGAGTCGCGGTCATCCGCTACAACGCCATACCAGGGACGCAGGAGTTCGAGCGCCTCAACCGTGCCATCGAGGCGGTGAAGCTCGAGGTGCCGATCGCCGCGGAGTTCCCGCTGGCGCAAGCCGCCAAGGCTCAGGAACGCGTGGAGGCCGGTCACATCCTCGGCAAGATCGTGTTGCGGATCCGCTGACGCACGTGCACCCCGCTACGCGCACGGCCATGTATCGGCGGCTTCGGGCCGCGAATCCCGCGCCCACCACCGAGCTCGAGCACGGCTCACCGTTCGAGCTGCTGGTCGCCGTCATGCTCTCGGCGCACACCACCGACAAGAGCGTCAATGCGGCGACCCGCGAGCTGTTCCCGGTTGCCAACACGCCCGCCGCGATCCTCGGGCTCGGAGTCGAGGGCCTGAAGCCCTACATCAGGAGCGTAGGCCTGTACAACACCAAGGCCAAGAACCTCATCGGCCTGTGCCGGCAGCTGCTCGAGCAGCACGGCGGCGAACTGCCGGCCGACCGCGTCTCGCTCGAGGCGCTGCCCGGTGTCGGGCGCAAGACCGCCAGCATTATTCTCAACATGGTGTTCGGCGAGGTCGAGATCGCCGTCGACACTCACATCTTCCGCGTCGCCAATCGCACCGGACTTGCGCCCGGCAGGACGCCACGCGAAGTCGAGACCGCCCTCCTCGTCAACACGCCGCTGCAGTTCCGCAAGGACGCACACCACTGGTTGCTGCTGCACGGCCGTTACGTGTGCACGGCGCGCTCACCGGGCTGCCCCACGTGCATCATCCGCGATCTGTGCGAGTATCCTCACAAGACGCCGGCGCGCGCGCCGCGGCTGGCGCCGCGGCGTTTGCAGCGTGCGCTGCTGGCGGGCCGCGAGCTCGCCCGCAAGCGGCGCCAGCGCACCAGCGCGTGACGAGACGGGCAGGCGTACCGGCAGCGCCTGCGATGCCTGCAGCAGACATCACCTCTTCGGGATATACAGATCGGTCAGCGTGCCCTCGACGGCCTCGGCCGCTCCCGCAACGGTCTCGCTGAGGGTCGGGTGCGGATGAATCGTGAGCCCGATGTCGGCGGCGTCGCAACCGGCTTCCACCGCCAGCGCGATCTCGCTGATCAGCTCGCCGGCGTTGCTGCCCACGATGCCGCCGCCCAGCACGCGGTGATTGTCCGGATCGAACAGCAGCTTGGTGAAACCCTCCTCGCGGCCGAGCGAGAGTGAGCGGCCGTTCGCTACCCAGGGGAATGCGCCCTTCCTGAACGCAGTGCCGCTGGCACGCGCGTCGCTCTCGGTGAGACCCACCCAGGCAATCTCCGGATCGGTGTAGGCCACCGAGGGGATCACGCGCCAATCTGCCGCGCGCTTGTGGCCGGCGGCGACTTCAGCGGCCACCTTGCCCTCGTGCATGGCCTTGTGAGCCAGCAGCGGCGGCGCGGCGATGTCGCCGATCGCGAAAATGTGCGGCACGTTGGTGCGCATCTGCCGGTCGACCGGGATGAAGCCGCGTTCCGAGACCTTCACGCCCGCCAGTTCCGCGCCCAGCGTGTTGCCGTTCGGCACGCGGCCGACCGCCACCAGCACGCGCTCGAATGTCTGTGGGGGCGGCGCCTTCTCGCCCGCGAAACTCACGCGCAGCCCCGCGGACTCGGGCTCGATGCCCGCCACGCTGGTGCCCAGCAGGATCTGCTGGTAGCGCGCGCGAATGCGCCGCTCGAGCGGACGCACCAGATCCGGGTCGCATCCGGGCATGAGCTGCGCAGTGAGCTCCACCACGCTCACGCGACTGCCCAGCGCGTCGAACACGCAGGCCATTTCCAGCCCGATGATGCCGCCGCCCACCACCAGCAGACCGCCCGAGAACTCCGGCAGCTCGAGCGCATCGGTGGAGTCGAAAATTCGCGGATCCTGCGGCAATCCCGGCAGGCGCGCCGGTTCGGAACCCGCGGCAATGATGCATTGATCGAAGCGGATACGTTGCGAGCCGCTCGCGCCCATCACCTCGAGCACGTTGGCGCTCACGAAGCGACCGACACCGCGCATCACCTCGACCTTGCGCTGCTTCACCAGGACCTTGAGCCCCCCGGTCAGTTTTGCGACGACTGAGCTCTTCCAGGCGCGCAGCCGCGGCAGATCAATCCGCGGCGCGCCGAAGCCGATGCCGCGCCCGGCCATCTCATGCGCATCCTCGATGACTCTCGCCGCGTGCAGCAACGCCTTGGAGGGGATGCAGCCGACGTTCAGGCACACGCCCCCCAGTTCCTGCCAGCGCTCCACCAGGGTCACCCTGAGCCCGAGGTCCGCCGCCCTGAAGGCTGCGGTGTAGCCACCGGGTCCGGCGCCCAGCACCAGCAATTGCGTGCTGCGGTTGAATTCCTGCGCGGCGCGATCGCCGGCGCCGGCTCCCGCGGACGGCATGCGCACGGTGTCGCCGGCACTTTCCGGGCGCGCGGCCGGCGCCGCGGAGGCAGCCGGTGCGCCCGTAGCCATGTCCACGCGCGCGATCAGCGAACCCTTCGATACCTTGTCGCCGCGTCTGAGCAGCACTTCGGCGATGGTCCCCGCCGCGGTCGCGGGCACGTCCATCGAAGCCTTGTCGGTCTCGAGCGTGACCAGCGGGGAATCGATGTCGACGACGTCGCCGGGCTTCACCAGCACGTCCACCACGGCCACGTCGCTGAAATTGCCGATATCGGGAATCAGCAGATCCACGCGGCTCACGGCACCGCCTCGAGCAGCCCGCGCGCTGCGGCGAGCGCCTGAGCGAGATAGGTCGTGAAGCGCGCGGCCATCGCCCCGTCGATCACGCGATGATCGTACGACAGCGACAGCGGCAGCATCAGGCGCGGCACGAAGCCGCCGCCGCGATACACCGGCTGCAGGCTCGCGCGCGACACGCCGAGAATCGCGACCTCGGGTGCGTTGATGATGGGCGTGAAGGCGGTGCCGCCGATGCCGCCGAGGCTCGAGATCGTGAAACAACCGCCCTGCATCTCGGTTGGCGCCAGCTTGCCGGCGCGCGCCTTTTCCGACAGCTGGGCGAGCTGGCGCGCGAGCTCGTAGACGTCCTTACGGCCGGCGTCGCGCACCACCGGCACCACGAGCCCGTTGGGCGTATCGGCGGCGAAACCCAGGTGCAGGTACTTGCGCACGATCAGGTTGGCGCCACCGGCATCGAGGGAGGCGTTGAAGCGCGGGAATTCCTGCAGCGCCTTCACGCACGCGCGCATGATGAAGGCGAGCGGGGTGAGCTTGACGCCAGCCGCCAGCGCCTTGTCCTTGAGGCCGGCGCGCAGCTGTTCCAGATCCGTGATATCCGCCAGGTCGAACTGCGTGACGTGCGGAACGCTCATCCAGCTCTGCAGCAGGCGCGGCCCCGAGATCCGCTGGATGCGCGACAGGGGTTCGATCGCCGTGGGTCCGAACTGCGTGAAGTCGACCGCCGGAACCGCAGGCAGTGCCGGGCGCGCCGTGTCTGTGCCGCCGGCGAGCGCGCTCTTGACGAACGCCTTGACGTCATCGTGAGTGATCCGGCCCTTGAAGCCCTGCCCGGTGACCCGGGAGAGGTCCACGCCGAGCTCGCGCGCGAACTTGCGCACCGAGGGCCCGGCGTGGGCGCGCGAGAACCCGGGCTCGTCGATGGGCGCGAGATCGCTGCGATACGAGGTAGGGACACCCAGCAGGGACCTTGGAGTCAGTGTCGCGCCGGGCGGTGCGGCCGGCCGCGCCGGCGCGGATGGCGCCGGTGCCGCCGCGGCAGGCGGCGGGCTCGCCCCTTGCGGTGCAGCGCCAGCTCGGGCCGGCGCCGCGTCCGCCTGTGCCCCATCCGCCTTCAGGGTGGCGAGCAGATCGCCGGTATTGACCTTGCCGCCCTTGGTGGTGTGAATCCTCTCGACGACTCCGCTCGCCGTCGAGGGCACATCCATGGCGGCCTTGTCGGACTCGAGCGTGACAAGTGGTGTGTCGACGGAGATGCTGTCCCCGGGCTTTACCATGACGTCGATCACGGCGACATCCTTGAAGTTGCCCAGGTCGGGGACGCGCACTTGCACGAGGCCCCCTGCCGCGTTCATGGCGCCGCCCTCAAACCTTCCAGGGAACCGGTTTGGCTGGATCGACGCCCAGCGCCTTGATCGCGCGGTTCACGGTGTCCTGGTCGACGCGCGCATCGTCCGCGAGCGCCTTGAGCGCGGCGACGGCGATGTAATTGCGGTCGACCTCGAAGTGCCGCCGCAGCGCCGCGCGCGAATCGGAGCGGCCGAAACCGTCGGTGCCGAGCGTCACGTAACGCCCGCCCACCCATTGGCGGATCTGGTCGGGTACGGTGCGCACGTAATCGGTCGCCGCCACCACCGGGCCCTCGCGTCCCTGCAGCATCCGCCGCACGTACGGCACGCGTGCCGGCTCGCCCGGATGCAGCAGGTTCCAGCGTTCGCACTCGAGCGCCTCGCGGCGTAGCTCGCTGAAGCTCGTGACCGACAGCACATCCGCTGGAATGCCGTAGTCATCCTCGAGAATTTTCGCCGCCGCGAGACACTCGCGCAGGATCGTGCCGGACCCCAGCAGCGTCGCGCGCACCTTGCCGCGGCCGCCGATCTGCAGCAGGTAGCCGCCGCTCAGGATCCCGGCCTCCACGCCCGGCGGCATCGCCGGCTGCACATAGTTCTCGTTCATCACGGTGATGTAGTAGAAGATGTTTTCCTGCTCGGCGAACATGCGGCGCAGCCCGTCGTGAATGATGACGGCGAGCTCATAGGCGAAGGCCGGATCGTAGGCGACGCAATTCGGCACGGTACTCGCGAGCAGCTGGCTATGACCGTCCTGATGCTGCAGGCCTTCCCCGGCGAGCGTGGTGCGCCCCGCGGTCGCTCCGAGAAGGAAGCCGCGCGCCTGCATGTCGCCGGCCGCCCAGATGAAATCCCCGACGCGCTGGAAGCCGAACATCGAGTAGAAAATGTAGAACGGCACCATGTTGATGCCGTGATTGCTGTAGGCGGTGCCGGCGGCGATCCACGAGCACAGCGATCCCGCCTCGTTGATGCCCTCCTCGAGCATCTGGCCCTTCTTGTCCTCACGGTAGGACATGAGCGTCTCCGCGTCCTGCGGCGTGTACAGCTGACCGACAGAGGAGTAAATGCCGATCTGGCGGAACAATCCTTCCATGCCGAAGGTGCGCGCCTCATCCGGGACGATCGGCACGACGTTGCGGCCGATGTTCTTGTCCTTGAGAAGGATGGTGAGCGCGCGCACGAAGGCCATGGTGGTCGAGATTTCACGCTCGCCGGTCCCCTCGAGGAGCGAGGCGAAGGCCTCGAGCGGCGGGATAACGAGCGGCGCGGCCGAGCGGCGCCGCACCGGCAGGAAGCCGCCGAGGGCGCTGCGCTTCTCCATGAGATAACGCGCCTCGTCCGAACCCTCGTCGGGCCTGCGGAACGGCAGACCGGCGAGATCGCCGTCCGAGACCGGGATGTTGAAGCGGTCGCGGAAGGCGCGCAGGTCCTCGTCGGAGAGCTTCTTCTGCTGGTGCGCGACCATCTGTCCCTCGCCGCCCTTGCCGAGACCGAAGCCCTTGACGGTCTTCGCGAGGATCACGGTCGGCTGGCCCTGGTGGTTCATCGCGGCGGCGTAGGCCGCGTACACCTTCAGCGGGTCGTGTCCGCCGCGGTTCAGGCGCCAGATCTCCTCGTCGGACATGTTGGCGACCATCGCCTTGAGCTCGGGGTATTTGCCGAAGAAGTGCTCGCGCGTGTACGCCCCGCCCTTGGCCTTGAAATTCTGGTACTCGCCGTCGACGCACTCCTCCATCACGCGGCGCAGTAACCCGCTGGTGTCGCGCGCGAGGAGCGGATCCCAGCGCGAACCCCACAACACCTTGATGACGTTCCAGCCGGCGCCGAGGAAAGCGGCCTCGAGCTCCTGGATGATCTTGCCGTTGCCGCGTACCGGGCCGTCGAGCCGCTGCAGGTTGCAATTGATGACGAAGATGAGGTTGTCGAGGCCCTCGCGCACCGGCATGGTGAGCGCGCCCATCGACTCCGGCTCATCCATCTCGCCGTCGCCGAGGAAGGCCCACACCTTCTGATCCGAGGGCTTCACCAGCCCGCGGTGCTCCAGGTAGCGCGTAAAGCGCGCCTGGAAAATCGCCGTCATGGGGCCCAAGCCCATCGACACCGTCGGGAACTGCCAGAAGTCAGGCATCAGCCACGGGTGCGGATAGGACGACAGCCCGGTCCCGGGGCCGCCCGCCTCCTGGCGGAAGTGGCGCAGCTGCTCCTCGGTGAGGCGCCCTTCGAGGTAGGCGCGCGCGTAGATGCCCGGCGAGGAATGCCCCTGTATGAACACCATGTCGCCCGGGTGCTGTTCCGAGGGCGCGCGCCAGACGTGGTTGAAGCCGACCTCGTACAGCGTCGCGGACGAGGCGTAGCTCGACAGGTGCCCGCCGTACTCGGAGGACTTTTTATTGGCCTGCAGCACCATCGCCAGCGCGTTCCAACGGATGTAGGCCTCGATGCGCCGCTCGAGCGCACGGTTGCCCGGGTACTCCGGCTCGCGCCCGGTGGGAATGCTGTTCACGTAGGCGGTGTTGGGCTTGAACGGCAGGTAGGCGCCGCTGCGACGCGTGTAGTCGATGAGCCGCTCGAGCAGGAAATGCGCGCGTTCCGGGCCGTGAGTCTTCAGCACCGAATCGATCGATTCGAGCCACTCCCGCGTCTCGACGGGATCCAGGTCTTCCAGCTTCGGTGATTCGGTCATGCGATTCAGTCGCGGAGGTGGCCGCGCGCGTGTTGTGCCGGCTCGCGATAGAATGAGTAATGATGGCGAGCAGCGACAGGTAAAGCAAGTGAGTGCCAGGGCTTCCGGCGCCCGCGGCGGCGCTCTGCTGCCGGGCGCACACGTGGACGCGCTGGCATGAGCACGCTCGTCATGCGCCGCCCGGACGACTGGCATCTGCACCTGCGCGATGGCGCAGCCCTGCACGCCGTGCTGCCGTTCACCGCGGCGCGCTTCGCGCGCGCCATGGTGATGCCGAACCTGACACCTCCGCTCACCACCACCGAGGCTGCGCTCGCCTACCGCCGCCGCATCCTGGCGGCGTTGCCGGCCGGGGTGAAATTCGAGCCGCTGATGACGCTGTATCTGACCGACACCACGCCCGCGGCCGAGGTGGAACGAGCCCGGGCGAGCGGCTGCGTGCTCGGCTGCAAGCTCTATCCCGCCGGCGCCACCACGCATGCGGAGGCGGGAGTCACCGACGTGCGGCGCATCGACGCGGTGCTCGCGCGCATGGCCGAGCTCGGCATGGTGCTGCAGGTGCACGGCGAGGTCACTGACCCCGCGGTCGATGTGTTCGACCGGGAAGCGTCTTTCATCGATGCGGTGCTCGCGCCGCTGGCGGAGCGCCACCGCCAGTTGCGCATCGTGTTCGAGCACATCACTACCCACGCCGCCGTGAACTTCGTCCTCTCAGGAAGGAGCGGGATCGCCGCGACCGTCACGCCCCAGCACCTGCTGATGAACCGCAACACACTGTTCGCCGGCGGCCTGAATCCGCACCACTACTGCCTGCCGGTGCTCAAGGCCGAGTCCCACCGTGCGGCGCTGCTCGGCGCCGTGGCGGGCGGCAGCCCGCGGCTGTTTCTCGGCACCGACAGCGCGCCGCACGCGCGCCACACCAAGGAAGCGCCACGCGGGTGCGCCGGTATCTTCTGCGCACACGCGGGCATCGAGTTGTACGCGGAGGCCTTCGAGTCGGCAGGCGCGCTCGAGCGGCTCGAGGCCTTCGCCTCCTGCCACGGTGCCGACTTCTATGGCTTGCCGCGCAACGACGCGACCATCACCCTGGTGAAGGAGCCGTGGGAAGTGCCGGAGCATTATCGGTTCGGCGCGGATCAGCTCGTGCCGCTGCGCGCGGGCGAGCGCATCGCCTGGCGTCTCGCGCCGTAGAGCGCGGGTGCTGCGCCATGAGCGAGGCAACACCTGGAGCGCTCGCACCGCCGGCCGCGGTGGCAGCGCTCATGGCGCGGCGTTTCCGCGGCTACCTGCCGGTCGCCATCGACGTGGAAACCGGCGGCTTCCACCCCGCGACCGACGCGCTGCTCGAGATCGCGGCGGTGCTCATCGATATGGACAGCGACGGCACACTGAAACGCGGCGTCACTCATGACTTCCACGTCCAGCCATTCGAAGGCGGACGGCTGGATCCCAGCTCGCTCTCGATCACGGGGATCGACCCCTTTCACCCGCTGCGCCCGGCGCTGCCGGAACGCGACGCACTGCAGAGAATCTTCCGCGAGATCCGTCACGCGGTGCGTGCCTACGGCTGCCGCCGCGCGATCCTGGTCGGCCACAACGCCGCGTTCGATCTGAGCTTCCTGAACGCCGCGGTCGCGCGCGCCCAGGTCAAGCGCAATCCGTTTCATCCGTTCTCGTGCTTCGACACCGCAACCCTCGCCGGCGCGGCGCTCGGACAGACGGTGCTCGCCAAAGCGGTAACCGTAGCGGGGCTCGAGTGGGATCCGGGCAGTGCCCACAACGCCCGCTACGACGCGCAGCGCAGCGCCGACATCTTCTGCCTGGTGTGCAACCGCCTGCGCGACAGCCACCAGGCCGCCGAGGAGCGGGCGCGCGAGCTGGGCTGGTGGAGCGTCGCGGCCGGGCCGCCGGCCGAGGAGCCCGGAGCCGACGAGCCGCCGCTGGAGGCTGAGTTTCCGCCGCAGAGAGAGCGCTGAGGCCTAAGGAAGCGCGCCGGCCTCGGCGAGGAGCTTCCTGAGCTCACCGCTCTTGTACATCTCGAGCGCGATGTCGCAGCCGCCGATCAGCTCTCCCTTGACGTACAGCTGCGGGTAGGTGGGCCAGTTGGAAAAGCGCTTGAGTGCCTCGCGAATCTCCGGCTCTTCGAAAATATTGACGTGCTTGAACTCGGCGCCCACGGCGCGCAGCGCGGCCACCGTCTGCGCAGAAAACCCGCATTGCGGAAAGTCCGGCGTACCCTTCATGAACAGCACGACCGGACTCGAGCCGAGCTCAGTCTTGATCCGCTCCACGACATCGACATCCATCGCAACTACCTCTTCAGTTTCCGCCGCTCGGCAAGCTCCGCGAGCAGACCCCATTGCTCGGCCGGACTCATGGACGGCCAGCGTCCGATCTCCTCGCCCGTGCGCAGACAGCCGACGCACCAACCCTGCGCATCAAGGGCGCAGACATTGATGCACGGCGATGGCGGGCGTTCCTCGGGCTCCGCGGGGGTCGGCTCCAATGCGTTGAATTATGGGGGTGCCTCGCCTATTCTTCAAACGCCTCAGGATTCCTCGGTCCAAGCATAAACAATAACTTGGAGATTTAAGCCATGAATCCCCTGAAC
>Ga0137376_10001728_pt1 | contig 12465 bp, 15 predicted proteins | sample SagtaG_23_FD_104814 | JGI IMG/M metagenome (GOLD analysis project Ga0137376, IMG submission 104814) | Vadose zone soil microbial communities from Sagehorn Ranch, Mendocino, California, USA - Sage2_L_20_16 metaG | ecosystem: Environmental > Terrestrial > Soil > Vadose zone | place: USA...
CGGACCAAGACGGCCTCAGCGCCGATGACAACGCCGCCCTGGATGCGTTAGGGGAAGCCGCGGGCGCGGTCACCTCGATGTTTGAGGGAATCCTCACGCCCGCGATTGGCGTGCTGGGCGCCTGAGCAGATTCACAAGAAACCCCCCGTCCGGCTCTGGCCGGGCGGGGGGTTTTGCTTTATTACCTAGAGTGTTCTACCGGCTCCTCGCCGATGCGGTCGTCGCATTCCACGGGTTCTTCATTCTGTTTGTGGTGTTCGGCGGCTTTGTCGCGTGGCGCCCCTCACGGCGCTGGGTCGCCGCGATTCATCTGCCGTGTGCGGTGTGGGGTATGCTGATCGAGTTTCGCGGATGGATTTGCCCGCTGACCCCGCTCGAGAACAGCCTCCGGGCACGCGCGGGACAGGCGGGTTATAGTGGAGGGTTCATCGAGCACTACGTGCTGCCCGCGATGTATCCGACCGGCCTCACGCCGCGCATCCAGACCGCGCTGGGCAGCGCCGTGCTGGTGATCAACGCGGTTGCGTACGCCGTGCTCATCCGACGCCTGACCAGAGGTTCTCCATGACGACTCGCCGCCATTTTCTCGGCTCGCTGTTCGCCGCCACGGCCACACTCCCCGCCTTGAAGAGCGACGCGCTGTCGCGGATCCTGCCGGCCGCGCGGGGCGCCGATGGCAGGAGTCCCCAGGAGATCGCGCAGGATGAGGACTTCTGGCGGACGATCCAGGCGGCCTTCGACATCGACCGCGGCATGATCAACCTAAACAACGGCGGTGTGGCCCCGTCGCCGCGGGTCGTCAACGCCGCGTTCCAGCGCTACCTCGCCGTGTCGAACCAGGCCCCCGCGGTCACGATGTGGGGCTGGATCGAGCCGGAGATCGAAGCGGTGCGCCGCCGGCTGGCGGCCAATTTCGGCTGCGATCCCGAGGAGATGGCGATCACGCGCAACGCGAGTGAGGCGCTCGAGATCGTACAGCTCGGCCTGCCGCTGCAGCGCGGCGACGAGGTGCTGACGACGACGCAGGACTACCCGCGGATGATCACCACGTGGAAGCAGCGCGAGCGGCGCGACGGCATCGTGCTCAAGCAGATCACCTTCCCCGTGCCGCCGCCCACGCACGACGATCTCGCCCGCCGCATCGAAGCGGCGATCACACCGCGCACCAAGGTGATTCACGTCTGCCACATCACGAATCTGACGGGACAGATCTTCCCCGTGAAGCAGATCGCCCACATGGGCCGGGCGCGGGGCATCGAAGTGATCGTCGATGGCGCGCATGCTTATGCGCATTTCCCCTTCACGCGCGACGAGCTGGACTGCGATTACTACGGCACCAGCCTCCACAAGTGGCTCACGGCGCCGATCGGCACCGGCTTCCTGTATGTCCGCAAAGCGAAGATCGCCAAGATCTGGCCGATGATGGCGGCGCCCCCGGAGATGAACGACAACATCCGCAAGTTCGAGGAGATCGGCACGCACCCCGCCGCCAATCACAACGCGATCGTGGAAGCGCTGGACTTTCTGGACGGCATCGGGCCGGAACGGAAAGCAGCGCGGCTGCGCTTCCTGCGCGACCGCTGGGCCAAGCGCCTGGAGCGCGTGCCCGGCGTGAAGATCCTGACGCCCTACGATCCGGCTCAGTCCTGCGGGCTCGCGTCCTTCACACCAGGTACGCTCGACGTCGGCAAGCTCGCCGGGTTCATGTTCGACCGGCATCGCATCATCGTTACGCCGATCGCGCATCCGGAGTTCAACTGCCTGCGCATCACACCCAACGTCTACACGACGCTCGCCGAGATCGATCGCTTTGGCGACGTCATGGAGGACGTGCTGCGGAAAGGGTTGCCAGCCTCATGAAATCCATCCTCTGGGTCGTTTCGCTCTGCTGCATCACCGCGTGTGGTGGCTCCGATAAGTCGAGCCAGACCGTGGACCGCGACACCCTGACGGAGCGCCAGAAGGACAGCATTCTCGCGAACTCGAAGATTCCCAACGCGCGCGCCGTGGGGCGCGCGATGAACGCCGCCGATTCGATGAGCGCGCGCATCCGCAGTAGCGACACCGTGGCGAGGGATACAACGGAGTTCTGATGCGCGCCGTGATGTGCGGCGTGGTGCTGGTGGTTGCCGCGTGCGGGCCTCCCAACCCCTGCTCCGGGCATCAGTTCGACCGCCTGCGCCGCTACTCCGTGCCCTATGCGGGCCACTGGGTGGTCGCGCGCGGTGACACGCTCACCTTCCCCGCCGCGCCCGCGATGAGCGACCGCTTCCGGTTGCAGGACATCACGCTCGACTCGGCCACCGTCGTCGTCGCTCGGGACTGCGTGTTCCGCGGCCGAGTCGCGTTCCGGATGCCGCGCGCCGAAACACTCGCAGTGAGCTGGTTTGGGCAGCCGGAACAGGCCATCGTCAGCGGCTGGCCAGCCGACCTCGGCCCATTCGCGGGCCTGTCGCTCGCCTGGGCAGGGCGAGACTCGGTCAGCGGCACGATTTTGCTCGACTCCAAGCTGGGTGTACAGGCAAAGCCCGGCATGACGGCTCGCTTCGTCGCGGGCCGGGCCCGGTTATCTTCTACTCCATGAGAGGCTTCCTTCTAAGACTGCTGATCACCGCGCTCGGGTTGTGGGTCGCCGATCGACTCCTTCCCGGCATTGAGATCACTGGTACGCGTGCGCTGATCGTCTCAGCGCTGCTCCTCGGCGTCGTCAACGCTGTGATCCGGCCGATCATTCTCATCCTCACGCTGCCGCTCACCGTGGTGACGCTGGGCCTGTTCATTCTGATCGTGAACGGGATCTCGCTGGGGATCGTCGCGTGGCTGGTTCCGGGATTCGTGGTGAGCGGCCTGGGCTCGGCGACGGTCGGTGCACTCATCGTCGGCCTGATCAGCTGGGTCGCATCCGCGTTCATCGGCAGCTCGGGACGGATCGAGCGCATGAAGCGCGTGGAGGTCACGGGCCGCCGCCTCGATGGCTAGGGCGTTCGCCCTGGCGCGGCCTGCACAATGATGCGGCAGACCACCTTTCACGTCGTCCGCTAGCCGTGCTCGACATCGAAACGCCCGCTCTGCTGCTCCATCGCGACGCGATGGATCGCAACCTGAAACACATGGCAGATCGAGCGAAGCGTCTCGGCGTTTCGCTCCGACCGCACATCAAGACGCACAAATGTCTCGAGCTGGGACGCCGGCAGCAGGCATATGGCGCACCGGGCATCACGGTCTCCACGTTGTTCGAGGCCGAAGCGTTCGCGCGGGGCGGGTTTACGGACCTGACGTGGGCGTTCCCGCTCGATGCGACGCACGTGCCCCACGTGCAGCGGATCGCTCTGAATGGCATCACCCTGCGCGTGATTCTCGATGATCTCGACACTGCCAAGGCATTGGCAGGTAGCGGCCTCCACGTCTGGCTCAAGGTGGACTGCGGTTATCACCGCGCCGGGGTCGATCCGTCGTCGCGCTACGCGCTCGACGTGGCGCGCGAGCTGGGGGCGGAACGCGGGCTCACCTTCGATGGTATTCTGAGCCATTCGGGACACGCGTATCGCACGCGCAACAAAGATGAAGCGGCACAGATCGCCGAGCAGGAGCGGCAGGTCATGGTCTGGTTTGCGGAGCTGCTGCGGAAAGATGGCCTGCCGGTGCGGGGGATCAGTGTGGGCTCAACGCCCGCGATGGTGGCCGCAAAAGACTTGACCGGCGTCACAGAAGGGAGGCCCGGGAATTACATCTTCTACGATCGGACCATGGTCTTGATCGGGTGCTGCGAGCCGCGCGATGTGGCGGTGTCGGTGCTGGCAACGGTCGTGTCGCATCAACCTGGCGCATCGCATTTCGTGGTCGACACTGGCGCGCTGTCGCTCTCCAAAGACCTCGGTCCCACGCACCTGGGACTCGAACCGGCCTTCGGCGCGGTGAAAGATCACCCCGAGCTGACCGTCGCGTCCGTCTCGCAGGAGCATGGTGTGATTCGCGCGGCCGCGCCCGCGGCCATCGAAGGAAAGTTCAAGGTCGGGCAACAGATCGAGATCATTCCGAACCACTCGTGCCTGACCGAGGCGCACTTCGACGAATATGTGGTGATGGAAGGAGGTCGCATCATGGACCGCTGGCACATCGAGCGTGGCCGATGAAACTCCAGTTCCGGCATTTGTTCGTCGCGCTGCTGCCGCTGATCTTCGGCCTGGCAGCCAGCTGGGGATTCGCGTTCACGCAGGACAAGTGCGGCCGACTCGTCGGCCCGATCTTCGCGCCGAAATGCCATTGGATTCAGTTGGAGTACCAACTAGGCTTCCAGATGGCCGGGACGGTGTTGGGATGCCTCATCGCCGCCGTGCTGGGAGCGTCGCTGGAGCGGCGCAGCCGGCGCGCGGCCGAACGTGCTCAACTCAATCACGAGGGAGTGTCTACATGAAATCGATGCTCACGCCGTTGCTGGTGCTGGGCTTCGCCGGATCACTGGCCGCACAGGATACGACTGCTAAACCCGCGGCGCCCCCTGCGGCCGCGCCGGCCGCGGCGGCGAGTGCCGCGACTGTCGAGGCGGCGGTGCTGGCGCGCAACGTCGTCGACCGCGCGCCGCAGGATACCGGAACCGCGTTTTCGGATAGCGTCGGTACGGTCGTCCTCTGGATGCGCGTCACTGGCGCAAGCGGGCAGACGCTGCACCACGTCTGGTATTTCGGCGACACGGAAGTCGGCAACGTTCCGCTGACGGTCGGCGGATCGCCGTGGAGGACCTGGAGCCGCAAGACGGTCCCCGCGGAGGCGAAGGGAGCATGGCACGTCGAGATTAAGGATGATGCGGGGACAGTTTTGAAAAGGATCGACTTTACAGTTGGGCAATAACCCTAGGACCTGCAAAAACTAGACGCACAGACGCACCGCGGGCGTCCGGAAACAGGCAACGGGACAACCCAGGCGTGGTTGTCCCGTTGTCTGTTCTACAGGCGCATTCTCTTCACCAGCTCCGCAAAGCGCGGCTCCAGGCGCAACGGATCGAAGATCGGATTCACGTTCACGTAGACGACCCAGCCACGCCGCTCGTCGTACGCGCGCTCGGCCCAGTCGAGCGCCTCCTGCAGACTGCCCAGCCCGATGTGGAGAATCGCGAATGCGACCGGGGAGATGTAGCCCTGCGCGCGATCGCGCTCCAACTCTCGCAGCAGTTGCTCGGCTTCTTCGCGTCTCCCCAGGCGCCCCAGCAGCCAGCCGAGCGTGGCCGTGGAGTAGGAGCCGGATCCCGGCAGCGTCAGCGCCTCACGCAAAACCCGCTCCGCTTCGGCGCTTTCGCCCTGCAGTGCCAGCGTGCTGCCCAACATGCGGTAGCTCTCGACGGCCATGGGGTTCATTTCGATCGCGCGCGCGAGGTGGTCGCGGGCCTGATCGTAGCGGCGCGCGTAGACATACACCCAGCCGATCGTGCGCCGGATCGACACGGACGCGGGATCGAGCTCGAGCGCCGTGTGGGCTTCCAGGAGGGCCGCGTCGATCCGGCCGCGCGCCGCGAGCATGAACGCGAACCACTGATGCGCGCTCGCGTAGCGGGAATTCAGCTCCATCGAGCGGCGAAACTCGCGCTCGGCTTCGTCCCACTCCCAATCGTGGATGAACAGGGCCCACGCGAGCGACGCGTGCGCGCTCGGCAGAGACTCATCCAGCGCGAGTGCCTTTCGCGCGTATTCCTTCGCTCGGGCGTACGCATCCGCGACCGGAATCGCGCGGTAGTCGACATCGAGAGAATACGAGTCGCCCAGACCCGCGTAGGCGGGCGCGTAGCCCGGATCCTCGGCGATCGCCTGTTTGAAGTACTCGATCGCCTCGTGCACCCCCGACTGGGTGCGCTTGTTCCAGGCGAATCGGCCTTTGAGGTACAGCCCGTAGGCCTGGATGTTCTGGGTGTAGCGCCGGGGGATGTACTCGGACAGATCGGCGAACATCGTCGTGCGCAGCGTGTTCACGATCGTCGCCGCGATCTCGTCCTGGATCTCGAAAACATCCACGAGCTGGCGATCGTAGCGCTGCGACCAGAGCAGCCGTCCGTCATCGGTCGACGTGAGCTGCGCCGTAATGCGCAGGCGATCCCCGGCGCCGCGCACGGTGCCTTCCAAGACGACCGAGGTGCCGAGCAGCGCGCCCACGGCCCGAACGTCGAGCGGCTTGCCTTTCAAGGCAAACACGGACGTGCGCGACGCAACCCGCAGCCCGGCGATCTTGGCGAGCGCATCGATCAGCTCATCGGTGATCCCATCGCTCAGGTACTCGTTGCCCGGATCGGGACTCGCGTTGACGAAGGGGAGTACGGCGATGGACCGCGTAGTGGCTGGTGCGCGCACGCCCGCTACCTCGGGCGCGGCCAGCGCCGCCACGAATTCCGCCGCTGTGGGATAGCGCCGCGCGGGCTCCTTCTCGAGCGCGTGCAAGATCACCCGCTCCATCGCGGCCGGGACCTCCGGCCGGACGCCGCGCAGGGGCGCCGGCGGCTCTGTGACCTGCTTCGCGATCACGGCACGCCCCGATCCCCGAAAGGGCGGCGCCCCCGCGAGCATCTCATAGACGACGCACGCCAGGCTATACACATCGCTGGGCGCACCGAGGTCCTGGTCGCCGCTCGCCTGCTCGGGGCTCATGTACTCGGGTGTCCCCACCGTGAGCCCCACTTCGCTCACCGTCTGATCGCTCTGTTCCGCGTCTTCCTCCGCGTCGCAGCACGCGCGCGCCACACCGAAATCCGCGAGCACGGCGTGACCATCCGCGAACAGAATGTTCTCCGGTTTCACATCACGATGGACGAAGCCTTTGCGGTGAGCGAAATCGAGACCGGCGCCCACTTCCTGCGCAATTCGCAGCGCGACTGTGAGCGGCAACGGCCGCGATTCGAGCAAACGGTCGCGGAGCGATCCGCCCGGCACGTGCGGCTGCACGTAATAGAGCAGCCCGCCAGCTTCCCCTGAGTCGATCAGCGGGACGATGTGCGGATGGGACAACTGAGCCGCGATCCCGATCTCGCGCAGGAACCGCTCGGTGCCCAGCGCCGCCGTGATTTCGGAACGCAAGACTTTGATGGCGACCTTGCGGCCGTGCTTCTTCTCTTCGGCGAGATAGACCGTTGCCATACCGCCACGGCCCAACTCCCGCTCGACGGTGTAGCGATCGGCTAGTGATGCAGCGATAGCTGCTTGAGGATCCAGAACACGCACGGGGCAGGAACCTAAGAGCTTCGCTGCGGCGGGACCAATGCCCTTTCGTGCTGCTGCAAGCCCAACGCGATCAACAACAGGACGGCACCGGCGGTAATGCCCATGTCAGCGACGTTGAACGTCCAGAATCGCACCTGGGCGACGCCGACGTCGATAAAGTCCACGACGCCCGCGGACGACCGGATGCGGTCCAGCAGGTTGCCGAGCGCCCCGCCGGCCACCAGGGCGACCCCGATCACGCGCAGCCGTTCGGAGGGCCGCGTCCGGTGATACAGCACACCGAGGACCAACAGCGCCGCGATCGTCAGGACCGAGAGCACGGTGCGGCGCGAGTCGCCGCCGAGGTCGATGCTCATCGCGGCGTTCTGGTTGTACGACAGCGTGAACCGGACGACGTCGCCCACGACCGGCTTCAGCTCGCCGAGCGCAAGGCGATGCTCGACGGCGCGTTTGGTCGCGCAGTCGGTCACGAGCAGCGCGATGACGATCGGCCAGAACCAGCGGGCCTTGGATTTCACGCGGCGGCCAATGCGTGGAAGACCCAACGCGTCAGCATGATCCCCAGCGCGAGCAGTCCGAGCGCCAATGCAAGCATGCCACAAGTTAGCAGCACGACGAAAGAACGGTCGGCGCGCTCCGCCTCTACCGGCGCCGCCAGATGCCGTTCGAGCACGGCCACGTTGCGAAGATTGGCTTTCCATGCGAAGTCGAAAATATCCCCGAGTATCGGGACGGCGCCCACGCCGGCATCGAGCACCACATTGCCGGCGATTCGCAGCAGTGTGGCGCGCGAGGCGCCGAGCCGAAACGCCTCGACCAGAATCCACCCCGCGAGAACGGCGCCGGCGGCATCGCCGACGCCCGGAATCAATCCGAGGATCGGATCCAAGCCGAACCGGAAGCTGGTGCCGGGAATGCGAATCCCGGCATCCAGCCAATACGCCAACGTTCGAGCGGTGGCGAAGCTGGGTGAAGCGGCGGTGGTCACGCGCCGGCTCTTTAGTTTGACCCGGTCGAATCGGTGTAAACGATGACTTTGCCGGTCAACTGTTGCTCGTTAGAGTCATTCCCGATCCGACTGAGCGAGCTGTTATCGAGCAGGATCGCGTGTCCGCCGAGTTGCGCGGCTAACTTGATCAGCTCACGCCTCGCGCGTTCGATTTGGATCGACTGCGTCGAGACGATCGCAATCACAGCATAAGGCCGGACGGGCTCTTGCGCGATCAGGTGAACGGTGGACGGTGCAGTCGCAGGTCGGAGTGTCGGATCGAGCCGTAGGATATCGGGGTTGGCGCAAGCGGTCGCAGCTAAGGCGACGGCTATGGGCAGAGCGATCATCCGGTTCATGAGCCATCCGTGGCAGGGTTCATAGTGGATACGCTTTTGGCGCGAAGGATGTTCGGGAGGGCCGGGTTCTTGCGGCGATTCCTGTTCGACGAGATCATCCCAGCGACCGATTTGCCTGCCGACGCAGGACGTGGAGGGGTTGCTCGCCCATGACTGGCGGATTTCTGTCGGGTGGAGTCATTGCCGTCGTGCGACTCGCGGAAAATGTAGGGGCGCAGCATGCCGCGCCCCTACGGGCCGCTGTCGCGGCCCTGGCGGCCGGCGGAGTCGGTGCCGTCGAGATCACGCTCACAACACCCGGTGCGCTCGCGGCCATCGAGGAGCTGGCCTCCGACAGCGGCGTCACGAACTGCGTGATCGGGGCTGGCACGGTGCTCGACGAGAAGGCAGCTCGCGATGTGATCGCCCGTGGGGCCCGGTTTGTCGTGAGCCCGACACTGGAACGGGCGGTCATCCGCTGCTGCCGTGACCAGAACGTCCCGTGCATGCCCGGTGCACTGACGCCCACGGAGCTGCTCGAGGCATGGCGCGCCGGCGCTGAGCTCGTGAAGCTGTTCCCCGCCTCCGCCGTCGGACCGCGCTACCTGCGCGAAGTCCTGGCCCCGCTCCCCTTCCTGCGCGTGGTGCCGTCGGGCGGCGTCTCCCTCGAGAACGCGGGTGAGTGGATCCGCGCCGGCGCCGTGGCGGTGAGCGTGGGCGGCGCGCTCGTCAGTGACGCGCTGGTCCGCGACCAGTCGTGGGCCGAAATAACCACACGGGCACGGGCGCTCGTTCAGGCTGTCGCGGGAGCCCGCGATTGAAGAGGGTGGTCACGTTCGGCGAGATGCTGCTCCGGCTCAGTCCGCCGGGCGAGGAGCGGCTGTTCGAGTCGCCGGCGCTGCAGACATTCTTCGGCGGCGCGGAGGCCAACGTCGCCGTCGCGCTCTGCCACCTCGGCGTGCGGGCCCACTACGTCACGCGCCTCCCCGCAGGCGCCCTCGGCGATGCGGCGCTCGAAGCGCTGCAGCGAGAGGGCGTGGGGACCGATTGGATCGTGCGCGGTGGCTCGAGGCTGGGGCTGTACTTTGTCGAGCCAGGCTCCGATCTGCGCACGATGCGCGTGATATACGATCGCGCTGGTTCGGCGCTGGCTCAAATCGATCCCGCCGACGTCGACTGGCCCCAAGTCTTGAAAGGCGCGCGCTGGTTCCATGCAACCGGGATCACGCCTGCGCTGGGGGACGGGCCGGTGGCAGCTCTGACCGCCGCGTTCACCGCTGCGCGCACACAGGGCGTGACGGTCAGCCTCGATCTCAACTACCGCGAAGCGCTGTGGCGCGGCCGCGACCCGCGTTCCCTCATCGAGCCCCTCGCACGCCAAGCGAACGTGCTGATCGGTAATCGTGACGCAGTGCGAGCGATGCTGGGTGTCGAAGCCAACGGTGAAGCGCTCGCGAGCCGGTTCGGCTCCCGCGCTGTCGCCATCACCGAGCGAGAGATTCTCGGGCCGCGCGAGCACGCGTGGAGCGCCATGCTGTACGACGGCAGGGCGCGCGCAGTCGTCCGTTCCCACAGGCATGTCGTGCAAGTCGTGGACCGCGTGGGCGGGGGCGACAGCTTCGCTGCCGGCCTGATCGCGGCGCTGCTCGCCGATCAGGCGCCGCAGGACGCCGTGGAGTTCGCGGCCGCGGCCGGCGCGCTGAAGCTTGCGGTGCCGGGGGATTTCGGCCGCGCTACCGCGGACGAGGTGGAACGATTGGCTCGCCAATGTACATGACATTTCGGTGGTTCGGTCCCACCGATCCGATACCGCTCACGCATATCCGGCAGATCCCGGGTGTGCAGGGCGTGGTCAGCGCGCTGTACGACGTGCCGGTCGGGGACGTATGGCCGCGCGAGCGGCTCGAGCGTCTCGCCGCCGAGATCGATGCGGCTGGTCTCAAGCTCGCCGTCGTCGAAAGCATCCCGGTGCATGAGGACATCAAGCTTGGCCGCCCGAGCAGGGACCAACGGATCGAGAACTACTGCGAGAGTGTGCGCGCCATGGGCGAGCTGGGGATTTCGGTCTTGTGCTACAACTTCATGCCGGTGTTCGACTGGATGCGCACCAATCTCGCGCTGCCGCTACCCGACGGATCGACCGCGCTGGCCTACGACGATGGAGCGCTCGCGAAGATCGACCTGGGGCGTGGGACGGGAGATCTACCCGGGTGGGCGGCGACCTATGATTCCAGCGAGCTCCGCGGGCTGCTCGAGGCGTACCGCAAGGTGCACGCGGAACGGCTGTGGGATCATCTCGCCTACTTCCTCGAGCGCGTGGTCCCCGTCGCCGAGCAAGCGGGCGTCCGGATGGCGATCCACCCCGACGATCCACCCTGGCCCATCTTCGGGCTGCCGCGCATCATCTGCCGCGGCGTCGATCTCGAACGACTCGCGAAGCTCGTGGACCGCCCCGCGAACGGCGTCACTTTCTGCACGGGCTCGCTCGGCGCCCTCCCCGAAAACGATCTTCCCGCGATGGTGCGCCAGCTCGGCCCCCGCATCCACTTTGCGCACTGCCGGAACGTGCGCGTGACAGGCGAGCGGCGCTTTCACGAGACACCGCATCCCTCTGCCTGTGGCGGAGTCGACCTCGGCGCGGTGCTGCGCGAGTTGCGCGAGACCGGTTTTCGGGGTCCGATGCGCCCCGATCACGGCCGCATGATCTGGGGCGAGCGCGGTCGCCCCGGCTATGGGCTGTACGACCGCGCCCTGGGCGCCATGTACCTGCAAGGACTCTGGGAGGGGCTCGAGAAGGGCGATCAACGATGACTCAGCCAGGTCTCGCTGCCGCGATCCCGACGAGGCGAGGATCCCTCCCAGCCTGAGTCACACCCACTGGCCGGACGGCGCTTACCGCCGGCGCGAGCTGCCGGAGCGCGTGCTCCAGTTCGGAACCGGCATGCTGCTGCGCGCGCTGTGCGCGGCGTCCATCGACGCCGCCAACCGCGCGGGCGCGTTCAACGGCCGGATCGTAGTTGTGCAAAGCACGCCGCAGGGGAACGCGCGGGCGATCAACACCCAAGACGGTTTGTTCACGCTGGTGGAACGCGGTTTGCAGCACGGCGCCCCGATCGAGCGAACCCGTCTGATCGGATCGATCGCGCGCGCGCTCAGCGCGGACACAGAGTGGGACGCAGTGTGCGAGGTCGCCACGCGCCCGGAACTCCAGGTGATCGTGAGCAATGTGACCGAGGCTGGCTTCCGGCTGGAACCGGGGGGGACGGGCTTCCCCGCTCGCTTAACCGACGTGCTGCGCGCCCGGTTCGAGCGCCTGCCGGACGGCCCGCTGTTGTTCGTGATCCCCACCGAGCTCGTTCCCGACAACGGACCACACCTGGCCGCCATGGTGGACGAAGTGGCGCAGGGCGGAGGCCGCAGCGACGAATTCCGCGCATGGCGCTCAGCCCGCGTCCGGTTTTGCTCGTCTCTCGTGGATCGCATTACGACCGGCGCTCCCCCAGCCGACCAGCGCGCGGCCCTGGAGAGCAGCCTGGGATACTCAGATGCGCTCCTCACTGTGGCGGAGCCGTACTCCTTGTGGGCCATTGAGGGCGACCCGCGCGCGCTGCGGACGGCGTTCCCCATCGACGTCAGCCCGGAAGCGGTCGTGTTCGCGCCCGACATCGGCTTCTACGAAGAGCGCAAGCTCCGCCTCCTGAACGCGACCCATACCGCGATGGCGCCGCTCGCTCTCCTGGCCGGTGTGCGGACGGTTCGTGAAGCGGTCGAGCACCCAAGACTGAGCGCGTTCTTGCGGCGGCTGTTGTTCGACGAGATCATCCCCGCGACCAACCTGCCGGGCGACGCGGCCCATGAGTTCGCCCAGTCGGTCGTGGAGCGCTTCCGGAACCCGTGGCTCGAGCACGAATGGCGCGTGATCCTGACCAATCAGGAGACC
>Ga0137376_10001729_pt1 | contig 12464 bp, 10 predicted proteins | sample SagtaG_23_FD_104814 | JGI IMG/M metagenome (GOLD analysis project Ga0137376, IMG submission 104814) | Vadose zone soil microbial communities from Sagehorn Ranch, Mendocino, California, USA - Sage2_L_20_16 metaG | ecosystem: Environmental > Terrestrial > Soil > Vadose zone | place: USA...
ACCGAAAGGATCGACGAGCGTGCCGGTGCGATCACCGTAGAACTGATCTTGGACTGGACGCTTGATCGTCGCACCCGCTGCGATTGCTTGCGCAAAACGCGCATCGACGTCCTCGACGTACAGCATCATGCTGACGCCGACGCCGCCGAGCGTTTGCGGTCCGACGTGGCCCTCTTCCGGCATCTCGTCAGCGAGCATTACCGGCGAGTCACCGATCTTCACTTCGGCGTGCATGATCTTGCCGCCGGGCCCGGGGAAGCGCATCAACTCGACGGCGTTGAAGGCCTTTTTGTAGAAATCGATTGCCGCTGCTGCATTGCGCACCATCAAATAGGGCGTGATGTTGTGATAACCGGCGGGAATAGCCTGGACCATGATGTTCTCCTTTCTGTTTAAAGGGGACTTCTTCGCACGATGCCGACGGCGATGCCTTCGATCGCAAGCGTCGTCTTCTTCGGGTCTACGACAATCGGCGCAAAGGCGGGGTTCTCGGCAACAAGCACGATGTCTTTTCCGCGACGCTGCAGCCGTTTGACGGTGACCTCGTCGCCGGCCAATCCGCCCACTCGCGCAACGACGATCTGACCTGAGCGCGCTTCACCGGTCTTATGCACGGCAAGCAAATCGCCATCGAGAATACCGGCATCGCGCATCGACAGACCGGAGACGCGCAGCAAATAATCGGCGCGCGGCGTGAAAAGCTCGGGATCGACGCGGTAATGCGCTTCGATATGCTCGATAGCGAGGAGCGGCGCACCGGCCGCAACACGACCCACGAGCGGCAAGATCCCTTGGACTGGAATGCCGGGCAAATTTTTGAGCCGCAAGCCGCGGGAGGCGCCGGGTTCGATTTCGAGCACGCCTTTTTTCTCGAGCGCGCGCAGATGATCTTCCGCTGAGCTTGGCGTCGAAAAACCCAGACCGGTCGCGATTTCAGCGCGCGTGGGTGGACGGCCCACGGATTCCAGATGACTGCGAATCCAATCGAGGATTTGGCGCTGGCGCGCCGTTAACTGCGGCAAAGGGGCAGGCGGCTCAAAGGAAGTAGCGAGAGGGGCGCGAGAACGAGGCGGCATGCCAATACCGTATGGATATGCGGTAATGACAATTATAGGCCTGCCGAAGCGCAGGTCAAGCGTGCGCGTGAATCGTCTCGCGCACCAACGGATAGATATGGTTGCTCCACCGTCTTCCGGTGAAGACGCCGTAATGGCCCACGCCCGCTTGAACATAATGAGAACGCATGTAGGGGCGCATTCCCGTGCACAGGTCGTGCGCGGCGAGCGTTTGTCCCAGCGAACAGATGTCGTCGCGTTCGCCTTCGATCGTCAACAGCGCCACACGCCGAATGGCACCGGGATTGATCGCATGTCCACGGAACTTGAGCATGCCGCATGGAAGCGCATGGTCCTGGAAAACCTGCTTCACCGTCTCGAGAAAGAATTCCGCCGGCAGATCGGCAACTGCGAAATATTCTTTATAGAATTTACGCGTTGTGTCGGCGCGCTCTCGTTCGCCGTTGACCAGATCAGCGTAGAGACCGCGAAATGCGGTGATGTGGCGTTCGAGATTCATGTTCATGAACGCGGCGAGCTGCAGGAAGCCCGGGTAGACCCGCCGCATCGCGCCGGCGTGACGCAGCGGGACGGTGCCGATCAGATTGTGCTCGAACCAATCGATCGTGTGGTTATTGGCGAGCTTGTTGACTTTGGTCGGCGCGATTCGGCAATCGATCGGTCCTGCCATCAATATCATCGTGAGGGGCGTTGCAGGATCGTCGTCTTCCGACATCAGCGCGACCGCGGCAAGCGCTGCCACACACGGCTGACAAATCGCCATCAGGTGCGCGCCGGGGCCGATGCGGGAGAGAAAGTCGATGACATGCTCGATGTACTCGTCGAAGCCGAAGCGTCCGTCTAACAGCGGCGTGTCGCGCGCGTTGTGCCAATCGGTTACGTAAACATCGTGATCGCCCAGCATCGTGCGCGCAGTTTCGCGTAGCAGCGTGGCGAAGTGGCCCGACATGGGCGCCACAATCAACACGCGGGGACCCGGTTCTGGAATCTCCTTGCGAAAATGCAATAGCGTGCCGAACGGTGTACGGTGCACGGCCTCCTCATGCACGACGACGTCACGGCCATTGCACGCGACCGAGTCGATTCGAAACGGCGGTCGTTGATGCGTGAGTGCGGCGACTGCAAACACTTCGCAGGCCGCGGCAAGCTCGCGAATGCCGAGATCGCCGGTCGGCGCATCGACCGCCAGATTGAGCGCGGGCAGCGCCGATTTCGCCAGGAACCTGAGCGGATGAAGCGCGTCCTCGTGCGCCTGATAGGCTTGGTAGAGCATCGGCTACGCGTCAGTCACGCCGCGAATCCGGCATTTCATGATCGCGCCCTGGTGGCGCGGATTCGATTTGGCATGTCGCTTGCACAACGCCTCGACATCGCGTCGCGCGCGTCGATTGCGCGCGTTTGTGGTGCAGCGGTATGACAGGAGGTGAACGACATGGCCAAAAGCACTCTCAGCATTAGCAGCAAGAATTATTCATCGTGGTCGCTGCGAGGATGGCTGCTCACGCGATTCTCGGGTCTGGAATTCAGCGAGGTGGTTGTTCCACCGGACGACCCGGACGCCCGCAAGGAGATCTTGCTGCTGTCGCCGTCGATTCTCGTGCCATGCCTCAAGCACGATGGCGTCAAGGTGTGGGATACGCTGGCGATTGCCGAGTACTTGAATGAAGTGAAGCCGCGCAGCGGTCTTCTGCCCGCGGATCGCGCGGCGCGCGCCCACTGCCGGGCGGTTTGCGGCGAGATGCATTCCGGATTCAACAACTTGCGCTCGGCATTGCCGATGAACCTGAAGCGCACATTTCCCGGCCACAAGGTGTGGGCGCGGGCGGTTGCCGATAGCGAGCGCATCACGACGATCTGGCGGGAATGTCTCGCCACCTACGGCGGTCCGTTTCTTTTCGGCAAGCGGGGCATGGCCGACGCGATGTTTGCGCCGGTGGTCACACGCTTCGTGACCTACGACGTCAAGGTCGATCGCACGTGCGCCGCCTATGGCAAGCAAATCCTGGCGCTGCCCGAAATGATCGAATGGACCGAAGCGGCCAAACGCGAGGCGGAAGAGATCGATGAGCTCGACGTGGAATTTTGAAATCGACCCGGCGCCGGCTTGCACAAGTTTTTCCTGATCTCACGGCCTGAAGCGACCGCAATCGTCGAGTGATGCGCTGGGCGGTATGTCGTTGCGCTCCATAGTGGTGCCGATCAGCGCTTTTATGTGGTGCGAAGCGGAGGGCCAATAGGGGCATGTGCCCTGAACTCGCATCGTCATGCTCGAGCGAAGCAGGGATCATTCCAACCGCAGCGCGGCCGGACAAGATCAGGTGGGAGGAAGCTTCGCTACGTCGACCCACGTTCCTTGGGCCTGCGACGCCACGCATGCTTCGATGAACGCCATCGTGTGAGCGCCTTCTTCAATGCGGGGATATTGAGGCTCCGGAATCGTTTCGCCGAGCTCGCGTGCGATCCGCTCCTGGGCAATTTCGGCGTAAACGTTCGCGAACGCTTCGCGCAGACCTTCGGGATGACCGCGCGGCGTGCGTCCTGCCGCGATCACGTCCGCCGGAAGCCCCGGGTCGCCGCGACCGACCAGGCGCATGGACTCGCCTTGAAGTGCAACGCGCAAATAGCTCGGATCGCGATGCGACCAATCGAGCATTCCCTTGTCACCATACACGCGCAGCCGAATGTCGTTCTCGCCGCCTGCGGCGGCTTGCGTGACTGTGAACGTTCCGCGCACGCCGCCATCGAGCTCGAGCAGCGCCGATGCATAGTCGACCACTTTGCGACCCGGCATTAACGCGCCAACGTCGGCGCACACGCGCGTGACGTTCAAACCCGTCGTTGCACAAGCGAGATGTTGCGCATGGCAACCGATCGCCCCCATGACGAGCGCCAGGCCGCTGCGTTGCGGATCGAACAACCAGCGAAGCCGGTTGCTCTGCGGTCCATCTTCGATACGGGTCGCGAGGCCGCTCTGGATATATTCGACTTGAACGAGACGTAATTGGCCGAGGGCGCCCGTGCGCGCGAGGTGACGCGCGTAACGCGTCATCGGGTACGCGGAGTAGCCGTGCGCAATCGCATAGAGACGACGGTTGCGGCGTGCGCGTTCGACCAAGTCACATGCTTGCGCAAAGTCGTGCGAAACGGGCTTGTCGCCGATGACGTCGAGGCCCGCATCGAGCGCACGTGCTGCGTGCGGATAATGCGTGTCGTTGGGCGTCATGATCGCGACGGCGTCGATGCGATCGTCCCGGCGCGCTTCTTTGTCGAGCATTTCCGCGACGTCGCCGTAGCTCCGCGCTGCATCGATTCCCAGCGCCGGTCCCGCGGCGCGCGATCGTGACGGGTCACTGGAAAACACGCCGGCGACGACGCGCCACCAGCCGTCCAGCTCCGCCGCCGTTCGGTGCATCGCCCCGATCCAGACGCCGGGTCCGCCGCCGATGATGCCGAGCCGCAGCGGTCGGCCAAAACGTTGTCGCAGTTGTGCGCTATCCATCGCCGTCCATTCATGGTTCGATCAAATGCCGCGTCCCCAATATTCGCAGAAACGTTCGATGTTGCCTTGCAAGTAGCTTGCGTAGCTGCCCCAGCTTTCGTACTTGGGCAGCTTGAGCGTCGTCATCGCTTCGTCGAAACATTTGCCTTGATTCGCGAGCTCGCGCGTTGCGTTCGAGAGATCGGTCAAGTATTCCTTCACCGCGCGCACGTCGTCTTTTGTTCCCATGCGGCCGCCAGGACCGGGGTGGCCCGGAATGAGCACCGTAAAATCGAGCGCCAGAACACGATCGAGCGAATCGAACCAATCGGGAAGAAATCCGTCGGGCATGTCGCGGAACATCACGGCTTGAATCGGAATGAAATCGACGGCGAACAGAATCTTTTCCTTCGGCAGCAACATGACGAGCGAATTATCGGAATGATTGCGGCCGACGTAGATCAAGTCGAGGCGAGTGCCGCCGACCTCGAGCGTGCTGTATTGATCGACGACCATGTCGGGCAGCACGACGTCGGGATACTTGAGTGCCTCGAGCTTTGCTCGTGCGTTCTTGTGCGCGACGACGAAAGCGCCGGCATCCTTGAACGGCCTGCCGCCGGCGATGTGGTCATAGTGATGGTGGCTGTATACCAAATATTTGATCGGCGCCCGCGTGATCTTGCGAATCTCGTCGATGTATGTTTGCGCCGCCTGCGGACGCAAATACGCAATCGGATCGGTCGCGATGACGCCTTCCGGCGTGACGACGAACATCGACTGATAGCCGCCGTAGCGAAAAACGTAGACATTCTCGGCGACCTTCGTTGTCGCGAAGAGCGGTGGCGCGGCGGGGGCTGCTGTCGGCGCATTCGGGGTTTGCGCGAGAGACGTTGTCGATACAACGGCAAAGAACACGAACGCGGCAACGGCAGTCACGGGAGTCCTCCTTTCTTGCGGCGGGGCGACCGGTGGAACGGCGCTGATTGTAATGCCAGCCCCGGGAACGGCCATCTTGGCGCGATGTCCACACTTAACATCTTGACGAATCTGTCGGATTGGGCGTTTGATGTGAGTGTTGCCGGATTAACTCTACAAGGAGCAGCGAGCATGGCACGTAAAAGAGCCGCAACCTCCCCGTCGACTGCAGCCAAGACCGCAGCCAAGACCGCAACAAAGCGTCGCGCCAAGCGGCGAACCTCCGCGAAATCGGCGGCACCCGCCGCCGCAAGCACGCGTGCAACGACGATGCAGATGCCCGATTTGCGCGAGCTGGCGAAGATGCCGAAGATCATGACGCCGGAGCAGGCGATCGATCTCTACAAGACGAATGCAAAGATGGCGCTCGACGTCATCAACGCGGCGATCGACAGCGCGGCGCGTCTGCGTAAGAAGCAGTTCGAAGGCGAAGAGCAGATGCGCGCCTTTCAGCAGAAGCACGCGCGCGCGGTGGGCCAAGCGAGCGATGCGCAGTCGTTGATGGCCGCGTCACAAGGCGCCGCAACAGAGGCAGTCGAAAGATCGATGCACTATTGGGGCGAAGTGTTTGACCTCATCGTGGAAATCCAGAAGCGCCTCTTCGCGTTGATCGAGGAGCAAATGGCCGGCGTGCCGGGCGTCAAGGAAGCAAAGGCGGCAATGGCGATGATGCCCGATCTTCGGCAGATGAAAGACGTGGTCTCCGCGATGCAAGGCGTCGTCACGTCCGGCGGTTCTGCGTTCGACACGATGCAGAAGATGATGGGCGATTTCACCAAGATGGCGCAGGGCTCGATGCAGCCGATGCGGCGCTAGTTCGTATCGCTCACGCCAGTTTCCGTCACGCAACGGAAACCGCATTCCGCCTCGCGATCGAAAGGGCCGCGATGCGTTCTAACGGCTGAGAGGCCGTCGCCGGACACTTATGCCTGGAAATTTGCCGCCCCAGCCGGATACGGCTCGGTCCATCGTCTATGCACTCGGCGCAAACCTCGCGATTGCCGTGTGCAAGGTCCTTGGGGCAATGTTTACCGGTTCTGGGGCATTGCTCGCCGAAGGTTTCCATTCGCTGGCCGACACCGGCAATCAATGCCTGCTGTTGTTGGGACGTAAGCAGGCGAGGGCGCCCGCATCGACGCATCATCCCCTCGGTCATGGACGTGCCACTTACTTCTGGGCGTTCATCGTCGCGCTCCTGTTGTTCGTAGTAGGCGGTTTGCTCTCCATCTACGAGGGGATCCGCAGGTTGCATGAGCCGGGTCCGCTCGTTGCGCCATGGCTCGCGGTCGCCATCGTGCTCTTTGCGATGATTGCCGAGGGCATCTCGCTTCGGATGGCGCTCAAGCAAATTGACATCGTCCGAGGCAGCAGGAGCCTGTGGAGCTGGTTTCGTGTGACGCGCCGAAGCGAGCTGATCGTCGTGCTGGGCGAGGATCTGGCCGCGATCGTCGGGCTCACGCTGGCGCTGGCGGCGTTGCTCGGCACGATCGCCACCGACGACACCGTTTACGATGCGGCGGGCAGCATCGCCGTCGGCACATTGTTGATGATCGTCGCCACCGGTCTTGCAATCGAAATCAAGAGCCTGTTGATCGGCGAGAGTGCGCCGCCGAGAACCCGGCGAGCGATTCGACAGTTCCTCAAGACGCTTCCGGGTATCGTCGAGATCGACAATCTCATTACGATGCAGCAGGGCGACGACCTTGTCATCGCCGTCAGGGCGCGAATGAACACGAAGGTGACCGCCGAAGAGCTCGTTCGGATGATCGCCGATTGCAAGGCTGCGCTCCGGGCCGCGTTTCCGACTGCGACGTGGATTTTCTTTGAGCCTGCCGAGTCGACGAGCGGTGAACGCCGCAGAGCACGCGTAAACCTCAGATCGCGCTTGCGTCGCGCTCATCCGCGCGCAGGATGAGCGTCGACCCGAACCCGTCATGATCAACGATCTCTGGTACAAGAACGCGATCATTTATTGCCTTTCCGTCGAAACGTTCATGGACTCGAACGGAGATGGCATCGGCGACTTCCAGGGCCTCACACGCCGGCTCGATTATCTGCATGGCCTGGGCGTCACCACGATCTGGCTGATGCCGTTCCAGGCTTCCCCCAATCGCGATGGCGGTTATGACGTATCCGATTACTACAACGTCGATCCGCGCTTCGGGACGCTGGGTGATTTTGTTGAATTCACGCACGGTGCGCAGCAGCGGGGCATGCGCGTTCTGATCGATCTCGTCGTCAATCACACCTCCGACGAACATCCATGGTTCCAGCAAGCGCGACGCGATCCGAAATCGAAATACCGCGACTGGTACGTATGGTCGAAGAAGAAGCCTCCGCGCATCGAGGATGGCGTGGTCTTCCCGGGCGTGCAGAAATCCACATGGACGTTCGACAAGATCGCCAAGGCTTGGTACTTCCATCGGTTCTATGCGTTTCAGCCCGACCTCGATACCGCCAATCCTCTCGTGCGCGCCGAGATTCTGAAGATCATGGGCTTCTGGACGCAGCTCGGCGTGTCGGGTTTCCGCATGGACGCGGTGCCCTTTGTCATTTCGGCCAAAGGGCCGAACGTCGACAAACCTAAATTGCAATACGACATGCTGCGGCGCTTTCGGGAGCTGCTGCAATGGCGTCAGGGCGACGCCATCATCCTGGGCGAGGCCAATGTGCTGCCGAAGACCGACATGGAATATTTCGGCGAGGCAGGCGAGCGGTTGCACATGATGTTCAACTTTCAAGTCAATCAATATCTCTTCTATGCGCTCGCAACGGCTGACAGTCGTCCGCTCATCCAAGCATTGGAGAAGACCAAGCCGCGACCCGCAAGCTCGCAATGGGGCATGTTCCTGCGCAATCACGACGAGCTCGATCTCGGCCGACTCACGCCGGCGCAGCGACAGCGCGTGCTGGAAGCTTTTGCCCCCGAAAAGGACATGCAGCTCTATGAGCGCGGCATAAGGCGGCGCCTGGCACCGATGCTCGGGAGCGATCGCCGCCGCTTCGAGCTGGCCTACAGCCTGATGCTGACGTTACCCGGCACGCCGGTGCTACGTTACGGCGATGAGATCGCGATGGGTGACGATCTTCGTCTGCCCGAGCGCAACTGCGCTCGCACGCCGATGCAGTGGTCCGACGAGCCGCATGGAGGCTTTACCGTTTCCGACAAGCCCGTCATGCCCGTAATCACCGGCGGTCCTTATGGCTACGAGCACGTCAACGTCGCAGCGCAACGGCGCGACCCCAATTCGACGCTCAACTGGCTCGAGCGGGCGTGCCGCATGCGCAAGGAAGTTCCCGAAGTAGGGTGGGGCGATTTCGAAGTGCTGCCGTCAGCCGATCCCGCGGTGCTGAGCCTGCGCTACGAGTGGCGCAACAACGCGGTCTTGTTCGTCCACAATTTGGGCGCGGATCCGCGCGAGCTGACGATCAAGCAGGAAGCCATCGGCAAGGATGGCGATCTGCTGGTCAATCTCTTGGCCGAAGATCATAGCCGCGTAGATTCGCGCGGCCGACACCAGATCCTGCTCGAACCCTACGGTTACCGGTGGTATCGCGTTGGCGGGCTGGACTACCTACTGAAGCGCAGTGAGGTCTAAGGCTGCACCGCGACATTAGACGCCTTCCTATTCCGATACATCGACTATGACGCCTTCGTCACCGCGGAGCGTCAGCCGTGCAGCAAGCCGTTCGCCTTCGCGATCGAGATGCGTCGAGAGCAGAAGCGTCCCTGCCGAAAGTGTGATCTCGCGTGTGTCGCGGCCGAGATTGAGCGCGATCAGCAGCCGCTCGGATCCCTCGGTGCGCTCGTACGCGATCACGTTGTCTGGCGCTTCCATTAGACGCTTCGACCCCATAGTCAATGCTTGGCGGCTGCGACGCAATGCGAACAGTCGTCGATACAGCGCAAGGATGGAGTGCGGTTGTCGATCGAGTGTCTCGACGTTTACGCTCCGATAATCCGGGCTGACAGGCAGCCAGGGCTCGCTCTTGCTGAATCCGGCGTGCGGTGAACCGTCCCACTGCATCGGCGTGCGCTGCGGGTCGCGACCGGCGCCCACACCCGGTTCGGATTTCGTCCAATTGTCACGCGCCCGCTCGTGCGGGATAGGCACGTCTTCCATGCCGAGCTCATCGCCGTAGTAGTGCGTGGGCGTGCCGCGCAGCGTGAGCAGCAGCATCGCGGCGATGCGTGCCTGCGCCTGGCCCACGCGTGTCGCAATGCGTGATTGATCATGGTTGCCGATGACCCAGTTCGGCCATTCGCCCTGTGGCACGAGCCGTTCGTATTCCGCGATGATCTTCACGATCTCGGACGCATTCCACGGCGCAAGCACGAGCTGGAAATTGAACGGCAGGTGCACGCCCGAGCCTCCGACGCCGTAATACGCGACCAGCCGCTCGAGCGGCAAATAAATTTCGCCGATCAAAAGTCGTTCGTGATACGCGTCGACGACGCCGCGCATCTCGGAGATTACGTCAAAGATTTCGGGTCGATCCGCCGAGTAGACCTGCAACACGCGGCGATGCGAAGGGCCGCCTGGGCGATAGTCGGGATTGGGCGGATTGTCGCGTAGCTCAACATCCTTCATGAGATGCCATATCACGTCGACGCGAAAACCGTCTACACCGCGTGCGAGCCAGAAGTGCTGCACGTCGTACATCGCGCCGCGCACCGCGGGATTGCGCCAGTTGAGGTCCGGCTGCTCTTCGAGAAATGCATGGTAGTAATACTGGCCGGTGGCCGCGTCGAGCGTCCAGGCGCTCCCGCCGAAGTTGCTCAACCAGTTGTTTGGCGGCCCGCCTCCCGGCGCAGGGTCGCGCCAAATGTACCAATCGCGCTTCGCGTTGTCGCGTGAGCTGCGGCTTTCGCGGAACCATGGGTGCTGATCGGAGGTGTGGTTCGGGACGAAGTCGAGAATCACCCTGATATTGCGCCGGTGCGCGTCGGCAAGGAGCGCATCAAAGTCCGCCAGCGTGCCGAACTCGGGTGCGATGTCGCAGTAGTCGGAAATGTCGTAGCCGCCATCCTTCATCGGCGACGGAAAGATCGGCGATAGCCACACTGCATCGACACCGAGCCATGCAAGGTAGTCGAGCCGCTGGCGAATTCCCTGCAGATCGCCCTTGCCGTCGCCATTGGTGTCTTGGAAGGACAGCGGATAGATTTGATAGATGACGCCGCGCTTCCACCAATCATCCATCTCCCGTTCTCCTCACTCAGCGGCGACTAAGGATGTGATGCCGGGATTCCTCGTTGGCGTGGGGTAGCGCTCTGCCAGCGTAGGGGAGTGGGCGAACATATTTGGAGAAACCGAACTCTTTCTCGCGGGAGCATCCGTGTTGTCGCCGCCGCTGATTCGACGATGCGGTTAAGCATGTTCGATGTGTCATAGCCCATAGCGGTTGCTAGAGTGGTGCAGGGGCCGGAACCATAATGCGGGGCGTCAGCAATCGACAAGCCGCGATATACCCCCAAAGTACTCCTGCGACCACCCGGCTAGAGGTTCATGGCCCGAATCTGCGATTGACAAATCACGACAACGTCAAATTTTGCGCCACGCGTGCGCAATGATCCTTTCAATGATCCTTTCATTAGTCCGCTCATTCCGTATCGGCTTGAGTTGAAGCGCGCGACGATTTGCTTGCTTGGCTAAGCCGGCTCTCGAAAACGCGCTCATCATAATCTGCAAGATCATTTCCCCTCCTTGCCTAAGGAGCAAAGACGATATTAGGCTTCCAATGATCGCGACGCTACTGTGCTGGCCGAATGGGCTGGCGCTGTTTTAGAGTCGCCGCGCCGGATGGTGTCGGAGTACCTACCGCGCCACTTATCGCCGCTACGTCGCTCACTCGCGCAGAGTTCATGGTTTCGGGGCATTCTTGAAGTCCCCTACCGCCGGTCCGATTTGCTTGACGCCATAGCGCATCCAGCGTCGAATGCGCGGTCCGCATACGAATAAACCGGGGAGAATCATGGAACGCCATTTACTGTGGGCGCGCGCATGTTGCGCCTGTGCGATCGTCGTTTTCTCAACTGCACCGCTTCTCGCGCAAACCACTTCCGGCACTTCCGCGACGATCGTCGTGCCGGTGATCGCAGCAGACGGCGAGCTTCGGCTCCGAGGTCACGGCGTACAACCTCAACGGGGCCGCGCTCACGGTGAACGTGTCGTTCTACGACGCGCAAAACACGGCGTCACCGGGACTCAAGGTGTGTACACAGCTATCGCTCCCCGCCGGGCGCAGCGCGCAGTTCGACGCTGACGGTGTGGCGCTGGCGGCGATTCAGGGATTAAACGCGAAGGTCGAGGAACAACAGCGCGAGATTGCGGATTTGCGCCACATGCTTTCGACCTGCGTAACGCCATGGAGATCAAGGCGGCGGTCCGTTGATGGTTTGCTGAGCGCCCTCGATCAGTCGATTGATCACGCTCGATGTATCGCAATAGACGCGTGGCTTGCGTTGGGGGGCGATGATTGCAGCCGCCGCGACCGACGCGCAGTAGTCGATCCGTCGACTTTTTCGCGCGTTGGTTGCACTGGTTGGTGTTTCTGTGCCCGAGTTTCAACGCCCGCGGAGCGAGAACGGCGGCGCACGACGACCGATTGCTGGCGGTCGGTAGCGGTTGCTAGCGTGGTGCCCGGGGCCGGAATCGAACCGGCACGACCTCGCGGTCCAGGGATTTTAAGTCCCTTGCGTTTACCAGTTTCGCCACCCGGGCACTCATCGCATTATCGCGCACACCGTCGCGACCCCTCGCGTGCTACTTCCGAGCCAATCGCCATCAACGTAGGTCTATTCCTACGCCGCCGTCCGGGCGTCACCGATGGCGTGTCGTTTCAAAAGCCACTAGCGTTCGCATGATGACGATCGCCCTTGACGCGCGCGACGATGTCGTTGCACTCGCGTTTCCGACGTTTTCCACGCGGGG
>Ga0137376_10001732_pt1 | contig 12458 bp, 13 predicted proteins | sample SagtaG_23_FD_104814 | JGI IMG/M metagenome (GOLD analysis project Ga0137376, IMG submission 104814) | Vadose zone soil microbial communities from Sagehorn Ranch, Mendocino, California, USA - Sage2_L_20_16 metaG | ecosystem: Environmental > Terrestrial > Soil > Vadose zone | place: USA...
CCTTGGATCACCGGTCGCGCGCGCGGAGCGCGTCTACGGTGGCTACGCGCCCTCGGCGACGTTCCGGCTCCGCCTGGCGAACGGGAAGCGCGCGTTCTTCAAGGCGAGCTATCCCGCGCCTAAAGGAAGCGGTGTGCGGTGGGTCGTGGACGTCGAGGATCGCAACTATCGTCGGCTCGCACCGCTTATCGCGCCGTGGGCTCCGCGATTCCTCGGATCGTACACGCGCCTCGGCTGGCACGTGCTGCTTCTTGAGGACCTCGGACCGCGCACGATGCCGCCCTGGACGCCCGCGAAAGCACGGCGCGCGACGCGCTCGTACGCGGAGTTCCACAAGAGCACCCGCGGGAAGGCTCTGCCGCGCGGGCTGTCCCGGACGCAGCACCACGATTTCGCAGGCTTCTGGCGCGAGCTCGCCAAGACGGGTGAACTCGGTCGCGTCGCAGCGCTGGCCCGCCGCAGAGAGGACGATGCGGAGGAGTGGATCGACGTCGTCCTGCCCGTGATGCGGCGGCTGGAGGATCGGCTGTCGAAGACGAAACCTCCGTTCGCGTTGCTCCACTTCGACACGCGTTCCGACAACAGTCGGTTGCACGGTGATCTCCTACGGATCTTCGACTGGCCATTCGCGAGCGCGGGTCCGGCCGAGTTCGACGTGACCGCCTACGCGCAGGGCGTGACCGCGGATGGCGGGCCCGAGCCCGAGCGAGTGCTCGCGTGGTACGAGGAAGTCCTGCCCCTTCGCGCGGACGCGATCGACTCATCGTTGGCCGGGATATCGGGATACTTCGCGGACCGCTCGTGGAAACCCGAGGTGCCGGGACTTCCGCGCGTGCGCTCCTTCCAGCGCCGACAGCTCAAGGTCTGTCTCGCGTGGGCGGCGCGCCGTTTCGGTCTTCCGGAGCCACGCTGGCTTCGCGCCGTGGCGGACTGATGCCGGAGTGGCCCGATCTGCACGTCGTGCGCGGGCGTCTTGAGAAGGCGCTCGTCGGCCGCGAGATCGTCCTGGTGCGCGTCGGAGACCCCCTCGTTCTCCGCTCGACCCGTCCCGTCGAGACCGCCCTCGCTCATCGCCGGTTCACGAGGGTCAGGCACCGCGGGAAATTCCTGATCTTCGATCTCGACCAGGGCGCCATCGTCGTGAACCCGATGCTGGCCGGCGTGTTCGAGCTCGCGGACGCCGAAGAGAAGCTCACGCGAACGACCGCGCTCTCCCTCGTGCTGGACGACTCGAACGATCTGCGCTATCGCGACGACAAGCGGATGGGCAAGGTCTACGTCCTCGACGAGGGCGAGCGAATGGATGCGATCCACGGGTTCGCCGAGCTCGGTCCCGAGGCGGGCGATCTTCCATGGGATGAGCGTGAGTTCGCCGAACGCGCCCGCGCGACGCGGCGCGAGCTGCGGAATCTCTTGATGGACCAAGGCTTCGTCGCCGGGATCGGCAATGCGTACGCGGACGAGATCCTGTGGGAGGCGAAGCTGCATCCGAAGCGGCGGGTCACGACCCTCAGTGATGAAGAAATGTCGCGTTTTTATCGCGCGCTGGTCGATGTCATCGCGCGCGGAGTGCGCGATGTGGAGGCGGGCATGCCTCCCGAGCTCGGCACGAAGATCCGCGACCACATGCGCGTCCGCGGTCACAAGGGCAAGCTCTGCCCCCGGTGCGGCACGCCGATCGTGAAGAGCCGGCACGGACTCGACGACATGTACCTGTGTCCGCGCTGCCAGCCGCCGCCGAAAGGGCAGATCCGCTAATCCGCATACTGGCGGCGGAGGGGAGCATGCCGAACACGGTCATTGTCACGCGCGAGGAGCCCATCGCGGTCGTTCAGATCAACAGGCCCGAGGTGCGCAACGCGCTCAACGACGAGGTCATGAGCGAGCTCGTCGCCGCGACGAGGCGCCTTGACGACGACGAGGCGATCCGCTGCATCGTCATCACGGGCGACGAAAAGGCGTTCTGCGCGGGCGCCGACATAAAGGAGGAATTCGTCAAGGCGACTCCCGTCAGCATGCTCGCCCACGACCTCACGTCGCAGTGGGAAGCGCTGCGCCACATCCGCACGCCGCTCGTCGCCGCAGTGTCGGGCTACGCACTCGGGGGCGGGTGCGAGCTCGCGATGATCTGCGATGTCATCGTCGCTTCGGAGACCGCACGTTTCGGCCAGCCGGAGATCAACCTCGGGATCATCCCCGGTGCGGGCGGCACGCAGCGGATGACGCGCGCCGTGGGCAAGTACGTTGCGAACGAGATCATCCTCACCGGCCGTTTCGTGAGCGCCGCCGAGGCGAAGGCGATCGGGCTCGCGGCGCAGGTCTATCCGGCCGCAACGTGGCTCGAGGACGCCAAGGCGCTGGCGCGCACGATCGCGGAGAAGCCGCCGGTCGCAGCGCGGCTCGCGACCGAGGCCGTGGACCTCGCGTGGAACTCGACGCTCGACGCGGGGCTCGAGTTCGAACGCAAGGCCTTCTACCTGCTCTTCGCCACGGAGGACAAGAAGGAAGGCGTCGACGCCTTCGTGAACAAGCGGAAGGCTGTCTTCAAGGGAAAGTGACGACACGCTCCCCGCTGCGCGTCGAGCGCGACGGCGCGGTCACCATCCTTACCCTCGACCGTCCCGAAGTCCTGAATGCCTTCAACGAAGCGCTCACCGAGGCGCTCAACGCCGCGATCGCCGACTGCGCGGCGGACGCCGCCATCCGTGCCGTCGTGATCACGGGGTCCGGTCGCGCATTCTCAGCCGGCCAGGATCTCGACGATCGCCTCGCGATGATCGAGAAGGGCGGCGACCTGCGCCTGGGCGACGAGCTGCGGCGCCGCTACCACCCGGTGATCGCGACGATCCGGACGATGCGCAAGCCGGTCATCGCAGCGGTGAACGGCGTCGCGGCCGGCGCGGGGCTCGGTCTGGCGGTCGCGTGCGACGTCCGCGTCGCTGCGGCATCTGCCTCGTTCCGCGCCGCGTGGGCTCGCGTCGGCCTGGTCCCCGACGCGGGCTCGGCGTTCTTCCTGCCGCGTCTGGTCGGGTGGGGACGAGCGCTGGATATGGTCCTCACCGGCGACCCCGTGAGCGCGGATGATGCGCTGCGCTACGGGCTCGCGACGCGGCTGTGGCCTGACGACCAGTTCGTCGCGAAGTGGCACGAATTCGCGCAGACCCTGGCTCGCGGTGCGACGGAGGCCTTCGCCCTCAGCAAGGAGGGACTCAACGCCGCGATGGCGCGTGGCTTCGAGGATTTCCTCGACGTCGAGGCCGGGCTGCAGGACCGCGCAGGCCGCACCGCCGATTACGCTCGTGGGGTGAAGGCGTTCGCCTCCAAGCGCCCGGCGGAGTTTGAGGGCCGGTGAGCGCACATCCACGCGACGCGATGATCCTTGGCTATGTACGTACGCCGTTTGGTCGGTATGGCGGCGCCCTCGCACTGATCCGGCCTGACGATCTCGCGTCGCACGTCATCCGCGCGGTTCTCGAACGGACAGACGTCGCCGACTCGGAGATCGACGAGGTCGTGTTCGGCGCTTCGAACCAGTCCGGTGAAGACAACCGCAACGTCGGTCGTATGGCCTCCCTGCTGGCCGGACTTCCCGAGACCGTACCGGGGGTTACGGTGAGCCGTCTCTGCGGGAGCGGGCTGGAGGCCGTGAACGATGCCGCGCGGCGCATCCGAGTGGGAGAAGCCGACCTGGTCGTCGCTGGTGGCGTCGAGAGCATGACCCGCGCGCCGCTCGTCACCCTGAAGCCTTCGGAAGCATTTCCGCGTGGTGAACGCCTACTCGCCGACACGACCCTCGGATGGCGGCTGGTCAATCCGCGGATGATCGATCTGGGCTACCACCCGATCTCGCTCGGCGAGACGGCCGAGAACGTGAGCGTGAAGGAGCACGTCGGCCGCGCGGAACAGGATTCGTACGCCGCACGCAGCCAGGACCGGTATGCGCGTGCCAAGGCCGAGGGCTTCTTCGCCGGCGAGATCCAGCCGGTGCACAACGGCAAAGACCTGATCAGCGAGGACGAGCACCCGCGTCCGGATAGCTCGATCGAAAAGCTCGGCAAGCTCAAGCCCGCGTTCAAAGAGAACGGCACCGTCACCGCGGGAAACTCGTCCGGGATAAACGACGGCGCCGCCGCGCTCTTGATCGCGGCGCGCGAGAAGGCGAGGGCGCTGGGGCTCCGACCGCTCGGCCGTATCGTCGCGAGCGCCTCGGCGGGCGTGCATCCGGACTACATGGGCCTCGGGCCCATCCCGGCCGTGCGCAAGCTGGTCGAGCGGACCGGAGTGAGGGTGACCGAGCTCGATGCCATCGAGCTCAACGAGGCCTTCGCCGCACAGGTCATCCCCTGCATGCGCGCGCTCGGCCTACCCGACGACCGGACCAATCCCAACGGCGGCGCGATCGCGATCGGCCATCCGATTGGCGCATCGGGTGCGCGGCTCGCCGGTACGCTGCTCCGCGAGCTCGAGCATCGCGGCGGCCGCTATGGCATCGCCACGATGTGCATCGGCGTCGGACAGGGCCTGGCTACGCTCTTCGAGCGCGAGTCATCCTAGGCGGAGGCGGTCCCGAAGGCAGTCGACCGGCATCCTGGAGCGCGCGGCGCAGCGCGAACTCGATCTGAGCGTTGACGCTGCGCAGCTCATCCGCGGCCCACTTCTGCAGCGCGTCGTGCAGCTCCGGGTCGACACGCAGCAGGTAGGCCTTTTTCTCGGCCACGCTGGCTATGTGTAGAGGGTCCCCGTGTTGACGACCGGCTGCGTGTTCTGTTCGCTGCAGAGCACAACGAGGAGGTTGCTGACCATCGCGGCCTTTCGTTCTTCGTCGAGCTCGACGACCTGCTTCTTCGCGAGCTCGTCGAGCGCCATCTCGACCATCCCGACGGCGCCTTCGACGATCCGCGCACGCGCCGCGACGACCGCGCTCGCCTGCTGGCGACGGAGCATCGCCTGCGCGATCTCGGGCGCGTAGGCGAGGTGGCTGATGCGCGCCTCGATGACCTCGATCCCGGCCTTGGCGAGACGATCCTGGACCTCGGTCCGCAGCCGCTCGGTGATCACGTCGCTGCTCGTGCGGAGTGAGAGCTGGTCTTCGGTGTGCGAGTCGTAGGCGTAGGTGGTCGCGAGATTCCGCACCGCGGCCTCGGTCTGGACCTTCACATAGTTCTCGTAGTCGTCGACCTGGAACACCGCTTCGGCCGTGTCGGTGACGCGCCAGACGACGATCGCGGCGATCTCGATGGGGTTGCCGTCGTGGTCGTTCACCTTGAGGCGCGCGCTCTCGAAGTTGCGAATTCTCAGGCTGACCTTCCGCCGCGGGAACGCGAGCGGATTCGTCCACCAGAACCCGGCGCTTCGCGCCGTGCCGGCGTAGCGACCGAGGAACTGGATGACCCGGCCCTCGTTCGGGTTGACAACGAAGAGGCCGCCGAACGACACGCTGACCATGAAGATCGCGAGGACATCCAGGAGGGCAAGCCAAACGTTCCCGAGCCTGGCCGCCGTCAGCAGCCCGGCGATACCGACGATCTCGAGGAGGATGAGCAATACGAGCATGGCGACTCCGTTGATCAACAGAGGACGTTGTTCGCGGATCAAGGTGAGCCAACTTTCCAGCGAGCCCTCGTGGCCGCTATCGTTACTCTAGCAAATAGATATCATACCCAATTCCGGTAGCAGGAGCCCGCGAGAGCCGCATGGTTCTTAGCCGGCATGGCCATACTTAGCCGGCTCGAGCACGACGCGGGAGGGGCTCATGGGCGGGTTCAGCAAGAAGAACGATCTCGCTGCCAAGCGCGGCTACACCTATCGCCTCACGCGGCGCCAGTTACTCGTGGCGTCATCCGCGGCGGCGCTTGCGGCCTGCGCGCCGGCGGCCGTCACGCCGGGCGCGAGCGGGAGCCCGAGCGCTGCACCCGGAAAGGAGCTGAAGATCGGGCAGCTGCTGCCGTTCACCGGTGTCTACGCCGAGCTCGGCAACTCCATGCGGCGCGCAAGCGAGCTGTACTTCAAGCTGAATGACGGCCGCATGGCCAACCGTCCGATCAAGTTCATCTACGAGGACGACGCGAACGTCACCGCGACAGGCGTCGCGAAGACGCAGAAGTTCATCGATCAGGACCAGGTCGATGTGATGATGGGCGTCGTCCCCACACCGCTTGCGTACGCGATCCGCCCGGCGGTCCACGCCGCGAAGATGATCTTCATCGACACGAACGCCGGCGGGAACGCGCTCACGCGCGATACCGCGGATTGCAAGCCCGCGTGCAAGAGCCCGTACATCTTCCGCTCGTCGTTCTCCTCGTACCAGATCTCCTATCCGATCGGCGACTACCTGTCGGCGAAGGGCACGAAGGATTGGTTCCTGGCGTACGCGAACTACGGCTTCGGCACCGAATCGGCCGCGGACTTCACCACCGGCGTCAAGAAGAACGGCGGCAGCGTCACTGGCAACGTAGCGCCACCGCTCGCCAACGCCGACTTCGCCCCCTTCGTGACGCAGATCAAGAACCAGCCGACCAAGAACGTGTACTCGTTCTTTTCGGGCGCCGACGCCGTCGGGTTCATCAAGACCTGGAACCAGCTCGGCCTCCCCGCGGCCGGCTACAAGATGTACGGAGCGGGTTTCCTCACTGAGCAGGACGTGCTCAAGGAGGTGAAGGACCTCGCGAACGGCGCGGTCACCTCGCTCTTCTGGGCCGTGGAGCTCGACAACGCCGAGAACAAGAAGTTCGTCGCCGATTTCCAGAAGCAGTACCCGCTGCTCCCTGACGTCTTCGCGGTGCAGCAGTACGACGGCATGCGCGCCCTCGATGAGGCGCTCAATAGCCTCGGCGGCGACACCACGGACAAGGACAAGTTCTCGAAGGCCCTTGAGGACGTCGCGTTCAAGAGCCCGCGCGGCGATTTCGCGTTCGACAAGACGACGCACAACCCGATCCAGGACATCTACCTTCGCGAGGTGAAGACGACGGGCGGCCAGACGGTGAACACGATCCTCGACAAGATCGCGAAGGTGACCGACCCGGGGAAGTGACCTCGGCGTGAGCCCCGAGCTTCTGTTCCAGCAGGCGCTGAACGGTCTCTCGTTCGGCGCCTTGCTTTTCATCCTCGCCGCGGGCCTGTCGCTCGTGTTCGGGATGATGGACGTGGTCAATCTGGCACACGGCGCCTTCTACATGCTTGGCGCCTATGTGGCGCTCTCCGTGGTGCAGCTGACCGGCTCGTTCTGGCTTGCGCTGGTCGCAGCGCCCATCGCACTCGGGGCGCTCGGATTGCTTCTCGAACCATTGCTACTGCGGCGTCTGCGCGGACGACACCTCGACCAGGTGCTTCTCACGATCGGTGTGTCTTTGGTCATCGTCGACCAGATCGGGCTCCTCTGGGGGCGCGAGGTGCGCTCGTTGCCGTTCCCGCCGGGGCTCGATGGGTCCGTGGCGCTCATCGGCGGCGTCTATCCGGTCTACCGGCTCTTCGTCATCGTGTTCGGCATCGCGCTCGCCGCGGCGATAGCCGTGATCTACCGGCGGACGAAGCTCGGCATGCTGATCCGCGCCGGCGTCGAAGACGCCGAGATGCTCGGCGCGTTAGGAGTGAACACCGATCGGCTGTTCGCGATCACATTCGCCGTCGGCGCGGCGCTCGCGGGGTTGGCGGGCGTGATCGCCGCGCCCGTCTTCGGCCTGCAACCGGGGATGGACGTCGATGCGCTGCTCTACTCGTTGGTCGTGGTGGTGGTCGGCGGGCTCGGCACGCTCGGCGGTGCCGTCGCCGGAAGCGTGCTCGTCGGACCGGTGGACACCTTCGGCAAGGTCCTCTTCCAGGAATTCGCGCTTGCCGTGATCTTCGCGATCGTCGCACTCGTCCTGCTCTTCAAGCCGACAGGGCTGCTCGGCCGGATCCGGATCGCACGATGAGCAGCGCCGTTCGCTGGCTCGCGGTCGCGGCCGTCGCCATCGGCCTTGTGGCCTTCCCTTACTGGAGCGCGGCCTGGGAGTCATCGCGGTTCGCTACGACCGTGCTGCGCGACATGCTCGTCTTCGCGATCTTCGCGCTCTCGCTCGATATCCTCGTCGGCCACGCGGGCCTGCCCTCGCTCGGACACGCCGCATTCTTCGGAGGAGGCGCGTACGCCGCGGGCATCGCGAGCCAGCGGCTCGGCACGGATCAGCTGCCGGTCACGCTCGGGGCGGCAGTGCTGGTGGCGGGGGTGCTCGCGCTCGTGATCGGGATGCTGGTCGTGCGCTCGGAGGGGATCTTCTTTCTCATGCTCACACTCGCCCTTGCCCAGATCGTCTTCGCGATCGCGTTCCAGTGGACCGCGGTGACGGGCGGATCGAACGGGCTCGCGGGGGTCAGCCGCCCGACGCTTATGGGGACCGACCTCAGCGCGCCCGATCGCATGTACGTGCTCGTGGCCCTGACCTTTCTCGGCGTATGTCTTCTCGTCTGGAGCCTGATGCGGTCGCCTTACGGCCGCGCGCTCACCGGCGTGCGCGAGAACGAGCGGCGCATGCGGGCTCTCGGGTACGACACCGCGCGGCTCAAACTCTCGGCGTTCGTGGTCGCGGGGATGATCGCCGGCGTCGCCGGCGCGCTTTCCGCGTACTCCCAGCGTTTCGTGTCGCCCGGTGATGCGGGCATCGGCACATCCGTGCAGGCCTTCGTCATGGTCCTGATCGGTGGCGCGGGCACGATCCTCGGCCCGGTGCTTGGCGCCGGCGTCGTGATGTACATCCAGCGCGTGCTGTCCTCCGCGATCCCGGTATCTGAGACCGTTCTCGGTCTGGTATTCATCGTGTTCGTTCTGCTGGCGCGCGAGGGCATCGTCGGGCTCGGACGCGCCGCGTATGCGCGCGCGCGGGCGCGATGATCGAGATCCGCGATCTACGCCGATCGTTTGGGGGCGTCAAAGCGCTTGATGGGGTGACGCTCACTGTTCGCGGCGGCGAGCGTCGTGCGGTCATCGGACCGAACGGGGCGGGGAAGACCACCCTCTTCAACGTGCTCACCGGCGAGCTTCCGCCGACCGGCGGCGACGTACGGCTCGCTGGCGCCCAGATCACTCGCCTTCGTCCCTGGCAGCGGGCGCGACTCGGTCTGGCGCGCGTCTACCAGCGGACCGAGCTGTTCGCACCCCTCTCGGCGCGCGAGAACGTCGCACTGGCGGTCGCCGCGCGCGCCGGACCATATCGCGGCTTCCGTGCGCCGCCGCGAAGCGAATACACGGCGGCGGACGCGCTGCTGGAGCGTGTCGGCCTGGCCGGTCGCGAGAATGCAGCGGCGCGAATCCTGTCGCACGGCGAGCGGCGCCAGCTCGAGCTCGCGGTCGCGCTCGCGCAGCGTCCGCGTGTCCTGCTGCTCGACGAGCCCACCGCGGGCATGTCCCCAGCGGAAACGGCGCGCATCACCGAGCTGATCTCGGGTCTGGACCGCGCGCTCACCATCCTGATCGTCGAGCACGATATGGACGTCGTCTTCCGGCTCGCGGACCGCGTCAGCGTGCTGCACGAAGGGCGCGTCATCGCCGACGGTACGGTGAGCGAGATACGCGGCGACGTTCGCGTGCACGACGTCTATCTCGGCAAGGCGGTGTCGGTCGCATGAGCGAGCCCGTGCTCGACGTCCAGGACCTGCACGCGTATTACGGAGAGAGCCACGTTCTGCAGGGCGTGGACCTGTCGGTGCGGCCGGGCGAAGCCGTCGCCCTCATCGGACGGAACGGTGCCGGGAAGACCACGACGATCTCCGCGATCGCCGGCTTCCTCCGACCCAGGCAAGGACGCGTGCGGGTCAACGGCGAAGACCTCACCGGCGCGCCGCCGCATCGCGTCGCTCGCGCGGGTGTCGCCCTGGTGCCTCAGGGCCGGCGGATCTTCGGGGACCTCAGCGTCCGCGAGAACCTGACGATCGCCGGTCGCCCTGCCGCGAACGGCTGGGATGAGACGCGGGTCGTCGAGCTCTTCCCGAGCCTCGGTCGGCGCCTTGGGGTACGCGGTGATCAGCTCTCGGGCGGCGAACAGCAGATGCTCGCCATCGCGCGCGCCTTGATGCGCAATCCAACGCTCCTCCTGCTCGACGAGCCTTCCGAGGGGCTCGCCCCGATGCTCGTCGACGACATGGGCGAGACACTCGTGCGCCTGCGCGCCACCGGGCTGCCGCTGCTCCTCGTCGAGCAGAACCTCGGTCTTGCGACGCGGGTCGGACAACGCGTTCATGTGATGAACAAAGGGACGATCGTCTTCACGGGTACGCCGGTCGAGCTCGCCGCGGCGCGTGATGTCGAAGCGCGCTACCTGGGCGTATGAAGGAGCAGCCGCACACCGGCCTCCCGTTCGCCGCCCCAGAGACGCTTCCTCGGCCCGCAGACGACGATCGCCTCATGCGCGAGGCGCTCGACGAGGCTCGTCGCGCGACCGAGCATGAGGACGTTCCGATCGGCGCGCTGATCGCCCAGGACGGGCGGGTGGTCGCACGCGCGCACAACCGGCGCGAGGTGGACGCCGATCCGACGGCCCACGCGGAGCTGATCGCGATACGCGAAGCCGCCCGAGCGCTCGCCCGCTGGCGGCTCTCCGACTGCGCGCTCTACGTGACGGTCGAGCCGTGCGCGATGTGCGCGGGAGCGGCCGTGTTGGCGCGCATCGCGCTCGTGGTCTTCGGGGCGCCGGACGAGAAAGCGGGCGCGGTGCGGTCGGCGGCCGAGCTGCTCGACGCGCGCTGGACCAACCACCGACCGCGCTGGCGTTATTACCCGCTCGTTCGCGACGAGGTGGAGCGGCTGCTGCAGGAATTCTTCGCTCGCCAGCGCTCGGGCGCCGACTAGGATGCTGGCGTGAGCGCGACCGCACGACGGGCGAGGTACGGAACGTGGATCCCCGGGATCGTGCTGATCGGCCTCGGTCTCATCTTCCTCGTGCAGGAATACTTCGGCTACCAGCTGCGCAACTGGTGGGCGCTCTTCATCCTGATTCCGGCTTTCATCACGCTCGAGCGCGGCTACGCGAGCTGGCAGTCGGGACGTACCGCCGAGGCCAGTGGCGAGCTCATCGGCGGCCTCGTGCTCACCGCGCTGGCTCTGATCTTCCTGCTCGGCCTGCCGATCGGCCAGCTCTGGCCGATCCTCCTGATCATCGCGGGAATCGGATTGCTCTTCTCCCGCCGATCCTGGACCTAGCCGCCGAGCAAGCCGCGCGATGTCGTTATCCTGAACGCCACAATGGGGGATCTCGCAGAGACCGCGAGCGCTCTCGTCGCTGCGGGTAAGGGCATCCTTGCGGCCGACGAGAGCACGAGCACCATCAAGAAACGCCTCGACGCGATCGGTGTCGAGAACACCGAACCGAATCGCCGCGCCTATCGCGAGCTCCTCTTCCGAACTCCGGGGATCGCCCAGTTCATCAGTGGGGTGATCCTCTACGACGAGACGATCCGCCAGAAGGCGGCGGATGGGACGCCACTGGTCAAGATCCTCAAGGATCAGGGGATCCTTCCGGGCATCAAGGCGGACGTCGGGGCGAAGCCCCTGGCCTTCTCCCCGACCGAGGTCGTCACCGAAGGGCTCGACGGCCTCCGCGAGCGCCTCATCGAATACCGCGAGCTCGGCGCTGTCTTCAGCAAGTGGCGCGCGGTCATCGCGATCGGCGACGGGATCCCAACGCCCTACTGCATCGAGGCCAATGCGCACGCGCTCGCGCGATACGCCGCGCTGAGCCAGGAACAGAGGATCGTGCCGATGGTCGAGCCGGAAGTCCTCATGGACGGGGACCACACGATCGATCGCTGCCTCGAGGTATCGCTATCCACGCTTCGCGAGGTCTTCGCGCAGCTCGCTCGGCAGCGGGTGCAGCTCGAGGGCATGCTCCTCAAGGCGAGCATGGTGCTGTCGGGGAAGGACGCATCGAGCCGCGCCTCAGCCGACGAGGTCGCGCGCTACACGGTCAACTGCTTCAGGGAGTCGGTGCCGGCCGCAGTACCGGGGATCGTCTTCCTCTCGGGTGGACAGTCCGACGAGGAGGCGACCGTGAACCTCGACGCGATCAACCGCTACGCGGCTAAGGTAGGGGCGCCCTGGCAGCTGAGCTTCTCCTACGGGCGAGGCCTGCAGGCCGCGCCGCAGAAGGTGTGGTCGGGCAAGGCGGACAACGTGGCCGCCGCGCAGCGCGCGTTCTTCCACCGCGCGAAGCTGACCGCCGCCGCGCGCATGGGCAAGTACTCGCCTGCGATGGAGAAAGAGTCCGTCGCCGCCTAGTTAGGGCCCCTGCTGCTTGATGTGTTGGTAATCCACATGCGAGGGTTCTAGGAAACTCGCTCTCAGCGATTGTCGCGCGGCATCGTGCTGAACGTTGGGCTGATGCGAGCGGAAGGAGTGCTGGGTGTGATCCTCCCGAAGGACCGCGACCGTCGTTTCGTAACGATCCGCCGCGGTGGGACGCTCACCGATTCGGATCATCAACTGCTCG
>Ga0137376_10001734_pt1 | contig 12457 bp, 11 predicted proteins | sample SagtaG_23_FD_104814 | JGI IMG/M metagenome (GOLD analysis project Ga0137376, IMG submission 104814) | Vadose zone soil microbial communities from Sagehorn Ranch, Mendocino, California, USA - Sage2_L_20_16 metaG | ecosystem: Environmental > Terrestrial > Soil > Vadose zone | place: USA...
AAATCATCGTTCTTGCGCGCTTCCGCCCAAGCCTGCGAGGCGAACGCATGCACGCGTGCCAATTCCTCCACCAGCCGCCGGGGCATACGACGCTCTCGATCGTAGTCGCGGCGGAGCTCACGCACATTCACCGCTTGTGGGCTCTCGATGTCGCTCACGAGTGACGATCCTTCGACGGTGGATAGCAGGTCCCCGTAGTCGGGATCAGTTCCGCGATCATGAATCAATCCCGCGAGTAACGCGGTCTGCTCTGATCGATGATGCACGCCGGCGCGCGGCATGCACACCTCCTGGTCCCACACCAGCAATCCGAGACACGAGGTGAGCACCGTTTTGTCGCGCGAGCGACGGACCAGCTCAACGTATGCTTGTTCGGGATTCATGAGACGGTTTACGGGCGTGCTACTTCATGGCGGGCGCGACACGCCACAAGCCGTCGGCGTCTACTTCTGCCGCACAAGCACAAGCATCGTCGCGTTCGGTGTTCCCTTCGGACCCACGAGCTGTCCGCCAATCCTCGTTCGAATGTCGGCGCCCGTATTGGAAAGCCACAGCGTGTCGCCGCTGACGCGGAAGTGATATATGTCGGACCCGCCCATGTAGTTCGGACTCCGTGCGATGATGGGGTGAATTGTGAGCGTAGAGTCCGCGACCTCATACGTCCCCGAGTTGGCGATGAAGGAATTGTATGCCGAGAGTTTCTCGGCATCGGTAGCACTATCCGTCGCGGCCAACGTGCGCGGCTGATTCCCCGTCGCGCGCATCATGCTGTAGTGCTTGTCGCCAAAGAGAAAGAGATTCGGCTGGACCGTCGTGTTCGCTGCTGAATCCGGGCCGCTGACGTGAATACTCGCGATGCTCCACGCGCCCTCGAGAGGTGACTCCGAGTGCTCCGCTCGCTCCCCCCGCTCGCATGCCGTGAGCAAGATTGCCGCGAGGGCTGCGAGTGCGATTGGGGCTGTCGTGTTCACGTTCATGAGGATCGCTCCACCGTTGAGGGGAAAGACACGAACACTAAGAACGCGCGTTTCGGGCGAATAGCAAGGGCGCGAGCAGAGCCAACGATTGGCGCGAGCACTGTAATCAAGGCGTCGTTCATTTCTAACGGGTGGCAGAATAACTAGAAACTAAGTTATAAGGCATCTCGTAGTCGCAAAGAGCAGGGTTCGCGACTAATTCGGTCGCGGCCTCCAAGCACCCTCTTCATCACACCGAGGCTCTCATGCGATTTCCCACTCGACTGCTCGCGCTCCCATTACTCATCGGCTTTCCGGAGCGCGCGGTACTCAGCGCGCAGATCCCGACACCGGCAGCAGCAGACAGCATCACCGTCACCGTCCGTTGGAACCGGCTCGTTCCCACATTCGTCGATGAAGCCACCGCCAGTCGGCGAGCGGCCAGGACCGCCGCCGCCGGCGACTCCGCGGCGTTGCGCCGAATCGCGCAAACACCGCCGCCACTACTCTTCCGAATTTTCACTCTCCTCAGCGTCGCTCAATACGCAGCTTTGAATTCCGCGCGAGACAACCGCGCCGTCTCGTCCGACGTTGCAGTCGCCAGCGCCTCAGCTGCCGTGTTGACGGAAATGTTCACAGACTCCACAGTGCGCGCCTCGATTGCGCGAGAGCTGGCTCGAGACATTGAGGCACGATTCCGATCGCGCGAAGCAGAACGACTGATCGCAAGCAAACGCCTGGGAGAAGACATCGCGCATCGCGTGATCGCCTGGGCACCACCGTTCAATCTGGTTGCACCCTGGCACGGCACCATTCCCACAGGGCCGGGGAAGTGGTACAGCGCTCCCGGCGTCCCTCCGATCGGAATCACTCTGGCGACGTCCCGGGGATGGCTGCTCGACTCGGCTTCCCAATTCCGCCCCGGGCCGCCTCTGACGTATGGTTCGCCCGCATTTCAAGCGGCACTCGACGAGGTCCGACGTGTTGCTCGAGAGCGGACCGCTGAGCAGACGAAGATCGCGCAAAAATGGAATTCCGGTGACCCATGGGGTGTTTGGAACGAAATCGCATCCGCCGCGATTCGCCGCCACCACATGTCGGACGCCGAAGCCACGCGAGTGCTCGCCGTGCTGAACGTCGGCGCCTCGGATGCCGTCATCGCGTGCTTCGAAGCCAAGTATCACTACTGGACAATCCGACCTTCGCAGGCCGACACCACAATCGCGCTCGCTGCCGACGTCGACCTGCCGAACTTTCCATCCTACCCCTCGGGCCACGCGTGCAGCGCCGGCGCGTTCGACGCTGTACTCGGGCACTTTTTCCCAGATGAGCGCGCAGAGTTCACACGTATCGCCGAAGAGCAGGCGATGTCTCGCCTCTACGGAGGGATTCACTATCGCTTCGACAACGACGGTGGCCTAGCACTCGGCAGAGTGGTGGGCCGGTACGACGTGGAGAAGGAGCGGCATGGAGGATTGAACGCGCCGCATATACCTTGACATCAAGTATCTGACGTTAAGATATCTCAACTTCATCAACATCACGGGCATGGGCAAACAAGTCCGGTGTTCGGTATGCCCGGCGCCGAAGTGAACCTGCTGTACATCGCTGGTCTGCTTGCGCTCGTGATCGGTGGAGCGGGAGCATGGTCGTTGGACACGTTGCTTCAAGACCGAACTGTCGAACAGCGATAGCTGCTATGACCCGTCGTCTTGTTGATGACATGCCGAACACGCAAAGCTGCTCCTGAACATCATTGCCGATGCAGGCTTTCTGAACTCGGCGACATTCTGTTCGGCGTCACGCATTCGGTCCTGGAGTAGTGATTTGTAGTGCCACCGGATGTAGCCGTCGGCGGCCTCCGCGAGACGATACACCTTCTGTCCCGTGCGCCAGTCACCACTTTTCACAACCATGTCGCCCATGTTCAGAAAGAATCCCTGAACGTTGTGTGGTGCGATCCAGGAGTTGCTGCACGCTCTCTTTCGAAGAGAGTCCGTTTCGCTTCGAAGCGCAGCAAGAGCAACCTCCGCCGTAGGATTGGCTCGATCGACTTTCGTGTGTCCGCAGGCGTCGACTGTCTTCCACTCCATCTCCAGGCCCTCCCGAAAATACGCGGATGACTCGGCCTTCGTGCTCAGCGCGTATCCAATCGTGAACCAGTTGAACTCCGGCCACGCTTTGATTGCCTCCCGTCCGTAACGCAGTCCCTGCTCCCACAGCGCGGGGTCTCGATGCAGATCTGCTTCGACCATTCGGAATACCGCGTCGAAGCCGTGAATTCGCGCGTCATACGCTTCTTCGTAAAGCACCGACTGATCGAAGTAGCGGCGCGCGAGGATGATGTCGTCAGTGATCGCCGGCGAGGGTCGGGACAATCTCGACCGTTCGGCTATGCGCCAGGCGTGTAGAAATGCGACGTGTGCTGCGGTTCGGGCGTCGGTCGGGTTCTGGAGATATGCCGCTTTCATTGTGACAAGGGCGCGCGGGATGCTGTCGTACTCGCCGGTGTGAAGTGTGCGCCAGAAGAGAGAGTCGGCAATGTCCGCGAGGGGGACTCTGGGCTCTCTCGTGAGACTGGGCGTCATTCGATACTGCCTGGTGCATGCAGCCACGATTAACGCGATCGAGAATACCGCGAGGACCAGTCTACGGGTCTGAGCGAACGATACCATGATTTGTCTCCAGAGGTATATCTGACAGATATATAGGCCAAATGTATCTGTCAGACACATCTTTCACCATGCCAAAAAACCGAAGCCGTTATGCGATCCTCGGGGCGCTCACTATTCGCCCGATGTCGGGCTACGACATCAGACAATTCTTTTCACAGAGTGTCAGCCACTTCTGGGATGAGAGTTACGGGCAGATCTATCCGATTCTGAAAGGCCTTCATTCAGAAGGTCTGGTGAGTCAGGTCAAACGGCCGCGCGACTCGAGGCGCGTCGCCTACCGGATCACGCCGCAGGGGCGTGCCGCACTCGCCGATTGGTTGTCCGAAACAGTCGATCCGATTCCCGGACGCACGGAGATTCTCCTCAAGCTCTTCTTTGTGCGAAATGCGCCGCCAAACACTGCGTCGAAGCTCATCACGCATTACCGCGAAAAGCACGAGGAGCTTCTCGCACTCTATACCAGGATGTCGAAGGATCTTGCCGCGAAGCATGCAGGGGATCCAAATCTTCCAGGGTGGCTGACTACCCTGAGTTTTGGCTCACATGTAAGCAGGGCCCTGCTCGAGTGGTGCGATGAAGCCGAGAAGAGTTTCAGGCGACGCCAAACGAAACAGAGCCGGGGCTGATAAGGAGTTACGCTGGTTGTTCGCGGCGAAGTAGATTTGCGTCCGATGCCACGATACATCACGTTCGCATTTCTGCTCGCTTCGCTCTGCGTCCCAATCTCAGCACGCAGTCAGGAATCCCGCGTACTTGTCTTCTCCAAGACGGCCGGTTTCCGCCACAGCTCCATCGGAGTCGGACTCGCCGCAATTCGAAAACTCGGACAGGAGAATGGATTCTCCGTCGACGCGACAGAAGACGCGGGCGCATTCACCTCGAAGAACCTCGCGCGATATCGCGCAGTCGTTTTCCTCAACACAACCGGCGACGTACTCGATGCCGCACAGCAGGATGATTTCGAGCGATACGTCCAGGCAGGCGGCGGATACGTCGGAATTCATTCCGCCACGGACACGGAATACGATTGGCCGTGGTACGGCAGACTCGCCGGCGCGTATTTCAATGGCCATCCAAACAATCCCAACGTTCGCAAAGCCACATACCGCGTAATCGACAAGAGTCATCCGTCGACCCAAGGATTTCCCGACACGTGGGACCGCGAGGACGAGTTCTACAACTTCAAATCCATCGATCCGACAATTCACGTGCTCGTCGAGATCGACGAGAAAAGCTACGAAGGGGGCACGAACGGCGCGCACCATCCAATGAGCTGGTATCACGACTTCGATGGCGGACGCGCGTGGTACACGAACATGGGTCACACCGAAGCCACGTTCTCCGAGCCACAATTCCTTCGACACCTGCTCGGCGGATTGCGCTACGCGATGGGAAACGCAACCGCGAAGATCGACTTCAATCGCGCGCGTCCCGAGGAGAATCGTTTCACGAAAGTCATTCTCGCAGAGAAGCTCGATGAACCGGTGGAGCTCGCTGTGCTTCCAGGCGGGCGCGTGCTGTTCATCGAGCGACACGGTTTCGTCAATCTTTACAAGGAAGCGACCAAGCGCGTGAAAAGGATCGCGACGATTCCGGTCAGCACGAAATACGCGGACAGCTCTCAGGCGGAGGACGGACTGCTTGGTCTCGCGGCCGATCCCAACTTCGCGAAGAACAACTGGGTCTACATGTACTACTCGCCGGCCGGACCCGATTCGAAGAATGTGCTCGCTCGCTTTCATATGAAGGGAGATTCGCTCGAGCTCACCTCGAAAAAGATTCTCCTCGAGATACCAACTCAGCGCCTGAAGTGCTGTCACACCGGTGGCTCGATAGCCTTCGACAACAAAGGCAATCTCTACATGTCGACAGGCGACAACTCGAATCCATTCGCCACCGGCTACGCGCCTATCGACGAACGTCCGGAACGTTTCCCCTGGGACGCGCAAAAATCTTCCGCGAACACGAATGATCTTCGTGGCAAGATCATCCGCATTCATCCGGAGCCAAACGGTACGTACACAATCCCCGAGGGAAATCTTTTTGCGAAGGGGACTGCGAAGACGCGACCGGAGATCTACACGATGGGGCATCGCAATCCTTATCGCATCTCTGTTGACCAACACACAGGATTCCTCTACTGGGGCGAGGTAGGTCCCGACGCGAATGTAGACTCTGTCGGACGCGGTCCGCGCGGATATGACGAGATCGATCAGGCGCGCAGCGCCGGCTATTACGGATGGCCGTATTTCGTCGGGAACAACCAGGCGTACTACAAGACAACATTCATCGACTCGGTGACCGAGACGTCAGGAGCGCAGTTCGACCCAGCGCATCCTGTCAACAATTCTCCGAACAACACCGGCTTGAATGAGCTCCCGCCCGCGCGTGGCGCTTTCATATGGTATCCGTACGCACCATCACCCGAGTTTCCCATCGTCGGGAGCGGTGGACGCGCCTCGGCTGCGGGTCCGGTTTTTCACCGGGACGACTTCCGCGGCGCAGCGAGAGCATTTCCGCAGTACTACGACGGCAAACTTTTCATTTACGAGTTCATGCGTCACTGGATCATGGCCGTGACCATGGATGCGAAGGGCGATCTCGTCTCCATAGAGCGCTTCATGCCGAGCGCGCTGTTCAGCGCGCCGATCGAGATGGAGTTCGCGCCGAGCGGAGACCTGTACATGCTCGAGTACGGCACCGCCTGGTTCCATGCCAACGACGATGCCCGTCTGATTCGCATCGAGTACAACGCGGGTAATCGAAAACCGATCGTCGCAGCTGCGGTTGATCAGCCGGCCGGTGCGCTCCCGATGCGCGTGAAGCTTTCTTCCGCGGGCACCATTGATCTCGACGAAGATTCACTTCGATATGTCTGGACGATCTCGCCGCAGGGCGGTGCAGCGATAGCGAGACTCACTCAACCAAATCCAACTTACACCTTTACTCGTTCCGGTTCGTACACGGCCTCGCTCACCGTGACCGATACTCATGGCGCACGCTCCACTGCGAATGTCGCGATTGCGGCTGGCAATGAGCCGCCCAACGTTGACGTCGATCTCGTCGGCAGCAACAAGTCGTTTTTCTTTCCGGGAATTCCGGTGCGCTATGCGGTGCGCGTCACTGATCGTGAGGACGGATCACTAGCGAGCGGAACTATTCCAGCGCGCAAGGTGAATGTGACCGCGCAGTATATGAAGGAGGGGCTCCCGTCGAATGGATCGGCGATCGCTACAGGGAAGAGACTGATCGAAGGAAGCGACTGTCTCTCGTGTCATCAGTTGGCCAGAAAATCCATCGGTCCTGCGTACGTGGATGTCGCGAAGAAGTATCACGGCGACAGCACGGTGATTGCGCGGCTCGTGCGAAAGATTCGCGAAGGTGGATCGGGTGTGTGGGGGAAAGCGTCGATGGCCGCGCATCCGAATCTCACCGATGCGCAAGCTTCTGCGATGCTCGCCTACATCATGAGTCTCGCCGACAAAAACACGAGCGCGCCCTCACTTCCTGACAAAGGCGAGTATGTCCCTGCAGCTGGTTCCGGTGATTCGCCCAAGGGTGCAGTCGTTCTGCGCGCAGAGTACACCGACCGCGGCGCGAACGGGATGCCCGCGATCACGAAGGAGAAAGAAATCGTTCTTCATTCGCCGAGCGTAGTGGTCGCGACCGGAACATTGTCAGAAGGAATTCAGAAGCAGAGCGCGGAAGGAGTCCCTGTCGAGATCACTGTCGTCAATCGATCGGGTGGATCAGCCGCGCTGAAGCAGCTCGATCTCACAGGAATTGGCGCGGTCTCATTCACCGCAGTGGCGCCAACTCAGTACCAGGCGAAGGGCGGCATGATCGAAGTGCACCTCGATTCGCCGACCGGTGTGTTACTTGGTGAGAGCGAGATGATTCAACCAAGCGCCAATGGCGCGCCAGTCCAATTGCGAACGGTGTTGAAGCCGATATCAGGAATGCACGACGTGTATCTGGTTTTCAAAAATGCCGGCGTGACGAGCGATCAATTTCTTTTTGGCTTGTTGACCGCAACGTTCGAGAGCGTGCGTTAGAACCGCTCTCATTCGCCGAAGCGGACGCGCCGTGTTTCCTGCTCCTTTCCCGTCCGCCGCGTCAGCGATTCGTATAACTCGGGCCGACGTGCCCGCAACCATCGCTGTCCCGATCCGCGCACGCCGAAACTAACCAGCTCAAAGGCGCGTATTGCTGATTATCGATAATCGTATTATCGATAATCGATAAGGCATAGAATTCACCACCACAAGGGATCTTATGACCCGATCCTACCCTGACGCTCTCGCGCTGTCGCGAACAAGTCTGCGCGTGCTCATCAAGCTGAATCTCTTGGCGGGCGCGCTCATTCTGATCCTTCTCATTGCAACTCTCGTCGCCGAAGAGCCAATGATGCGAGCACTCGGCGCACACGCGAGCTCAACGCTTTTCCTCGGCATGCGCATGATCATGGTCATTGGCATCTATTCGGTGCCCATCGCGCACATCGTGCTCACGCTTCTTCTGCAGATAGTCGAGACGGTGCGCACCGGCAATCCATTTGTGCCGGAAAATGCCAGACGGCTCCAGATAATCGCCTGGGCAATGCTTGCGCTGCAGATCCTGCATCTGGTTGTAGGTGCGATTGCAAAAGGCGTTTCATCCACAGCGCACCCGCTCGACATCAACTGGAGCTTTTCGTTTACCCAATGGATCGCGGTACTCATGCTGTTCGTGCTTGCGCGGGTGTTCGAAGAGGGCGCGCGCATGCGAGAAGATCTCGAAGGCACGGTCTGACATGGCGATCATCGTCAAGCTCGACGACATGCTCTATGCGCGACGCATGTCGCTCACCGAGCTGTCGGAAAAAATTGATATCACACTTGCCAATCTCTCCGTTCTGAAAACCGGAAAGGCTCGCGCAATCCGCTTCTCCACGCTCGAAGCGATTTGCGACGCGCTGGACTGTCAGCCGGGAGATTTGCTCGAGTTCAAGTCTCATTCGAAGCGGGCCAGGCACCGCGCGTCCGCCTAACCCTGGAGAAATCGATATGACATCGACAGAAGTATCCACCGTGCACCTCTATTTACTGAGAGGCATGTATTTGCTGATCTGCGTCGGCCTCGGCTCGATGATATGGCCGCTCGTGTTTCACCACGGACACTGGAGTGTGATGCACAGTGTCGCGATCGCTTTGCTCGCTGCATTGTCGGCACTATGTGCGCTCGGAATTCGATATCCGCTGCAGATGATTCCCCTGCTGCTCTTCGAAATGCTATGGAAAACGATTTGGCTGACGGCGGTCGCTCTTCCGCTCTGGCGGGCAAATCAGATCGACGCGGAAACGATGGAGACTGTCAAGAACTGTCTGATGGTCATCATTGTGCCCTTCGTCATTCCGTGGGGATACGTGTGGCAGAACTACTTCAGAAAACCGGGTGATCGGTGGGGACGAATCTCGCAGCAAGCCTGACGGACGCCGTCAAGTAGCACGTCAGCTCTCCAGGACTTGCTCAACAAAAGGTTGCTTCGCGGCGATGTAAGCCTCTCGATCGTTTGGAAAACGCGCGGCGAGATCACGTTTAAGAACAGCGTACGCATCACGCAAAGCATCATCGGCACGGAGACGGTCGCGAAAGGTCAGATGATCGCGCCAGAAGCGACTGTCGATTGCGGTAAGATGCAAATGGTACGCGCGGGGATTTCCGCGTCGAAAAAACTCTCGCCCCGGAATTTCCTGTTCTCCCCGATGGACGTAGTCGGCCTGTGTCAGCACACCGATGTACGGTTGAACGTCTGCGCCTCCGGGATAGCCACCAAGGATGTCGATAATCGGCTTCGCCGCCAACCCGGGAACCGCAGTACTTCCTGTATGTTCGAGCACGATCGGCAGCCCGGCCGCCTCGAAGCACTGTAGCAGGCGCTCGGCCTCAGCTTCAAAGAGGCTCGGCCATGATGAGTCGTATGGCGCTACTCGCACTGTACCGCTCTCGAGGCCAAGCGAATCGATCATCGTGCCCAATGTATCTCTGGAAACCAGAAATGCACTGCGTCACTATCGACAGCGTCTACGCCTCGCCACGCCCCAAATGGATAAGCCAGCTCCGTTTCGGTCCTGCGCTCGGTGAAAGGGATGAAGCGGTCGAAGATGGGAATCACGATGCGTGGCTTGAGAATGCCGGCGAACCCGAGAATCTGCAGAAGAACGCGCCGTTCATGACGATTGGACGGAAGTGATTTGTTGATCGCCCGCTCCAGATCGTCGGGCCGCGCGCGCGGACTCTGAGTCGCGGCGATTGTCAGTATTCGCTCGAGGACTGCCCAATCGTCGGACGTGGGAATCATCTTCTCGAGCTCGCCGAATCGATCGAGATCGAACGACATGTACGAAGGCTGCCCGTGACCCATGCCGCCCCATTTGATTCGCAGGAAATTCTGAATGTTCCAGTCGACACGCTGATCGGCGATCGGGTCGCCGCAAATGTCGCACAGGCTGCGACCGCTTGAATTCTCCGGCTCGTGATGAGGGAGTAAGCGAGCGAACGCAAAGCTCCCAAGCGCAGATCGGTATTCAAGTCGCCGGCTGGTGAGGCTCGCCACAAATGCGTGAGCGACATCGCGTGGTTCGATTAGATAAGCAGCATTGATCGCGCGAGTGACAGCTTCATCGTGCGTGGAGACGCTGGGGTCGAACATGTATCCTGCGGCTTTCGCAATGTCGAATTCGTCCGGCGCGATGGCCGGTCCGCGACGCCAGCTTCCGCTTTCCCAAAACGCATCGAGAAGTATCTGACGCGCTCGATCTCTATTCATCTCTTGATGGATTCGATCGACTCCTTCGCGCTACTTCGTCGCGGGGCAGTTTGTGATAGTTCGACCAACGACAGAGTTTGATCGCGCTGTAATATATTTGCACGATGACCGCGACGGTGCTACAGACCTCTCAGGCTCTTCATGATGCGCTCGGAAATCTTTACGCCATAGACCGCGAGCTGGGACGCGGCGGCATGGCCACGGTGTATCTCGCGCAGGATCTGCGACACAACCGCCTCGTCGCGTTGAAAGTACTGCACAGGGAAGTAGCCGAATCACTAGGCGCCGAGCGTTTCCTTCGTGAAATCCAGACCGCCGCGCGACTGAATCATCCTCACATTCTTCCGCTGTTCGATTCCGGAGCTGCCGGCAGATTTCTCTACTACGTGATGCCGTATGTCGAAGGAGAATCACTTCGGCAGGCACTCGACAGGCTCGGGCAAATTCCTGCCGACGAAGCCATCGCGTACGTGCAGGAAATGGCTGCGGCGCTCGACTATGCGCACCGGCAGGGAATAGTCCACAGAGACATCAAACCAGAGAACGTGATGCTGCACGAAGGCATTGCGACACTCATGGATTTTGGAATCGCGAAAGCTCTCGACGGAGATTCATCACGCGGTCTCACGCAAGCTGGAATGTTCGTGGGCACGCCGGCTTACGTGAGTCCCGAGCAGGCGTTCGGCGAAAGTGCGATCGACGGGCGAAGCGATCAATTCAGTCTCGCGTGCATGCTCTACGAGATGATCACCGGAGAGCAGGTTTTCACCGGCGTCTCGACGCAGGCGATCATCGCGAAAAGAATATCCGGAACTGCGCCTGTCCTCAGCGATCTGGAGGGACAGATTTCGCCCGAAGCGATCGCGGCGCTCCAGCGCGCGCTATCCGTCGAGGCATCGGACAGGTACGACACCATGCGCGAGTTTGCGGTGAACCTCACTGCGGGCGGACGTTCGACGCCTTCGTCGATGCGTCTGATGTCCGCACCCGCCGGCTCCGCAGCAAAATCGGTTGGCGTCCTTCCTTTCGAAAACCTGAGCGCTGACCCTGAGAACGAATTTCTCGCCGACGGTATCGCAGAGGAGATCATCAACGCGTTGTCGAAAGTGAGAACGCTGCGTGTTGCTTCGCGCGCGACTTCGTTTGCCATGAAAGGAAAGCGCGACGATCTCCAGGAAGCCGGGCGCAAGCTCAAGGTATCTACGGTGCTTAACGGATCCATTCGAAGATCGGGAAATCGGATTCGCGTCAACGCGGAGCTCGTGAATGTCTCGGATGGATCGCAGTTGTGGGCTGAGCGTTACGATCGCGAGATGGCGGATGTTTTCGCGATTCAGGACGACATCTCGGAGTCAATCGTTCGCGCTCTTCGCGTGATTCTCGCTGACAGTGAGCGGAAAGCGCTAAAGGCGCGGACGCGTGATTTGCGCGCGTATGAGTACTATCTCCGCGGAAGGCAGTACGCTGATTTCCGTCGCAAGTCCCTTCAGTATGCGCTCGAGATGTTTCGTCGCGCGGTGGAGATAGATCCTGAGTACGCCTCAGCGTATGCGGGGATCGCGGATTGTTCTTCGTTGTTGTATCTCGTGTTCGAGGCCAACCCGATTTTTCTGAAGGATGCCGAGCTCGCGAGCGAACGCGCTCTCGAGCTCGAGCCCGACCTTGCGGAATCTCACCTCTCGCGTGGAATGGTTTACTCGTGTCACAAGGATTACGAGAAGGGGAACAAGGAGTTCGAGACGGCGATGCGTCTCGATCCGAAATTGTTCGAGGCTCCGTATTACTGGGGACGCAACCTCATCTGGCAGGGTAAGGGTGATGAGGCTGTAAGAGTATTTCGCATCGCGGCGGCGCTTCGACCCGATTCGTTCGAGGTCGCTGGGATGCTTGGTCACGCGTACTCAACTGCTGGAAAAAAGACCGAGTCACTCTCGGCGCGGCGTCGCGCGTTGACGCTGATGCAGGAAAGGCTCGAGCTGAATCCTGACGATCCGCGTGCGTGGTCGCTTGCAGGAACC
>Ga0137376_10001740_pt1 | contig 12444 bp, 10 predicted proteins | sample SagtaG_23_FD_104814 | JGI IMG/M metagenome (GOLD analysis project Ga0137376, IMG submission 104814) | Vadose zone soil microbial communities from Sagehorn Ranch, Mendocino, California, USA - Sage2_L_20_16 metaG | ecosystem: Environmental > Terrestrial > Soil > Vadose zone | place: USA...
GCGAGAGCTCGGTCATCCCCCACGCCTGCGTGATCGGCAGTCCGACCTTGGCGCGCCAGGCCTCGGACAGCGCCTTGGGCACGGCTGACCCGCCGCAGATGATCGTGCGCAGGCTGGACAGGTTGCGCCCGTCGAGCAACGGCACCATCGCCATCCAGATCGTGGGCACGCCCGCGGCGATGGTGACCTTCTCGGATTCGAGCAGCGAGACGATGGCCTGCGGCGACAGGTCGGGTCCTGGCATGACCAGGGACGCCCCGGAGAGAACTGCCGTGTACGGGATGCCCCACGCGTTCGCGTGGAACATCGGCACCACCGGCAGGACCTTGTCGCGTTCGTTGATGCTGAACACTGCCGAGCTCATCGACGCCAGTGAGTGCAGCCACGTCGAGCGGTGGCTGTACAGGACGCCCTTCGGCTTGCCGGTGGTGCCCGTCGTGTAACACATCGCGGCAGCCTGGTGCTCGTCGCTGACCCGCTCGCTGAAGTCGACCTCGCCGGCCGAGCCGACCAGGTCGTCCCACTGAACGATGCGCGGGTCGTCCGGGATCTCGGCCGGAACGCCGTCGTCCATCACGACGACATGCTTGACCGTGGGCAGGCGGGGCAGGTACTTGGCGAACAGCGGCAGCAGCGAGCGGTCGACGAAGAACGCTTCGTCCTCGGCGTGATTGGCCGTGTAGACGAACTGGTCGGGCGCGTAGCGCAGATTGCCGGTGTGCAGGATGCGCCCGGTGCCCGGGATCGCGAAGTACAGCTGCAGGTGCCTCGCGGTGTTCCACGCGAACGTGCCGACCCGCGCGTCGGGCGCGAGCCCGAGACCGTCTATGGCGCCTGCCAGTGAGCGCGCGCCGGCAGCCAGGTCGGCGAACGTCATGTGCTCGATGCCGGACGCCGTGCGGGTCGTGACCGTCCTCGTGCCGAAGTACTGCTCGCCGCGCCCGAGTATCCAGTTGGTCGTCAGCGGCACGTCCTGCATCAGTCCCAGCATGGGCGGAATCGTGCTCGCTGCGAACGCCCCGGGCAACCGTTGTCACAGCTAACTCGCTGCTCATCGGTACGTCCGGGTGATCTGGTACGTATGCGTGCGCACCGTCGACGCGGTCAGGAAACCGGCCAGACCCCGGAGGTAGTCGCGCACGGACGGGTCGTCGCTGGCGTCGAGGTCGCGTGCAGCCGCCAGGTACGCCTCGTCGAGGCTGTGGTTCGCGATCACGTCGCCGTGGCCGCGATGTGCCGTCACGGTCGTGACGTTGAGCCGATCCGGGTTCTCGGCGCCGTCCAGATGCGGCACGACGTCGCCGTCGTTCTCGAGCGCGAGCACGTTGACGCCGGCAGGCACGTTGCCCGCGATCAGCCCGAGCGGTGCGCCCGCCGTGACGACGTGCCGGACGCGGAACTCGCCGCTGGCCGCCGCCCGCCGGGCGGCGTTCACGGCGACCATGCCGCCCTCACTGTGACCGACCATGAGGACGTCGTCGTCGGGCCCCACGCCCGCCCGCCGCATCGCCTCGAGCACCCCGCGCTCGTACGTGGTCACCGCACCACGCAGAGCGTGCAGGTTCGTGGCGATGCTCGTGACGTCGCCGCTGTGCAAGGCGAGCGACCAGTCCTTGGTGCCGGGGATGTCGACGACGACCTTGCGCGTGTGCGCGCTGCCGGAGTCGAGGAAGTGCACGTCGATCTCGCCGGGCCGGCCCTCGTCGCGCCGGGCGAGGCCCGCGAGCAGGTCTTCGAGGCTGCGCGGCGCCCCGAGCCCGTGGTCGCCGCCGAGGTCGGTGACTCGTGGCATGCCGTCGGCGAACGGCGACCCGACCAGACGGGCGCCGGCCGCGACCGAGCCCGCGCCGAGGACGCCGCCGGCAACGCCGATGCCGAGCGCCGCGAGCTGCGGGTCGTCGGTGATCAACGTCTGCAGTGCGCCGCCGGGCTCGCCGCGAGACAGCCGCACGGCAGCGTCGAGCGCGGCCTTCGGCGCCCGCGCGACGCCGTCCAGTTCGGGTTCCAGACGCTCGTCGAGCCGGTCGGCGCCGAGGTAGGTGGCCGCCGCGGCGCGCAGCCCTACGTCGGTCGCCGCGCACCGCGCAGCCAACCAGGTCAGGCCACCCGGCCCGTCGAGCGCGGCCATGAGCGTGGCCTCGAACCGCGCCGCCCCCACGGGATCGAGCGGCGCGGACACGAGGACGTCCGGATCGATCAGGTAGCCGTGCAGGGCGACCGACGCCGCAGCCGTGTCACCGGCGGCGCGGGCAAACAGCCGAGCCGCCGCGGCCATGTCGTCGTAGTGAGCGACGACGCCGTTCGTGCCGCCGCGGACCGAGATGGGCCGGCCCACGTCAGAACCCGAGGATGTGCGCGGCCTGCTCGATGCCGTGCACGGCGCAAGCCGCCGCGTGCTCGGCAGCGCCGATCGCGGCCCGGACCTGCCGCAGCGTTGCCGCGTGCCGGCGAAGCGCGTCGGCCGCGTCGTCGACGTTGTCCGCGGCACGGCGGAACCCACCCGCCAGCCCGCGAACGTCACGGCGGAATGCGCCGGCTGCAGTCGAGTGCCACCGGACGCTGTCGGCGGTGGCAGCGAGCCTGCCTGCGCGCCTACGCAGGTCGTCGGCGTGGTGGTTGATGTGCCGCGCGGCGGCGTCGAGTGCGGCTGGGTCGCCTGGAAATGCCATGCGACGACCGTGGCGCGACGGACCCACTCGGCGCGAGCACCCGCGGCGATCTGTGGATAACGGCGACCCATATCCACAGCGCGCCGATACCGGCCTCGCGCGACACGCCGTGGTTCACTGAGCGCACGGGATGACTTCGGTCAGGTTCGCTAACGTGAGCGGCGATTGCGGCTCCGGGCAATGGCCGCTCACTGGGACGCCGATCGACCCGACTCGACACGAAGGGGAGCGCGCAGCATGGATTTCGCCCACGCGTCTGCCGACGCTGTCGACGTATCGCAGACTCCCCGGGTTGACCTGCCGGACGAGCCTGGCGTAGACGGCCTGACCCGGCGCGACCGCGAGATCCTCATGTTCGAGCGGCAGTGGTGGAAGTACGCCGGCGCCAAGGAGCAGGCGATCCGCGAGCTGTTCGACATGTCGGGCACGCGGTACTACCAGGTGCTCAACGCTCTCATCGACACCCCGGCGGCCCTTGCCGCCGACCCGCTGCTCGTCAAGCGGCTCAGACGGTTGCGGGCCAGCAGGCAACGGCAGCGTTCGGCCCGTCGGCTTGGCATAGAGGTCTAAGCCCGGCGGGTTATCCTGCCGCTCAATATGTCCAGCCGCCCGCCAGCCACGCCGCACCGGCGGCAGGCTGATCGCATCGGCGGCATCCTGCTCTCCGTGCTGGGCGTCGTGGTCGCCGTCGTCGCCCTCGTCGCGCTGCGCCACCCGAACGGCCGGCAGGCCAAAGCGGTGGCCCTGGGCACCTCGACCGTCACCGCCACCGCCACCTCGACGCGCACCCAGACCGCCCAGCCGTCGACGCACGCCCCGACCTCGCCGCACAAGAGCGGCTCGACATCCGCGGCGGCCCATCCCATCCCGCTCGTCGTCCTCAACAGCACGTCGACCAGCGGTCTGGCCGGAACCGCCAAGCAGCGGTTCGAGGCCGCCGGCTGGACGGTCACCTCCACCGGCAACATCCAGAACGACATCCTGTCGACCTGCGCGTACTACGACCCGAACGATCCGGCGAACCAGCAGGCTGCCCTCGAGCTGCAACAGCGCTTCCCGGCCATCAAGCGTGTTAAGGAGAGGTTTCCTGAGCTGCCGGCGGGGCCGATCGTCGTCGTCTTGACATCTGACTACAGCTGACAGCTGAGACTCGCCACTTTAGGCAAGATGTCCGGTCAGTGCCGAGCCTGACGTACCGTTGATCATGCGATCGGCGGATATACGGAATCCGTGCGCATCACACCTTGGCTCGCCTCGTTTGCTGTACAGAACGGGTCGTATTCGGTTGCTACACTCTGTAGCCGACCAGTTTCCCGGGGGTTAAGTGATCACGATTGTGATCGACCTGCTCTTCGTTCCAGTGCTGTTCCGGGTACTGGTCGCGAACTGGCGTGAGCGCGGGCCGATCCAGCGCGACATGCTGTGGATCTTCTGCGCTTTGAGTGTGTTCTTCCTGCGCGACCTGAGCCGGCGCACGCTCGGCGACCTGCCGGAGTTTCCCAACGACATCGCGTCGACCCTGCAGCTCACCTTGGGCATTCTCACGTTGCGGCTGCTCGCCCGGTTGCGGGCGGTGCCCCGATGGATCAGCTGGGGTGCGGTCGGCGGCTTCCTGATCAGCGTGCTGTTGCTCTTCGTCTACGCCAGCCCGTTGCCGATACCGGCAACGATCTTCGTACTGGGCTCGTTGGCGGCGTCCTGTACCTGCGCTTCGGCCCTGCTCGCCTCGGACGCCCGGCGACGCACCGGTTCGCACCGGATACGCCTGATCATCGCGGCGATGGCCACCGCCACGTTCGCGGTTGCTGTCATCACGAACGCGATCGGCCGGTTCGACGCCGAGGCGGCCGCAACGGCACAGGCCGTCGCGCGGGGAATCGGGCTGTTCGCCGCGATGGGATACGCAGCAGCATTCGTCCCGCCGCGTTGGCTGCGTCGGTTGTGGGCCACGTCGGCCGCCTACACCGCGAGCCAGCAGCTGTTGTGGGGGCACGCGAGCGACGACGAGGACCAGACATGGCTGCGTTTCGCGCAGACGGTCCGCGAGGTCAGCGGCGGCGACTCCGTGCTCGTGGTCTGGCAGTCGCCGGGCGCCGGCGTGACCGAACGTGCCGGCGCGGGCCCGCGGATCGAACAGGATCTCGTCCATCCCTCGGCAGACCTCGATCGCCTGCTTTCCCACGCGCAGCCGATCCAGGTGGACCCGTTCACGCCGGAGACGCCGAACCTCGCGGTCATGTTCGCCCGGCGCAGTCACGCGCGGTTCGTCCGGGCGATACCACTGCAGGGCCCGCCGGCCGGACGCGGCGCCGTGATCATGCTGAGCAAGTACCGGAGCCTGTTCATCGACGACGACGTGAATCTGCTGGCCGACCTGGGCACCGAGGCCGGCCTGCTTGCCGAGCGCAGCGCGGTACTCGCCGAGCACGAACGGCTCAGCGCCCGGCTCGCCGCGTCGGTCGAGGCGCTCACAGCCGCGAACCAGGCCAAGACCGAGTTCCTGACGAACATGAGCCACGAGCTGCGCACCCCGCTGAACGCGATCATCGGTTTCAGCGACCTGATGGGACGCGAGCAGGCCACCGGCGACCGGCGCACGATCCCGGCTCAGTGGATCGACCACGTCCACACGAGCGGGCGACACCTGCTCGACCTGATCAACGACCTGCTCGATCTCGCCAAGGTCGAGGCCGGGCGGATGGAGATGCGGCTCGAACCGCTCGACATCGCCGACCTGGTCGCGAGCGCGGTCAGCTCGTTGCGTCCGCTGATGATCCGCAAGCGTCTGCACCTGACCACGGAGGTTCCGCCGCTGATCGTCAGCGCCGACCGGATGCGCGTGCGGCAGATCCTCGACAACCTGCTATCGAACGCGATCAAGTTCACGCCCGAGGGCGGACGGATCATGATCAGCGCGGCGCGTGCCGACGACGGCATCCGGCTGACCGTCGCCGACACCGGCATCGGCATCGCGCAACTGGACCACGGCAGGGTGTTCGACGAGTTTCAGCAGGTCGGCGCGGGCGCTGGGCACGTCGCCGGCACCGGCCTCGGCCTGGCGTTGACGAGGCGGCTCGTCCACGCCCACGGCGGCAAGATCGAACTCGAGTCCGAGCTCGGCCGCGGTTCGAGCTTCACGGTGACGCTGCCGCGCGACGACCTCGCCACGAACGTTCACGACGCGCCGGTGCCCATGGCCGGCGGGCCCGCGGAACGCTCCGGCGGCATCCTGGTCGTCGAGGACGACGCCGGCGCGGTCCGCATGCTGAGGACCTATCTCGAGGCCGAGGGATACCGGGTGGGGGTTGCCACGGACGGTGAGAGTGGGCTGGCCGCCGCGCGTCGCGACCTGCCGGACGCGATCATCCTCGACGTCATGCTTCCCGGCATGGACGGCTGGGAGGTGTTGCGCCACCTCAAGCAGGACAGCCGGGTGTGTGACATCCCGGTCGTGATGGTCAGCGTCGTCGACGACGAGGACGTCGGCCTGGCGCTCGGCGCGGTCGACTACTTCGTCAAGCCGATCGACCGTGACAAGTTGCTGGCGAGGCTCGGCCGGCTCTCGCTCGTCGACTGGAACGCGGCGGCAGAGCAGCCGATGCACGTGCTCGCCATCGACGACGACCCGGCCACCCTCGCGATCATCGAAGCGAGCCTCGCGGCTGAGGGCATCGCGGTCGTGACGGCCGGCAACGGGACAGATGGTCTGCGCATGGCCCGCGAGCAGCATTTCGACCTGGTCATCTGCGACCTGCTGATGCCCGACATCGACGGCTTCACCGTCATCTCCGCGCTCGACGGCGACCCGGCGACCCGGCAGACGCCGGTCCTGGTGGTCACCGCCCACGACCTGAGCGATGCCGACAAGGCGCGCCTGAACGGCAAGATCCTCGGCGTCCTGCAGAAGGGGCAGAACCTGCAAGACGGGTTGCGTCGCTGGCTGAGCAAGACGACCGGTGCTGCCGCCGAGTCGGTCCGGTCTGCTGATTCGGTCCGCTCGGCGGAAGGTGCGCGGTGAGCGCGCCGCGTCGCGATCTGCGCATCCTGCACGTCGAGGACGAGGTGCTCAACCGCGAGCTGGTCAAGGCGATCCTCGCGCGGGCCAAGGAGCCCAGACTCGCCGACGCGTGGCTGATCGAGGCCGAGACGCTTGCCGAGGCCCGGGCCGTCGTCGCCGACCGATCCGTCGATGTCGTCCTACTCGACGTGCAGCTGCCCGACGGCAGCGGCCTGTCGCTGGCGAGCGAGCTGCGCCAGAACCCGCCGGGGACGCGTCCGGTGATCATCGCTGTCACCGCGGGCGCCGTGCGCGAACAGCACGCCGCCGCACTCGCGGCCGGGTGCGACGCCATCCTCACCAAGCCGTACCTGGCGGCTGACCTCGAAGCGATCCTGACTAGCCGGACCGCCGCCCACGCGGCGTACGGGAACGGACGGCGATAACGATGGCTACGGTGCTGGTGGTCGATGACCTTGCGGTGAACCGCGACCTGGTGGCCGGCGTGCTCGGGCACAACGGCCACCACGTCCTGGAGGCCAGCGATGGTGCCGCCGCGCTGGCGTTGATCCGCAACGTCCAGCTCGACCTGATGATCACCGACGTGCTGATGCCCGGCATGGACGGCTACGAGTTGACCCGCCGGCTGCGTGAGAATCCAGCGACCGCCAGCCTGCCGGTGATCTTCTACACCGCCAACTACCTCGAGGAGGAAGCGCGCCCGATCGCCGCCGCGGTTGGCGTATCGCGCGTCGTCCCGAAGTCGGGCGACCCGATGGTGCTCGTCGACGCGGTCGACGAGGCGCTGACCGCGGTACCGACCCCCGTAGCCGAGCCGCTTGCCGACGAGGACTTCAGCCGGGCGCATCTGCGGGTGCTCAACACGAAGCTCGTCGAGAAGCTGCACGAGCTGGAGGAGAAGAACCGGCTGCAGCAACTGGTCGAGGCGGCCATCGTCGTGGGCGGTGACCTGAGCCTTCCGGTGACGCTGCGGCGGATCGTCGAGGGAGCCCGCTCGCTCGTCGACGCCCGCTACGCCGCCGTCGGAGTCGTCGGTGAGGACCACCAGCTGACCGAGTTCATCCACTCCGGAGTCGGGCCCGGGCTCGCGGCGGAGATCGGCGCGCTGCCGACGGGTGGTGGCGTACTCGGCGTGCTCATTCAGGAACCCGCGCCGCTGCGGTTGGCCAACCTGGCCGACCACAGCGCGTCCTGCGGATTCCCGGTGCACCATCCCGCGATGCACAGCTTCCTCGGCGTGCCGATCACGGTCCGCGAGAAGGTCTTCGGCAATCTCTACGTCACCCAGAAGAACGGCGCCGCCGAGTTCAGCCAGGGCGATCAGGATCTGCTCGTCGCGTTCGCGTCGGCGGCAGGTGTCGCGATCGGCAACGCGCGTCGATACGACGACTCCCGGCGGCGGCAAGCCTGGTTGTCGGCGTCCGCCGAGATCACCTCCGCGCTACTGGCCGCCGAGCCGGCCGAGGCGCTCGATCTGGTGGCGCGCGGCGCGCGGCACGTCGCCGACGCCGACGTCGCCTGGATCGAGGTGCGCACGGACGACCAGACGGTCGTGATCGCCGCCTGCGACGGTGCGGTGACCGACGACGTGCGCGGCCGGATCGTCGGGCTGGACGAGGCACACCTGTTCCGCGAGGTGTCGACGACCGGGCGGCCGATGGTGATCGACGACGCGGCCAAGGACGGCCGGCTGACCGGGTTCCCCGTCCTCAACGCGCTCGCGATCGGGCCGCTCATGGTGGTGCCGCTCGTGGCCGGTCAGCGCACCCTGGGCGCGCTGATGATCGGTAACGAGCATGACCACCCGCGGTTCAACCAACTCGACGTCGAGATGGCGACGACGTTCGGCGGCCACGCGGCACTCGCCCTGGAGTTCGCCCAGGCGCAGGCCGACCGCGAACACCTCACCGTGCTCGCCGACCGTGACCGCATCGCGCGCGACCTGCACGATCTGGTGATTCAACGGATCTTCGCCGCCGGCATGGCTCTGCAGAGCGGTCTCGGCCTGGTCAATCAGCCCGAGGTGGCACGTCGAATCTCGGCGGTCACCGAGGAACTCGACGCGACGATCACCGATCTGCGAACCACGATCTTCCAGTACCACGGCGGCATGCAGCAGGCGAAGAGCACCCGCGCGCAGTTGTTGAAACTCGGCACCCATTCGGCGAAGACGCTCGGCTTCCCACCGCGCGTAACGATCGACGGGCCGGTCGACACGACCGTGCCCGACGCCGTCTCCGAGAATGTCATAGCCGTCGTGCGCGAGGCGCTGTCCAACATCGCGCGGCATGCCCATGCAACGGCTGCCGAGGTCAGCCTGCACGCCGACCAGAGCTTCGTCACGTTGCTGATCACCGACAACGGGCGCGGCATCGGCGAGGTGACCCGCGAGAGCGGGCTGCGCAACATGCGTGACCGCGCCGAACTTCTCGGCGGCACGTTCACGGCCACGAGCAGCGACGCCGGAACGCGCCTGGAATGGCGCGTCCCCGTAAACGGCGTCGCTCAATAGGCAGACAACTGCCCGAGCGAGCAGCACCTGATCGGGTCTACCGCGCGATCGAGGCCGGAAGCCGCGTGCGCTGGTATGCGAGAATGGCCGCACAACTGAAAAACCTTCATCAAGAGGGGCAGAGGGAACGGCCCGACGAAGCCCCGGCAACCACTGCGAAGACTCGCTCAATGGCGATGCGAGGCCGCCGCATGCAGGTGCCAATTCCGTCCTGGCGCAACAGCGTCCGGGAAAGATGAGGAGAAGGGCCTCGCTCTGCCATGACTGCTCTGCTCGACCGCGCCGCGTCGCCCGCATCGGCGCTCGTCTGTCGCAACTGTGGCGCCCAGTACCCGCTCGCCGCTCAGCACGCGTGTTTCGAGTGTTGGGGGCCGCTCGAGATCGGCTATGACAAGGACGCGCTCGCTCGCGTCACGCACGAAGACATCGCCGCCGGGCCACAATCGATCTGGCGTTACCTCGGACTGTTGCCCGTCGGGCACGACGAGGCGACCCGCGTCGACTCCGGTACCGGCATGACCCCCCTGATCCGCGCCGACCGGCTGGCCGACGAGCTGGGCTTCACGGCACCGGTCTGGATCAAGGACGACTCGGCGAACCCGACCCACTCGTTCAAGGACCGCGTGGTGTCGATCGCGATGACGGCCGCACGCGAGCTGGGCTTCGAGCGCATCGCCTGCGCGTCGACGGGCAACCTCGCGAACTCCGTCGCCTCGCACGCGGCGCGGATCGGCATGCCGTCGATCGTCTTCGTGCCGTCCGACCTCGAGCCGGCCAAGATCGTGCAGACCGCGGTGTACGGCCAGACGCTGGTCGCCGTCGAGGGCTCATACGACGACGTCAACCGGCTGTGTTCGGAGCTCTCCGAGACCGACGAGTTCGAGACCACCGGCTTCGTCAACGTCAACGTTCGGCCTTACTACGCCGAGGGATCCAAGACGCTCGGCTTCGAGGTCGCCGAGCAGCTCGGCTGGCGGCTGCCCCGACAGTACGTGGCCCCGATGGCGTCCGGCTCGATGCTGACCAAGATCCACAAGGCGTTCAACGAGCTAGTCACCGCGGGCCTGGTGCCAGCCGGAGAGTGGAGCGTGTTCGGGGCGCAGTCCGCCGGCTGCTCGCCGATCGCGACCGCGTTCGAGAACGGCCTGGACACGGTGACGCCGGTGCGCCCGGTCGGTATCGCGAAGTCGCTCAACATCGGCAACCCGGCCGACGGCCCGTACGCGCTCGACGCGGTTCGCTCGACCGGCGGCGCGATCGCGCAGGTCGACGACGACGAGATCCGCGACGGCATCCGGCTGCTTGCCCGCACTACCGGCGTGTTCACCGAGACGGCGGGCGGCGTCACCGTCGCCGTGCTGAAGAAGCTTGCGGCGTCCGGCCAGATCGACACGTCTGCCGAAACGGTCGTGTACAACACGGGCGACGGCCTCAAGACCATCGACGCGATATCGGGTGTCGTCGCGCCGACCGCGGTGATTCCGCCGACGCTCAAAGGCATGCGCGACGCCGGCCTGCTGTAGCGCCGTGGCGGAAGTCGTTCGACGTCCCGCGCGCCACGACCCGCTGTGAGTCGGGCGGCCTCGAAGGAGCCCTCCCGGGTCCTTACGCGCCATTGGCGACGAAATGACCTCGCAGAACAGTGCAAAGCGACCCGATCGAGTTGGCGAGATGTCTGGCTCTCGGGCGGCCATCCGTGTACCGTCCGCCCCGGTCGTAGTTACGAGCGTTTCGGCTAACGGAGTACCACGTGCGCACCTCGGTGTACGCGTGCACTGCAGTGAAGCGGGACCGAGGAACGAAGACCCCGGCCTCACGAAGTGTGGGACCGGTTGGCCCCTAGCAAGGAGTGCACGTGGCACAGGGCACCGTGAAGTGGTTCAACAACGAAAAGGGCTACGGCTTCATCGCCGTGGACGGCGGCCAGGACGTGTTCGTCCACTACTCGGCCATCCAGTCTGACGGCTACCGCTCGCTGGACGAAGGACAGCGCGTCGAGTTCGAGGTCGCTCAGGGCCCCAAGGGTCCCCAGGCTGACGGCGTACGCGTCGTCAGCTGACGTTTCGCTGGACCACCACAGCTCGCGATCGGCCCGGACCGCCTTGGCGGGCCGGGCCGATTCGTTCCCCTGGCCCGCGCCTTGGCCGGGAATCATCGCGAGGGGTTCGCACGTTCACGCTTGCGTGAGTGACAACGCCCAATTCGGCGCCCTGCTGCAGCTGACCGCGCAGGAGGGCAAGCGTGACGAGCTGCTCCGCGTCCTCACCAACTACGTCAACACCCTCGATGGTGAGCCGGGCACGACGCTGTTCGCAGCGGCGGCCGACCCGAACGACGACGAGCTGGTGTGGGTGTGGGAGGAGTTCGCCGACGCGGACGCCGTGCGCGGCCATTTCGACCACGACTTCTTCCGCGCGCTGCAGCTCGAGCTCGCCGACCTGCTCGCCGGCCCGGCGGCGGTGCGCCCGCTGGCCCCGTCCGTCCGGCGGATCAATCCGGGCGTCAACGCCGAATAGCTCGACGCCCGCCCGTCGATCACGCCTGCGGGCGAGCTTGCACTCACCGGGGGCGAGTGCTAAACCTGAACTGGCACTCGGCTAGGCTGAGTGCCAGCGCAACGACCAGCGATGAGGCGTGAGCTACGCCGTCCGTCGCGGGCATCGCACGTCGGTGCGTACCTAGTCCACCTACACGTAAGGACGACACCGCATGGCAAAGTTGATCGCGTTCGACGAAGAGGCCCGCCGCGGCCTCGAGCGCGGCATGAACATCCTCGCCGATGCCGTCAAGGTGACGCTTGGCCCCAAGGGCCGCAATGTCGTGCTGGAGAAGAAGTGGGGCGCACCCACCATCACCAACGACGGCGTGAGCATCGCCAAGGAGATCGAGCTCGAGGATCCGTACGAGAAGATCGGCGCCGAGCTGGTCAAGGAAGTAGCCAAGAAGACCGACGACGTCGCCGGTGACGGCACGACCACGGCCACCGTCCTGGCCCAGGCGCTCGTCAAGGAAGGCCTGCGCAACGTCGCTGCCGGCGCCAACCCGATGGCGCTCAAGCGCGGCATCGAGAAGGCCGTCGAGTCGGTGTCCGAGGTGCTGGGCAACCAGGCCAAGGACGTCGAGACCAAGGAGCAGATCGCCGCGACCGCGTCGATCTGGGCCGCTGACACCACCGTCGGGGACATCATCGCCGAGGCGATGGACAAGGTCGGCAAGGAAGGCGTCATCACCGTCGAGGAGAGCAA
>Ga0137376_10001749_pt1 | contig 12419 bp, 16 predicted proteins | sample SagtaG_23_FD_104814 | JGI IMG/M metagenome (GOLD analysis project Ga0137376, IMG submission 104814) | Vadose zone soil microbial communities from Sagehorn Ranch, Mendocino, California, USA - Sage2_L_20_16 metaG | ecosystem: Environmental > Terrestrial > Soil > Vadose zone | place: USA...
ATCTCATCCGTTATTCATCGGATCGGCTTCAACTAAGCAGCAACAGACAGCCCTTAGAAGTCTCTTTCTATTTGTAGCTAACGCGTTTAAGGAGTTTCAGCGATTGGTGACGGTGAAAGAAAACGAACTTGGAACGAACTTTGGCCGCATCTCGTCCGTTAGTTATCGGATCGGCTTCAACTAAGCAGCAATAGACGGCCCTTGAAATTCTCTTTCTATAGGCAGTTAACCTGTTTAAAGAATTTCAGCAAAAGTTGAACGACGAAAGAAAGTGAACTTGGAACGAACTTCGGCCGCATCTCCTCCGCTATTTATCGGATCGGCTTCAACTCAGCAGCGACGGGCAGCCCTTGAAAACCTCTTTCCATTGAAGTTTAACTTGTGGAACAAAATTCAGCAGAAGCAGAGGAAGGAAGGCTGGAACCTTTCGCTTGCTTCAGAGTCAATTTGACCGGCCCTAAAGTCACATGACGGCAGCAAGAATTCGCCTCTGGTAGAGACATTTTTTTACAATCAAGTCTAACTGTTTGTTACAACGAGAGAAGGGCGTCACTACTTCACTACTGAATAATTTACGAGTTGCAAAAAAGATAAAGAAATGGCCATACTCCGGAGCAGGAAAACGAAACGAAGCAAAAACGAAACAAAACGAAACGAACGCGAAACGAACGCAAACAGGTTCCAGGCTGGGCAATATCTGTAATAGGTGGATTAGGCGCATCTGCAATTGGCAAGTCAGACTCTGGTAAAAAAAAAAAGAAAACGAACCAACGAACCGAAAGCAAACGAACTGAAACGAAACGAAACGAAAACGAAACGAAACGAATGCGAAACGAACGCGAAGTTCCAGGCTGGGCAATATCTGCAATAGGCATGTTAGGCACATCTGCAATTGGCAAGACAGACTCTGGTAAAAAAAAAAGAAAACGAACGAAACGAACCGAAAACGAAACGAACCCCAAACGAAAGGACGGGTGGCTGGTGTTGTTTGAGGGAGGGGTGATTGGTGATTGGTGATATCTGCAATTGGCACGGGCGGAAACGAACCCCAAATGAACCGCGAAACGAAACGACGGGCAATTGGAGCAGGGCTTCAACTCTGGTAAAAAAAGAAAACAAGCGCGATTGTCAGCTTCCAATGTCTCAGATAGATATAGCCGGCCTTTGTTCCAAGTCCCTTCATGCTTGTAACTGCTTGTAAATGGGTCGTTGTTGGATTGTCGAATCGATTGTGCGCAAAGCGCTGCCCCCAGAACCCTTGCCCCCAGTACCGCCCTTGCCCGGAGACGTTCTCATCTCACAAATGGACAAGGGGCGCAGACCGGAGACGTTCTCATCTCACACTGTGTGGTCTGCGCATCGGAAGATCCCTCGGGGCGGAACCAGACGCATTCTTCGCAGTGCCGGCGCCAGCTCTGCGGAAAGGCCCGTGTGAATTGCCCCTCGAAAATCAACCAATCAACGCCCCAGAGCCCGATATTGCCCCCAAGAACCCGATATTGCCCCCAAGAACTCAAAACATTGAACGAGGATAATGGGAGGTGGGAGGTGGAGAAAAAAAAAGCAGCGCGTCAAACGCGTCGACATTCTCACGGAACCAAACAATTACAAAGCAAGATGAAATGGTGAAATCGGCCTGCGGCCCCCCTCGCGATCTTTGATCTTTTTTTTGCTTTAATGAGGGTGCCAGTGGGAAGCCCTTGAGAAGTGCTTTCTACTGGTATCTTGTTTGTATAAATATGTTGAGCGATTTTGGAGAAATTACGGACGGAACTCAGAAGGAACTTTAGCAATATCTCCTGCGCTATTAATCGGTGTAACAACGAAACAGAGGCTGCATTGGGTGCAACCTCTGAGGCTCGGTGTTGAGTGCGACCGAAGTTGGGCGAGCCCTTGAGTCTGATTTTTGTGAATCTTTTGAGTTACTATGTCGATTGGTTTTGGAGAAATTCTGGAAGGAACTCAGAAGGAACTTTAGCAATATCTCCTGCGCTATTAATCGGATAGCCTTCGATCTACTGGTATCTTCTTGTTGGTATAAATATGTCGAGCGGTTTTGGAGAAATTCCGGAAGGAACTCAGAAGGAACTTTAGCTACATCTCCTGCGCCATTGATTGGATAGCCTTCAATCAAGCGCCAATAGAGACTGATGTCTGATTGTGTGAATATTTTGAGTTACTTTGAAGAAATCTTTAGAGCGAACTCTCATAGAACTTTATTTACATCTTGTCCAGTAGTTATTGGATCGCCTTCAACTAGGGATCGGTAGAAGGCCCCTGAAAAGCCCCTTCTAGTGACATCTCATGTGACAAAGGACTTCCAAATTGGTAAAAACCTGCTTTCTAACGGTTTCCGATGTCTAAACGAGCTTCTGGTGCGTTGCGATTTGGCTGTGAGAGTAAAGCAAGAGCTATTAATGCTACAAAAGAGGCATCAAACGCTGAGAAGAGGCAAAAGAGGCCCTGTTTGAATGGTAAGTCTCCCGTCCTCTTTTTTGAACTTTCTAATGTGCGATCAGTGGAGGAATGGGGTTTGACTGTCACAGGGCCACCAAAGGAGCCTGGGTATATGGTGGAAATTTTGAGGGAATCTTGTGAGTTGCGTTGCCGTTAATTTTGCTTACCACTAGAGGATTGTCCTAGATGCCAAGGGTAGGACAGACTACCTAGATGATATGCCAGACGATTGGCCAGGGGACCTTTCAAAAGGATTAGGTCCCCAACATTTGTTGCTCCCAGAAGATAGCGCATTAGTGGGGAACGTAGAGGCAGGTTAGTAGATCGTTTATAAAGGAGAGAAAACTTCACATAAAGATTGCTATTATATAGGTGCTGATGAGGAGACCGTCAGTATGGCAGCGGTGGATGTTTCTTTAAATCGCAAGTTTTCTCTCTTTAACCTGTTCACTGGAGCTAACTTAAGGCAGATGGCGATGATGGTTTTGACACGATTTCAATGGAACAAGGTGAGTTTGTTTTCGACGTTCGTACAGAATCCCACTAACATAAAGTGAAAGATTATCCCCAGGGCTCCCCTTCTCCAAATGGAAGTGGGGAAATGGAGAGGGAGTCATCCGGAGATGACTTGGAGGTGGGGGAAGAAACGGTATCGATAAAAGACCTATCTCTGGGATCGATGGATGCAAGCTTTCTCCAGCCTAAAGACGCTAAAGACGGAGGCGTCCGAGGCGTGCGGTGGTTACTGGACTTGGACCAAGTCCTGAAGGGGTGCGACTTGAGCAAGCATAGAGCTGAAGATGTCAAAAACATTGTAAGGTACTTTACTGAGAAAGAGAGGGTTCTTGAAGCCCTCCCTGCCAGTTTCAAGGTGCCAGAGGTAAGCCTCCATTTGCCTTGCATAACCTTCGATGGTTTGACCAACAAGGGGAAGGGTTTCTCATCTAGAATCTTGTGGTTTATGACGCTGTTGCATGATAAACACGAGATCCTGCAGGAAGCTATGGCAGGAATGAACCGTAAAAGCAAAAGGCTGGTTGGGGAACTGATATTAACCGCTGCTGAGAAGCTTGTACAATATGTATAAAATGATGTATATAAGCTGCTTTTTTAAAGGGGGTAGGATGCCAAGACCAAGGCTTTAATTAGAATGCCGTCTTTGAACGCCGGGGTTGAAAATCAACTTAACCTCCGCCCACTTCAAGTTGCCTCCCCTCTCCTTCAGCCTTTCTTAAACCAATTCTACCATGCCTTGTTCACGTGTAACTCCGTCCAAAACCCACTCCAAACACTCCCAGAAGAGAGGGGCACCCTCCCCTTCTATTCCCACTGTTCTGGTCCTCAAAAGCAGGGGGGAGGAGCAGACGACATTGAAGTTAGAAAATAAGCAAAGCGGGGAGGTTGAAATGTTTAAGGTTGGGGAATGGTGAGTATTACCTAGTACAGCCGCAGGGGCTCCCAGTTGATTTCTGCGCCTAGCGCCTTCATTGCCCACCAGGACCTGGACCTGGACCAGAGGCCCATAGCTGGTGAAGATTATTGGAAGGGGCAGATCAAGGGAATTTATAAATATAAAGGAGAGAAATATGTGGTGGTCGCTTGGTTCTACACCAAGCAACACCTCATCGACGTCAGGTTAAAGTGCGTACAGACTGTTTTATTATTCATCAGCCAGTCTCTGACAATGTATTTCAGTCTAAATGAAATGCAAAAGCTTAGACTGGGAAGGGCAGAATTGGTCTCAAGCAACCACGAGGACGTAGTTCAAGCGTCTTGTATAGAAGGTACAGGTTGCTGTTATTCACGCCATGATCTTTAGGCTGAGGCAGGCTCTAGACAAGTGTAAAATCAGTTTCTTTGACGATATGAAGCTGCTGCAAGACCTCATTAATGTCAATGAATGGTTCTACAGGCTTGAGGCCAGTTTTGGAAGTCGTCGCCGTTCAAACGTTCCTAAAATCAATGTACGTTGTATTTTATTCTTCTCGACAGCAGTCAATTCTAACTATAAATAATAACAGGGGATAAACCCCACTTGTATTTGCCACCAGATGTATTGCCCCCAAGGCGATCGGCAGCGATTTTGTAAAAGTTGTAACCAATGGTTTCATGAGGGTTGCATGGGACCGGCCAGAGCCGCCGTAGAACCAGGTGAGCCAGAAGGGAGTCGGAAGTCTCTGGACCTAATGAAGAAGGTCCCCTTCTATCGTGGCTATGGGGGAGAGGGGAAGAGGGGGTTCTTTTGGGAGATAGTAGGAACCTACCGCCGGCTCAACCGTTTTCAGAACTGGGTCCAGGAGAACAGGGTTCCAGAAGATTGGGAAAATCAGTTAAACAAAGAGTTTGTGCAGCATGTCCTGTCAAAGACTTGGGTTTATTACTGTTGTCCTAATGGGTGCGAAACCCCTCTTTAAATTCTTATTTACTAGTATTTCATTATGTTACATTACCGCATATAACCTTTATTTTATTTTATTTTATAAATACTTGTTTAGATGTTCAATCCAATATTCCAGGCATTGCATCGCAAAACTAATTAAAAGTGTACAAAATGAATAATGATCAAGGAGCTAAATGGCCTGCAGCAGCAGCCCTGACCGATCTCTTCAATGCGATTTGGGTTCGAAGGGCAACGGCGATGTTCATGGCGATCGTAGGTGGGCTTACAGACGTTCGCAAAAAGAGCGCCATGCGCGCAGGTTCCGTCACCTCGTTGACGAAATAACTCACCCGACCGCTCCTATCCAAGAGGGCGGAGATGTCAAACCGGCACAAAACTCGCAGATCCAAGTTCCCAGCTCCGAAGTGCGCCTTTTCTTCCATTTCGACCAGTCTTTGGTATGTGGTCATGGCGAATGACGTGAATTCTTCATGGCCCTTCGCCACCTCTGGCCGGCTTGCCATCGGATTGGCCAGTTTCGGGTCTGTTGCTGTCTGCTTCATTTTTCTTGCATACAGTTTCCTGACCGCAGGATTGGTTTCAGATTGAATGAAGAGCCGAGACAAAACGACTCACTCGATCATGTGCAAAGGTGTGTAGTGTTCCACCGCACTTTCCGTTATATCGCCATCGTCTTTCACCTCTGTCAGCACTGCGTGGTTTATCTTTCCACCCACAAAAAATAACCGGATTTCACCCAGCCTTTGCAACCCGTCCACGTACGGCATGGCAAACCATCGGACCTGGATGCCCATGTTTCGAATGCTATCGTGATCGTAGAGCTCTTTTGTCTCCTCGACTAGGTTGGCAAAGTGCTCCGTAAATTTCAAGTCAGGAGTTACCTTGAGAACGTGACAGGAGCTCTCGGAGAACTCCCTCTTGATGTAGAGGTTTTCCCTCTGTTGGAAGGTGAAGTCAGTCGGGTTTCGGATTGGCAATATCTTTGGATATGGGGTCTTTGTGTATTGAGTGGCTATGATCGAGAGCTCCATTATGAGCGCCAGCTTGTGCCCATGCCAGATCATCTGATCAGGGGAGGGAAAAACCGTTGTCGAAGAGGAGAGTCGGCGGATGTTGGCCATGACCGCAGGCAGCTGATCGTGATTGAACCCATCGCCCTCTCTGTCCCTGTCTCTGGAGCATCAAAAAATACCATCCCCCCGAAAAAAAAGAAACTCGCACATGAAGTCCAATGAGAGCAGAAGGCCTCCTAGAACAAGGTCCCTAGTTTGTAACAGTTCCCACCGCGCGCCGCTTCCTTTCTGAACCGCTGCCTTGTAGTCCTTCCACTTCATAAAAGTCATCAGGCAAGGACCTCCAGAATTATTTTGCAATGCGTAGAATACTAGGAGCTATGTAAAATAAAATGAGCACCGTTGCTGAACAGCATGGAGGGAGAGGACCAACCCATTCCCAGCTCATAATTTGCTTATCCCTCTTCATAAGGACATGGTTAGGAAACGTTTCTTGCACTGACTTGAGCCACTCTGCGGGGAGGTAGCTCTCAGACGCCATCATCCATAGATCTTTATCTACTGTTGATAAGGACGATTTCAGCCCACAATCTTCGATGACGATAACAGTAATCGGTTGGCGGTAGAAGGGACTGTCCATGGCCACCTCCTGCAGAGGGAACGCTCCTCGATACAGGTGCAATGGGGTCGGTGGTGCTGGTTGGGAGATTGGGGGTGGAAGGGGACTTGGTGACATTTGGTGCGAAGGTGTTGATGGGATTGGCATCCTGCGGACCTCTTGAGAAGGTCTTGAAGTTGATAAGCTTACAGAATCCACGCCTGCCAGCACCCCAACGCGCGCCCTGCCAATCGGCGGTTGGGGAGGTCTTGGAGTTGATGGCTCTGCAGCAGGGGCATCGTCGTCAATGTAGGCGATTGGAGTTATTGACCTCCGTCCTGATTCTGGGCTTGGAGACCTTGTAGGTGGTTCCTGTTGAGCCGACGATCCCTCCCTCCTGAATGGCGGACCTGCATGAGCTGTAATTAATTTTGTGTTTAGATGGGGCGTATAAATAACAACATAAAGATTTACCTGAATGTAATGGGCGATGACTCACGTGAACATGGGGAGATCCTACAGGTAGCGGCTCCTGCTGAGCTGATGATTTCTCCCTCCTGGATGGCTGAACCATGGGAGCTGAAATTCATTTTGGGTTTAGATGGGGTATATAAGTGATGGTATAAGGATCCACCTGACGGCATCTGTTGGTGACCCACATGAACGTGTCGAGATCCACCGGGCAATGGCTCCTGCTGAGTTGAAGATTTCTCCCTCCTGGATTGCCCACCCAAGGAAGCTGGAATTAAGTGTACGTCTAGATCGTGCGTATAAGCAACAATTTAAGAATTCACCTGGAGGGTTTCGTTGACGACCGGCAGGCTGGAGCTCTTGCATGGCAAGAGCTGGAAGCGTGTGGTCAGATTGAGCATAAAAACAACAGAATGAGGACTCACCGGTACCTGCCTGTTGCCTTTCCTGTCTTTTTCGTCTTTTCTCCATGAAACGCTCGTAATCCGGATGCGACTGCTGATTAGCCTCTCCCAAATGGTGTATGGGTATGTGGCGCAAGACCTCTGGGTCACGATGCCTGTACCTTTCAAACGTCTTATCTGCAAACTCATCCCAATCATCTTCGGTGATGGGGGGACTGGGAGCGTCGGGGTTCTGATGGGCAGGGCATAATGGATCACAGTATTTGTGAACCTTCTGGCTTGTGACATGGGTAGCGTAAGTGCCGCCTGAGCTCCAGAATATCCCAGACCCAGTCTTTGTGGTGGGATGGGGGCAGGTGTGGGGGCACTTCTTGAACGTCATTTCAGAATGGCAGGAGGGGAGGACGTCTGATATGGTAATTTTACGTGGCTAAAATGGTGTTTTTAATATGGTAACTGCATCAACTTTAGAGTCGGGAGAAGTCGGTGGCAAAAATAGCACGTTCAAAGTCTAAATTTGATCTGCGCCTGGGACGGGGGTTGCGTCAATTAGAACATAGCGGAGCACAAACAACCGCGCTATGTATCTAGCAGAAAGTTATGTACAGTGAGATTTAGTAGTTACAGGTAAATACATATGGTTAGGAGCAGCCCATGGGTAGGCGTGCGGATGGGACTGTAACCCCTGGGTATGTCGCGCGTCCCGGTTACCCGCACCTGCACCCGCACCTGCACCACACCTTAAACAACCCACACTGCACCTGCGCCCACATCTCACCCACCATCGCACCCGCATCACACCCGCATCGCACAACCGCATCGTACCTGCACCGGGATCGCACTCCTAATCAGGCAATCCTCTCGGATACCCGACTATCCCGGTATTCCTTTTTTGCTTACTTTTCTACTCATATCCATGATAGTGGTTAGTATCTACTTGAGTCTTCAGATCACGTTCCACGCATCTGAGGCAAGTAGCTACTTTACTTTTCCTTTCATCTGCTTCTCGTACATGTACCTAGCTCGTTACATTCCAATAGGTACATCTGAATATATACTAGATTGCCGTTCAATGGCCCAAAAGCCAAGGGACAATGCCCTCCTGAAACTGAATCAAATACTAGGGCTACATCAGAGCCCGTACGCTTCCGCGAGATGTGGAAAAGCTGGGTGTTGACCATTAATCAGACGTTCAGTAGCCTCCCACCCATCATGGCCCTATACTTGCCAAGTACGGTGAGCCTGCCCAGTTTAGGAAACCCACAATTGACCAATAAGTAACTTACTCTTCCCAGGATAGGTTGAACCGCCTGCTGCTGTCCATATTTAGAAAGTCCGTTGAACGCTCTGGAAGGTTGCTTCTTGTGAACACAGAAGCATTAGGCATAGCACCCAATTGTCTCCTCACCTTCACTTGCCATTGTCATGTCTAAACTCGCTGACACTGCTGGCGAGTGACGAATGGCTTAATTGGTATGAAACATTATTCTAACGGGTAACAAAGCAATGTCAAGCTCAAAGAAGACCCATAAAAGGCAGCACCTTAGCGGTGGGTCATCTCTTTGCAACCTCTTCTTCAATTGAACCAGAGATCAGCGGAGGAGTGGGGATTGACAGTGACAGCGCCTTCTCCACCGCCAGGGTTCATCTCCGACGTCCTTAAGCAACTTCGTGAGTGTCCTTTGTTTTGTTCTTTTACGGTTTCTGACCATCGCAGATCAGCGTAGATGGCCTAATTGGCCCCAGCTCCCATATCTGGAAGATAGGCCAATGAATTGGCCTGGGGATGTTTCAAACGGTTTGGGGCCAGAGCATCTCATCATACCAAAAGGAAGTAAGTCAAATATTGATAATTCTGGTCAATTTTGGTGTCTAACTGAAGTGTTCAAATAGTGACAAAGGAAGACTTTGAGACAAGAAAAGGTTCTTAGGTTATGTACTAGTAGTCACGTCGCAAGCATGGGCAGTACCTGGGCAGTACCTGTGCCTTACATCCGACTTAGTGTGAAAGTCAGTATTGGACAAAATTCAGTTGTATATTGAAATTAGAGGGCAATCATGGCCATTCATCATGAACCTCCATGTCCTGGCATGAATCACATTGTCCCGTGTGAATCGGAATCATCCCGACTTGTGGATGGCAATGCCAAAACGTGAACGTTTGAACCATTGTGTTCATGATGAGCTGACTTAACTTTCCACAACCTCGAAGTTCTGCTGTGCGCGCTAAGACGGCATCTAGTATATATTCTAGCTACAGTAATACATATCTACCGTGTTGTAGATCTTGTAGCTCTAATATACATACAACTGTTCTTGGAACGAAAAAAAAGATTAATGGTCTAAACTGGTGTGTAGAGTTGCCCCTTGGATCTGTTAAAGATCTTGTGCGATCTGCTTGATTTGAAAGCTAGATGTAGGTATAGCTCACTGCCTCAGATGCAAACTGTATGCAGCAAGTAAGTCATAACCCAGGTGAATGCACTATACGATTGAATCAAACCACCGGGTACTGGCTGAAAATAGATGTGTATACAAGGCGTGTCACTGCACCAGTGGAGCTAAAAATCCGAGTCATCATCCTCTTCACTGAGCTCTATATCAGCTAGGGTTTCCTCATCCTCTGAGTTATCCTGCATCGCACCGGTGTCGTTTTCTTCCTCTTGTTCTTCCCTCCCCTCCCCCTCTTCCACGTGCACCTTCAATGCACCTCTCTTGGGTGGCACCCGCAGGTTCTTTGCTCTCCCAGTCCTATTCTTTGTCCGCATCTTTTTTATCATAACTTCCATTCTCAAAGTGTCGTTTGCAACCTCAGCATTATACCCTTCCAGCTCTAGCAATGACCTGGATAGCTGCCTCTTCGTAGCATGGGCTGGAGCACCACGAGCCCTACGTTTCTCTCTTGGTACCAAGCCCACCATCCGCAGCTTCCAGTAATGTGGGTTTGACAGTAGGACCACCTTTCCTTGTTTAACATCCCAGATACCCCCAGCATTATCCAGTTTGGTATTTGGAAGACATTGGCAGTATGACAACATCTTTCCGAGTGCAAGGTCCAGGCGTGCCTTATCCTCATCGTCAAGTTTTCTCTTTTCCAATCGATACTTGGAAATGTAGCCAGGATTCTGAGCAAAAGGGGCCCAATGCTTATGGTTCTTCAGGTCCCGACCTGCCTCGACAAAGTACAAACTGGTGCGCTCTTCAAAAGAAGGCACTCTAGGCCCAGGGCCTTTCCCCCTAACTGGACAGTTGCATGGAATTACCACATAAGCCTTAAGATGGTCATGAAGGCTGTCCAATGACCAACAGGCCATTGCTTCTTCCAATGAATCTGGCCTTTGTCTGACGCTTGGGTCACACAATTTATAGGCGGCATGGAGAGCAGCCCAAATTTGAGCTGTAAAGACCTTGAACAGGTTGGCAGCCATACCCTCAGGACGGTGAAATTTATCTAAATCTCCTGGCCAGGACCACTTTCGTAAAATAATCCCTGGCATGTCAGAAAGGGCAGCCTTGAGTTCGTTCCAAGTGAGGTTCTCCCCTAGGGGATATATTTCTTCGCTGTTTTGATCCCCATCTCCATCTCTGAGTCGCCTTAGTTGATCCTGCCTCACCGCCTGCCTTGCTTGTCCTGGGTTAAAACCCAAAGCAGTCAAGAGGTCCAGATCGTCAACCTCTGCAACCTCTGGCAGGCACAGCTCTTTAGACATGTCTAGATCGTGCAGGAAAAACATGCCAAATCTGTTGACCAACGGTGAAAAATTGAGGCTGGTCAAAGACTCCTTGAGTTGGGGGCGGATGAAGGGAGGGGTAAACAATACTGATTGCATGAGAAATGCAAAGAGGGTGCTCATGGTACCGTAATTTGTAGGCATATGAGGTTTACGGTGATAGAGCTGCATTTGGCATTGGAAAATGGAATCCAATCGACGCCAGAGAAATTCGAACCAAGTCTTGGAAGGTAACCATATGAATGGAGCTGACGATTCAAAGTCTCTGATCTGCCAGACAAAAATTGGAAAAATGGTATATAGTTTACTATGGAAGGAGCTTACCACATCTCCCAGATGGCCACCCAGGGGCTGAAGGGCTGAGTAACCTAGCCTGAATTCGTCTCTCAACCCATAAGATTTTATCTGAGCAGCCCCCTTAAAAACGCGAATAAGCTGGTTGGACTCCTGGATAAAACGCTCGCTGATGGAGTAAACATCGGTGTCTCTGAAGCGTTCCCTTGAATTGTCAGATCGCCTAATGGCTTCATAGGCTAAATTGTAGGACGATCTAAAAATGATGTGACTCTGGTCTGATTGAGCTACAGACATCTCTGCTTGCAAACCGCCGTAGTGGGATAGCGTATTATGGTGGTGCATGTTGCCCAGATTATAACCTCCAGCACCGTAGGAGGCTTCAAGGTGATCCAGTCGCCACAAGCCGACCAGAGGTTCTCCGCCTTTCGGATGGTATGTGATGCCAAGGTCAACGAAGAGTTCTCCTCTACTCCGGTCAGCCATGTAATTCCAGTCCAGAGAATTCAACTCTTTTCTCAGATTGTCCAAAACATATTTCAGCGTAGCTGAAGTGCTGCCACCATGGTTAGAAATCATTTCTTTTGTGAGGGCCTTGATGCCCTTGACTTCAAGGACAAAAAAGAAGGACCCAAACTGATCCAATTTACCGTCTGAGTCTGCGATCTAAGGAGCATAAGTCAAATGGCCATTTGTGATACTGATTTAAACAAGCTTACCAAGTTTTCCATAAATAAGAGGAGTTTGGATAGTTCATGCGACCTGAAGGGGTAGGAAGCCATTTGCTTGGAGGAGCTTTTTGTGGCTAGGTGAGATAAATCCAGCCCCACATATGGTTGGCTGACGTCTGGAGTGGCAAGCTCCATGGCTGGAATTATCACCTGTTCCCAGAGGATGTTCTGGATGTGCGGTGGAATGAGAGATTTTAGGGGTTAGGGTTTAGGGTTTAGGGTTTAGGGTTTAGGGTTTAGGGTTTAGGGTTTAGGGTTTAGGGTTTAGGGTTTAGGGTTTAGGGTTTAGGGTTTAGGGTTTAGGGTTTAGGGTTTAGGG
>Ga0137376_10001750_pt1 | contig 12416 bp, 7 predicted proteins | sample SagtaG_23_FD_104814 | JGI IMG/M metagenome (GOLD analysis project Ga0137376, IMG submission 104814) | Vadose zone soil microbial communities from Sagehorn Ranch, Mendocino, California, USA - Sage2_L_20_16 metaG | ecosystem: Environmental > Terrestrial > Soil > Vadose zone | place: USA...
ATCGGCGAAGGCCTTCCGCCGTGCGGCGTCGCTCAGGAGGTCGTGGATCCGAAGGTGCGGGGCGCTCGACTGGCCGCCGACGGCGATCTCGATGCCGCGAGCGCCGATTTCGGCCGCGAGGTCAAGGGCTCCCTCGAACGAGAGGTGCTTGACCGAATCGGTGTAGAGGCCGAGTTCCACCGGCTCTGCTACTGGACTCCGAATAGGCGCCGACGCCGGATGGGACTCCAGTCCGGGAGGTCGAGCTCCCGCAGGCCGGCCACGCCGCGCTCGTAGACCGGGTGGCCAGGCTCGATCGGCAGCCCGACCGTCCGGCCGAGTGCCGCCGACAAGTACACAGCGAGGGTCGCCTCGAGGATGTGCAGGCCCTGCTCGCCGGTTGCCACCGGATCGCGCCCCTCGCGGACGGCGGCTCCGAAGTCGGCCAACACGTTCGTAATCGATCGGCGCGGCGGCAGGTCCGTCTCCTCGACACGGCCATTCCTTCCGTGGACGACGAGCTGCTCGAACGGCGCGAAGGCGCCCGACGCACCATCCTCGTAGCCGACCTCGATCCGCCCCTCCGGCCCGCTCACGGCAATCCCGCCGGGCCCCTGGCCCCAGCCAACATTCACCAGGGCGGCATTCCGGTCGGTTTCGAATCGGCTCAAGGTGATTTCCTCGACGGGGGCGTCTTCCGTGCGGGCGTCCACCCAGGCCGACACGCGCTCGATCGGACGCCCGAGCAACGCCTCCGCGAGATAGACGATGTGGAGCATGTCCATCAGCACCCCGCCGCCCGCCTGGCTCGGGTCGTGGCGCCAGGTGGGCCGGTAAGCCGCTGCGCCGGGGATGTCGATGACGCTCAGCCAATTGAGGATCGCGACCTCGACGGGCCCGATGTCGCCGGCACGGATGATCTCCAGGATCCTCACGATCTCGGGACGGAACAGGTAGTTGTGGACGATCCCGTATCGGACACCATTAGCGCGGGCCGTGGCGATCATCTGCGAGGCATCGCGCGGAGTCGTCGCGATCGGCTTTTCAGAGAGGACGTGGCGACCCGACTCGCAGGCCGCGATGACGAGGTCGCGGCGGAGATGTTGCGGGGTGCACACGTCGATCATGTCGACGTCGTCGCGCGCAAGAAGCTCAGCGGTGTCGGCATGGACGTCGCGATCGCCAAGGCCGGCTGCGTCGCTCACGAGCGCACGGCGTTCGGGGGTCGGGTCAGCTACGGCGACCAGCCGAAACAGCTCGGGTAGCTCGAGGTAGGCGGGCACGTGATCGCCGAGGGCAATGTTGCCTGCCCCGACCAGCCCGACCCTGATCGGCTCCCTCATCGCTTCGCAGTCATCGCCTTGGCGTCCTCGCGTTGCGACCATCGCTTCGCCACGAGGCGATTTTCGCAGGGACGAACCGGCATCGCCTCTCCGGTGTGCGAAGTCAGGCGGTGGCGGGTGCGACCTCGGGTTCCCGGGACTCTTCGGTTTCGTCCGCTTCGATCGTGACGTGCGGCAGCCAGCGCAGGAAACTCGGCAGCCACCAGTTCCAGTCGCCCAGCAGGCGCATCGTGGCCGGCAGCAGCACGCTGCGCACGATCGTGGCGTCGAGGAAGATCGCGGTCGCCAGGCCAAAGCCGAGCTGCTGGATGACGGACGTTTTCAGCGTCACGAAGACGCCGAAGACGACGACCATGATGGCCGCAGCGCTCGTCACCGTGCCGGAGGTGATCGAGATTCCCTTGGCTACAGCGGCGTTCGAATCCAGGCCGCGATCCCGGGCCTCCTTGACGCGGGTCAGGATGAAGACGTGGTAGTCCATCGAGAGCCCGAACAGGATCGTGAAGATGAAGAGCGGCACGAACGATTCGATGACCCCCGGCTTGAAGCCGATCTGGTCCTTGAGCCAGCCCTCCTGGAACACCAGCGTGAGGAGGCCGTAGGCCGCGGCGGTCGACAGCAGGTTGAGCAGGATTGCCTTGATCGGTATGACGATCGAGCGGAAGGCGACCAGCAGCAGGATGAAGCTCAGCCCGAGCACAAAGACGAAGATGCGCGGCAGGTTTTGGCTGTAGAAGTCGGTCTGGTCGAGGGCGAAGGCTGGATCGCCCGTGATGAACGCCTGGATCCCGCTCGATTGGGGAAAGACCGATGGCACGACGCTCGAGCGCACCTCTCGGACGATGTTCCAGTTGGCCTCGTCGTTGAGCGTGCCCGCCAGCGTGTAGTTGAGGGCCGCGACCTTGCTGTCGCGCGACATGTCGGTCTGGACGGGACCGCTGACACCCGGAATCGCGAGGACCCTGTCGGAGAAGGTCTTGATGGCCGTCTGCGTGGCCGCCTCGTCCGCGCGGGTGACGATCGCGACGAGAGGCAACGTGGAGCCCTGCGGCCACTTGGCGTTCATGAGGTTGATCGCCTTGACGGAATCGATGGTGTCAGGGAACGACGTGAGGTCCGTCGTCCCGACGTGGAGTCGGGTGAACGGGACAGCCAGGGCAAGCAGCAGGACGATGACCGCGGCGGCGTATATCAGCGGCCGCCTCATGACGCGTCTCGTCAGCGCGCTCCATAGCCCGCTCCCTTCGTCGCGATTGCGGTCGAGGAGGCGCACGAGCGGCGTGAGGCCCAGCGCCTGGAACGGGACCGCCGCCTGGCCCGCGTTCACGCCGTTCCCCAGGATCGCCAGGATCGCCGGAAGGAACGTCAGGCTGCCGATGACAGAGATGAGGACGACGGCGATGGTGCCGATCGCCATCGATCGGAAGAACGGGTCGTCGAGGAAGAGCAGGCCGGCGATCGAGATCATGACCGCCAGCCCGCTGAAGAACACGGCTCGGCCCGCCGTTCCGCTCGCGATTTCGATGGCCCGCAGCTTTTCGCCGGCGTCCCCGCGCTCGATCAACCGCCACAGCGACCACGCGACGATGGCGGCGACCAGGGCCCCTGCCGCCAGGGCCGCTGGGCCGCCAAGCATATTGCCGACCACGGTTACCGCGACGGTTAAAGCGGTCAGTGCCAGACGACGGAGGTACACGTGCCGCCCGTAGAAACGGTGCGAGTCGTAGCCGCGCCGGTGGCGCTCCGTGCGGAATCTGGTCACCATGAACAGCGAGTAATCGACCGCCACGGCCAGGCCGATCAGGACCACGAGCTGCGTGGCATACGGGCTGACCGGTCCGACCGTCTGGCTGTAGATGCCCAGGAACCCGAACGCTGCCAGGAGCGAGCTGATCGCGAGGATCAAAGGCACAGCCGCCGCAACCACCGCCCCGAACGCGACCAGCAGGATGAGGAACGTCAGCGGGATGGTCAGCCGCAGCGAACCGTCCAGATCGTTGTTGATCACCGTGCTGATCTCGTTGTTGGCGAGCGTGTTGTTCAGCGCGTAGATCTGGAACCCTGGATTCTCCACGCGCATCTGCGCCACCAGGCCGGGGATCGGTACGAGCTTGCTCTCAACCTCGGGGCCATCGCCCTTGATCTCCCCGACCACACGGAGCGTTGTCCGGTCGGGCGAGATGACATTCGACCCGGGCGGGAGCATGAGCGGGTTCTTGAGATCGCCAAACGTCGCGACCTGCTGGCCGTTGACCGTTCCCTTGGCGGTGCCCAGCTGGCTTACGATCTTCGCCACGGCCGCGGCGTATTGCGGGTCGTCCACGGTCGAGGAGCGGCTCGAGACGATCAGGTACAGGACGGAGGAAGGATCCTTGGTGCCCCCCGCGTTGAACACGTCGTAGGCGTGAGCGGCCTCGTACTTGGCGCTCTGGTCGTTCGAGACCGCGTTCTGCGCCTTCGTCCCGCCCATCAGCATGCTGACCACGAACAGCCCGAGCGTGCAAACGAACCATCCGGCGATGACGGGCCAGCGATGGCGAGCACTCCACATCGCGACGCGAACGGTCCAGGGCGCCGTGCTTCGGGCGCGGCCGGGTGCTGCCACCATCATCAGTTCCCCACTCCTCCGGGCCCGCGTCCGCGTGGCCCGCAAGGAAGTCTACGCGGCCGGGCTACCGGCTGGTTTCGATGGGACGCCCGGCCCCGTCCGAGCCAACTGCGGGCGCCAGCCGCGCCGCCAGCCTGGCGACGAGGCGGTCTACGAACTCAGCCTGAGCGGGGTTGAGCTTGCGCCGGGCTTCGTCCTGCGAAAACCATTCGACCCGATCGACCTCGGGGAATTCCCCCTGTCGTCCAGAGCGTGGCGGCCATTCCATGACGAAGCTGTTGCTGATCGCGAGGGCCGGGTCGAGGTCGCCTTCGATCGCCCAACCGGTCACCGTCTTGCCGGACGCCTGCTGGACCTCGCCGAGCTCGATGGGCGCGCCCGACGGCGGCGCCTGCCCCGTCTCTTCGGCGAACTCCCGACGCGCCACGTCGAACGGCTCTTCGTCAGGCTCGACCTCGCCCTTGGGCAGGCTCCACGCTCCGAGGTCCTTGCCTTCCCAGTACGGTCCGCCCGGGTGTGCCAGCAGCAGCTCCAGGCCCCCGTCGCGGATGCGATACACCACCAGACCCGCGCTGCGCTTGGCCACGGCCGAGTCTAGATTTCCTGGTTGTCGATCTGGGCGCGCTGGAGTCGGCCGCTGAAATCGATGTAGATCGACTTCCATTCGGTGTACGTATCGAGCGCGGCGTGGCCGGCCTCGCGATGGCCGTTGCCCGTTTCCTTGGTCCCACCGAAGGGCAGGTGCGTCTCGGCGCCGATGGTCCCCGCGTTCACGTACACGATTCCCGTCTCGAAGTCCCGCATCGCTCGAAAGGCGATGTTCACATCGCGAGTGAAGATCGACGAGCTCAGGCCGTAGCGCGTCTGGTTGAGCGCCGTGACCGCAGCCTGGTAGTCCGGGACGGGGATGACCGAAAGCACCGGCCCGAAGATCTCTTCCTGGGCGATCCGGTCCATTGGCTTGACGCGGCTGAAGATCGACGGCTCGAAGAAATGGCCGTGCTCGAGTCCGGCGCCGGTCGCCCGATGGCCACCGCGAACGAGCTCGCTCTCCCTTCGGCCGACCTCGATGTACGACTCGACTTTGTCGACCGCGGCGTCGTTGATGAGCGGCCCGACGTCGGTCGTGGGCTCCAGCCCATCGCCCAGGCGCAGGCGGCTCGTGCGGGCTTCGAGGCGTTGGAGGAGGGGTTCGAGAACAGTCCGCTCGACGATCACTCGACTGCACGCGGTGCAGCGCTGCCCGGTCGTGCCGAACGCGGACCACACGATCCCGTCCGTGGCCAGGTCCAGGTCGGCATCTCGCAGGACCACGATGCCGTTCTTGCCGCCGAGCTCAAGGCTGACACGCTTGAGGCGGCGACCGGCTCGCTCGGCGATGCGTTTGCCCGTCGAGGAGTGCCCCGTGAACGAGATGACCTGGACATCGGGGTTGTCCACGATGGCGTCACCAACCTCAGCACCCGAACCGGTCACGAGGTTCACGGTGCCGGCCGGAAAGCCGGCCTGGGCCATCAGCTCGACGACGAGCGTGGCGCAGTGCGGCGTGTCGCTCGCGGGCTTGAACACCACAGTGTTCCCGGCCACGAGGGCGGGCATCATCTTCCAGCAGGGAATCGCGATCGGGAAGTTCCAGGGCGTGATGATCCCGGCGACGCCGAGCGGCTGGCGAATGCTCATCGCCCACTTGTCGGGCAATTCGCTGGGGACCGTGTCGCCGAACATGCGGCGGCCCTCGCCGGCCATCAGGAACGCGATGTCAATGCCTTCCTGCACATCGCCGCGCGCTTCCTCGACGACCTTCCCCATTTCTCGCGTCATGGCACGAGCGAGGCGCTCCTTGTGGTCCGCCAGGAGCTGGCCGAAGCGATACAGGATCTCGCCGCGCTTGGGTGCCGGGGTTCGACGCCAGAGCCCGCCCGCTGTCTCAGCGGCTCTGACGGCGCGCGCGACGTCGGCCGGCGTGCCGCTCTGGAAGTGGCCGATCAGGTCGCGGCGGTCCGCAGGATTGCGACTCTCGAAGGTGCGCCCGGACTCGGAAGGCACCCATTCGCCCGCGATGTAGAGGTCGAAGGTCGGGACGTCCTGCGTGGGCGTGTCGGTCTGCGGCGCGACGGTTTCGGTCATCTGGCGCGATTCAGGCGACGCGTTCGAACGCCATTGCCACCGATCCGCCGCCACCGAGGCACAGAGTGGCCAGCCCGTAGCGGCCTTCGCGGCGCTCAAGCTCGTGAAGGAGCGTCGTGACGACCCTGGCTCCCGACGCCCCGATCGGGTGGCCGAGCGCAATGGCGCCGCCGTTGACGTTGACCTTCGACCAGTCGAAGCCGAGCTCCCGGCCATCGGCCAGGGTCTGGGCAGCGAAAGCCTCGTTGATCTCCACCAGGTCGAACGCTTCGATTGGCAATTCCACGCGGTCGAGCAGCTGACGGACGCCGGTGACCGGCGCCAGGAACAGCCACTTCGGCTCGACCTCGGCCTGCGCATAGCCAACGATCCGGGCCAGCGGCCTGAGCCCAAATCGCTCCACGGCCCGCTCGCTGGCGACGACGGTCGCCGCCGCGCCATCGGTGATGCCAGGAGCGTTGCCGGCCGTGACAGTTCCTTCTGTCGCGTCGCCGCGATCACCCGACTGGACGCTTGGCAGCGGGAAGGCAGGCCTGAGCTTGGCCAGGGCTTCGATCGTCGTGTCGCGGCGGGGCCCCTCATCGGTGTCGACGAGGGTCTCCCGGCCCTTCGCGTCGCGCACCACAACCGGCACGATTTCGGCCTCGAAGCGGCCTTCGTCGATGGCGCGGATCGCCTTCTGGTGACTCTCCACCGCGAAGGCGTCCTGGTCCGCGCGGCTGACGTGGTCCTTGATAGCCACGCGTTCCGCGTGGGTGCCCATGTGGCAATCCTCGATCGCGCACCACAGGCCGTCGTGGACGGTCGAGTCAACGATCTCGCCGTCGCCGAGGCGATAGCCGAACCGGGCGTTGGGCAGGAGGTACGGGGCGATGTTCATGTTCTCCATGCCGCCCGCCACCGCCACCTCGGCGTCACCGGCCTTGATTTCCGCCGCTGCCAGCATGATCGCTTTCAACCCGGATCCACAGACGCGGTTGATGGTGGTTGCGCTCGTCGTGGCGGGCAGGCCGGCCTTGAGCGCTGCCTGTCGCGCCGGCGCCTGACCGACTCCGGCCTGAAGGACCTGGCCCATCAGGACATCGTCGATGGGCGTCCCCTCGGGCAGACCGGCGCGCTCGACCGCGGCCTGGATTGCCACGCCGCCGAGGGTCGTCGCGGGCGTCGTGGAGAGTGCCCCAGCGAACTTGCCGATCGGCGTCCGAGCCGCGCTGACGAGATACACGTGCCCGTTCGCGCCCGCTCTCTGGTCCATCGTCCGAGTCTACACCGGGGTATTTGAGGCGCCTCGAGTCGCAACTTACCGATAAGGACGTCGGGGCAGTATCCGTTCGTGAACGATGCCGCCGTCGGCAGGGCTCTTCGGGCGATTCGCCTGGCTCAGAAGCGATCTCAGGGCCAGGTCGCTGTCAAGGCGCAAGTGTCGCGACAGCTGGTGGGCCGCGTGGAGAGCGGAATGATCGCGAAGGTTGACGTGGGGACAGTCCGAGCAATCGCCGCAGCACTTGACGCCCTGTTCGACCCGGTCGTCCGATGACACGGCGGCGACATGGGCCGCCTCGTCAATTCGCGCCATTCAGCAATGCATGAGGGGTTTGCACGCTTGTTGGGAGCTTTGCCGGGGTGGACATTCGATCCAGAAGTCTCGTTCTCGTATTTTGGCGAACGGGGAGTCATCGACGTCCTCGGCTGGCACCCGGAAGCGGCAACGATCCTGGTGATCGAGCTCAAGACTGAAATCGTCGATGTTCAGGAGCTGATGGGGACGATGGACCGGCGGGTGCGGCTGGCTCCCAGGATTGCCTCAGACCGTGGCTACAGCGCTCGCCATGTTGGCGCCTGGGTGATCCTCGCCAACGACCGCTCAAACCACCGCCGGCTCCATGATCACGGAGCCGTGCTCCGCAGCAAGTTCCCGTCCGACGGACGCAGCATTTCCAGCTGGCTGACCCGTCCCTCCCAGCCGATTTGGGCGCTGAGCTTCATGCCAAATGATGCGCTGGATGGCCTTAAGGATGCTGGCAAGAGCGTCCCACGTGTCCGACGCCCTGCCCTCGCCGTCCCTCTGCACCGCGGCGAGCACGGCTCGGGACGGACCGACGGCCCTCCGCCTACTCGACCGCGGGGTCAATGCACTTAAGGTTCGCTGCGCCGAACAATTGGCAGGATGCGCCTCGCGCAAGTTCGACTGTCCCAGCAAGTCCGCGCGGATCGGGGCTGGCGGCGCGCGGCAATGGCCGGGTCGGGGCAAGGGGCGGAGCGCGGCAATGCCCGGGTCGGGGCTGCGCGCGTCGCGCGGCAGTGGGCGGCGCGCGGCAATGCCCGGGTGGGGGCAATGCACGTATCGGCTCGAGTCCGACGCGGCAACGCGGCGATCGGACCGCCGAGGGTGCGGATCGGATCGGCGAGGGTAGGATACCGTCGTGCTTCCGTCCGACGACGGCCTGAGCCGTCCGATGCCGGTGCCGCGGACGTGACCGCCCACAGAGCCCGGGGAATGCTTCCGTCTTCGGTCGTCCGTCCGCCTTCCGTGATGGATTCGCTCCTGGCGGCCGTCGACGATGCCGTCGTGGTCTTGGACGACGAAACCCGGATCGTCGCGTTGAATGTGGCTGCGGAAAGGCTGCTGGGCCTGCCCGCGGGTGAGGCGGTCGACCGCCCACTCGGCGAGCTGGTCGACTTGGAGGCGATCGGGCCGGGCACGCCCGTTGACGCGCGCGCCGTGCGGGCGGAGCTGTACGCGCGTCGCCAGTGGCGCGGCCGTCTTTCGGTCAGGCCGCTGGCTGGATCGCACCGCGAGCACACGATGGTGCTGGATGCCTCGGCAACGATCGTCGAGGGACCTGACGGTCACCGACGCCGAGGCACGAGATCCAACTCAGACGCACGCCAGATCATCGCGATCCTGCGGGATGTCACGGCGGCGGCCCGGCTCGAGGAAGAGCTCACCGGGCTGAGCATGCTCGGTGTCGTGAGCGGAGGCTCGCGGACGCGAGGCATGATCGCGCAGGACGCCGTCGAGCGTGTGTGTCGGGCGACCGAGGCACGGATGGGCATCATCCTGACCGCGACCCCGGGGGGTTATGTCATCGAGGCCGGACACGGCCTCACGCCCGAATTCTCCGAGCTGGTTCGAAGCCTCGCGATTCCCGATTCGCCGGTCCTCAAGGCGCTCCAGCCCGTTGGCACCGTTGTCTCGACCGACCTCGCCCGCGCGCCCCTTCGACCAGTCGTCGCGGAGGCATTGCGCAAACGCGGCATCGAGCGGATCCGGCTCGTCGGACTCCGCGTCCATGGCGAGCTTGCCGGGTTCATCGGGCTGGCGTGGCCAGCGGATATCCGGGCGGCGATTACCGACGGCGTCCTGATCCAGGCCGCAGCCCACATCTCCAATGCCCTCGAGAATGCGCGACTCCTCGACGAGCTGACGCGCGCCGTAAGCGACGAGCGAAGCCTGAGCGACCAGCTCGCCGCGCTGCAGTCGCTCACCTCGGCCGGCGAAACGGCCAGCGATCTCGACGGGCTCGCACGGCAGACGCTCGAGCAGGTCGTCGCTGCGCTCGGCGCTCGTGGCGGTGGATACGCCCTCCTGAGTACGAGCGACCGCCTCCCGATGGTCGCATCGATCGGGTCGTTCGAGCCGTTCCCTGGCTGGCGGGCCGACGGACCGGCAGGCCAGTTCGATCCAGTCATTCACTTTCGGAAGGGCGGCAATTCCTTCCTGCGCGCCTATGACGACGACTTCGAGCCGGCATCCGAAGCCGCCCCCGCGCGCAAACCCAGGCGAGGCGCCGACAAGTCGGGAGCAGCCGAGAGCGCGCCGGCCGGGGGCGACCGAGCAGGCGGCAGCGCGGAGGCCCCGACAGGCCTGGTCGCGTATGCGGCCCTGCCGCTGCGGACCGGTGACCAGCTGGCGGGCGTGCTACTCGTGTCGTTCGACCGCCCGATCGAACGGCTGGGCGTGGACCCGCGGGCTCTCGATGCGATCGCCCGCATCGCCAGCATCTCTCTGGCGAACTTCCGTTTGCGGGAGCGCCTGGTCGCTTCCGAGGAACGCTACCGGACGCTGTTCGAGGAGTCTCCGGAGCCGCTACTGCTGATCGGCCGCCGACGGCAGATCCTGGACGCGAACGGCGCCGCTCTCGCCCAGTTCCGCACGACCCGCGAGGAGCTGCTTCGCCGCCGTGCGGACGAGCTGAGCATGCCCGGTCCAAACGCGGGACCGCGTCGCAGCAACGCGGCACGTCGGGGCCGTCATACGCGCTTCCGGGCGACCGGCGTTCGACCCGACGGAACAACCTTCCCGGCCGAGGTCACGATCACGCGAGTCGCGATCGCGGGCGAACCTCGCGGTCTCGTGCTCGTTCGTGACCTCACGACCGTCGAGCGGCTCCAGGCGGAGCTGCTCCAAGCCCAAAAGATGGAGGCCATGGGTCAGCTCGTGTCGGGCGTTGCGCACGAGCTGAACAACCCGCTGGCGGCGGTAATCGGCTATTCGCAATGGATCAGCCGCGACAAACGACTCCCCGAAGACATGCGCAAGGATGCCCACCTTCTTGCGCAGGAAGCCGAGCGAACACGAGGCATCGTCCAGAACCTGCTCGATTTCGCGCGCCAACGCCCGCCGGAGCGCCATCCCACTCCCATCCGACCGCTCGTCGAGAGCGTGCTGAGCCTCCAGTCGTACGCAATCGCTGCGGGCCAGATCGAGGTCAGCCTGTCGATCCCAGGCGAGCTCCCGCCCGTCGAGGTCGATCGGGCCCAGATGCAACAGGTCCTCCTGAACCTGACGCTCAATGCCATCCAGGCGGTCACCGCCACGGGAGCACCGGGCAGGATGGACATTACGGCCTCGCGGTTCGAGGCCGACGACGGCCGGGACATGGTTCGACTGGAGATCCGCGACAGCGGCCCGGGAGTCCCAGCGGCTCTGCGGTCGCGCCTCTTCGTGCCGTTCTTCAGTACCAAGGAACCCGGCACGGGCACCGGCCTCGGCCTGTCGGTATCGTTCGGGATCGTCGCGGGACATCAGGGCCGCCTGTGGTTCGAAACGCCGGCCGACGGTGGCGCGGCCTTCGTCGTTGAGCTGCCGCTGACCGCCGTCCCACTGGCGAGCCAGGCCGGCTTCGTTCAACACCTGGTCGGGACGCCGCAACCGGTCCGGACGCCGGGCCGAGGCCTCGTTGAACGAACACAGCCCAACGAGCGCGACGGCGAGCACGCCGCCAGCCCTTCTCGGCGGCCGCGAATCCTCGTCCTCGACGACGAACCGGCGATTCGCGCCTTCCTGCACAAGGCCCTGCAGGTCGCCGGGCTCGACCCCGTCGTCACCGGTGGTGGCCGCGACGCGGTGGATCGTGTCCGAACCGAGACGTTCGACCTCGTGATGTGCGATCACCGAATGGCCGGCATGTCCGGGACGGAGGTCCACGATGCCATCGCTGCCATCCGACCGGGCCTGGCGCGCCGCTTCGTGTTCATGAGCGGGGATGTCCTGAACTCCGAGTTGAGCGATTTCGCCACGGAGCACGGAATCGGCCTTCTGGCGAAGCCGTTCGACATCGAAACGGTCACACGCACCGTGCGCGAGCTGCTTGCGCGGGCAGACGCCGAGGAGGCGGACGCTCAGCGCTCGCGCGGATAGGTGTAGAAGCCGCGACCGGTCTTCTGGCCGAGGTGGCCCGCGGCCACCAGATCCTCGAGGACCTTCGGCGGCGCGAACGGCTCTCGCTCCAGACCATCGTGGAGCACCTTCATGATTCCCAGGCATACGTCCAGCCCGATGAAGTCGGCCAGCTCGAGAGGACCCATCGGGTGGTTGAGCCCCACCCGGGCTCCGGCGTCGATGTCCTCGGCAGTGCCCGTCCCCTCCTCGAACGCTCGCATAGCCTCTCCGAGAAACGGGATCAAGATCCGGTTCACGAGAAATCCCGGCCTGTCCCGGGAGACGATCACCTGCTTCCCGAGCTCGCCTGCCAGCGCGCGGATCGCCTCCTCCGTCGCGTCGTCCGTCGCGCTGCCCCGGATCAACTCGACGAGTGGCATCACGGGAACCGGACTGAAAAAGTGCATCCCGACAAACTGGGACCGCCGCCCCGGACCAACGGCCTCGGCCAGGCGATCGATCGAGATCGAACTGGTGTTTGAGGCGAAGATCGACCGCACGGGCGCTGCAGCGTCGAGGTCGCGCCAGAGCCCCCGCTTGACCTCGAGGTCCTCGAAGACGGCTTCGACCACCAGGTCTGCCGCTGCCACCAACGTCAGGTCGTCGGTCGGCTCGATCCGCGCCAGGGCCGACTTGCGCTCCTCGGCCTTGAGTCTGCCCTTTTCGACAGCGCGGGCCAGGTTCCCGGCAACGC
>Ga0137376_10001752_pt1 | contig 12411 bp, 12 predicted proteins | sample SagtaG_23_FD_104814 | JGI IMG/M metagenome (GOLD analysis project Ga0137376, IMG submission 104814) | Vadose zone soil microbial communities from Sagehorn Ranch, Mendocino, California, USA - Sage2_L_20_16 metaG | ecosystem: Environmental > Terrestrial > Soil > Vadose zone | place: USA...
AAGTGCTGGCGCGGGCAGATAAGGTGATTCGCTGATCCTAGCTAGGATTGAATTGAATTCTCCTTCAATTAAATCTCAGCATTCGGTGTTTCTCTATTATTCCGATTGTTTCCCCTCTGGTTTTCCAGCCATCCCACAACCTGACCCATCGGAAACCGGTGAACACTGCCCACCATGAGGTTCGGCATCCCCTTTGGCCATGAGCCGATACACCGTGCTGCGTGAGATTTCTAGTCCATGAGCTGGCCGGTGCTGAGGTACTTTTCCTGATTCTCCATCCTGTTATCTCCCATCGTCAAATTTTGAGGCTAGGCTTGTCACGGCGCCGCAATTCTCATGGTGGTCATGAAGTCCGCGTCCTTCACGATCTCCTCGAAACGCTTCAATACAGTAAATCCAAGCCTGGCAGCTTCGTCTCGGATGTATTTTCTCAAGTAGAGGCGGTAGGTCTCCCGCACTTCGTTTAACTCGGCTGTTCTCCAATTGGCAATATCGCTGATCGTTCGTTGCGGCACTCCGGACACCTTTGCAATGATCTCCTGATCGAAGCCAAGTTCGTCCATCACCTGAACGAGAACGGCAATTTTTGCGTTAATGATGGAATCCGAAAGCCGGCGATGATAGCGTTCACGCGGGATCTTGATCTGTCTAGTCTTCGGTTTCGAAACTCGGCAAAAGGAACCCGGTGGTTCTTACATTAAAAGCGTCGCGCTTCGTTTGTGAATCGAGCGTGGTCTCATGCCGCTACCCGCGGTGCTGTTAAGTCTTTTATTGGGCATCGCTTCGATGTCTGCCGCGAACGATTCGTGGGCGGCTAAGCTCCGCATCGGTTACAGCGCGATTACGGCGACCATGGCGCCCCTCTGGGGCGCGCAGGAAAAAGGCTTGTTTGTAAAGTATGGCGTCGATGCCGAACTGATTTATCTTGCCGGCGGGTCGAGAATCGCCCTCGCTCTCGAATCCGACTCCATTCAGCTCGGACAGATCGCATTGAACGCCGGGGTAGAAGCGCGCCTGGCGGGCGGCGATGTGACCATCATCGGTTCAGTTTACGACAGGTATTACTTCCAAATATTTAGCAAGCCGATAATCACGAACGCGGCGCAGCTGAAAGGCAAGATCATCGCCGCGAGCAGCGCAGGATCCGCGTCCGACTATGGCATACGGGACGCGCTCGAATCGGTCGGACTGAAGGAAGGCGACTACAAGATTCTTTATGTCGGCGGCACCGACGCCCGCGTGCAAGCATTGCAGCAAGGCCTGGCCGATGCCGCGATCATTTCACCGCCCAACGGGCTGATTGCGCAGAAACTAGGCTTCAGAGAAATCGTGAACCTGATGGAAATGAAAATTCCCTTCGGTTACGGCGCCATCGCCGCTAAAGAAAGTTGGCTAAAACAGCAGCGAGCGCTGGCTATCAATTTTTATAAGGCGTATCTCGAAACCCTTGCAGCCCTGCGTCAGGATGTCTCCTTCGCCCAGCGTATCATCGGGAAATACTCGCGCATCGGCGACCGGGAGATTCTCCAAGAAAGCTATCGCACGAGCATCCCGAATATGCCGACGCGGCCTTACGTCAATAAAGACCTCGTCGCGCGCGCTCTCAAGATGTCGCGCCGAGACGCCGCGCGCCGGGCTGAGCCGGAACAATTCTACGACAACGGGATCGTCAAAGAACTGGATGATTCCGATTTCATTAACGCGTTGTTTGGCAAGCGTTAGTCTAATCCGGCGAGTGGTTCGCCGTCGAAGGGGCGCATCGTGAAAAAACAAACTCATATCTATGCAGTCGCGGTCGTAATCGGTATCGCTGCGGCGTCGTGGAACCCGTTTTCAAGCGAGACCGATTTGCTGCTCGGGCAGGCGGCACCGCCGTCCGCGAATTTTCAAGTCGATCCCTTTTGGCCCAAGCCACTGCCGAATGACTGGGTCACCGGCAATGTCGGCGGCACGTGTGTCGATAAAGACGATCATGTGTTCATCGTGACCCGGACCGCGGACTCGACGAACCTGACCGCGGCGGAAAAAGAAATCGGCAAAGCGGCGCCGCCGGTTATCGAGTTCGATCCCGATGGCAATGTTATCAATTCCTGGGGCGATCCCAAGGTCATGCCCAGCCGCGCGCACGATTGCTACTTCGATTACGAAGGGAATATTTGGATCGGCGGCAACACGGACGCGATCGCGCAGAAGTATTCGCGCGACGGCAAACTGCTTTTACAAATCGGCACGAAGAAGAAATTCGACACGGCGGACGGCACGGACAAAGGTGCGGCGTTGAATGCCAGCCAAATCTTGCTGAACAAACCGGCGAGCTTCGCGGTGGATCCGGCCAACGGCGAGATCTATATCGCGGACGGCTACGGCAACCGCCGCATCGTAGTTTTCGATCGCCATGGAAAATTTATTCGCCAGTTTGGCCGACAGGCCACGGCCGCGGAGAACGATGCCGGCGTCGGTGGGGTGTTTTTGGGAATTGTGCATTGCGTGGTCATCGCAACGATGGGCTGCTCTACGTCGCCGACCGCGACGGCAAGCGCATTCAGGTTTTCGACAAGCTCGGCAACTTCAAGAAAAACATCTTGATCAAAAGGCGGAGAGCAGACCTCGCAGGCAACGGTTCGCCGTGGTGGTTCCTCTTGTCGCGAGACCAAGCTCAGAAATATCTGTACGTCGCAGACGGGTTAGACGAAGTGATCTGGACGCTCGACCGCGACAGCGGGCAAACTCTGTCCGGCTTCGGCCGGCTCGGTCATATGGCCGGCGAGTTCACTTTCTTGCATACGATCGCGATGAATTCCAAAGGCGATTTGTTCATCGGTAAGACGGTCGGCGGCCGCCGGGTGCAAAAATTCAAAGCGGTGGGTAACTAACAACGGTTTCGCGTCCGCGTCTGTCGCGACGGATGCCGAGGTCTCAGCTTTGAGAGCCAAAGCAGCGACCGGCGAATGATCTTTGTAGAGATTGTTAACCGTAGCGATTTGGGCGGCTATGAGGAATACTTAGATGTAAATCGGCAGGATCGCTCAGACGTTTTACTAAAACGCTCCGCAAAGGGGATGCGATCTGATAAACGGTCTTGATGTTGTTGCGCGGCGACACCCTTGCTGATCGGAAGTCGATTTTGTAACAGCGCTGGGATGTTTCACCGCCGCGCTGCTGACTAATAGAACGAATGCTACTACGAGGAGAAATTTATGCCAAGAATAGCTTTGGACCTAAACAAGGAAGCGGATCGTCAGAAAGTGAAAGGCCAGTGGCGCTTGGGACCCGGCTTGGTGCCCGGGGAGCCTAACGAGGGTTTGGTGGCGCAGATTCTAAATACTCCCGCGCGGCTCGCCGAGTATGATGACTCGAAGTGGGAGATCTGCAATAACATTCGTCAGAGTATTTCCAAGGGTTTTACTTTCGCGTGGTACCGAATTGCGGTGACTTTACCGGCGGAGATCGACGGTGTCGCGTTGACCGACTCTCGGGTTTATTTCGAAACCAACGTGGATAACTACGGCGAGATTTGGGTCAACGGGAAAATTGACCGCGCCACCGGAGTCATTATCGGTATCAACACGCAATATCGAGTCGAGGTCATGAACAAAGCTGTGCCGGGGAGCAAGCACATAATCGCCTGCCTCGTCGTCAATGGTCCGCTTGCTGAACCGGTGGGCGGTATCTTTATGCGCTATGCAACGCTCGCGTTTGAATCGCGGAACTAGCTTTCGAATGGGATTACACAGGGGGCGAATGTTTCGAGCTAAAATGAGGAATGCGCAAATACACTATGCTAAGCACTGAACTTTCTCGATTGCGGGGGGACCATTTTGTCGCGTTGATTCTCGACAACGAAGTGACAGTCGGTGAGTTTGTCGTGGATCCGCCGCTCACCTGGATCCGCTTCGTCCAACAGGCCGGAGTCTTTCGAATGGCCGACGGCTATCCCAACGTCTTAACGATGGCACAGGCGAAGTTCGAGATGAGAAATTGGGACGAGGTTTCTTCGCCGAGCATTATGCGCGGGTTGGCCGAGTTGAACGACGGCGTGGATTACGTGCTCTTCGGCAACAACGCCGGTCAAGGTCTGCCGTTGGCAAAGAGTTTGGCGCCAAGGTTGATCGCAAAAAATGCGGCGATTATTTACGCCAACAGCCTGCCGGAGAAAGTCGCCTACGAGCAGCTGGGCTATCGAACGTTTTTTCGCAGGAGTGATGCAGTGTCCCGACTCATTCGATTGGCGAACGATTCGACCCGGACTTTGAGCCTCTGCTTCATCAACACGATCCAACACAACGATGGCAACTACCACGATCCATAGGTGCGGCGCCTGACACTTTCACGGAGCGAGCCGCCATCAGCTTGGTGCGGTGGCGCTTCCTATTCAAAAAATAGGTGAGGCGTTACGCGGCGCGGTTGGTTGCCTGGGCTAGATTCTCGATCGATTCTTGCCGTTTTTGCGCGGCGTCTCGGAGGACACGCTGGCGGACGGCATCGGGTTCCAACGACAAGTGATTACAAATCCAGGTGAAGCTGCCGATGGAATCGTCCTTGGAACAAAACCACAATCGCGCCGAGCGTGCGAGAGGATCGCGTCCGCTAATATCGGTATGGGCTTGAAGAAGTACGTAAGCCCACAACTTTCGTTCCGGATCACTCATCTGTTCAGATTCTATCATCGGTCGTCGCTCCTTTTATTGCTGACTATCTCTATGGAATACACACCATGGGTTAATGACCTTGATGGGAGATAAATTTGTCGCCCCAATGACTTTGCATACAACGCCGACGACCAACTTCTCCCCTACCGCCATTCCGCAAATGGTCTCAAGCTTAGCAAGCACGGTGCCCAGATGACCTTAAATGCTTATGTCGAGGGTTTACTCTAGTATTCCCGCTAAGTTGGCGCGCTTGGCGGGCCAAGCCGTGTTTATGTCGCTGAGCACCCAAACGGATCATCTTGGGCAAAAATCGACAATTTTGTACCAAGAGAAGCCAGTCCATTAACGACGTGGAGGCGTATCTGCGGGGGGATATGTGATCGATTACTCAGGCGAAAGTTCGCACTGGGTGAAAAGTGAGCAAACTGTCAGTTAGGTTTTTCTATTGATCTCCTTCCGTCGGGCGTACGTTTGCAACAAAATTGCTTTGACATCTCAAGTGGTGATGGTGTCGCTCGTTAGGAAACGGGTTGTATTTTCTTGTCTATCCCTTGCGTTGCAACGTTCTGAGCGGCGTGGACGCGCTCCTTTGCGCCTACAGTAATTGGCCACCGGGCATGTATGGGAAGGCGCTCATTTCATGCACCGGATTTGATGACGGTTCAACTCTGTATAAGTGGGCCTGGGTGAGTTGATCGAGGCGCGTGATGCCGAGCAGCGCCATGGTGGTCACGATTTCGTTTTCGAGGATTTCGAGAACTCGTACCAAGCCTGCCTGACCAGAAGCGGCGAGGCCCCAACCCTGGAGCTTACCGATGGTCACGGCGCGCGCGCCGAGCGCGACAGCTTTGAGCACGTCGCTGCCGCGAACGATACCGCCGTCGAGCAGGATCTCGGCCCGACCACCGACTGCGTCAACAATTTCCGGCAGCATGTCGATGGTCGCCCGACCGTGATCGAGCTGACGTCCGCCGTGATTGGAGACATATATCGAACTGACGCCGTGCTCCACCGCCAGTGCCGCGTCTTCAGCGGTGGCAACGCCCTTTAGAATGAATGGAAGTCGGGCCGCCTCTTTGATGGCATCCAAGGTCTCCCACGTAAGTCCGGCGCGGTACTCGTAACCGACTCCGCGCCGGCTCGGCGGCAGCCAGCGATCCATCATTTGGCGCTCGCGCCGGCCGTAGTGCGCCGTATCGACGGTAAGGCAGAGAGCCGAATAGCCGGCATGTTTCACGCGGGTTAGAAGATTCTCGACCCATTTGAAATCTCCCTGCACGTAGAGCTGAAAGATTTTCGGATTGCGGCTGGCCTCGGCAATCTCTTCGAGGCTGGGTTGGGTAACTGAGCTGACGAAGTTGACGGTGCCGAATTCTTCGGCCGCTTTGGCGACGGCGATGCCGCCCTCGGCTGTGATCGATTGCAATGAGCCGATGGGCGCAAGCATGACCGGTATTCTCAGTCTTTGGCCGAGGAAATTTGTTGAGTGGTTGATCTCTGCGACGTCAGCGAGCACCTGCGGGCGAAATGCAAAGCTGTCGAGACCGTAACGATTTCGTCGCATAGTGGTTTCCGATTCGGCGCCGCCGCTGAGATAGTGCCAAACGTTGTCCGGCAGATTGCGTCGCGCCGCCATGATAATTTCCTGATTGGTGACAAACTCTAGCGGTGCCATCTTTGCTCCTTGCGCGATTTTTGAAGATCTGAGCCACAACGGCTTCGATTCCGGTTAGCGCAAAGCGCAACTTTTGACAATCCCCGGAAATCGGTTGGCAAAGATCTTAAAGTGAGCAGGACAAGAGGCAATGACGGCTGGGAATGAAAAACTCCACTGAGTGCTGCGTGCATTCAGTGTTATTCGTCCGTTAGATCAGATTGACCGCGAGGGGTCCGATTTCTTGCCGTCGAACCCCTCGCATTTTAAAAATAACTTGACCCGTAAGTGAGTCATTCGCGCTCAATCATTATAGTGATCCCTGAACGGATTGCTCCGGCTGTAGCGGCGATCATCATCACGATCGTAACGCCAATCACGACGCCAATCGCGGTCGCGATCGTAGCTGTAGCGCCGCTCCGGGTAGCGGTGATATCCCCAGCGGTCATCTCGATCGTAATAACAGCCGGCTGCAAACGTTGTCATCAACGCTAGGAGCACTAGCGCAGAAATCGATCCGTGTTTTGCTTGTTTCATAAATACTCCTTTGTGTTTATCTCTCGCTCTTTGAGTTAAAATTTGCGCAATGTCTATGCCAGGAAAACTAAATCTTTTGAAAACACGGTGTTCCACGTAAGTCAGAATATTTTGTGTGATAAAGGTGTGGGACTTCGCGGAAACGGACGGAGGAAAACTACGGAGTGTTGCAATTTTGCGACAGAGAGAGGGATATATTTGACATCGCCGCCGGCGCGTGATTCGTAATGAAAAGTGAATACAGGAGGTGGAGGCTGCGACCCCGCACGACCCGAACATGAAAAAAGCTTTTTTTGTGATTGGTATGTTCTTCACCGTCATATTCCTTGCGCGGATTGCTGTAATTCGCGCCGACGAGACGCCGGTGAAACTGGTGCCGGTGCTGAAGATCAACAAGGAGTACGACAAGCGGACAACGATAAAACCTTCGACCGTGCCGAATGGCGGAAATGGCCTGTTTGCCGCCGCGCCTATTAAAAAAGGAGAAGTGATCGGCGAGCTTGGCGGCCGCCTCGTTACGGCCGAGGATCCCCCGGCAAATCAGCCTTATCTCGCGTCGATACCTGAGTGCGCATGGGAAGAAACTCAACCGTACAGATACCTCGATAGCAAGGATTTCGGCGGCAACGTGAGCCGGACCAATTTCGCGCCCAGCAAGATCAATGGCATAGAGACAGATTTCCAGAATGCGGCGATCGCTCAACTTTGTTCGTATCCCTATTTTGTTTTTGTTGCGTTGAAAGATATCGAGCCGGGGGCAGAAATCTGGTCGAGCTACGGCCCGCACTATGAATACGACAAGTTCATGACCGCCCCTGAAGTGCGGGACTTTTTCTGCGGATTGTTAAAGATCGATTGCCACGAAAAATATACCTATGAGTACTGAGAACGAGTGGAACACGACTCGACGCAGTCCCGTTGATCGAGTCGGAGCGTAAAAGTTTTCACGCAATGCTTTAAGGAGGCGTCATGGAGATTTTCGATATCCATCACCATCTTGGTTCGTTGACGGGAGGGAGTCTACAGGAAGGCAATGACTGGCAGGAGCGCGACTATACCAACCGGGTGCGGATCATGGAAGCCAACGCTGTCACGATGGCGGCGATCCTGGCGGCGACGGGATATATTCAGGCAGACGGTATCAAGGATACGATGCGCTGCAATGATACCGTGGCCGCTTATCGTAAGCGCGATCCGAAGCGCTTCCCGGTCGCTTGCGGCATCGTCGAACCGCTTCACGGCGTGCGCTCGCTCGCCGAGCTCGAACGAATGAAACATGAGCTGCACCTCGATGGCGTCGTGTGGCATAGCCGGTTTCAGGGCGTCGCCGTCGATCATCAGTTGATGCGGCCGCTATTGAAAAAAGTCCGCGAGGTTGGGCTCGTGCCGCTGGTGCACACTAACGCTGAGTCGAATCTCGAAGCGGTGTGGCGCCTGGAACGGCTGGCGTTGGAATTTCCCGAGTTGACGTTCGTTTCGATGGATGCCTTGACGACGAATACCAATAGTCAGCTGGCGCTGGATATCGCCAAACGCACGAGCAATATTCTCTTTGACACCGCGCATGTGCGCGGTCCGGCCTACATACGCCAGTTTGTCGAGGCAGTGGGCTCGCACCGGCTGATCTTTGGCAGTCTGTTTTATTCCTACCCGGCAAGCTACGAGCACTGCGCGACCCTGGACGAGATCAAAGCGGCAAAGATCAGCGACGAGGACAAGGCGAATATCCTCGCGCGCAATTCTAGAAAACTCTTCGGGCTGTCATAATCTTTGACTGACTATTAAGAAATCCAGAGTCGGGTGTTATGATTGGAGTTGTGGAGACGGGTATATTTCTGGCCTAGGCTGACTGAATTTGACGGCGTGCACAAACGGTCCAGAACGTTCTCCCGCGCCCGTGTAGATAAAACTCATGCGAACGCTATTCCTGCACACCGTTGGAATCTGCCTTGTGACGCTTGGCTTGGCTGCCTGTTCCACCACCAATCCCATCGTGAGCGAGTGGCGCAATCCCGGCTACAACACGGCGTCATTCCGGCGCGTTATGGTCGGTGGTCTTGGCGGAGCGACCAGCGTCCGGCGCAATTTCGAAGACGAGTTCGTCAGTCAACTCCGGGCAGGCGGTATCGATGCGCTGCCGAGCTACCGCTACCTATCCGACGATGAAGAAGTCGATGAAGCTAAGATCAAAGAAGCAGCACAAAAAGCCGGCGCCGATGCCACGATCTTTACGCGAGCGATCCAGGTGGAGCGAAAGACGCAACCTGGCCCGAGTTATTATCCCGCTCCCTGGTTCGGACTTTACAGCTCCCACGTCGGCCTCAGTTGGAGCGGACTCTATGGCGCGCCGAGCGTGTATCGCTACAACGAGTATACATCGGAGGCTACGCTCTATGACGTGACAAAAAACGAGGTGGTGTGGACCGCAACGATCCGGACCACCGAGCCGGAGGACGTCAAAGCCGCAATCAAGACGTACGTCGCGGCGGTAATCCATGCGCTCGATGAAAAAGACCTGTTAGGCAGAAGATGATGATGAAGCACCTTTATCGCAAACCGTTCTAACTCGCGGCTGAGAGAGGATTGAATTCCAAGAGGAGTAAAAACCCCCGCCAAAACACTGCCGATGAAATTATATTATTTTCTTGAGCTACTTATCGCTGCGGTATTTATCGTTCCGGACTCAAGGCCAGCAACCGCGCAAACAAAAGCGCCGCCGCAGGTCGCGCTGTTAAAAATAGACAAGAAGTACGAAACCAGAACTGTCGTTAAGAAGTCGACGGTCCCTGGCGCCGGCAATGGCCTGTTTGCCGCGGTGAAGATTAAAAAAGGTGAAGTGATCGGCCAACTGGGAGGACGGCTGGTTTCGGATGACGATTACCCCAAAGGCAACCATTATCTGGCGACAATCCCGGAATGCGCGCTGGAGAAAATCAAGCCGTACAAATATATCGACAGCCAAGACTACGGCGCTCACGTGAGCCGCATCAATTTCGCGCCGAGCAAGATCAACGGAAAGGATACCGACTTTCAAAATGCCGCGATCAAGCAACTTTGTGATCATCCGTACTTCATTTTCGTCGCTTTGAAAGATATCGCGCCAGGCACGGAGATTTGGTCCAGTTACGGTCCCAACTATGATTACGAGAGGTTTATGAAAATACCGGCAGTACGCGATTTTTTCTGCGGGTTACAAAAGATCGATTGTCGAGAAAAATACACCTATTCGTATTGAGATTCTGCCGAATCCCCCTTTGCCATCGGCACGGTCACGTGCGCAACAATTGTCCATCAATCACTTTTCTTGTGTAAGCTTTTGCTTCGTGCGCCATGGCGTCATCAGTCGGCGTTTCGATGGTTCAAGCTCGGCCTGATTGGGTCTCCGGTTAGCCGCTTGAACCCCGCTTAGCGTAGTTCCCCTGGTGGACTATATGCTATTTTGTTAAGTGAGTGGCGGATGGACATGAACTACAAAACCGACGATTTACGAATACGCGAGATCAAGGAGCTCGTGGCGCCGGTGGATTTGCTGGGCGAGTTTTCCATCACCCGAAGCGCCGCAGAGACCGTCTGGCAGACGCGCCAGGAAGTTCACAAGATCCTGCACGGCGCCGACGATCGGCTTTTGGTGATTATCGGGCCGTGCTCGATTCACGACGTCCAGGCGGCCAAGGACTTTGCCCAGCGGCTCCACGAAGCCAAAACCCGGCTCACGGCCGATCTATTGGTTGTGATGCGGGTGTATTTCGAGAAGCCGCGCACCACGGTTGGTTGGAAAGGGTTGATCAACGATCCTAACTTGGACGGCAGCTATCGCATCAATGACGGTTTAAGGGTCGCGCGCCGATTGCTCCTGGATCTCAACGAAATGGGGATGCCGGTCGGGTGCGAGTTCCTCGACATGATCACGCCGCAATATATCGGCGATCTCGTTTCCTGGGGGGCGATCGGAGCGCGCACGACGGAAAGTCAGGTGCATCGCGAGCTCGCCTCCGGTTTGTCATGTCCGGTCGGCTTCAAAAACGGCACTGACGGCAATATTCGCATCGCCGTCGAAGCCATTCGCGCGGCGCAGGCGCCGCACCATTTCATGGCGGTAACCAAGGCCGGGCGCTCGGCGATCGCCGCGACGACCGGCAACGAGGATTGCCACGTAATTTTGCGCGGCGGCAAACAGCCGAACTACGATGCTGAAAATGTCGCCGCCGCGGTAAGGACTCTGGCCGAAGCGGCGATTCCGGCGCGGATCATGATCGATTTCAGCCACGGCAACAGCGGCAAGGATGCACAGCGCCAGCTTATCGTCGGGCGCGACGTGGCGGTGCAGATTGCCTCCGGTGACGGCGCGATTTTCGGCGTTATGGCGGAAAGCCACTTAAAAGCCGGCCGCCAGGATCTTCTCGCGGGTAAGGAACTGGTCTACGGATTAAGTATCACCGATGCTTGCATCGGTTGGGAAGAAAGCCACGCCCTGCTCGACACGCTCGCCGATGCTGTGCGTCAGCGGCGCCTCAAGGCAGCGCTGGACGATGAGTCCGAATAGTAAATTACCTGTCTCTCGAGTTTGACGCTGTTACATTGTTTAATACTGAGTGACTTTCTCGAATCTGAACCGTGCCCGGTATTCGCAGCGGTGCTTCGCCTTGCCGTGCCGGTACCCGAGGGGAGAATTCACTTCCTATTGCCGTCTTGACTCGCTTTGCCCGTCCGCTTTATCTTTGCGAAAAAATTCACCACGGGTTTTCTCTGATCGGACAGGCTGACTCGCTTCGACGGGCGCCGTTTGCGCCGTGGCGGTAATAGAAACAGGAGTCCCAAACCAATGAAACTTTCCCTGTTGCGCTTGCTGGTTTTGCTGCCGTTATTTTTTCTCGAGCATCTGGCGCAAGCTGCGGCACCGCTGACCAAGGTGGTCATGACCTCCGGTTCGGCGAGCGAGCGCGACGGCGTGGTCTATGTCGCGCAAGAGCAAGGGTTGTTTCGTAAGTATGGCCTCGATGTGAGCTTTGTCCAAGTTCGCAACGGCCCGGTTGCCATGTCGGCATTGAGCTCCGGGGAGACGCAATTCCATTGGGGCTCGGTTTCCGGTGCAAATCTCGGCGCGATCGCCGAAGGCGCGGACTTGGTTTTCGTTGCCGGATTCATCAATCGGCTCTCGGGCATGTTTATGGTCAATCCGCAAATCAAAACCCCGGCGGAGCTTAAAGGAAAAAGCGTCGCCGTCAACAGTCTGAGCGGCGGCGGTTGGATTTTTTCGATGTTGATGTTGGACTACTGGGGCCTCTCACCCGAGCGCGACAAAATACAGTTCAGGACCTTGGGTGAGCAGGCAGTGATGGCGCAGGGAGTATTGAACGGCACGGCGGACGCGGCGTTTTTGGGCTACACGTTCGGCAAAATGCTTCAGGGAAAGGGCTTCCGACTTTTGGCCGATAGCGAAAAGCTGCCCATTCCATATCAAGGCTCGGGGGTCATGGCGAAGCGGAGCTTCATCCATGCGGTGCCGGCGACGCTGGAGAACGTCCTCAGAGCTTTGCTCGATAGTGCGGCATTTATCCGCAATCCGGAAAA
>Ga0137376_10001766_pt1 | contig 12386 bp, 5 predicted proteins | sample SagtaG_23_FD_104814 | JGI IMG/M metagenome (GOLD analysis project Ga0137376, IMG submission 104814) | Vadose zone soil microbial communities from Sagehorn Ranch, Mendocino, California, USA - Sage2_L_20_16 metaG | ecosystem: Environmental > Terrestrial > Soil > Vadose zone | place: USA...
GCGACGGTCAAACGTCGACGTTGGATTTCGCGCTCACGCCTCGCTCACTGCAGCTCGACCAAGTCGTAATCACCGGCACGGGTGGCGTCATGCAGAAGCGCGCGGTCGGTAACGTCGTCGAGACGGTCAAGGCGACGGACGTACTTGAGGTTGCGCCGGCGCGGACCGTGGACCAGCTCGTCGGGGCTCGAACGGCCGGCGTCATCGTGTTGCCCGCGTCCGGCCAGGTCGGCACGGGCGCACAAATCCGCATTCGGGGCGCGAGCAGTCTCTCGTTGAGCAACGATCCGATCATCTACATCGACGGCGTGCGCATGAACAGCGATGCCGCGCAAGGACCGGTGCAACGAGGCGGTGGCGGCGCAAGCCGGATCAACGACATCAATCCGGAAGAGATCGAGAGCATCGAGATCATCAAGGGACCCGCCGCCGCGACGCTCTATGGCACGGAGGCGTCGAATGGCGTCGTTCAGATCATCACGAAGCGTGGCCGGAGCGGCGCGCCGCACTGGGACTTTACGACACGGCAGGGCACGAACTGGATGCAGAACCCCGCAGGACGCGCCGGTTACCTCTACGGCAGGGTCCCAGCGAGCGGCGTCGTTCCCTGCTCAGGCTCTACGTGTCAAGTCTTCAGCTCGAGCTGCGGCGGCGTGGCGTGTCAGATCGTTGGTTTCAATCTTTATAAATATGACGTCGAGAACGGCAACAAGCCGATCTTCCAGACCGGACGGACTCAGGGATACATCGCGAGCCTGAACGGCGGCACCGATGCCAATCGCTACTATCTCTCCGGCGCGTACGACGATGACGTCGGCGTCGTTTCGTGGAACTGGGACAAGAAGTTCAACGGGCGGGCCAACGTCGACGTGCAGGCGAGTGACAAGCTGCGGCTGCAAGGGAGCCTCGGCTACATCCGTGATCGGGCCCGACTCGCTCAGGGCGCGATCGACATCGATCCGTTCAGCAACCTGGTCTGGGGCACACCACTCACAGCGAATACGGTGAAGCGCGGCTTCGGCTTCGCACCGCCGGAAGAGTGGTCGACGATGGAAACTCACGCCGATAACGACCGCACGACCCTGAGTCTAACGGGCACGTACAACCCGTTCACCTGGCTCTCGAATCGCCTCGTTGCCGGTCTCGATGTCAACGCCGAGAACAATTGGCTGCTCTATCCGCGCCAACCGTTAGGCACTCTCGATCCACTGGGCACCAATGGCCTCGGCAACAAGAACGTCACGCGGACGGCGCAGAATTTCCTCACGCTCGATTACGCGGGCTCGGCCAAGTATAGCTTCCGCGACCGCGTGGACTTCACGACGTCCGTCGGTCTGCAGCACTATCGCTCCGAGACCAGCTCGATCCGCGCGAACGCAACGACCTTCGCCGCGCCGCCCCTCACCACGATTACGAGCGGCGCAACGACGAGCGGCACGGAGACGGTCGTCAACAACGCCACGGTCGGCATGTACGTGCAGGAGGAGGCGGCGTGGAAGAACCGTCTCTTCCTCATCGCGGCGCTCCGCGGCGACGACAACAGCACGTTCGGTAAGGATTTCAAGGCGGCGTATTACCCGAAGGTGAGTGGGTCGTGGGTCGTGAGCGAGGAGCCCTGGTTTCACGTGCCCGGGATTCAGGATGCGCGCCTCCGCGCCGCGTTAGGCGCTGCGGGTGCGCAGCCCGGCACCTTCGACGCGGCGCGACTCTACGACCCGATTGTGGGCTATCAGAACAGTCCCGGTCTCGTGCCCGGATCCGTCGGCAATCCACAGCTCAGACCCGAACGGAGCCGCGAGCTCGAGCTGGGTTTCGAGACGACCGTCTTCGGCGGACACGCCGATCTCTCGTACACGCACTACACTCGCAAAATCACCGATGCGATCGTCAACGTCCCCGTGCCACCGTCGGCCGGATTCCCCGGCAATCAGGTCATCAACATCGGACGCGTGAAAGGCTGGGGTGACGAGCTCGCGCTCAATACCCGTGTGTTCCAAGGACGTCGCGTGATGTGGGAGCTCGGTACGCAGCTCGCCAACAACGGCAACCGCATCGAGGACATGGGTGATACGCAGTTCCTTGTCGTCGCCAATGGAGGCGGCCAGGCGCAAAACCGCGTCGGCTTCGGCATCGGCGATTTCTTCCTGTACAAGGTACGATCGGTGACGCTCGACAATGCCGGAAACGTGGTGTCGGCGCTCTGTGACGGCGGCACCGGCAAGGCTGGCCTCGAGCAAGGCGGTCCGGACATGGACTGCGCGAAGGCGCCACGCGTCTACTGGGGACACTCGCAGCCGATCTGGCAAATGGGGTTCAACACCACCGTCACCCTGTATCAGAATCTGCGTCTCTACGCCCGCGTCGATGGCAACGGGGGACATCTCCAGTCCGACACCGAGATTCGCGCTCTGCACAATCAGGGATCGACTTTAGGAGTCATTCAACGCAACGACCCATTCCTGCAGGAGTATCGAGCGATCGAAGCCGACGCGCCGGGAACCTACAAGGCGGGCTTCATGCGACTGCGCGAGCTGTCCGCCACGTACACTGTCGCGCCGCGATTCGTGAGCCGCGTCGGCGCGTCGGGCGGGTCGCTCAGCATCGCTGGCCGCAACCTCTCGATGCTCTGGACGGCGCAGCACGGATGGAACACCTCGCGCGATGGCGAGATCTACGTCGACGTCAATAATCAGCATGTGTGGGATCCGGAGATCCGCGCTGTTGGCCAACTGTCGAACGGCTATCAGACCATTCTTCCGCCGACAGCGAGCTTCACAACGACGCTTCGGCTCACCTTCTGATTCGCGGAGACCAACAGATGTTACAGTTTACTCATAAAGGCCTGCGCGCGGCGGTGGTGACAGCCGCCCTTGTCGCGGCCAGCGCGTGCAACAGTCTGCTCTCGGTGGACAATCCGGGACGGGTGCCGGACGACCAACTGGGCGATCCCGCGCTCGCACCGGCGCTGGAGGCCGGCGCCATTCAAACGTTACAGTGCGGGGCAGTCAACTATGCCGCCACCGCCGGTATGCTCTCCGGCGAATACTGGTCCGCAAACGGCTTCGTCAACAATCACCCGTGGGAGTGGCGTGGCGTCGTCCAGATCAAGGGCGAGCCGGGCTCGTGCACATACAACCGCAACTCCACCTTCATGGGCTTCTACACGCCGTTGCAGCAGGCGCGCTTCCAGCTCGAGGACGTCTTCACGCGCGTCGAAAAGTTCACGGATGCGCAGGTGCCGACGCGGGCGAAGATTCTCACCGAGATGCGAGCCTACGCCGGCTACGCGTACTTGCTGCTCGGCGAAGGCATGTGCCAGATGACCGTCGACCGTGGCCCAGTGATGACGCGCGCCGAGACGTTCACTCTCGCCGAGCAGCGGTTCACTGACGCGATCACAAGAGCGACCGCAATCAACGATGCGAGTTTGCTGAACATGGCGCTCGTCGGCCGGGCCCGCGCGCGCCTCGACCTCGGTAACCTCTCCGGCGCTGCCGCGGACGCGAACCTGGTACCGTCGACATTCGTGCGGAACGCCGAATTCTCGGAGACCGCGCAGCAGCGCGAGAATCGAGTCTATGACCTGACCATTCGCGGAGAGTTTCTCTCGGTCGCGCCCGCGTATCAGGGACTGACCGTCAACGGCGTCGCCGATCCCCGCGTCAAAGTGACCAATACCGGCCGCATCGCGGCGGACAACGTCACCCCCCTCTGGCTCCAGCAGAAGTTCGCCGGCAACGCCGCGGGCGCGGTGTCGCTGCCGATCGCGTCGTGGGCGGAAGCACAGTTGATCTACGCGGAAGCGGTCGGCGGCCAGCTCGGTCTTGATGCCATCAACCGCGTGCGTGCCGCGAGCAGTATCGCTCCGCTCGTGATGGATCCAAGCGACGCGAACGCCTTCGAGACCGCCGTCCTCGAGGAGCGCCGGCGGCAACTCTTCAGCGAGGGTCAACGCTACGGCGACATGCTGCGCAAGAACCTGCCATTTCAGACCGGGACGAATCGGAAGGGGCAGACATACAGCAATCTCACCTGCGTCCCGCTGCCGGATGTGGAAACGCTGAACAACCCGAATTTGGGGTCATAGGGAGCCAGATTACGCCATGGGCAGCACGAGCCAAGCCGTGCTGCCTAACCCCGGTGTGCTCTCCAGCCAGATCTCGCCGTCCATCGCCCGCGCGAGGTCGCGCGAGATCGCGAGGCCCAGCCCCATGCCTGCAAACTTGCGCGACGGACCTCGGTCGACCTGGAAGTAAGGATCGAAGACGTGCTTGAGTTGATCCGAGGGGATACCGATGCCGGTGTCAGTCACCCAGAGGCGTACGCTGCCGTTCTCCCGCTTCGCCCCGACGCTGATCCGCCCGCCTTCGGGTGTGAACTTCACACCATTGGCAACAAGGTTGAAAAGAATCTGACGAAGCTTCTCCGGGTCTGCCCGCGCGACGAGTGACGTTTCGGCAACATGACGAGTGAAGGTGAGTCGCTTCTTCTGTAGCTCGACCTCCACCATGCCCTCGAGCGCGACGATCATGTCGTAGATGATCACCGGCTGCAGGGACAGTGATAGACGCCCCGTCTCGAGGCGCGCAAAACCGAGAACCTCATCGATCAGTGAGAGCAGATGTCCCTGACTACCCTGGATTCGCGAGAGGAAGTCTCGTTGCTTCGGCGTCACCGGTCCACCAAGCTCCATCGCCAGGAGCTCGACGTAACCGGAGATCGCATTCAGCGGCGTGCGCAGCTCATGGCTCATCACCGCGAGGAAGTCTGACTTCGCGCGATTCGCCTGCTCGGCGATTTCTCGGGCGTGTCGCAGCCACTCCTCCGTTCGGTGTCGCTCGGCCACGGAGGCCCCGAGGACGAGAAACGTCGCCGTCGCGACAGCCACGAATGTCTGCAGCGCGAAGAGCCCTTGATTCAGCACGGGCCTGGCGAAGGGCCCATGCCCAGCCACGGTCCCCCACACGGCAATGACGGTCGTGACGAATACCGCCGTGACCGCGCCCCGCTGCCCGAATCGCAGCGCGCTGCAGATCAGCGCCGGAAAGACGAGATAGGTTTGCTCGAGCGACGCCACGCCGCCTAACGCGACGCCGCCGAAGATGTAGAGGTTGAGGCCAAGGAGCGCCACGCCCAGCACCGCCGCTTCCGCGATATCCCGAGGCACCAGCGCCGGCGGTCGCGCACTAACCCAGACGAGCAACAGCGGCGCGACGACGAGCGCTCCGACGAGGTCGCCGAGCCACCAGGCTCGCCACGTAACGGCGATCAGTGAGGGAGTAATAGTGCCAGCGAGGGCGAGGCTGACGACGCCAATCGACGCGCTGATCATCGTGCAGACCCCGGCCGCCACCACGATCAGGCTGGCCACGTCCTCCAGGCGGTCGAGCGCAGGCCGGAAGCCGGGAATCCGGCGCAAGGCGAACGTCCCTGCGACCGCCTCCAAAGTGTTACCCAACGCGATGCCGAGCGCCGCGACCAACGGAGCCCCCGTCCAAAGATTCACGGCGAAGGCACCGAGAAAGACCGCTGGCCAGAGCCGATATCCAAAGAGGAGCAGAGCGGCGAGCGCGATGCCCGTCGGCGCCCACACGAGTGTCGCGAAGCCGGCAATGGCGTCGAGCATCAGGCCAGTGCGGGCGGCACCGGCATAGATGCTCGTGAGCGCGAGCAGCGCGGCTAGATAGCGCAGTACCGCGGCTACATCAGTGCGTCGAGGACTGCTGGAACCAGCGACGTTAGGCGTCGCGGCGGGGGACAAGGTGGAGCTCGGTTCCATTAGGTGGCGGCAAAAACGGTCGTGCCTGCGAAATCACCTCCGGCGTCGGTTCAAAGATCATGAATCCCCGCACGCGATTTCGCTAGGCATAGACCGGGGCTCGAGAGGCCATTCCGGCCGACGGCCATCAGCTTCGAGCATGCAGCCGTGAGCCTGGGCATTCGGCATCGATGTGGCAGTCCGACATCGCGATGTCGAGAACGAGCCCAGCGCCGAGCGATAAGCGACGAGCGATCAGCGGTCAGCCGACTTGAGCTCATCGTCGCCTTTAAGCTGACGGCTGATGGCTCGCCGCTTATATCTCGCCGCTGGGCTCGGGGTCGACGTCGCGATATCAATTCGGTGCACGGATGTCCAATGGCCAAGCTCCAAGCTGAGCGCTCTTAGTTCTGTCGAAAGAGCTTTACGGCACCAGCTGGCCCTTCCCGATCTGGTACTCCTTCGGCGGCTCCGCCCCTAGCAAGTTCTTCACGAAGTAATCCCACCGCCGGCGCATGGCGTAGTTGGCATCCGCGCCGTAGCCGTGATGTGCGAAGGGGAACATGAGCAGATCGAAGTCCTTCCCTGCCTTGACCAGCGCGTCGACGACCAGTGTCGTGTTGTACGGCGGCACGTTGTCGTCCATCAGTCCGTGGACAAGCATCAGCTTGCCCTTGAGGTTCTTCGCGTGTGTCTGATTGGCTTCCTCGGCGTAGTTGTCGCCGCCGTCGGACCTAACGAGGAGGCCCTGATACCGCTCGCCCCAATCGTCCTCGTAGACGCGATTGTCGTGGTTACCTGATTCCGAGATGCCGACCTTGAAGAAGTCGGGGAACCGGAACATTGCGTCGGCCGTCGCGAACCCACCGCCCGAGTGGCCCCAGATTCCCGCCTTGTCGATGTCGATGAAGCGATAGCGCTGCGCCAGCTCGCGCATGCCCGCGACTTGATCGGGGAGAGTGTTGTCTCCCATGTGGCCGTAGTAGAAATCCTCGAACGCCTTCGAGCGGCCGGGCGTCCCCATGCCATCGATCGCGACGACGACGAACCCGAGCTCGGCGAGCGCCTGGTTGTCGCCGCGGGCAGGCGCAAAGCTGCGCGTGCCGACACTCCCCGACTGCGGACCCGGATAGATGTAGTTGACGATCGGATACCTCTTCATCGAATCCAGCTTCGACGGCGTGAACATCAATCCATAGATGTCCGTCTTGCCGTCGCGCGCCTTGACGCGGAACGGTGTCGGCGGATGCCAGCCACTAGCGAGCAATCCTGTGATGTCGGCGCGCTCGAGGGTTTGCACCACCTTTCCACTCGCGTCCCGGAGGACCGTGACCGGCGGCGTATCCGGCGTCGAATACGAGTCGACGAAGTATGCGCCGTTAGGCGAAGCGGTGACGGCATGGTTGGCGTTCTCGGGCGTGAGGAGCGTGAGCCCACGACCGTCGAAGCCAATCCTATACAATTGCTGGAAGTACGGGTCCCGGCCGGGTTGTTCCTGGCCACTTCTCATGAAATAGACTTGTCGCTGTTTTTCGTCCACGTGCACGATGTCGTTGACGTTCCCTTCTCCCGTCGTGATCTGATTCTTGAGCCGCGCCGTCGTTAGGTCGTAGAGATACAAATGCAACCAGTTCGCGCGCTGCGACCACCAGATCAACTGGTTCGACGCCGGCAACACGCGCCAGAGATTCTCCCGCAGCGAGGCGTCCCCGACTTGCGTCGGCATGTGCTCCTCGAACAGCGTCCGCACCGCACCCGTCTGCGCGTCGGCGACGCGAAACCAGGCCGTCTTGTGATCGCGGGAGCTGGAGACGAACGCCAGATGGGAGCCGTCGGGATACCACTCCACGTCGCAGATCCCGCCGGCGCACGCGATGTGATCGGACACGGTCGACCGGTGCTGATCCGGCGGCATCTGGAACCTAACGATGACCGGCGCGCCTCCTGGATTCAGCTTGATCACCACGCGGCTGACGCGGAAGATCACGCTATCGCCGGGCAGCGGATACTTCCACGCCTCGAGCTGCGGCGCCCCGGCCTTCGGCGACACCAGGTACATATCGCGCGTGCCGCGCTCGTCCTGCTGGTAGGTCGCGATCTGCCGGGAGTCCGGTGACCAGCTGACGATCGGCCGGTCGCTGTGCACCCATCCGGCGTTGTCGGTCGCATACCCGAAATCCTTGACGCCGTCTGTCGTGAGCTGCGTCTCGCGCCCTGAGGCGAGATCCTTCGCGTACAGATTGTAGTCTTTTATAAACACCGCCGTGCGGCCGTCGGGCGACACGCTCGAGTTCTGCGGCGCCGTCGCGCTCCCCGCGCTCGAGTCGGCGGGAGCGCAGGTGTATTGCTGCAGGTCGCAACTCCACCGCCGATTCCGAACCGATACCGTGATCGTGCGATTATCCTTGGCGAGATCGACGGTCTGGAAGGGCAGCCGATTCGCGTCGACGCGGCCCCCGGACGCCGCCGCCAATGCGGTCGCCAGACGCGTCGCGTCGAACAGCGCCTCGCGCGTCCGCCTCGCCGGATCGACGACGAAGAACGCGTTCCCGTTAGGCACGCTCGTCCGATACCAGAACCGCCCGTCGGCGAGCCACGTCGGGCGGCCCGCGAGTCCGACGATCAGCGGCGCCACGGCGGGCGCCAGCGATCGCTCGGCACGGGCGTAATCGTCGGCGGTGAGTTGGCGGGGCTGCTGCGCGGCAGCCGTGCCCGCGATCGCGAGGACGGGAATAGCACTCAGGCGCATAAAGATGGGCCGCTCGAAGGAGAGACTAGCAGAGCACTGGCGAAGGGAATATTAAGGCCGTGTCCGGCGCCTGGGGACCCCTCGCCCGCTTTGCCGCCGGACGGTACATTCGCGCGCCCAAGCGGCGTCGGCACGCCACGCCGGTCCTACGTGCTCCAATCACCCATCCGACGATGCTTCAGCACATGCTCATCTCTCTGCGCACACTCGCCGTGGCAGGCGTTCTGGCCTGCGCTCTCGCCAATTCATCGGCCTCCGCACAGGATTCCTCTGTCAGCCGTGCCAGTCGGTCAGGACGCGGCAGCGGGCGACCAGCCGTCGTCATCACAGATACTGCGCGTGCACGGGCGCTATTTGTCAGCAAAGATCCCAAAGATCTCGCGGGCTGCGGCGCGCAGTGCGCAATACAGATTGTGAACAAGCACCGCAGCGACAGCATTTATGCGGCGCGCGCCGCGGGTGCCTACGAGTTCAAGAAAGTCACGTACAAGAGCCGCGTCGACGGGCTCGAGATCCCGGCCTATCTGTTCGCTCCGCTTACGAAGAGTCCGTCGAAGCATCCCGCGCTCGTTTGGGTCCACGGTGGCGTGCACGGTGATTGGGGCACCGGCATGTTTCCCTTCGTGCGTGAGGCCGTCCAACGGGGCTACGTGGTCATTACACCGGACTATCGGGGCAGTACCGGCTATGGTGACTCGTTTTATAGAATGATCGATTACGGCGGCAAGGAGGTCGACGACGTGCTCTCGTCAGTCGACTACTTGCAAACGCTGCCATACGTCGACATGGACCGGCTCGGTATCATGGGCTGGAGTCATGGCGCGTTCATCACCTCGCACATCCTCTTCCGTGGCACGATTCCCTTCCGCGCCGGCGCCGCCATCGTGCCCGTCACGAATCTCATCTTCCGGCTCAGCGATCACGGCCCCGGTTATCAGCGCGACTATGCCGCGCAGCAAGGCATCCAAGGGCTGCCCTTCGAGAATCCTGAGGAATACATCAGACGCTCGCCGATTTATCACGTAGAGAACCTGCAGGTCCCGATCCTGGTCCATGTGGCCACGAACGACTGCGACGTGTTCTTCCGCGAGGATCAGCAAATGATCTACACGCTGCGCGCGATGAAGCCCGACCTTGCCGAGACGAAGATCTACGTCGATCCGCCGTACCGACCCGGCGCCGCGGGATGCGGGCACGGCTTTAGTCGCCGCGTCGATCCACAAACCCTCGAGCGTGACGACACGCCCGAGCAGATCGACTCGTGGAACCGCACGTGGACGTTCTTCGAGTGGAACTTGCGTCCGCGTAATGCGGCGCCGAAGGGAGAGACCGCTCTTCGGCAACGCATTGCTCAGTAGTGCGAGTCCCGGTCACAACACACCGCTCGGCGGCTGTGACGGGAGCAATCAATTGGTCGGTTGACAAGTGGGGTAGCCGCGGTAACGTAGCGGCGTCTCCCGCTCCGGTTCCGCGTCACCCACCCGCCGAACGATGTCCGGTGACTTCGCTTTTCACTTCCGCGACTGCGCGCGCGCCCGACGCCGCAACTTTCGGAGTCCTTTCGCGCTCGCCAGCGCGCTCGTTGCTGGCCTCGCCGCCTGCGGCTCCGATTCAACGGCGCCGCACGTCCCTCCCGGATCTACCCTAACGCTGAGCACCTCGGCACTCCCTTCGCTCGACGCGAGCCGCGACGGATACTATGCGCTCTGGCTTCTCGATGGTGGTGGGGGCGCACACGCCGCGGGCGCGATCACCCCGGGCAGCAGCGTGTCGATTACGAGCCCAATCGCCGATCCGACGGGTGCGGAGATCACCCTCGAGCGTGCAGGCAGCGCCGTTAGCACGCCGTCGAAACAAGTCATCCTCGTCGGCACCTTTAACCGGACGCGAGCCGCGCTCGGCGTTGTTGGGGCGATTACGCAGACCGGCGTCCAAATACGGGAGCGCCCAGGTCAGTTCACGATGTTCTCACCGAGCGACAACGACATCGGCGGCTATCCCTCGCACGAGGAGTCTGGCGTGTGGCTGTTCAACATGAAGCCCTCGGACACGCCACAGAACGACTTCTACGTCCGGCTCGCGCAGCTGCAACCCGGCTGGACCTACGAGGGCTGGATGGTCCGCGACTACGGCTCCGCGCACGAGATCTGGCTTTCGTACGGCAAATTCCTCCCCGACTGGGCGGGCGCTGTGAACTCGCCTGACGATACGGGATGGGGACCGTTCTCCGGTGTTGCCGACTTTACGAACTCGCGCCTCGAGGATTTTCCAGGCGACGATTGGATCTCCAACCCGCTTCACTTTCCCTTCCCCTCCGAGCTGACACTGCCGCTCAATCTTCGGGAGCGTGACGCGAGTGGTGCGCTGCGCTGGACGCACATCATCTCGATCGAGCCGATGACTGACAAGGGAGAGGCGATCGGCAGCGAGCGTCCCTTTTTCCTGCGTCCGTACGTCGATCTGTTCGGCGACCTGAACCCTGGCACACCGCGAACGATCACCATGCATCGTGAGGCGATTCCCTCGGCGGTGCTGGAGGTACGGTGAACCGCGGCGCGAGTACCCGCCGCATGCGGGTGGGGCGGACTCGAGGCTCCGGGCTAGCGATCTTGGCGCTTGGCTCGTTGGGCATGCTGTCGTGCAACGACTCGCCGACCGGTCCCAAAATAGACCGCGAGGAATCGGCGGCGAGCTGGAAGACGTGGGTGATCCCGAGTGCCTCAGCGCTTCGACCACCAGCGCCGCCGGTTGGGGGCACGGCTCAGGCAGCGCAGGAGATCGCCGAGATCGTGCAGCTTCAGCAATCCCGAACCGCGGCGACCGATTCGGTGATCCGCAGGTGGAGTGGCTTGCCGACGTCGCCATGGCATGCGTTGGCGCTCGACCGCCTCGAGGTGTACTGGGTGCTGCTGCCCGATGTGCGCTCGGCCACACCGGCGCGGTCGGCGCGCATCATGGCGCTGCTCAACGTCGCGATGTACGACGCGATGGTCGCGAGCTGGGATGCCAAGTACGCGTACTCGCGGGTCGCGCCCGCGCTCGAGGACAGTCGCGTTCAGCCACTCGTGAACGATGGGAGTGTGCCGAGCTATCCGTCGGAGCATGCCGCCGTGGCGGCGGCGGCGGCCGGTGTGCTGTCGTATCTCTTTCCGAAGGAGGACACCGTCTCCTTCCATGCCATGGAGCGGGAGGCTGGCGAGGCGCGTATCGTTGCGGGTGTCGCGCGCCGCGGCGACGTCAATGCTGGTTACGCCATCGGTAGCGCCGTGGCGGCGCAGGTGATCGCGCGCGCCAAATCCGACGGCGCGGAGGCGGCGTGGACGGGATCCGTGCCCAGCGGCGCCGACATGTGGCGGCCGACGCCTAACAAGTTCGTGCAGGTGCCCTTCGACGCAAATGCCGGGAGCTGGCGCACTTGGGTTATTCCTAACGGCAGCGCCTTTCGACTTTCTGCGCCACCTGCGTTAGGCTCGGCGGAGTTCACGCAGAACATGAGCGAGCTACGCGCGCTGTCGACGGGACGCACGGCAGCAGAAGCCGACCTCGCCCGCTACTGGGCGACCGACGCGCCCTCCGCCAAGTGGGAGGCGTACATGCATGACGAGATCGAGCGGCGCCAGCTGCCCCCGATGCACGCGGCGCGCGCGCTCGCGACGGCGAGCGTCGCGATGTTCGACGCGTTCGTCGCCTGCTGGGATTCGAAGTTTCAGTACTGGCTGCTGCGTCCCATCTCAGCGGACGCGGCGAGCATCAAAACGGTCTTTCCGACGCCCCCTTTCCCCAGCTATCCGTCGGGACACTCGACCATTTCGACGGCGGCCGGCGAAGTGTTCGCCGAGCTCTTCCCCGACGCAGCCGCGACGTACCGCCAGCGAGCGC
>Ga0137376_10001767_pt1 | contig 12384 bp, 10 predicted proteins | sample SagtaG_23_FD_104814 | JGI IMG/M metagenome (GOLD analysis project Ga0137376, IMG submission 104814) | Vadose zone soil microbial communities from Sagehorn Ranch, Mendocino, California, USA - Sage2_L_20_16 metaG | ecosystem: Environmental > Terrestrial > Soil > Vadose zone | place: USA...
AGCGTGCGCCCGCACGAGCAGGTACCTCGCGCGGCGATCACGCGATCGCCTGTGCGGTAACGAATGACGGGCATACCCCACCGGCCGAGGTTGGTGAGCACGAGCTCGCCCTCACCCTCGTCACGCGCGTCACCGGTCCCCAGGTCGAGAATTTCGGCGATGAACTCGGACTCGTTGATGTGGACGCCGTCGCGCGCCGAGCACGAAAAGCCGTGTGCGCCGACCTCGGTCGCGCCGGTGTGGTCGAACACTTCGACGCCAAGCTCTTTCTCGATGCGCTCGCGTGTCGCGGGGATCGAAGCGCCGGGCTCTCCCGCGTGGATGGAGACCCTCAGGGCCGACCGCGCCAGGTCGATCCCCTCCTCGCGCGCGGCCTCCGCGAGCCGAAGCGCGTAGGTCGGAGTGCAGAGGAGGACGGTCGCCTCGGTCGCGACGATCGCGGCGACACGCTCGGTCGTGGACATCGCGCCCCCGGTCAGGCAGAGCGCGCCCAGTCGCTCCGCGCCGGCAAAAGCCGACCAGAAGCCGACAAACGGGCCGAACGAGAACGCGAAGAAGATGCGATCCCTCGCCGTGACTCCCGCCGCGCGGTAGATCGGCTGCCAGCACTCCCGCCACCACTCCCACGACTCGGCCGTGTCGAGAAGGCGCAGCGGCCGCCCGGTGGTTCCGCTGGTCTGGTGGAGTCGAACGTACCGCTCGATCGGATACGTCAGGTTCGTGCCGAACGGCGGCCGCGCGGCCTGGTCTTCGGAGAGCTCGGTCTTTGTGGTGAACGGAAGATCGCCCAGACGTCTCGCCTGGTCCGAAAGCTTCGCGCCGTAGAACTGATTTGTCCGGCGGAGCTCGGAGAGCCTCGCTGCGAGTCGCTCCCACTGCGCGCGCCGCCGCTCCGCGTCCGTCCATGTTTCGAATGCGTCGAGCCCGCTCATTTGGTGGGCGGAGTCTACCGACGGCGAGCGCCGAGCAAGCCAGGCTTTGCGCTACAGATCGCTCTGTGATACAAACCTGACCTCGCTGATGGAGGAGGTTCTGCCGATGAACGCCGACGAAGCGCGCGAGAGCCTCGCGTTCTCGGAATACGCGAGGAAGCGCGCGCGAGACGATATGGGACGACCGTGGCTGGCCTTGGTGCTGCTGGCGAGCCTATCCGTCGTCACCCTCTCCCTGACCGGCGCCGCAGTGTCACCGACCGGGCTCTTCTGGGTCTTCGCCGGCCCACTCGGCGCGGCCGCGATCGCTCTCTACGCCTACCGGCGCAACCGGTCGAGCGGGATCGAGAGCAGCCCGCTCGCCTACGTTGCGATCACGCTCGGACTTCTCATCCTCGCTTACGCGGCGGGCAAGATCGGCTTCGCCTTCCAGGCCCCGGCCGTGGCTCGCTTCGGTCCGGCGTTCGTCGCGGCTGCGGGCTACCTCGCGCTGGCGTGGATCGAGCGGAGCTGGACGGTGGCCGCCATCTCGCTTGCGCTCCTTGCGATCACCGTGGCGATCATCGGATTCGACCTCAGCTCGCAACAGAGCAAGGCGCTCTTGTTCGGCCTCTACGGGATCACCCTCCTCGCGGTCGGCTTCAGCCTGCGGGTGGGTCGGAAGCAGCTCCTGTGACCCACCCGAGCTCGGCTCTCGACGACACCATCCACCAGCGCGTGCGGCTCGGGATCCTGACCGTGCTCTCGGAGTCGCGACGGGCGGACTTCGGGTATCTACAGGAGGTGCTCGAGGTCACCGCAGGCAACCTGTCGCAGCACCTCGCCATCCTGGAGGATGCCGGTCACATCCAGATCGCGAAAGCGTTCGAGGACAAGCGCCCGCGGACGTGGGTCACGGTGACGCGCAAGGGACGCGCGGCACTCGCCTCGGAGGTCGCCACGATGCGTGCCCTCCTTGATGGGCTTGGAGGCGGCCAGCGGTCCTGAGGTAGGCCCCGATGTACCATCGGCCGTACGCGTATGACAGAGAGTACGGCAGCCGTGCGTCCGGTCCCGGCCGTGGACAAGGCCGCGCGCGTCCTCCGCGCGCTCGCCGAGGGCGGTCGTCCCATGGGGATCAGCGAGCTCGCGCGGGCCTTGGACGTTTCGAAGGGGACGCTCCGCGACGTGCTCCTCACCCTCGCCCAATTCGGCTTCGTCGTGCGCGATCCCGACACACGCTTTCGGCTCGGCCCAGAGCTCCGCACGCTGGCCAACGCGTCCGCCCCGGACCTGCGCTCGCTCGCGCAGCCCTACCTCGTTTCGCTGATGGAGAGCTTCGGAGAGACCGCCATCCTCGGCATCGTGGTCGACGGCAAGCTCGAAATCGCCGCGCGGGCCGAACCCGCCACCGACCTCCACATGACGGCGCCACTCGGGCGCCGGCTACCGCTCGACAAGGGCGCGCACGGTAAGGTCCTCGCGGGGCGCGCGGAGGTCGGCTACGACGACCAGGAGCTTTTCGCGGGAGTGCGCGCGGTCGCGGCGCCGATTGTCGATGCGCGGGATCGACGTGTGGCCGTCGTGATGGTCGTCGGATTCAAGGAGCGCGTCGATCTTCGGACGCTGCGCCGCATCGGCGAGCGGTGTGTCTCCGCGGCCCACGCGGTCTCGCAGCGCATCGGCGCGGAGGCGGCGTGACCAAACAGCTCCTCACCCTTCGCGTGAACGGCGAGGCGCGAACGATCGCGGCGGATCCGCACCACACGCTTCTCGAGGTCCTTCGTGAGGAGCTCGGTCTCACCGGTACGAAGCACGGATGCGAGCTCGGGGAGTGCGGCGCTTGCACCGTGCTCGTCGACGGTGTTCCGGTCCTCGCGTGCCTGACGCTTCCCGCGCTCGTCGGCGATGCCGACGTCACGACGGTTGAGGGCCTGGCGACGGAATCCCTCCACCCGCTCCAGATCGCGTTCGCCGAAGAGGGCGCGGCGCAGTGCGGCTACTGCACTCCCGGAATGCTCATGACGGCCAAGGCGCTCCTCGATACGACGGCCCGCCCGACGCGCGCGCAGATCGCTTCCGCGATAAGCGGCAACCTCTGCCGCTGCACGGGCTACACCGCCATCTACGAAGCCATAGAGAAAGCCGCGGGCCGAGCATGAGCGAGTTCAGCGTCATCGGTCGGCGCCTGCCGAAGGTCAACTCGTGGGCGCACCTGACCGGGCAGGCACGCTATGCGGACGATCTCTTCCTACCGCGCATGCTCTTCGGGCGCGTCCTGCGGTCGACGCGCCCCCACGCGCGCATCCGTCGTGTCGACACGAGCCGCGCGCTCGCGCACCCCGGCGTCGTCGCGGTCGTAACCGGTGCGGATATGCCCGAGAAGATGGGGATCATGCCGTCGACGCAGGACGAGACGGCACTCGCCGTTGATCGCGTTCGGTACGTCGGTGAGCCCGTCGCGGCCGTCGCCGCGCTCGACGAGGACACGGCGTTCGATGCGCTGTCGCTCATCCAGGTCGACTACGAGGACCTCGAGCCGATCTTCACGATCGAGGAGGCCCTCGCGCGCGAGGACCTGAAGATCCATGACGAAGCCAAGCGCGCCAACGTCTTTAAGGAGGTCCATCTCTCGTTCGGCGACCTCGAAGGCGGTTTCGCCGCCGCGGACCATGTGCGCGACGACTGGTTCTTCTTCGAGGGCAACACGCACGCGCCGATCGAGTCGCACAGCGCCGTCGCGTCCTATGGCGCGGATGACAAGCTCACCCTCTGGACTGCCACGCAGGTCCCCCACTACCTGCACCGCGAGCTCGAGAAGGTCCTCGGCCTGCCGCGCTCGCGCATTCGCGTGATCGCGACGCCGAACGGCGGCGCCTTCGGCGGCAAGAGCGATCCCTTCGGTCACGAGTTCGCGGCCGCGCTCCTTTCGATGCGCACGCGGCGTCCGGTGAAGATCACACTCGATCGCGAGGAGGTCTTCTACGCGCACCGCGGCCGCCACCCGGTGAAGATGCGCATCCGCACCGGGGTGAAAAATGACGGCGAGATCACGGCCGTTCATTACCAGAGCTGGCTCGACGGCGGTGCGTACGCGTCCTATGGGATCGCGACCACCTACTACACCGGCGCGCTTCTGACCGTCACCTATCGCATCCCCGCGTACAAATTCGACGGCGTCCGCGTCTACACGAACAAGCCTCCGTGCGGTCCGAAGCGTGGGCATGGCACGACGCAGCCGCGCTACGGCTTCGAGTGCCAGATCGACAAGATCGCTGAGGATCTCGATCTCGACCCGCTGGAGTATCGAAAGAGGATCCTGCAGCCGGCGAACAGCCGCACGATCAACGATCTCCGCATCACCTCGATGGGCCTCGGCGAATGCCTGGACGCACTGCAAAGATCGACGCGCTACTCGGAGCGACGAGGGCAGCTCGGCCGCGGCAGGGGCATCGGCCTCGCCGGGAGCGCGTACATCTCGGGCGCGGGACTCCCGATCTACTGGAACGAGATGCCCCACTCCGGGGCCGAGATACGGATCGATCGCGGCGGTGGCGTCACCGTCATGTGCGGGACATCGGAGATCGGGCAGGGCTCGGACAACATGCTCGCGTCGGTCGCGGCGGAGGCGCTCGGCATCATGCCGGCGGACGTGCACGTGGTGTCGGGCGACACGTCGCTCGCGCCGGTCGACCTCGGGAGCTACTCGAGCCGCGTCACGTTCATGGCCGGCAACGCGGTGCGCGACGCGGCGATGAAGCTCCGCGCGCTGCTCGTCGCGGCCGCTGCGGAGAGGCTCGAGGTCCCCGCGGATCGTCTGCTCTCGGCGTACGGCCGCATCTACGACCGCGACGATCCGGCGAAGTTCATCGCGTTCGCGGATGCCGCGGTCATCGCTGAATCCAAACATGGGACGCTCGTGGCGGCTGGTAGCTACAAGCCGCCCAAGGGCATCGGCGGTTCCTTCAAGGGCGCCGGCGTGGGGCCGACACCCGCGTATTCCTACCAGGCCGCGGTCGCCGAGGTCACCGTCGATTTGGATACCGGCGTGGTCACCGTCGACAAGGTGACGACGGCGCACGACTGCGGCCGCGCGCTGAATCCCGCGAACGTGGAGGGCCAGGTCGAGGGTTCGGCGTACATGGGTTACGGCGAGATCATCGGCGAGGAGCAGGTCTTCCGCGGCGGCCTGCACAAGAAACCCTCGCTGCTCGATTACAAGATCCCAACCTCGCTCGACACGCCGGTCCTGGAGGCGATCGTGGTGGAGACCGTCGACGCGGAGGGCCCCTACGGAGCGAAGGAGGCCGGCGAAGGCCCGCTGAACCCGGTGATCCCCGCGATCGCGAACGCGGTCTACAACGCGATCGGCGTGCGCTTCGACGAGACCCCCATCACGGCGGAGAAGGTGCTGAACGCGCTCGGAAAGCGCGATCGACGAGGCGAGCAGAAGACGCGGATCGGGCCCGACGGGCTCGACACGGGCAAGGCCGACCCCAAACGCGCGCTCCGCCGGCTGACTGCGTCGACCGACGCGCGCGAGCGCAAGCGGCCGGCGAACTAGTGCTGCGCCTGCCGCGCTTCCGTCTGCTCGAGCCGCGCTCGTATGGGGAGGCGGCGCAGCTCCTCGCCGAGAACGGTGCGGGCGCGCTCGATCGGTCGCGGGGCACGCCGACGCTTCGAGTGATGCTCGTCGCGGGCGGCACCGACCTCTTCCCAAACATGAAACGACGGCAGTTCACGCCCGAGGTCCTCATCTCTCTCGGGCGGGTGCGTGACGCTTCAGGCATTCAGCGCAACGGCCATCTCGACATCAGCGCCGGAACGACGCTCACGGCGATCGCGCAGGATCTCGGCATTCGCGAGCGCTCGACCGCGCTCGCCGAAGCCGCGGAGGTCGTGAGCACGCCGCAGCTTCGCAACATGGGAACGATCGGCGGCAACATCTGCCTCGACACGCGCTGCAACTGGTATGACCAGTCGCTCTTCTGGCGCACCGCCGAAGGTTTCTGCATGAAGACCAATCCCGATGTCGTATGCCGCGTGGCAACCTCGAGCCCGCGCTGCCTCGCGGTCGCGAGCGCCGACACCGTCCCCGCGCTGCTGGTACTCGGCGCGACCGTGCACTTCGAAGACGCCGAGGGCGGCCGCGACGTGGCGCTCTCCGAGCTGTACCGCGAGGATGGCATCCGGCCGATGGTGATGCGCCAGGACGAGGTCCTCACTGACATCACGTTGCCCGAGGCCGACGGCTGGCGGAGCACGTATATGAAGATGCGCGATCGCGGGTCGTTCGACTTCCCGATCGCCGCGGTGGCCGCCGCAGTCCGCTGGGACGGAGCACGGGTCTCCGAGGCGCGGGTCGCGATCACGGCGCTGGGCTCGCGGCCTCAGCTCGTCGAAGACGCCGCACGGCCGCTGGTTGGGACGAGCCTCGACGACGTGACCATCGCGCTCGCTGCGGAGGCGGTCCACAAGGCGGCTCGCCCGATGGACAACACGTCCGGAACGATCTCGCAGCGGAAGCGCGCGGCCCTCGTGTTCACGGAGCGCGCGCTCCGTGCGCTGCGTCCGGCCTAGCCGTGCGGGCCGTCGCCGTCGTCACAGCGGCGGGGTCGGCCGAGCGTTTCGGTGGAAAGAAGCTGCTCACCCCGATCGATGGCGAGCCGCTCCTCGATCACACCATCCGCGCGCTCCTCGAGGGCGGGGCGGCTGAGGTGATCGTCGTGGTGGGCCGCGACGCGCGCGCCGAGCTCGAGCGCGACGTCAACGCGATGCTCGACCCGCGCGTCCGCCCGATCGAGAATCCCGATCCCTCACGCGGAATGTTCAGCTCGATACAGGAAGGGGTGGCGCAAGCGCAGGGCGACGCCATCCTGGTGCTGCCCGGAGACATGCCGTTCGTTTCGCCCGACACGGTCCGCGCGGTCATCGCGGCGTACGAGCGCGAGCCGTCGATCGTCTCGCCGCGGTACCGCGGAAAGCGCGGTCATCCCGTCGCGCTGCCCGCGTCCCTGCGCGACGAGATCCGCGCGGCCGACCCACGCGCGACGCTCCATGACGTGATTCACGCGCACACTGACATGCGTGTGGACGTTGACGTCAACGACCCGGGAATCATCAGAGACATCGATCGACAAGAGGACTTAGAGAGCAAGGGCAGATAGCCGCCGCGACGATGGACTCAGCCAGGCACGCGCGGAAGAGTCGCCAGGCCGAGGGTTCTCGCGGGCGAGTGGGGGCCGGCGACCCTGCGTGGTCGCCGGAGGGACCCGCGAGCACGCGAGACCCTCGGTCTGGCGCCCGCAACGCCGATAGGGCGCATTTCCTGAGCATTCAAGCGGAAGGCGGATACTGATTCCATGCGGGAAATCTTCGCTCGGATGGCGGAGCTCGAGCGCGAGGGGCGGCGGTTCGCGGTCGCGACCGTGGTACGCACGAGCGGCAGCACTCCTCAGGTGGTCGGCGCGAAGCTCCTCGTGGACGACCTCGGACGGCTCGTCGGCACGCTCGGCGGCGGATGCGTCGAGGGCGACGCGTTCGTCGAAGCGAAACACGTCATCGAGAGCGGCGAACCGTCGCTGCGCGAGTACGAGCTGACCGAAGACCTCGCCTGGGATACGGGTCTCGTCTGTGGCGGAACCATGTGGATCTCCATCGAGCCGGGAGAGCGGGTGCTCCGCTTTGCCGGACGCGATCTTCTCGGTGATGTGCTCGCAGCGTCAGCCGGCGGCAAGCCTGTCGCTGTCGCGACGCTGATGCGGAAGCGTGGGAAAGACGTGATCGCCGCAGGCAAGCTCTTCGTGGAGACGGACGCGAAAGGCGGCGGAACGCTGGGCGACAACGCCCTCGACGCGCGTGCACGCGCCGTGGCGATCGAAGCACTCCGCCAGGGAACCGCACGTTCCATCGTGCTCGACGAGGAGACGGAGCTCCTCGTCGAACCGGTGATGTCGCGGCCGCGGCTTGTGATCGCCGGAGGCGGGCATGTCGGTCTCGCGATCGCAAAGCTCGGCGTCCAGCTGGACTACGACGTGACGGTGATCGACGACCGTCCGGAGTTCGCGAACCGCGAACGGTTCCCCGGCGCGAGCGAGGTCGTGAACATGGACATGGCCAAGGCGATCGAGGCAATGCCGATCGGGTGGAACTCGTTCGTGATCATTGCCACGCGCGGCCACAAGCTGGACTCGCATTGCCTCCGCGCGGCCGTCAAGACCGATGCGCGGTACGTGGGCCTGCTCGGCAGCAAGCGCAAGACGATCCTCATCGCGCAGATGCTCCGTGGCGAGGGCATTCCGGAGGACCGGATTCGCGCGGTGCATGCGCCGGTGGGGCTGGATCTCGGCGGCCGAACGCCGGCCGAGATCGCGCTTTCGATTCTTGCCGAGCTCTCGCTCGAGCGCTACGGCGGCTCCGGTCGGTCGCTCCGCCTTTCGGACGAGCTCTTCGAGCGGACGATCGGCGTAACGAAACGGGAGTAGCTCAGGCGGCGAGCGCGCACGGGGTCATCCGCAGCGAACGTCTCGACCTCATCCTGATGCCGGTCCCGCTCCTCGATGCTCTCATCGCGGGTGACCGCGCCGCCGCCGCGCAGCTTGCCGGCTACCGCATACCCGCCGACTATCCGAACTCCGGCGCGCTCAAGCTCGTCCGCTACCGGCGCGAGCAGATCGCGAACGATCCGTCATGGGCGCCGTGGTCGCTGCGGGCGATCGTGCTGCGCGAGAGCGGTGTGATGGTCGGCTACGTCAACTTCCACGGACCGCCCGGCGTGAACGACACCGCGACGCCGAACGCGGTCGAGCTCGGATGGACGGTGTTCGCGCATCAGCGGAAGAAGGGCTACGCGACCGAGACGGCCCGCGCTCTGATGAATTGGGCCGCGACAGAGCGCGGCATCAGCCGATTCATTTCATCGACGACCCCGAACAATGCCCCATCCCTCCGGGTCCACGACAAACTGGGCTTCGTGCGAACGGGCCAGGTGGTGGACGGAGAGATCATCTTCGAGCTGCGCCGCTAGGCCGGTTCGCTGATCTCGTTCACGTCCTGCGGATGCGGCGGCGTACCTTCGGGACGATCGCTCGCGGCGGGTGGACTGCCTCGACGTTTCTCGGTGAGACCCTCGCTCTGCTCGTCGTCGCGCTCCTGCTCGAGCTTCTTGGCTTTATCCATGAAGGACTGACGCGCAGGGCGCGTGCCACGCAGCCCTGCTAGAGACCTGACCACCACTGGTAGGCACGACGCGACCACGCGTTCCATGCCTCCCGCTTGATGAGGAGGACGAATCCGGCGGTCAGAAGGATCGCTCCGCTTCCCCCAAACAGGGCCCAATTCGGGAGGCGATTCACCACGTCGATGCTCGCCCGAAGCGTCTCCAGGCCCAGCGCGGCCAGCGCGCCTGCGACAAGCCATCGTCGCCGCAACACCACGCCGACCCCGACGAGGAGCGCGATCTGCATGAAAACGATCAGAGTTCCAGGCATAAACGGCTCGTTCCAGCTCGCAAGGAGCGGTGGCATCACAAAGAGCGCGGCGCCGAGAAGCTCCGCGCCGACGAGCGCACGCTCCGCAAGCACGTTCGGGGCGTAGCGGCTCGCAGCGAGCGCGATCGCTATCAGCGCGGCGCCCGCCGCGATGCCGTGAAACTGCCGCGCGACGGGGTCACCCATGATCCAGACAGCTCCCAGAGCGACGGCGCCGAGGCCGGCGCTGGCGAGCGCGCGGCGTGATGACGCGAGCCCGAACGCGAGGAGCGCGACGCTCTCCGCGAGTACACGGGCCGCGTGCCCGCCGCCCGTGTTCGCCGGCGCGGTCAGCGTCCGCTCGATCCCGCTCGAGACGACGAGGCCCACCGCAAGGATCTCGAGTGCCATCTCGTACTCACGCGGCAGGCGGCGCTGCAGGTAGCGCGGGATGGCGAGGACGAGAGCGAGGATCCCGACGCCGGTCGCCGCGACGTACGGCTCGGCTCGCGTCGCATCGCGAAGAGCGAGCACCCCCATCGCTCCGAGCATCGCCGCGCCGGATGCCACAAACGCGCGCCGACCCGACCACAGGCCGAGCCCAACGATGGCCACGCCGCCCGCCAGCACGGTGGCGCCGTGGGTCAGGGCGTCGTCGCCGAACGCCGTCGCGCGTACCAGCGGAGGAGCGAGCACGAGCAGTACGCCGACGACTTCGGCGGCCTCGCGCAGCTCGTTCGGCAACCGCCAGGAGATGCGCGGGACCGCAAGGAGGAGTGCGATCGTGACAAGACCGAAGGCCGCGGTCGAGGACTCGAGTGCGAGCGGCGCCGCCGCGGCACGTATGACGACGAGACCGAGTGTCGCGATCGAGATCGCGCCGAGCTCGCGCAGCCCACGGGCGCTGGCAAACCGCAGGAGGATCACGCTCTCCGCGAGGAGCACGAGCGTTCTGGTCACCGCGTCCGGTTCCCAGCTCCGTATGTATGTGGGACCGAGAAGCGCGACCGCGGCGGCGATCTGCGCCGGGATGTAGAGATCCGCCCGAAGCGCCGGCGATCCGAAGCGAGCGACGCCCCATGCCGCGAGCGCGAGATAGATCGCCGCCGGGATCGTGAACGCCTCGATCGCTGCTGGGTGCAGCCGCGCGACGACGATCAGAACGCTCGCGAGGTAGGAGACCGTCGCGAGCAACGCGACTCGCTCGGAGCGTCGGTGAAGCGCTTCGACGAGTGCGATCGTCCCGAACACCACGAAGACCGGCGACGTCGCGAGCCAGACCGGCGTGTCCCACACCGCTGCGCTCAGCCGATGCGCGAGCGCGAACCCAAGTCCGACTCCGACTCCGGCGAGGCCGGTGGCGATGGCGATCTCACGCGTGACCCGGGCGAAGTCGCTCGCGCGGAATCGCGGGAGGTACGCCGGAACGAACAGGAGCACGGCGGCAACCGCAAGGGCAACGGGGCGAAGCTCCTCCGATGGCTGCAGCCAGCGTCCCAGCGACACGGCGGCGACGGCCGCGAATGCCGCGGCGATCCAGAGGCGCAGCGGGTTGCGCGTGTCGATCGCCGTTAGAACGGCGGCGGCGGTAGCTGCGGCGGCCAGCACGGTCGCGAGCGGCGGATCGCTGAACGCGGCGGTGATCGCGAGGACCGCGCTCGCGAGGCCCGCGACCGAACTGACATCGGCGAGCAGCGGCAAGCGCCTTCGCGCCAGCGTCGCGAGGAGACCGAGCGCCGCGGCGAGCGGCGTGAACCCGAGAGCCAGGGCTCGCGGCTCGATGCCGCTGAAGACCGCTACGCCCGCACGCGCGAAGCCCGTCGCGACGAGAAGGTACGCGACCCCGACGTGAAGGGCACCCGCGCTGACGAGGACGAGGGCGTTCAGCTCCGGGGCCTCTTTGTCATCTCGTGCCGGCGGCCATGCGCGCCACACGGCGAGCAGGCCCAGAAGCGCGGCTATCCCGAGATAGGTCGCGGCGCCGACGAAGGGCGCGCGCCAGTACGCCGCGAGCGGCAGCGCCGCGCCGGCGATCAAGAGGTAAGCGAGGTTCCGTGCACGGGCTCGGGCCCACGTCGGGAACGGCGAGGGGGCGCCCGCGAGATCGCCCACCTCGCGGACAAGGGTGTAGCCGATGGCGAGGAGGCCGGAGACGAACCCGTACGTCTGCGCGGGGACGTTCGCGGAGAAGAGCAGACCGAAGACGGTCGCAGCCGGGCCCGCCGCCGCGATCCAGCGTTCACGCGCGTGGTCGCGATCGGTGCGGGCGGCGTAGTAAGCGGTCCCGAGGATGGCGAGCGCGGGAACCGCAAGGCGCTCGACGAATGAGAGAGGGTTGAACACATTGGCGATCACGGTGGGCGCGGTACCCAGCACGACGCTCGCTGGAAGGAGGAACCGACAAGGCAGATCGAGGGGGCCGACCAGCCGAAGCGTTCGGGTCTTTCCGACGCGCAGGGCGGCCTGGATCGCGAGCGGGTAGGCCGCGAGGAGAACGAAGAGCCACGTGGAGGGCACGTCGAGGAGGACCGCGATGCCGGCGAGCGCGCTCAGTGACGCGATGAAGAAGAAGTACGAGTAGGCGCGGCCGTACGCCGTGACGGCGAGAGCCCCGTAGAGACCGGCGGCGGCGAGCGAACCGAGCACCCACATCGCGGGCGACGTGAACGGTGAGACGTGGGCGACGAGGGCGTAGTACGCGCCGAAGTCGAGCGGCACGAGGAGCGCACCGACGATGAGGAAGGTCCGTCCCGCCTCCTCGACTCGTGGGATGCGGTGGCACACCAGACCACCGCACAGGAACCCGAGCGTTCCGACGATCATGAGCGCGAGCCGGACGGAGTCCGAGATCTGCTGTCCCGAGACGTTGACGAAGATGAGAGCGGCGACGACCACGAGGAACGCACCGAGATAGAGGAGCAGGCTCGGTGCCCGCTCCGGGGTGAAGAACGTCTCGACGAACGAGGGCCCAGCCGGCGTCGGTGGCACGACGATTCGCTTTGGCG
>Ga0137376_10001771_pt1 | contig 12380 bp, 7 predicted proteins | sample SagtaG_23_FD_104814 | JGI IMG/M metagenome (GOLD analysis project Ga0137376, IMG submission 104814) | Vadose zone soil microbial communities from Sagehorn Ranch, Mendocino, California, USA - Sage2_L_20_16 metaG | ecosystem: Environmental > Terrestrial > Soil > Vadose zone | place: USA...
CCGGCTAGAAGAGGCAAGCGGGGCAACTGACTCTCGAGGACAGGCGACCGCGCTGTGGGTGCTTGGCACAAAGGCATCCGAGGGTCAGCAACTCACCGCCCAGGTCGCGGTCGGTAAGCACCACGCCGCTATTACTGTACCCGCGATCGCGAAGCCGGTGGAAATCAGTTCGATCGCCTTCGGCGCCGACACGACGACAGTCAAGCTCGGGCTGGGTGCGCCAACGGTCGTTCAGGCAACCGACCCATTCGGCAATCACTTCGTTCCGGCGGTCCTGCGGTTCGTTTCCCTCGACACGACCTTGCTCACCATCGACTCCGTCGGGGATGTCCAGGGCCGCGGGCGGGGGTGGGGGAGAATCGTGGTCGCATCCGGTTCGGCCCGCGACACCGCCTGGGTGCACGCCACACAGGTCGTTCAAGCGATTGTCGCTTCTCCAGACACACTCTCGTTCCACTCGTTGGGTCAGACAGCTGCGCTCAACGTGCAACTGGTGGACGATCAAGGCGGATACGTCCGAGACTCACTGCCCGTCGACAGCGTTCCCGTGGGAACCGTGGTCAGCGTTCAACCGGGAAGGCCCTACGCTGTCCGGAGTGTCTCGAACGGCGTGACGCCGCTGATCCTCCGGGCGGGGGCTGTCGCCCACGCGGTTCAGGTGCTCGTCAATCAGCGGATCGCGAGCGTGAAGCTGTCCGCAAGTCGGGTGAACTTCGATGCCTTCGGCGACACCGTTCAGTTGACAGCTCTGGTTGCGGACAGCGTGGGCGCTTCCCTTGCTAATCAAGTACTGGCGTTCTCTTCGAGCGACACGTCCGTCGCGAAGCTGGAGCCCAGTGGACTGGTTACCTCCAAGACCAACGGGTCCACTTGGGTTTATGCTCGGGCGTCGAACGGGGTGTCCGACAGCGTAAGGATGGTCGTGGCGCAGCAGGTGGCGCGAGTGGTGGCGCAACGCGATTCGATTCTCTTGGACGCACTTCAGGCGGTTCTTCCGATCCAGGCGACCCCTCTTGATCGGCTGGGTACTCCGGTGCTGGGGGCCGCTCTCGCCTACTCCACCGGAGCACCATCAGTCGCAACGGTGGATGCGAGCGGGAGTATCCGGGCCATCGCCAACGGGACGACTGTTGTCACCGCGTCGTCCGGGGGCGACACTACGTTTGTAGCGGTCCGAGTTGCCCAGCGCCCCGTGCGCGTCGTGCCATCGAGTGACACAGTGCGGTTCGTGGCGTTCGGCGATACACGAAGCGTGACGGCGGTAGCGGCGGACTCGCTCGGCTTTCCCCTCCCCGGCCAGGTTACGGGCGTGCTGGTGCACGACACCGCAGTCGTCGAGCTGCTCGATTCGGTAACGGTGCGTGCGCACGGTAACGGTGTAACGAGGGCCAGCTTTGCAGTGTCCGGACTCGCCGGACAAATCACGGTGATCGTCGACCAGGTCCCGACAACCCTGACTGCGGCGGTGGCGTTTGGCAACCCCGTCGTGACCTTGCCTGTCGGCGCCGCTTTCCCGCTCGCTTGTCAGGCGCTGGATAAAAACGGTTTCCAGATCGCTCGGGATCCTGCGCTCGTGGGCAGCGTGCACGGAACGGTCATCGGTAGTCGGTGTGGCGACGCACGCGTCCAGCGTTCGGGATACGACACGCTGCACTTCGCACTAGGGTCGGTCCAGGCTCGTATCCCGGTGATTGTCGCGACGGTGCCCGACTCGGTGGGCGTTGCCGCGGCGGCCCAGCCATTGAGCACTGTAGACCGCACTCGGTTTGCAGGAGAAGACCTGAATAATCCGCTAATTCTGGCGCTGCGTCCGCTGGTCGCGGATATCCTCGCGGCATACGGCAATCCGGCGACGAACCTTGGGCGCGCCAGGGCCATACGTGACTGGGTAGCCCGAACTGCCGTTCACCCCCACGCACCGTTTCATCCCAACGGCAGTACTAGCAACCTTGGCGTACTCCCTCCCGGTAAGACATGGGCAGACGTGAACGCCCTGCCTATCTCGAAGTTCTTTGATGTGGACAATCCTTATTGGACGGGGGTGGGATACGACGGGTACGCGATGTTGGACCGACTTCTAGGCACTCTTGATCCGAGCACCGGCCTTCGGGCGGATGATGGCATGATGGTGCACGTGGAAGGAGTGCGCTACCAGATCAGAGACATCGAGTCCTACCATTACACGCTGTGCACCTTTCAGGCGATCATGCTGAACGCGCTGTGGGCAGCTGCTGAACTCCATGGTTTGCTGATCTCGACGATTGGCCACGACCCCGCTGCCGTATTTATCCCCGAGCTGGGTCGGTGGGTCTACGAAGATCCGACCTTCAATGAGGAGTACCTGGTGGATGGCATCGGAGATCCGGTGTCTCCCATCGATTTGCTTACCCTGAGTTCAGCTGGCGAAGCAAATCGCCTGCGCGCCACGAAGTTGCTCGGTCCTAACTTTGACCCGCAGACATATATACAGGGCGACAGCTACCTCAACGAACATCCCGAGGGGATGGTCATCATGGGGAGCCAGCTCAATAGCCGCGTTGTAGGAATCGGGGGCTGGTCCACGCGCCTGGTCCAGATTGACGTCCCACGGCTCGCGACGGCTCCGGCTCCATTCAACAACCCGCTCTCGTACGTGCCTGTGACGGCCGGTGACGCCTTTCCTACGCTAGGGGTCGTAGTCCAGACGTTGCAGGTTGAAGACTCGGTGTACGTACTTCAGCTGTCTTCCACTTTCCCGAACCACGAGCGTTTCGAGCGACGACTGAACGGTGGGGCTTGGGAAAACGTTGCGGCCCTTGACGTGGTGCCGGTCGGCCAGTGCCGAGCGGAGTATCGCAGCGTTGATGCGGTCGGGAGCATCAGTGCAAACACCGTGCTCGAGGTATGGGTGCCGCGCGGCGGAGCTTTCGTCGAATCTGGGGTAGCCGGCAGCGTCCGAAGCCAGGCGCGGTACTGCGTGTCCTCGTCAGGGCTGGGATTCTAGTTTGAGCTCTGGTATGCGTGCTATGTGCCTGCGGTGCCTAGGGTTTCCCGGTCCTGGCGGATCCGCCGGGCGCAGGTATATTCAGCGTTCGCCTTCGGTCTGCGTAACGCGCCCTTGCGCAACGCGTGACCGGATGTGGGTGGTCGTGGGTGCAGCTAGCGGTTCCGCGAGTCGTGGTGCCGATCGGCAAGCAGCCCGCTCCCGGGTGTGATGGTCGAGGGCAGAGGGGCTGGCATGCGGTGCAGGGCCTCCCCGTGTCGTGACATAGCTCAGGTTGAGCGCTGCAAGAACGCCTTCAGGCGTGCGGCTTAGGTCAGTACGGTGACGCGACGTCGCTGCGTCGCTGACGGCCTTGTGATGGAGATCACGTTGGAGGCGGTCAAGTGACAGGTACGCGTCAACGCGGGCGCCGCATGCGGCAGGCCCAGCCTCACCACGGGAGGGAGCAGTGCGCTACCTCATAACGGGCGGAGCCGGCTTCATGGGTTCGCATCTCGCCGACGCGCTGCTGCGTCGCGGCGACAGCGTCACCGTGATCGATGACCTCTCCACCGGATCGATCGCGAATATCGCGCACCTCAAGAAGAACCCACGGTTCAGCTACGTCATCGACACGATAATGAACGTGCCGTTGCTCGCGGAGCTCGTGGATGGAGCCGACCAGGTGTTTCATCTTGCTGCCGCCGTCGGCGTCAGGCTCATCGTCGAAAGCCCCGTTCGGACCATTGAAACGAACGTCAAGACCACGGAGCTCGTCTTGGCGGCGGCCTGCAAGAAGCGGAAGAAGGTCTTTGTCGCTTCGACCTCGGAAGTGTACGGAAAGAGCGTCGACGTTCCGTTCCAGGAGGACGGCGATCTGGTCCTGGGCGCCACCACGCGCGGACGGTGGAGCTACGCCTGCTCCAAGGCGATAGACGAGTTCCTCGCTATCGCGTACTGGCGGGAGCGACGCTGTCCCACTCTCGTCGCCAGATTCTTCAACACCGTCGGCCCCCGTCAAACCGGGCGCTACGGCATGGTGGTGCCCCGCTTTGTGAAGCAGGCGCTGGCGAACGAGCCGTTGACGGTGCATGGCGATGGCCAGCAGACCCGCTGCTTCACGCACGTGAGCGACGCCGTGCGCGCGGCGATCGGGCTCATGGACAGCGACAAGACAGTCGGAGAGGTATTCAACGTGGGGAATGAGGAGGAGATCACGATTCTCGAGCTGGCCACGAGGATTCGCCAGCTCGCCGAGTCGGACTCCGAGATCGTGCTCGTACCCTACGAGGAAGCGTACGGAGAGAACTTCGAGGACATGCCGCGTCGGGTTCCATCGCTCGTGAAAATACGGAAGGTGATAGGATACGAGCCCAGGATGGGTCTGGAGGAAACACTACAGTCGGTTATCGCACATCAACGAGCACGCCAGCCCCTGGCGGCTGCATGAAGGTTGTTGACGAGGCTCGTCGCTGTTACAGGCGGTAGAAGTCCTTGTACCAGGCGACAAAGCGACGATTTCGTTCACGCATCGGTGTGCGCGGCGTAAAGCCGGTCGCCTGCTCGAGGCTCTCGACGTCCGCGTAGGTAGCGGTCACATCTCCGGCTGACTGGGACAGAGATTCTGTTTGGCCTCTTGCCCAGAGTCTCCTCCAGTAGCGCGATGATTGAGTAGCGCCAAAGCCGATGATTCCCGCTGCGCCCGTAACCAGTATCCGTATGGGTCCGTGTGGGGTGAGGTTGGTTGAGCACTGATCATCCACCGCGTGAAGGCGACCCTGTGCCGGCGTAATAATGCTTAGCCCACGGGAGCGGTTATCGCTGGACTGGCGACGAAAGGAGCAGGTTCTATACTTCCTTTTTGATCCCGCACCGTGGTATTCGCCGCCGCCCTAGGAGTAGCTGAACGTTTGACTCACGCGCTTGAAATCACGGCCGTAGTAGGAGCCTCGCTTGCAGCGGGGCTCCTGCTGACGCCGGCACTACGCGGATTAGCTCTTCGTCTCGGCGTCGTAGCACGTCCCACTTCCGACCGCTGGCACCAACACTCCACGGCCCTGCTGGGCGGCGTCGCGGTAGTGGTCGCGACGGCGGTGGGCGTTGCGGTCACGAGGCTCTTGCCGGAACCTGGGTGGGGGGTGCGTGCCGAGCGCGCGTTCGTGCAGCCCGCACTCGGCGTGGGCATCAGCGCCGGGTTCATGTTCATGGTGGGCCTAGTAGACGACGTGTTCAACATCCGCCCCCAGGTCAAGTTTGTCTTGCAGACCCTAGCGGGCGTGGCACTAGTAAGCCTCGGCGCGATCTTCCCGCTGACGGCCTCATACGGCGTGAACGTGGTGGTCACGCTGTTTTGGTTCGTAGCGGTCACCAACGCGTTCAACCTGCTCGACAACATGGACGGCGTGGTGGCCGGCGTCGCCGCGGTGGCGTCACTATTTCTAGGAGTCGCGTTCGCCCAGCAAGATGCTTGGTTGCACGCGGCGTTGGCATGGTCAATCACGGGCGCCACGCTGGGGTTTCTGCGCTACAACTTTCATCCCGCCGTGATCTTCATGGGTGATGCCGGCAGCCTCTTCATCGGGTCGGCGCTCGCGGGCCTGGTGGTCACTTCGCCCGCTACGGTCTCCGGAAGTCTGGTGTCCGTGCTCCTCGTGCCCTTGACGATCGTGGCCGTGCCCGTCCTGGATACGGCACTCGTGACGGTCACCCGGACTCTCTCCGGGCGAGGGATCTCCCAGGGTGGGCGCGACCACAGCACGCATCGGCTGGTGGCCCTCGGGCTCACGGAGCGACAGGTATCGGTGCTGCTGTACGCCATCGCGGGGCTGGGGCGTGGTTGCCCTCTTCCTCATGCGGCTAGACCGGGGGCTTGGGCTGCTCATCGGGACGGGGTTCCTTCTGGTCCTGTGTCTGCTGGCGGCATACCTGAGCCCTCTGCAGGTGACGCACAGCGGCGAGCCGCGCGGCGCGCGCAGCGTCATGCTGCTGGTGCGCAATCTGCTGTATAAACGACGGTTGGCCGAGCTGCTGTTGGACGTCACGCTCGTGACGCTCGCGTACTACGGGGCCTACCGATTGCGCTTCGACGAGGCGTTGCCGCCGGACTACGTGCTGGCGTTCCAGTCTACCCTCGGGGTCGTCATCGCCGTCAAGGTCATAGCACTCGGCGCGCTGGGCGTGTATCGCGGTGCCTGGCGGTACGTGGGCATGGTGGATCTGTACCGTATCGTCGGCGCCGTCCTCCTGAGCGGCGCCGTGATCATGGCCTACGGCCAGTGGCGTGTGCCCGCGCTGGCGCGCTCTCACAGTATTGTGTACATCGACACCCTGCTGTCGGCCGCGCTGATCCTCACATCTCGGCTTTCGTTCCGCTCTCTCGAGACGATCGGTAAGTGGCTGCGCGTGAAGGGCGACCGGGTACTGATCTACGGCGCGGGGGACGCGGGTGAGTTGATTTTGCGCGAGCTTGTGAACAACGACGAGCTCAACCTCCAGCCGACGTGCTTTATCGATGACGATCAACGTAAGCACGGCGCCAACATCCACGGCGTACCGGTCGTCGGTGGGCGCGAGAGCCTCGCGTTGGCGGTGCAGCGATATAGGGTGCGGAAGATCGTCCTCGGGACCAGGAAACTTGCGCCCGATGCCGTGGCGGCCATACGCTCTTTCGCCGCCCACCACGAGCTGGATGTTGCTGAGTTCGACTTCGGCCTCAAGCTGGTTCCGCAGCGGGCGATGGAACAGGACACTATACGCTCGCCGTCCACAGATTCGCGGTCAGCGGTCTGAGCGCGCAGTACATCGTCTCCCGACTTCGGAACGGCACCCGACTGAGCGATCCCTCCGCACCGCGCGTTAGAGTTCTGCGGGCGATTGCCCAGCTCAAGGTCGGGGGACCAGCGTGGCACTCCATGAACTCTGTGGCGCGCGGTGGGTGAGGCATGTTGAACAAGCGCCTGCGCGTCCTTATCGTAGCCAACCAGGATTGGTTCTTCCTGTCACATCGGTTGCCTCTGGCGCACGCAATTCGGACCGCCGGCGCTGAGGTGGTGGTCGTGGCTGGCGACAGCGGGAAGGCGTCGGCCATTAGGGCGGAGGGGTTCGAGTTCGTTGCGATGCCGATTTCCCGCAAGGGAGTGAATCCCGTAAGAGAGCTGCACACACTCAGGTTCCTTCGACGAACCTACAGGCGATTGCAGCCCGATCTCGTGCACCACGTGACGATAAAGCCGGTTCTCTACGGGAGCATCGCTTCCCAACTCGTCGGTGGTATGGCGGTTGTCAATGCGATTAGCGGACTGGGCTACGTCTTTGCGTCCAGTGATGTGCGAGCGAAAGCGCTACGGCCGCTTATCAGAGTGATCTATCGTTTGGCGCTAAGCGATCCACGTAGCAGAACCCTATTCCAGAATCCCGATGACTTGAACGATTTTGTGCGGATGGGCCTCGTACGGAGTAGTCAAGCAGTCTTGATCCGCGGCTCCGGTGTAAATTGCGCTACGTTCCATCCGACTCCTGAGCCGGCGGGTCGTCCGCTCGTGGTACTGGCGTCCCGTATGCTCTGGGATAAGGGTGTGAAGGAGTTCGTGGAGGCTGCGCGCCTCATCCGGGCGGAGGACGAGAGCCCGCGGTTCGTTCTCGCTGGAACGCCGGACTTCGGGAATCCTGGTGCTATCGCGGTGACCCAGATGCAAGCGTGGTCGTCCGAAGGCGCAGTGGAGTGGTGGGGGCAGAGGAACGACATGCCTGCCGTTCTAGCGCAGTCTAGTGTGGTCGTCCTGCCGACGATGTACGGCGAGGGAGTTCCCAAGATTCTGTTGGAGGCTGCGGCCGCCGGTCGCCCGATCGTCGCCACGGATGTGCGAGGGTGTCGCGAGATTGTGCGGCCTGGGATAAACGGCATGCTCGTCGCGCCCGGCAATGGGACGGAATTGGCCAATGCCATCAGGGTCCTGCTCGAATCCCGCGATCTGAGGGAACGTTTCGGACGTGCGGGTCGGGAAATCGCCGTGGCAGAGTTTGCCGAAGAGACGGTGGTCAGGCGAACGCTCGACGTGTATCGGGACCTTCTTGGGGCGAGCGCGCTGCTCAAATGAGCAGTTGCCGTCACGACGATGAGCATTTCCTCTCGTGTTTCGCGAGGGACTCCGGGATTCCCCGTCTCCGATTCGCGAAATCATTGACGAGTAGGCCGGGCAGAGCCGCCTCCGCCGTTTCCAATGCTTCAATGAACGGCTGATCCGGGAGTTGGGGCACGCAGGAAGAGCTCGAGCATCAACAGGCTCCATAACATCCGATCGTAGCTGCCAACGAAACGGTCCTTCTTTGTAACAAGGCGCTGGATCGCCGGACGGTCCCCGAGTCCCGCAACGCGGCTGTCGTGCCCGAGCAGCAGGTCGGCCACCGTGTCGTGGAGCTCGTTCTCCAACCAACGGCCGATTGGAATCTCGAACCCGCGTTTTGGAGCGCCGACGATGGCGGCTGGGAGCCGTCCTTTGGCGAGATCCCGGAGCATTGGTTTGGTCCTGGTTGTGGACAGCAGCCAACGCTCCGGAAGTGACCAAGCGAATTCGGCGAGGGGCACGTCCAGGAGCGGTGACCGGGCCTCCAGCGAATTGGCCATCGTCGCCATGTCCATCTTTGATAGGAAGCCGTCGGCGAGGATCAGTCGGTAGTCCGAGTGCATGAATCCCTTAAGGTCAGCGCATGAGACTTTCTCGCCCCGAAGTTCGGCGAGGCGGGGCAGGGTTGGTCCCTCAGCCGCAAGATCGGGAAAGCAGCGTGCCACGTCTTCATCGCCTAGCAGGTCGGCGTTCCACATCAGGTAGCGCTGGTCTTCGCGTCGCGTACCGAGCCCGCGAAGGACCCTAGCCACGAACCCTAAGCGGCTGCGCCGATCACGAGAATGGGCGAGGCGCTCCCCGGTGGCGTGAAGTAAGCCTCGGATTGGAGCGGCCAGCGGAACGAGCCACGGCGCCACTCGTGCGACCCAGTAGCGGCGGTACCCCGCGAAGACCTCATCGCCGCCGTCGCCGTTTAGCACGACTTTACGGCTCTGACTAGCCGCCTGTGCGACGAAGAAGCTAGGCACTGCGCTCGAATCACCGAATGGTTGACCGTAGAGTAATGGCACTCGCTCGATCGCCTCGCGTGGCGCGATCGAAAGGTCGATAGTCTCTACCGGTAGGCCCAACCGCGCCGCCGTGCGCCGTGCCGCTGGCGCTTCATTCAGAGTCGCATCGGCGACCTCGACCACAAAGCAAACGAGATCCTTCGCGCCTAACTCTGCGGCATACGACGCCACGAGGCCGCTATCGATGCCCCCTGATAGAAACATCCCGACGGGAACGTCGCTGCGGAGCCTGATTGCCACCGCCTCTCGAAGACGTCCGTCCAAGTCGTTCAGTGCATCATCCCTGGTTCCTGAAAACGCGTTCGGGGTCGGTGGCGTCCAATACGGGGCGATGTCGGGGATGCCGCTGGGGGAGAACGCGAGAGTCGATCCCGGGGGAAGGGCGAACACGCCCTCATAGATTGTTTCGGGGTGGGGAACGAATCCCAAGCGCAAGTAGTCCGCGAGTGCGGGACCAGAGTGGGGCGGTAGTGCGTTCAACAGCGCGAGGAGGGCGCCCAGCTCGGACGCAAAGGCGAGTCCCTGACCCAGCTGGGCATAAAAGAGCGGCTTCTTGCCAGCACGATCGCGCGCCAAAACGAGCGCGTGCCTTGCCGAATCCCAGATGGCCGCCGCAAACATCCCCCGGATCGGGCGAAAGGCGTCACGGCCGGCTTCTTCATAGTAATGGGGGATGAGATTGACGTCCGATGCGGACTGGAGCCGGTGGCCCCGCTGCTTCAGTTCGCTAAAGCCCTCGACGTAGTTGTAGAGCTCGCCATTACAGATCACGGCGACTGTGCCGTCTTCGTTGTAAATGGGCTGGTCGCCGCCTTTGAGATCGATGATTGCGAGGCGCCGCATTCCGAGCACGGCGTCGTCAGCTTCGTAGAACCCCTCGCCGTCGGGGCCGCGATGCGCGAGGCGACGCACCGCCTCCCGCACGCGCGAGGCCGCGATCTGACGAGGGAGCCCGACGATGCCGGCGATGCCGCACACAGGTGTTAGCCGGCGGTGGCACGCCGCCGGGCGAGGGCGCCCCGGACGACTGCGGCGAACGCCGCGGCCGAGTGTCGCGCGGTAAAGCCCTCGAGTACCGTCTGGCGCGCAGCGGTGCCAAGCCTGTTGCGGAGCGCCGGGTCATTGGCGAGGCGCGTGAGCGTCCCGATCCAATCATCGTGCGTGGTTGCGTAGAGTCCGTTTTCTCCGTCCCGTACGATCTCGCTGTTGATCCCGACGGGGCTCACCACAGCAGGTCTGCCGATGGCCATGTATTGGAGTGCCTTGCACCCGCATTTGCCACGAGTTGCGGGCGTGTCCGGCAACGGCATCAATCCCACGTGCCCCCGCGCCAAGTCCGCTGCCTCGGTTGCTGCCTGCCATGGCACGAAGTCCAGGGCGACGTGTTCGAATGGCAGGGGTCGCCTGTCACAGATAACTCGCAGGGTAAGGGGGCGGCGCGTGGCAAGACGCTCAAGTGGAGCGCGAATCGTATCAAGGTGAGGAAGTGTGGAGTGGGAGCCCGTCCACACAACGGTGAACGGTTGCTCGGCCCCGGGATCCGGGTGCGCTGGGTATCGATCGCTGTCGATGGTCGTATGGACGATTTGCACGTTGCGATTGTGCCTCCGGGCGTAGGCGGCGAGGTACTCGTTCCCCACCGTAACGGCGGTCGCGAGACGGCACAGAGTCGCGACCTTCCAAGGCGCGCTAGCCAGGTTCAGGATACCGTTTGACGCCGACGGCTGCCAAATCCAGATTGCGTCGTCAAAGTCGTAGAGAACCGGCACCCCCTGACGGGCAAAGTAGCGCTCGAGCCATGCTCCGCCGAAAAGCATTGCCTGGCGAAGAATCACGACGCCGTCGAATTCGATCGAGCGGTCTCGCGCGCGCCAGCGCCGCAAGGTATCAGCAAGCACGAGGCCGATCTTCGCGAACGTCCTCCCCCGGTGGTAGAGCAATTCCGTGAGAGCAGGGGACTCGAAGGGCTCGAACTCCAAACGGATGCCGTGATCTCGCTCGAGGAGGGGTGCCCACTGCTCGTGCCGGAACCGTTGGTTTGGCGCGATGCCGGGTGCTTTTAGGACGAGTGTGAGGAGGCGAAGCCTTTTCAATGTCGTCGCTCTGCCTCTTTGACAGATCTCCGAAGCGAGGCCGTCTTCAGGATCGCCGGCGTTGCGCGAAGGAGAAGGGCATAGCCTTTGAGGGTTGCACGGAACTCTCTTATCGACCCTCGCGCAAGCGCCATGGAGAGCCGAGCGACGGGCTCTACGAGAAGCGTGGCCACCGTCACGCCCGTCGCAGACCACCAGCCGAAATGCTTGTAGACATACAGTATTCGGCTGCGAAGCGAATAGAACAGGCGGTGGTCTTTTACCTGCTCCGAAACTCCGCCACCGCGATGATACGCTTGAACATCGCCCAGATAGAATGTGCCGTATCCTTGTGCGCGGGCCCGTGCGGAGAGATCGACTTCTTCGAAGTAAACGAAAAATCGCTCGTCAAAGCCGCCCAATCTGTCGAACAGCGAACGTCGGACCAGAAGAAAAGCTCCAATGACTTGCTCTACCGCCCGGTTCCCCCGGTGGTCCCATTCAGTCATGAAATGGCTTGGGAAGACGTCGGGCAAGGCGCGGTCGAGTCCGAACATCTTCGTAAGGAATCGCCCCGGCGTGGGGAGTCTGGCGCAGGTCCGGCTCACTCGCCCGTCGTCGTCGACAAGCTGGACACCTGCGATCCCGATCTGTTGGTTCTCTGGTAGCTCCATGAACGACAACGGCCTCGTCAGGGAGTCCGGAAACAGACGAGTATCGGGGTTTAGGAATAACAGGTAGTCTGCCTGGGATCCGTTTGCCGCTTGATTGCAAGCCGCGGCGAAGCCCCGGTTGGTAGCATTCCGAACCAAGCATAGTGGAAGGTCCTGCTTCTGGAGACTATCGGCCGAGCGGTCATTCGAAGCATTGTCGACCACGACGACCCGTTCAATCCGGTAGGCATCAGTCGCAGTGGCTGCAATGGAGGCAAGACAGCTGCTAAGCTGGCCACCGGAATTCCAGTTCACGATGATAATGGAAACGGTCGGCACTGATCCGCCAGGCCCGCTACCCATCATTGGTTCAATGCCTCAGGCCGAGGCAGGCTTACTTGCTGCTGAGGACCTCCGAGCCATGCGTCGTGTGCGATTCCCGAGCCAGTGCGAAGTTGGTTGCGAGCTACGAAGATAATCGCCAGAAAGACCCACGAGTAGACAATATACGGTTGGGAAAAATTCGCGTCCTCCACCATCAGGTGGATCATTGACGCCAC
>Ga0137376_10001773_pt1 | contig 12378 bp, 18 predicted proteins | sample SagtaG_23_FD_104814 | JGI IMG/M metagenome (GOLD analysis project Ga0137376, IMG submission 104814) | Vadose zone soil microbial communities from Sagehorn Ranch, Mendocino, California, USA - Sage2_L_20_16 metaG | ecosystem: Environmental > Terrestrial > Soil > Vadose zone | place: USA...
AATTCTTCTCTGTACACACCTCTGCTCCGAATCAGCTTCACGGACACCCAGTAGCACAAGCTCGCTCACCATACCAATTTTCATTCGGGGCGTTGTGGTCGAACTCCTAACCCTAGACCACAACTTGACTAAATAATAAACCCTAGACCTAACCTCCTAGGCTTCGTCATTCGCGTTAAGCAGTGAAAGTCACCTCATCCTCTTTTCCTTCGCCACCTTTCCATCCCCATGGTCCTTCTCTCAGTTCCTTCCGTTTTCTCTGTCTGCCGGTCCGCCATTCCCAACAGCGAGCACACGCTTAGGGGTTCTAATAATAATATGACGTCTCATCTGGTCTTTTCTTATCACGGATGAAGATAGAACCCCGGAGCAATGCTATTGTATTGTATCGAGCTTTTCACTGTTTAAGCGCCAAATACGTGATAGTGAGCCTACGTTCGATTGCAGTTTGTCAGAACTAACGTGTTCTACTAGGCTAAAGATCCAAGAGTGATATGGAATGGAAGGATGCGTGTGAGGGTACTCCTCGTGATCGCTTGATATGGCAAGCAAGTGGCCGGGGTCTACGTGCAGCCCATGTATATTAGCGCTGGTGTTGGTTTGAACCTCGTATTCTATCCCTGCCATGGGTGGCCGCAGTGGTTCTGCTGCTTGGCATTCCGCACCGTTCCCTAGTGTGTCGGTCGGTGGAGACGTTCTCATCATCATCATCCAACTGTGTGAAGGGGTCGCTCTAAACAGGTATGTAATGATCGTACTTCTCGCGGTACAATCAAGTATTCTAACTTATTGACAGGAGCGCTGCGCGCTACCTCGCTTGGCAGAGATGTAAGGACCTCTGCAATTCTCTCGGGCAGTATGAAGAGCTGCCTTCCCGCAAGCGGACAGTCAAATACCGAGATCATGTGTTCAAGTCAGTTGCTTGTCCCTCCACAATCCAATTTGCTGATGACCTGTTAGATGTCTCAACCAGGTCAAGGATACGATGACGAAATGGGCTGACAAAAGCTGGTTTTATATGCTGAATCACCAAGCCAGTTTTAAGGCGGATTTGGATGGCTGCGATAAAGAAATATCTGACTGCCTGGTTATCTTCAGTGTAAGTGCTCTATACTAGAGGGAATAATTCTTAATGACTCTTCAGACGGCTGTGCACGTGGAAGGGCTGGCACACCAGCAGGAAGAGGAAGAACGGAGAAGAAAACTGGAAGAGATGCACGATGTTGACCATAAAGGTATGGTGGGCCAGTTTGCCTCTCCCAATTTCGTGGAAGAGGTACAGAATAGCGAAATTACGGAAGATGATCAAAGGGAGGTCTCGACGATGATCCAAAAGGTGCGTCGACCGTGTACATCCAAGCCTAGCCCAGTTATTTAATACTCGGAATTAGAACTTAGAGACCGTGTCGGACGAGGAACGCAAACGTATGGCAGAAAACCTATACAAATTGTTGCGATCCTCTGGTCGCATCCCACCGGAATGCCAGCTAAACTCCAAAGTGGTCGAATGGGCTGGAGAGAGACGCATGGGGGACGGCAATAACATTGACATGTACAAAGGAAGATATCTCAACAGTCAAGACGTCAGAATTAAGGTTATCCGTTCCATCAATATGAGGGATGAGAACAACGTAAAGGTACGTCTCACTGGCGTTGGGATCTTCCATCGTGACTCACATACCTTTAGAGGATTAGGCGTCAAGTCGAAGTGTGGGCGAAAATATATGAAATGGACAAGGGAAACCATATCATACCATTCTACGGTTTCTACTCTCCTGATGGTCTTCGTCTGTGAGTCCCGACAATGTCACGCAGTGCCCATTGTTATAACGTCCTCGCATCAGGGCTCTGGTTAGCCCATGGATGGATAATGGAAACGCGCTGAGTTACGTCAAGAAGCGGGATGACTTCAAGGATGTTGACTACAAAAAGCTAGTGCGTTGCTTTATCCACTTTTCTTGACGAAATCTTGATTGTCGTAGATTCTCGGAATAGCAGAAGGTATCGAAGTCCTCCACTCTATGTTTATCGTCCATGGAAATTTGAGAGCCGTTTGTGTCATTTCATGATACTGGCGTATGAGCGTGCTGACGACTTATAAGGAAAATGTGCTCATTGGAGATGAAGGCCAACCGCTAATCACGGATTTTGCACTTGCGAAGGTATGTACCGTCAATCTGTTCTCCATCGTATCTATGGCTCAATTGCACTCTTATAGCTTGAGGGTAATTTGATCACTCAAACCGGTGGCCAGTCGGACGGTTATAGATGGTGTGCACCGGAGATATTCGAAATGCAAGCCGCCGTGTCGGCCAAGGGTGATATATACAGCTTCGGCATGACGATTCTAGAGGTCGGGCCAGATGTTCTTTCACGTTTGATATCGGTATACTGAAATTTGTTTAGCTGTTTACACACGAAGTGCCATACTCGGATGTTAAAAAGAATAACCAGTTGATTTTCAAAAAGGGGCGGGGTGAATTGCCTAACCGCCCCATAGACGACCGTGTCGTCAAGCGCGGGCTGGACGACAATATGTGGAAGCTTCTCTGCCGATGCTGGTCTAAGTGGTCGAATGATAGACCGTCCATTGGCGATTTGGTGAAACAGCTTGATTCGCTTGCTTAACATCGGCTACACAATTACATACTCCATAGTATTTGCCACAATACGAGCTTTGACGATACTTGGTTATAATAAAATGCCGTGCATAGTGACTCGGAGCGGGTGCAGAATAAGGGTTTAGGGCATTGATCTTGGGCGGGCTGAGGTAGTATCTGAACGATCTGCTCCGTTGTCGGACATTCAAGAAGAGGAGATTTTCAACAGCTCTGGATGAGACTAACAGGTAGCTGATGGAATTTATTAATTGCTACGGTTGAACGTGACTACGTCGCATATAAAGTACATGGTTATTTCATAATAGGGGCTTAGGGAAGCGGAGTCAACGCCGCCACTATTTCTTCCATTGTTGGACGCTTAGATGGAATGGTTTCCCAACAGTTCTGGATGAGATTCCATGTGTTGTCTTCCATCTTCGGTGTTTCCAATCGATCTGGACGCTTTCCAGCCCTGATAACTCGTATGATTTGAAAGTCATTACTTTCATGAAAGGGAATGGAGTCGAAGAACACCTGTGTAGGTCACAATTTGCTCAGGATGAGGATGCTGGGTATTTGAAGGAAAACGAACCGCATAATAAAGGCACCCGAATGCATAAACGTCGGTTTCCGTTGTTTTTCCAGGATGATGCTTTTCGTAACCTTCATAGCATCCATCGCACTCGGACTGACCGCACTTGATGCACACACCAAATAATTCAGGCGCAGCGAAACTTAGAGAAAGAGCTGTTGTGGTTCGAGTGACAGTTGCCTCGACGTGTCGAGTTGACCCAAAATCGGTAATTTGACAGTGGAGATTAGAGTCAAGCAGAACGTTCCCCTGGTAGGCAATGGGATGAATTGATTGGAAACGTAGGATATTAAAGTACTTACTCCATGTAAGTCGCCATGTACAATTCCTTCTGAGTGGATATAATGAACGCCCCCGGCTACTTCTAGCATCTGACAGATAATGATTGTTTTCGTTGTTGAACCATTATGATCACGGTAGTTCTTACCAGCCTGTGCAGTTCGGCCACATGGGGCAGTATCTGCTTTTTTCTCCATTCACTTAATGTCCCATTTGTCATGAACGGTGATACGAGGTATAGCTGTGATCTATCTTCAAATATTCCTAGCAGAGGAATGATAGAACGGTGTACAAGTGATCGCCAAGAGAGCGCCTCGCGACAAAAGTCTTGTCTGAGCGAACCCTTACCAAACGAAGTCAATAAGGCTCTGGGATGAAGGGAATAGACGTGAACTAACATCCTTTCGGCCTTTGTCCACCACCTTAAGCGCTACTGGCTGCCCTTTGTATTCGCCCTTGAAAACGCGCCCATAGCCTCCCATACCAATGGGGTCAAAATTTGTCCTGACATCTTTGATAAATAGAAATTTGAGCACGAGTTTTGCTGATATCAGCTTATGCATCAACTTCCGAGCCTTTCTATTTGCGTCTTGATTCACCATGCTACCTTCAACACGGAGTAGCTATGGAAAGTAGGGTATCAGTTTGAAATATGGAGCAACAAGCATAGAGAAATATACATCAACTAGAAAGGCAAGCAATAGCTCGGCGTCTGATTCATCCTTCAATTTGGTATCCATAGTAACATCATACCCCGGCAGATCCAATAGTTCACAAATCAGACGAACGGTATTGTCGTTTACCATCGAGCTGCCAGATACCGTTAACTAGCAGTTGTCAGCATGGGTGCACTGATACCTCCAGTCGGTGCATACCTCACTCAGAGCATCAAGTAACAATGGTAGAGAAGTAAACATCATGCCAGCCTTCACAATCTGCTTCATCATCGGACGCCTAGAAGGGTCTTGCAGCCAACAATGCTGGATAACATTCCAAACGGCATCATCGATTGGTGGACTGCCAAGTTGGACTGGACGCTTTCCGTTTGCGACCAGTTGAAGAATTTGTGATCCACGTAGATCTTGAAAAGGCACTGTATCAAAAAATATCTAGACAAGTGGTCATTTTGATTTAACATCCTGGACAAGGAAAGACACTTACTGCATAGCAAAGGCAGCCGAATGAATACACGTCCGTTTGCTTCGTTTTCGATCCTTGAATGATATAATCACTACCTTCAACGGGGTCTGGCTGGTCACGCTTGTTGCTCTTGAGGAATAACTCTGGAGCAGCAAAGTTTATCATCAATGATTGGATTCTGTCTGAATGTTGTGTCAATCCAATATTGGCAATTCGGCAATTGAACGAAGAGTCGATAAAGATATTTTCCTGGGGATTCAATTATGAATTGATTGATGGATGTGATGGCAATACGTACCCCACGTAAGTCACCATGCACAATTCCTTCCGAGTGAATGTACTGAACGCCTTCAGCTATTTCCAGCATCTAGCGAATAGGTCACTCTCTTTAACTGTCCTATGAAGCACTTAACCTTACCATCCTGTGCATCTCGATTACATCCGGCTTCCAATTTTTTCTCCATTCAGTTAATGTTCCGTTTATCATCAACGTCGATGCAAGAAACAGTTGTGATTCCTCTTCAAACACACCCAGTAGAGGGAGAACAAATTGGTGTGCAAGGGATCGCCATACTAGAGCTTCATGATAGAAACGATTTCTGAGAGAATCCTAGTTAATAGCGCGAGACAAATTAATATTGGGAGTGAAGAAAATTGCGATGCGCTGACATCTTCGTGAACTTTGTACACAACTTGAAGCATAACCTGCTCGCCATCGCGTTCGCCATGGAAACCAACGGCTTCGAGGTTAGTCGTGGTCGTGATACCGGTGATAAATAGAGATTTAGGCATAATGCCCCTCTTCTCTATTAGTTTGAACATCAGATTCCTAGCTTTTCGGTTCACATCTTGGACACCAGAATTTGATAGACTACCACAATGGAGTAGCTAGAAGGGTTAATGCATTAGGAAAGATGAACGTTGAAAACGAAGTATCGTACGTGAAGTGCAAAATCGAGGAATAACCTGACGTCTGAAGTTGTTATCAGTTCAGAGGCGATAGTATCAGGTTTATATTGTTCCAACAGTCTACGCATGAGACGGTGCGTAAGATCGTTAACCATCGAGCTGCCACCTGCTGCCAACTAGTAGTAGTTGTTAGTCCCAGTGCCTTGAACGCCCTGATGGATCGGGAGTGCATACCTCTTTGAGAGTGGTAAGTAGCGATGGTAGGGTTGCTAGAAACGAGACATAAGTTTCCACAATCTGCTCCATTGTTGGACGCTCAGAAGGGTTGTGCATCCAACATTGCTCAATGAGATTCCAGATGCCATCGTCCATGACCGGGCTGTTCAATCGGCTTGGGCGTGCCCCGCGCGCAATGAGTCGATGGATCTGTAATCGGTTTTTCTCTTGAAAAGGCACAGTATCGAAAAAAATCTAGGACGAATCATCCTAAGCGGGTTGAATAAGGCAGGCCGGCGGACGACGCACCGCATAGTGAAGACAGCCGAAAGCATGCACGTCCATCTGCATCGTTTCCCTTCCCTCTTGATTCCAATCACACCCAGAGCACTCGAATCTGCAACACTTGCTGCACATACCCAACAGCTCTGGCGCAGCAAAATTTGACATCAATGACGTGGTAGCGTCGAAATTGCGTGTTGTTCCAATATCAGTAATTTGGCAGTGACATGCAGAATTCAGAAGGATATTTCCCTGGTAGAAAATTGAACAGATCGACAAATTGACAAATTGACAAAGCGAGTAATCAAAATACGCACCCCATGTAAGTTTCCGTGTGCAATTCCTTCTGAGTGTATATACTGGACACCTTCCGCCACCTCTAGCATCTAGAAGGATATCATACTCAGGCAATACCATTTAATTATTCCGTCGTGCTGGGATCTTACAAGCTTATGTATCTCAGCCACATTGATCAGTGTTTGGTTTTTTCTCCAGTTAGTTAATGTTCCATTCGCCATGAGAGGTGAGACAAGGAATAGGTGCGATTCCTCTTCTAATACTCCCAGCAGAGGGAGAACAAACCGATGTGCAAGAAGTCGCCAAGCTAGTAATTCCCGATACAAGTCCCTTCTGAGCGGTGCCTTGCAATAAAATCAGTATTGTGAAATAAAAAATTGATGCGGTGCTCACATCTTTATGACACATGGATATCAGTTGTAGAGCGACACACTTTCCTTTGTGTTCACCGACTGGGAAAATATGTCCGATCCTGGCTATACTAGTGGCGTCCTGATTTATCTTGGTTGTGACATCTGTAATAAACAGAGATCTGGGCAAAGCATTTGTGCTGGATAAAAGTCCCAATAGAGAATTTATCGCTTTTCGGCTCAAAGATACACTACCTCGGTCTATTAGCTAACAGGAGTAAGTGATGATCCGAAAAGAGCGAGCGGAACAAACGCATACGTACGTAGAAGACGAAATCAAGTAATAATTCGATATCCAAAAGATGTATTCCGTGGTCTATACCGCGAAAATCTGGTAGCTCTGACAGCTCGTGCACAAGCTCAAGGATAGTCCGGTTTACTATCGGGCCATTCGCAGTTAACTAGTAATCATGAGCGACAGTGTGATGACGCTCCGAAAGTCCACACCATAAGTCTGAGGATTGAAATTAATGAGCGAAGAAGAGGTCTCTCCTTGTTAAGTTGGGTATCAGTCAGCGTCATCTGCGGAACAGGCGTGAGACGGCAGTTAGCAACCGGTTGCTGCCGGGATGAACTTCGCACCTGATTTTCGTTTAACAAAAACTGAATCTTCTCCACCACGTCATCCTCCGCAACCATGTGCTGAGCAAATGCGCGGATGGAGTCATGGATATTTTTTTTCCTCTCTGAACAGTGAAACTCGTAGATGATTTCGTCTACGTGGTCTGCGGTTACTATTCCTTCATATTGATCTTGAAGCGAAACCTGGAACATGGCTTGAAGGATAAGCGTGAGATCCACTACGTATCCCATCAGACAACGGATATGCTCTGGCCTGTAGAACAGTCCAGCATATCTACCAGCGTAGGAAGCGATGCATCCTCACCCCTTTTTGTAAATAGCACTCGTCCACAGGTTCGCTAGTCCCGCCTGCGCCGATGCTACCGTTATTTTGCTCTGCCTATAAACGATCATCAGTTGCACGAATTTCCAACATCCCTGGTTTACTCACATAGTGTTGGTATCCTTGAGATCCTCTACTATGACCGTCATTTGACGATGGAATCCGTCACTGAGAAGTAACTACCGAGATGTGATGGATCAGTAGCAGATTTGTTAAGATACACTCTTGTACATACCTCATGTAAGTCCCGAAAATTCCAGATCGTGATAATGTCTTTATGTATTGCATGCAAACAATTTTCGAGGCTGATATTCAGAAAGTGTATGCCGGATGCGATTGCTCTCCAATGTTCTATAAATTGAGATAAGGACACAGAATGTTGGTCAAGTGGCGAATTTAACTTACTCTTTTTTCCTACTCTGTAATAAAAACAGATATAAGACTGTCCAACTTCGGATCAGAGTAAATCAGGATGCTCACTTTATTGATGCTTCAATTTTACCCGCCATATCAATGCGCTGCGCTATTGCCAAAGCAATCTGCGCCTGTCCCGATTGGCTTTCATCTGATCCTGCAGACCGATTATTTCAACGATCTTATCAAAAAAAGCTCCTACCAGGGCTGGTTGGGCCCGAACTCTCGACCCCTATGTGTCCCATTACGATTTGGACTAGCCGTTGCAAGGTATCAGACCGCCATCCTGCATGACGTCAGTGGAAGCGAAGCGACGCCGTCAGACGCGGACATACTCGACACGAGAGCGTATGGAATGGGACGATCCTGACTCATGCCGCCCTTGAATTTATGGCCAAAAGTTTGCTCGAACATTTCCTCAGCCGCCTGGGAGATATTTGGGCCTTTCAGCTTTCCCCGTTTCGACAACCCGGTTATGTAAAGGTCAAATTTGGTGATCACGACGATTATTGGCACTGCTGTCACGGTAAAACTCGTATTGGGTTAGATATTTCAGATAGCTGCCTTTGTTTCGATTCAACCTAAAAATCCTTTCTTCGCCTGTTTCAAATATACGCCCACCAGAATAAGAAGCAGGAATGCACAGCCTGTGGAATGACGTGAATCAAAACAATCGACTTGCATTATCTATGAGCGCACCAAATTGCATGAAGCCTCTCTGCAGGAGATTGTTTCTTAGTTTGCTCTGTAATAAAATTCTCCAGGATATTGAATGTTTCCTTGTCTCCTGGTTCATAACCTTGAGAATCGTGAAGTATTAGGTGCTTGTTGTGAGGTGAGGTGATTCCTTTGTTGATATTGGCTGCGCGACTCGGAGGTCGGTCGTGTTCAACTTTCTGGAGCCCATTGAGGTATTGCAGGATAAGCGTCAAAAGATAACATACCGCCAATGAGGATTTGAAGATGGCTTGGATAAGCGACGATTTCCCTACGCCAGCCTGTTACAGGACGTCCGCGAACAGAACTTGTACTGGAATTGACAATAGGCTTACTCGACCCACGATAAGAATTCGGCACCTGCAACACGTTTAGCTCGATTTCATCGATGGCTCTAAATAATGTCACTTTGGATAATCTTCTTCTGTGGTTGGCTTAAGGATCTCCGGGGCGGGAGCTACAGGCGACATTGAGATAGGAGGGGGATTCATAGTGGGTGGTGAAAAGAGTGTTTAGAGCCCAAGAATTCTGGATCGATATGATGAGTAATCATTGGACGAATACGAAAAGAGACAGCGTCAATCTATCTATATACGAGTGCAGTGTCTAGACCCAGCAGGTCTCGAGTGGTACGCATTAGATTACTCTGGCTGCGGCAGGGTCCAAATCATCCCAACGACGAAAATATGGTTGCTTTAATTTATAAACGAATTCGGAATGAATCTATTCCTTCTTCTCTCTGAACTCCTTCGCCCACTGCAGAGAAGAGTCAATGATCGCCCGAAGCACGTAGCACAAGTAACACATACAAGCATGGACGGTATGGGCCTATCAGGTTGGATAATTCTTCTCTGTACACCTATAAGTACCCCAACCGCGATGTGTGAACCGAATGCGAACCTCGTTCTTTGCACTAATGCTCCACACCATGGCAGTCACCGCGATAATACCGGTAAACGCAATAGTCGTGTTCGGTAGCCAATTGTGAGGTCGAGTCCACCAGCCACCTAAAGAAGAGTCGTTCACAACCGGCCGAGGTTGAGACGTGAATGAAAAGCTCACCTGCCGGAGACCACACGTATGTCGGATACGGATACCTAGCACCTCCCCCCTACGCTCCTGATCAGCTTCACGGACACCCAGTAGCACCAAAGCTCGCTCACCATGTCAATTTTCGTTCGCGGTGTTGTAGTCGGAAGGGACGGACTCCTAACCCTAGACCACAATATGACTAAATAGTATTAGTAAACCCTAGACCTAACCCTACCTCCCTCGTCATCGGTCCGGGTTAGCAGCCAACAGCCATGCTTCAGTCAATGAGGACCTACATCCACGAGAGAAGGAAAGGGCTGGCAAAAACTGCTGCATTCGTTGGCGGAGTTTATCTAGTGCAGCGGTATGTCACCGACCGGTTGGAGGAGCTCAAAGTCAAGTTGGATCAAGAGAAACTCGCTCGCGAAGCGTACAGTATCCCTTCACAGCTCTCCTTATAGTTTTGAATTATCAAACGTATCATATTATAGGCTCAAAAGACGATTCCAAACCGCGCAAGAAGACGTGTCATATACCGTCCTCGCGCTGCTACCCACGCTAGCCGAACAAATAATGGAAGGCATGGACGTCGAATCTCTGACGCAAGAACTTCAAGCCAGGTCGAAGGCGCGCACCACAACCGGGTTGCAGCATACAATACGACAGCAGAACGAGGCGAATCCTGGCCGCGATGATGAGGGTCATTCCCACTCCAAGCCTAACGCTGCCACGCAACATGAACGAGATGGAACTCAGCGGAGTTTGGGATCGAGCATGGTTCACGTGGATTTGGAGGTCCGGTCAGAGGCTGGATCGACGGCTTCGGCGTCCTTCGTGGATGCCTCGTCGAGGGATGGTGAAAGCTCTGGCATTAACAGCTGGATGGAAGCTTCCACCTCGGGGCGCTCCCCTCGACCTCTCTCGGGCGATAGCTCATCGTATCACATACCAAACGAGCATCAGCTGTCTGACTCTGTACTGACAGAGGGTAGCGTGGGTAACGAATCTAAACTGGCAAGTCATTCATGTATCACCCTCCGTGCACTGTTCACCGTTGGTTCTTCTAGTCCGATAGCGTGACGAGCATGTCGGTTGCTTCAGATTCTGCACCTTCAAGGACGAAAGTAGAACTCTGGAACGAAGTGAAGATGCTCAGTACGCCCCCATTCATCACTGATAAATCCTGGCTGACGTAAATGCAGCATTTACGAGAACGCTAACAACTTTGTACTCAATTACACTCCTATCTCTTCTTACAACAATCCAACTAACAGTACTCGCACGGTCCAAGTATGTCAACTCCGTCCTTGACGTGGAACGCGAAGAAAGGTTACAAGAGCAACTAGAGTCAGAGTTATCTTTACCCAATCTCCTGCTAAGTCATTCAACAAAAATGGTTCAAGATTTGCTATCCGTGGACTTGTCGATGCTCGAAGATGAGGCGGAGAAGGGGGAGTTAGAGGGGGACATGATTACGGAGGAAGTTGAGCGGAAGTTTTTGACGCTGAGTTGGTGGATATTGCACGTGGGCTGGAAGGATGTTGGGGAGAGGGTGAGGAGGGGAGTAGAGGAAGTGTTTGAAGGGTTCGTATGCTTTGCTTTTCGTTAACAATCATGGATGCTGACAGTGCTGCAGCGTCTCTCTCAAAACCAAACTTGCCGCGATTGATCTTCATCGTCTAATCAGAGACGTGCGGAGGCGCGTAGAACATGAGGTTACCTTCGAAGGGCGTGGGCGAAGAATCAAGTAAATCACATAATGAACTACGTTTGAGCCATACTGACTATGCCTTAGCTTCTTATCGACCTTACTTCCTCCTACGCCAGAGATGATCCAACATGTGCTAACACAAGGAGGATTCCTCTCTGAATCTTCACCAGACCCATCCACGTCGCGGGATGATCAATCATCGCAAACACACGATACCACAACACAATCATTCTCAGAACTATCTCATGAATTTGACGCGTCACCGGCTACCGGATTATCGGGCATGTTCAACAACCCTCGCAATCCGCATAACGTTGCTCCCATTTTATCTCACACTCCACTCGTGAATCCAACCGGTACACATAACCACGCGCACCACCCAAACGGCATAGACCAAGACGCGGATGCATGCATAGACTGCGCTTCCCTTTCCCATCTGCCACCACATCCTGATCACTCTCAACCTCAAACACACCCACATCCCATGCTGAAGCACGTCCAAGATCCTCCATTCGTGTCGCTCGTAGAAGAGACGCGAGCGGTCATCACGTCACCCGATTTCGAATACGTCCTGGAGGCATGTCTGGACTGTGCGACTTCGGTGCTGTTTGAAGGGCTCGAGAAGAGCGTATTTGTCGCGAGTGAAGATGTGCCGGGGGAGGAAGTGCGGATACGATTAGCTGGATTGTTACCTGGTTTGGCAAAGTGGAGCCGGTTAGCGCTCCGTGGGTTGCCGAACGAGTTGGTTGACGTGAGTAATTCATCTTGTTATCGATTTATCCAGTGTGTGTTACCCTATTTGTAGTCTCTGTTGGTGCTTCACGAGGTGCCGTGTCTGTCCGCCATTGTATTCTCGAAATTCGAAGAGCAAGTGA